>Ga0326728_10006609_pt1 | contig 30969 bp, 19 predicted proteins | sample MB3enrmetagenome_FD_207602 | JGI IMG/M metagenome (GOLD analysis project Ga0326728, IMG submission 207602) | Lab enriched peat soil microbial communities from McLean, Ithaca, NY, United States - MB31MN | ecosystem: Environmental > Terrestrial > Soil > Wetlands > Peat | place: USA: New York...
GGGATCTCGACGCGGTGGAGACTGCTTTTAAGCGGCTGGTGAACCTGGTTCCGCGACGCGGGCGGATTGTCGCGTTTGACGCGGGAGAAAGCCTGGATCGCTGTTTGCAGAAGGCATTCTGTTCCGTTGAACGCTATGGTGTCTCTGATCGCGCAAGCTGGAGAATCGCAAATCTGAAGCTGGGCGAGGAACGGACTTCCTGGTCGGTGCTCCGCGATGGAAAAGCCTGGGCCGATTTCGAATTTGCGCTCGGAGGCGAATACAACGTCTGGAATGCGACCGCCGCGGCAGCGCTCGCCGCGCATTATGGAATTTCGAAAGATGTGATCGCGCAAGCCCTTGCCACGTTTCGCAGCGTGAAGCGGCGTCTGGAGGTCAAGGCCGAGGTCAACGGGATCACGATCATCGACGACTTTGCGCATCATCCGACGGCCATTGAGCAAACGATTCGCGCCTTGCGGGCGCGCTATCTGCAATCGCGGCTGTGGGTTGTGCTCGAGCCGCGCTCGAACACGATGCGCCGCAACGTGCTGCAGGACGCGCTGGCCCGCAGCCTGGCGCTCGCCGACGAAGTTGTGATCGCGGCCGTCTTCAAGTCGGAAGCGATCCCCGAGGCCGAGCGGCTGGATCTGAATCGCGTGGTTGGCGAGATCCAGAAGCGGGGAAAGCCCGCGCGCATTCTTGCCGGCGCCGATGCCATCGTGTGCGCGATCGCTCCCGAGCTGCGCGCGCACGACGTAGTTGCGATTCTCTCCAATGGCGGATTCGGCGGCATCTATGAGAAACTGCCGCAACGATTGCGCGAGATCGGAGTGCAAGGGTAAGTGTTTCGCACCATTCTCATGCTCGTGTTCTGGGCCGCTGCGCTGGTGTTTGCGGCGCTGGTGGGAATTCCCTGGACCTATCTGACCAAAGACGTCGAATTTTTGTACCGCATCTGCACGTTCTCGGTTTGGACGGGGGTGCGCATCGCGGGTGTGAAAGTGCGGACCATCGGGCTGGAAAAAATCGATCCGGTGCGGACTTATATTTTCATGTCGAACCACATCTCCAATCTCGATCCGCCCATCACGATTCCGCTGATCCCGCGCCGGACTTCGGTGATGGTGAAGAAGGAGTTATTCAAAACCCCAATTTGGGGCCGGATCATGCGGATGGGCTCGCTCATTCCGGTGGACAGGAAGAATCGCGATGCGGGCATCACGGTGGTGCGCGACGCGCTCAAGGCCATTAAGCAGGGGCTTAACATGACCATCTACGTGGAAGGGCACCGCTCGTTCGATGGCCGCCTGTTGCCGTTCAAAAGAGGCCCATTTTATATCGCCGAGGAGTGCAAAGTGCCGGTTGTGCCCATCACGATTTCAGGCACCGAGGAATGCATGCCGAAGGCGCGGTTTGCGATCCGTCCGGGGATGGTGACGGTGGAATTCCACGATCCTATTGAGCCCATTGACTTTGGAGGACGTGACAGCTTGATGGCCAAGGTACGAACGGCGATCAACAGCGGGCTTCCGGCGGAGTTGAGGGAGTAGGTAGGTTGCGCCTATTTACTACTAAGTTACTAACCTGTTATCCCAGAAAATTCTTTATACCTCGATCTTTTGGAATCATAGAGTTAGACAAAAAATTCCGCAAAATCTTTGAGTATAAAGGACTTACAGGTAAAATATTTATTAATCAATGACTTAGCTCGCATTACGCGTTGATCTTCGTTTCCGGCGGCGAGCTGGCTGCCGGTTTCTTCCTGAATTGGTGTTTTCAAAGAGCACCGACTCATAGGGCTGGCATCCCAGGACTCGAAAACCACGAGACCCTTCGACAAGCTCAGGGCAGGCGTGGAGCAACTGCTTCGAGGGGCGTCTCCTGGGAGATGGGCACACCTCGCCTCTGGCACAACAGGTCGACTCCATTGTCGCCGACGGGCGATTCGATGTCTGTGACGCTACGCACAGTGCGTTTGTGATGAAAAAGGGGTAGAAGTTAGATTGCGGAGGTGGAGCATCGGAGGGTTGCAACATTAACGACTCCGCCCAGATGGAGCTTGGACTAGTTCCCTGAAGCGTAAGGGTGATGAGTGGGCTACCCATCGTACCTCGTTCGTCACTTCTAACTTCACCTGCAGCGGTGAGATGCTTGGGAGCATGGTGGTTCAGGACGATGCTCGTGAGCGTCAACTAATAGGACTCTTTAAACTGAAGCGGATCGAAGGTGCTGGGCGTGCAGACACCGATGCGGAGCTAGTCGTTGATGGTGTTGCCATTCCGTTCTAACTGAAATCCTCAACAGATGACTCCGTCACAACCGTCAGAGATTTTGGGCCGGCTCACGTAGTGAAATGGAAAAACAAGCATTGGCTGATCGGTTTTTACGAGAAAGACGGAGTCACTCTCAAGTATTGCATATATGGTTCCCCAAGGAGAATGGCTCCTTGGGTCAAAGAGAAGGAAGAATACATTCGCGTGGATTTTGAACTCGCGAAGACTGTCCCTGACTTAATAACACTTGAGATTCTGTATCAAGTCCTGGGCAAGAAGGATATTTACACTGTGCAAGACGCACAACTGCTGCACAAACGACAGTACACCGCTGCTCAGTACCTTGAGCAATGCGACTTGCCAAAAGGCTACTCACCTGTACGGATGCTGGCTATTCTGAAGGAGCGTTGCCGGTACATCATTTCTCGCGGTGCGACCCTCAACAACCCACATATTCCCGGCAGTTATTTTGCAAGCTGGGAACATATTACGAAGGGGCATGCAAAACGCCTTAGGGAACTAGTCACAGAGGCTCTGGCAGACGAGGCCAAGAAATTAAAGGAGACCTCTCAGGGAGTCAAAGAAAGCGTGCGTAAGATCGACAACGCGACCTGATACGCCATCGGCGGAGCAACTGAGTTTCCTATCTGACCGATTGATTTATACACGGCGCCGCTGAATTTCCACGACTCAGGAAACCCTTGAAGTAATGCACAGTCGGGGACACTCAACCGGAAGTGACCGTTATCAGCGACAAATCTTTGAGCCATCTCGCGAGACGGAGCCACTCCGTTCGGCCATATTTGGAGCCTGTTCCAGAGTTTCAGAGCGGACACGCTGCTCAAAATAGACGTTGTATGACGCGGGCCAGTTAGACCACTACGCATAGTCGGAGCAAGCGCATCGAAGCCGATATCCGGAAGCCCCAACGCTTCCCTCGCGCCCATGCATTGTTGGAACGCCGCTCCCTGCATTGTTTCTGCCATCGGAGGCGGCTCGTCGGACGAATGCTTACAATAATGCGTCGGCGATGGTGAACAATACTGTGCGTTTAGCCCCCGACGGAACCCCACAAAGAACACCCTTGTGCGGACTTGCGGTACGCCGAAGGATGCGGCGCTCAGGTCGAATATGTGAACCGAATATTCCCGCGAGAGCGGCTGCACGATCTGCTCGTGCACGAACTGGCTGAACTTACCGTTCAAGAGTGCGCGGACATTTTCGGCGACAAACGCGAGCGGCTTGACTTCCCGCACAGCACGAATGAACTCAGGAAAGAGGTTGCGGCCGTCTTCGTGGCCCAATTGCCGCCCTGCAGAACTGAACGGTTGGCAAGGCGGACCCGCATGGATGACATCTACTTTCACCGTCCGCCAGTCGACCTTCGCGACATCCCCTTCGTTCCCAGACTTCACGTCCCACTGCGGGCGGTTGGCAGACAGGGTAGCGGCGGCATCCGTTATGATTTCGTACGACGTGAGATGTTCGAATCCCGCGCGGTCGAACCCTAGGTCAAGTCCGCCCCCTCCGCTGAACAGGGACAAAGCACGCAGACCGTTGCGCGGAAGTTGCGGCATCAGTTCCTCTGGACTCAGCCTCGGGACGTTGATTTCGTGCTTCGGCTCGGTGTCTCCTTCCATCGCCCGGCGCTTAGCTTCGGCGGAACGCTTGGACATCTCGCTGAAAGCGCGGCGCTCGGCCTTGGTCAGTACTTGCGGCTGGTACCATGGTGCGTTGGTGCCAAGTCCGTAGTGACCGAGATTGTTCTCTTTTTTCGTGCGCGAAGATTTTGCTCGTGTGGTTTCCACAGTTGTGCAACCAGCGTAGCACGGATCAAATCTATAATGAAGGCCCACGGAAGGCACTAATGGTCGATTCCCTGACCCCGGCGCAGCGCAGCCGATGCATGTCGGCGATCCGCAGCGCAAACACTCGTCCCGAGATGGCGGTCAGGAGGTTGGTGTACGCGATGGGGTTCCGCTACCGCCTTCACAAGAGAGACCTGCCGGGAACCCCTGACCTCGCCTTCTGCGCACGAAAAAAAGTAATCTTTGTCCATGGCTGCTTTTGGCACATGCACACTTGCCCCCGCGGCCAGTTGAAACCCGCAACAAATCCCGACTTCTGGGCAGAAAAGAGAATCCGCACTGTCCGCCGTGATGCGCTGAATAGCACGGCACTACGGAAGAGGGGATGGAAAGTACTAACGATCTGGGAGTGCGAATTGCGAGCAGTCGCAGCCTTGTCACGCCGGATTGTTCGATTCCTTGGACCAGGTGCGTCCGACAAAAACGCAAGCGGCGATCACTTCGGCTAATTTTACCCCGATTCAATCTTTGCCAGTGGCGGTTTTCTTTCCGTCCTCAATCTGTATGATTTCGACGGTTGCTACTGGAAAGTTGGCGGGGATTTTTAAGTCTCCGGGGAGGGGTTTGGGGAAATCCGCCGCTGAGAATCTTGGCTCCGCTTCAGGATACGGCGTATATCTCTTTTGCCGTGCAGAACGGCAACAACCTGAAGGGGAGACGTCTCGGGCCGGTAAACAACGGTGTAGTTGGGATAACGGGTGAGCGTCCAGAAACGCAGCGGGCGGCTAGTGAGGTCGGAACGGGAATGGCCGCGCAGGGAGCCTCGGCTACAAATGCACAGGCGTCATAGATCGCCTGTTCGACGCGGTTGGCGGTCTCCTCGTTGTCGCCGGCAATGTAGGACCAGATGTCGAAAATATCGGTTTTGGCGAGTGGCGTGAGAGCGTAAACGCTCATTTGTTTATGCTCGGTTTAGGCGTGCGGTTTGGGCGTACGCTCTTGATGCCAGTTGTCTTTCATCGACTGAATTTCACGGCGGGCCTGGGCACCGTCGATCAGCTCGCCGCGCTCGGCCTGTAAGAACCCTTCTTCGATATGGGCCGTCAATGCCCGGCGTTCCTCGTCGGTCCAGCTTTCCTCGGCGTCCTGTGCTTCAAGAGCGCGGCGGAAGACATCTTCGACACTGGTATAACCGCCGCTGGAAAGGCGTTTGTTGATTAAGGTTTCAAGGTCGGGGGGCAGGTTGACTTGCATGGCCGATCCTCCATTTTCGCTTTTTATCGTAGCCTTTTAGGGGGTTTGACTCAAGCATCCGAAGGAATTATGGGAACGGCGGGCCGCGCTACTCCTTTCGCTTTTCGAGACCCAGGATTCCACTGTCGCCTAAAAACTAACGTTCGGATAATTTTCTTAGGGCTTTGACTAGGTCGGGGAGTTTGGCGTAGGCGGCGGTGCATTTTAGCCAGAGTTTGTGGTCGATGGCGGGAGAGCCGCTGACCATGGCTCCGGGAGGGACGTCGTGGGGGATGCCGCTTTGGGCGATGGCGATGACGCCGTCTCCGATGGTGACGTGGCCGGAGACGCCGACTTGTCCGGCGAGAATGACGTGGTTGCCGACTTCGGTGGAGCCGGCGAGTCCGACTTGGGAGATTAGAAGAGTGTCGTGGCCGAGAGTGCAACTGTGTCCGACTTGGACTAGGTTGTCGATTTTAGTGCCGCGGCCGATGCGGGTTTCGCCAATGCTGGCGCGGTCGATGCAGGAGTTGGCTTGGATCTCGACGTCGTTTTCGAGGACGACGTTGCCGGACTGGACGATTTTGTGCCAGGTGGCGTCGTCGTTCTTAATCATGCTGTCTTCGTCTTTCGCAAATCCGAAGCCGTCGGGGCCTATGATGGCGCCATTTTGGAGCAGGATGTTGTCCCCGAGGCGGCAGAATTCGCGGACTACGGCGTGGGCGTGGGCGAAGAAATTGTTGCCGATGGCGACTCCGCGATAGATGACGACGTGGGCCAATAAGACGGCATTGTCTCCGATGACGGCGTCTTGGTCGATGACTACGTAGGGGCCAATGTGGGCGTTCTTGCCTAGCTTCGCGGTGGGATGGACGACGGCGGTGGGATGGATTCCGGGGGAGTAGCGCGGGGGGTGGTAGAAAAGTTCTATGGCCTTGGCCCAGGCGAGGTAGGGATTTTTACAGCGCAGCATGCCGGTGGGAATGGCGGGGAAATCTTCGGCGACGATGACGGCGGAGGCTTGGGTGGTCTTGGCGGCGGCGTTGTATTTGGGGTTGGAGACGAAGGTGAGCTCGCCGGGGGCGGCGTGTTCGATGGCGGCGAGGGCGGTGATTTCGGTTGCGGGAGAGGCGTTGTCGATGCGGGCGTGGAGGGCGGAGGCGATGTCGGCGAGTTTCATGGGAGTGTCATTGGAATTGTAGCGTGGCAGGTGTGAATGGCGATATCCAAAGGAAGCGTTGGTGGTATGGATCGGGATGTGCGGTAACGGCAAGAGCAAGAGCAAGAGCAACGGCAAAAGCAAGAGCAAGAGCAACGGCAAAAGCAAAAGCAAAAGCAAAAGCAAAAGCAAAAGCAAAAGCAAAAGCAAAAGCAAAAGCTTAAACCACGGGGGGCACTGGGAAGCACGGGGTGGAAAAATCGCTTTGGATTCAACGGTTGGAGTTGGAATTCACACGGTTGTGTAGTGCAATAAGCAGGTCCTTCGCTTCGCTCAGGATGACAAAATTAATCTCTGGCTTTCTGATTCTCTATTGCTCGAAGAGGGTGACTTGGCGGGCATCGGGCTGGCCGCCTCGGCGGCGGCGGTTGGCGGAGCCGATGACGGCTAGGACGGTGAGAGAGGACAAGGCTTCGCGGGGGACGAAGACGCGCTGGGTGTTGGAGCGCAGGTCGGGAGGATTCATGAGGAATCCTTCGGCGGGATTTTGGGTGAGATCGTTGGGCAAGATGCCTTCGATGACATCGTTGTCCTTGAACTTGAGGCGAACCCAGAGGCCTTCGGTGCGGGGACGGGTGGTGAAGGTCTTGCGGAGCATGACGTCGGTATCGGAAAATTCGCGGACGAAGTAGACGGCCTTGATGTCGCGCAGATCGATGGCGACGACGTTGCCGGAAGTGTTAAGCAATTCGAGCTTGCCCTCGACGACAAAGTTGGCGGGCGAGACGAAACCGCTGATGGAGTCGCGGTCGTGTTTGCGGACGATGACTTTCTTGTGGGTCGAGGGCATGGGGCTAGGGGCGCTTTCATCTTGGCCTGATCGAGCCCGCGCGAGACAGCGGATTCGGCGGCGGCGAGGGAAGCTCCCGATGCGATTCTCGCACTTTCCCGAGGAATTCGCAGATAATGTGGCTTCGTAGTAGCCAAACGGTAAACCTTGTGTTATTTTCTACTGTTTACTAGAAGTGTGGTTGTGCGGTATAAGTCTAATGTCTAGAGGGAGTTAGATTCTGCGTCAAGCGGCCCGCGAAGAGGCGGGCGGTTTGGCTGTGGAAAACCTGTGAAAAACGCCCTGATGAAGCCACCGCAAGGCGCCTAGGAAGGCATGGCCGATTACATCTATACACTGGAAACCCGGCTCTCGCCGGACCAACAAAAAGCAGTCGCTCTCGTCCTAGACGCCGCGAAGGCGGCGGGGATGAATGTGTATCTGACGGGCGGTGCCATCCGCGACATCATTACGGGATTCCCGATTCGCGACCTGGATTTCACGGTGCAGGGGAACGCGCTCAAGCTGCAAAAAGAATTGGAGCGGGCGGGAGCGGTGGTGGGCGACGCCGACGACGAGACGCGGAGCTTGCTGCTGACGATGCCAGGCGGGGTGCGGGCCGAGATTGCGATGGCGCGATCGGAGCGCTACGAGAAGCCAGGCAAGGCCCCACAGATCGCTCCGTCGACGATCCTAGAAGACCTGCGGCGGCGGGATTTCACAGTGAACGCGATGGCGCTGTCGCTGAACGAGGGATCGCGCGGGCTGCTGTTGGATCCGTTCAACGGAGTGGCCGACATCGAGTTGAAAGTCATTCGCATCCTGCACAACTACGCGTTTCTGGAGGACCCGTCGCGGATGATCCGGGCGACGCGGTTTGCGACGCGCTTCCACTGGCCGCTGGAGGAGCGGACGCAGGCGCGATACGAAGCGGGCAAAGAGAACGGGTACATCGAGCACATCCGCAGCGCGAGCATCGGATACGAGATCGAGCAGTTGGCGTACGAGGACGATGCGCAGGGGGTGCTGAAGGCGTACGAAAAAGAGGGATGGCTAAAGGTATTGAATGCGCGCTGGAGCACGGCCAAGGTGGACACGGCTGGGTTGGGCGCGCTGCTGAAGACACGGCAGCAAATGAACGATCTCGGCTATACGCCGGAAGTAGCGCCGCTGGTGCTGTATTTTCTGACTGAGCGGTTGGGGGAGAAGGACATAGCGGAATTGCGGCGGGCGATTCCGCGCAAGGATTTGGTGGCGGCGTGGAAGGACCTGGAGGACAACGCGCACACGCTGGCCAAGCGGTTGACGGGCAAGGAAGCGGCGACGCCGTCGCGGACATGGCAATTGTTGTCGTCGTCGCACCCGGAGATGGTGTTGTTTTTGGCGATCACGGCGCGGCAGCAGGCGGTGGTGCAGAAGATCAAGAATTTCTTTACGAAATGGCGGCAAGTGCAGCAAAAGATTCCGTTGCCGGAGATGACGGAGTTGCACATCACGCCGCAGATGCCAGAGTATGCGAAGATCGCGAACAATGTGTTCATGTTGTTATTGGATGGCAAACTGCATTCGCGGACGGAGACGCTGAAGTTTCTGAAACCGCTGGCGCCACCGCCACCGCCGCCACCGCCACCTCCGCCCGCAAAGCGGGGCAGAGGAGCGAAGGCTGCGGCTGGTGCTGCTCCCGCGGTGGCAGGTGGCAAGCCGGTTGCGCAGGGCAAAGGTAAGGGAAAAGTCACTGTGGCTTCGGCAGTCCCTGTCGTCTCGGTCAAAGAGCCGGTCAAAGAGAAGGTCAAAGAAAAAGAGAAGCCCGCGGCGATGGCGAAAGCTGCTGCGCCTGTGAAGAACGTGACTCCTCCAAAGGCGGCGAAGCCTGCTGCCGCCAAGGCGAGCAAGCCCACGAAGGCTCCTGCGCACAAGAAGCCAAGCAAACCCGCTAAAACCAAGAAATCGTCCGCTAAAGGGAAGGCAAAGGCCAAGGGAAAGGCCAAGCCCAAGGCCAAACCCAAGAAGAAATAGGGCATCTTCGACTGCGAACGACAAGCCCAAACTGGACTATAATGGGGTCATGCGGCGCTGGGGGTACAGAGCGGCGTTCTGCGTGATCTTGCTCGCACTGCCGGTGTGGGCGCAGCATCGCGGCGGTGGTGGCGGAGGACACTTCGCTGCGAGCGGCGGGTCTGGTGGACATTCGTCCGGCGGATCGTCGTTTGCTGGACGATCCTTTGCCGGACGATCATCGGTCGCACATTCCTCCGGCTCGATTCGCGGCGGAAGTTTAGTACGCAGGCCCGGCGTTCGTGTTCAGATTGGAAATTCCTTCTACCAACGTCGAGCCGTCTACGGCCGGCGCTCCTATTGTCCCTACGGGATCTATTGCCCTTACTTAGGCTATTACGGCTATTACGATCCGCTCTATGACACTGAAGATCAGGATTCGTATGCGGATGCGTATTCACAAGCTCCCTATCGCGAGAACGGCGAAGTGCAGCGCGACGCGCAAGTAGACTTGGAAGCGCGCGATCGTCCGAAGCCAGGGCCGGAACCGGCGACAGCGCTGGTGTTCCGCGACCAGCATGTGGAAGAAGTGCGGAACTACGCGATCGCCGGGGGAACGCTCTGGGTGTTGAACTCGTCGGCGGGGAAGAAAATTTCGCTGGACGATCTCGATCTTGTTGCCACGGCCAAAGTGAACGACGCGCGCGGGGTGGATTTTCAGGTGCCGAAATAGCGATTCCGACAGCGCATTCGATGAAGCGGCGATTTAGGGCCTTGAGCGTGAATGCCAGCCACACATAATTGCACAACTTTCAGGGGTTGCGCGATGCTCTCCAGCCATTAGGGTTTATGCATGAAGATCACGATGATCGGCCACAGCACGGTTTTGGTCGAAGTTGCTGGCATGCGCATCCTTACCGACCCTTACTTCGGCTTGCACGGTAATCCAGCCTATGCGCGGCCGCGGCCGCCTGCTCGCTCACGAGAAGAATTGAGCAACGTCGATCTGGTTCTCGTTTCGCACAATCACTTCGATCACATCGACCGCCGATTTCTCCGCGCCTTGCCGCTGTCCGTGCCGGTTGTCGCACCGGCCGTCTCGGCCTGGATGACCCGCCTTAAGGGAGGCCGCAACGTGACTGGCCTTAAGCCCTGGGAGCGGAGATCGTTCGCAACAGCCTCCGTCACGGCAGTGCCCGCTCGCCACGTGACTTTCACCGCCGGCTACATCGTCGAGGCGGACGGTAAGCGGATCTATTTCGCCGGCGACACGTATCTTGCAAGTTTTATGGAAAGGATTGGCCGCGAGCTTCGGCCGGATGTCGCATTGATTCCGGTCACGACCTTCCGTATCCCCATGACCATGGGCGAGACGCAAGCGGTGGAAGCGGTGCGGCGTCTGGCACCCTGGGTCGTGATTCCGATACATCTCGGAATCGTTCCGCGCTTACCGCTGATGCGTACCAGCGACAGTCCGGAGGGCTTTCGCGAGCGCGCACGCCAAGCAGGTCTGAGTACGGAAATTGTGATTCTGCAAGAAGGGGAAAGTTGGATACCGCGGGTATAAAGTTGGCTCTATACCTGTTTTTGTAATTAATATTGCGACCGCGTGATTTTTGCGGTTGTCGATTCATGTTTGTTGGTGAAGGGCCGGACGAGATGCCCGGCTGGATCAGCAAGCATGAAATTGCACAACTTTCAGGCGTTGCGCGATGCCCTCCAGCCATTAGAATGAACTTCGTTCCATTTTTCTAAGAGCCAAGAGTTAACGGCCAAGAGCCAATAGCTAAGTGCTGCCCTCATGACCCAAAACCAATTCGTACATTTGCATCTGCATAGCGATTATTCGATGCTCGACGGGGCTTGCGACGTCGAGAAACTTGTGGAGCGCGTCCACGAACTCGGCATGCCTGCCGTGGCGATGACTGACCATGGGAATATTTTTGGCGCGGTGCATTTTGTGAATGCGGCGCACAAGGCCGGGGTCAAGCCGATCGTGGGATGCGAACTTTACATCTGCAAAAAAGACGATCACGTTATTGCGCGGACTCCGCCAGACGGCGATACCTATAACCACTTGCTGGTGCTGGCCGAAAACGAAGAAGGCTATCGCAATCTGGTGAAGATCACGTCGGAAGCGTCGCTGCACGGGTTTTACTACAAGCCGCGCGTGAGCAAGAAATTTTTGGCCGAACATTCCAAGGGGCTGATCGGGCTTTCCGGATGCCTGAAGGGCGAAGTGGCGGAGCGGCTGACGGAAGGGAACTACGAGGCAGCGCGGGCGGCAGCGGGATTTTACCGCGATCTTTTTGGCAAAGAAAATTTCTTTCTGGAAATTCAAGACCAGGGCCTGGAGATGGAACACCGCATTCACGCGGGGTTGTTCCAGTTGGAGAAGGACCTCGGGCTGCCGATGGTCGCGACCAACGACAGCCACTATTTATGCGAGGACGACGCACACGCCCAGGATGTGATGCTGTGCATACAGATGGGCAAGTCCATCCAAGACACGAACCGGATGAAGTTCGAGGGCACGCAGTTCTACGTCAAGAATGGCGAGGAGATGCTGAGGGTGTTCAAGGACGCGCCGCAGGTGCTGGCGCGCACGCTCGATATTGCCGAGCGTTGCAACTGGCGGCTGGAGAAAGTTCCCAGCCCGTTTCCGCGCTTCGACGTTCCGGAGGGATTTACTCCCGACAGTTATTTCGAGCACATCACGCGGCAAGGGTTCGCGCGGCGGATGGAGAGCCTGCGCGGCGCGGCGGCTAGCGGACGGCTCAAGCATTCGCTGGCGGATTATGAGCAGAGATTGGCGCGCGAGATCGCGATCATCCAGCAGATGAAGTTTTCAGGATATTTTCTGATTGTGTGGGACTTCATTCGCTATGCGCGGGAAAAGGGGATTCCGGTGGGACCGGGGCGGGGATCGGCGGCGGGCGCGGTGGTGGCGTATTCGCTGGGGATTACGGACATCGATCCGCTGCAGCATGAACTTCTGTTTGAACGCTTTTTGAATCCGGAACGGATTTCGATGCCGGACATCGATATCGATTTCTGCATGAACCGGCGCGGGGAAGTGATCGATTACGTTACGAATAAGTATGGGCGGGAAAATGTTGCGCAAATTATAACGTTCGGGACAATGGCGGCGAAGGCGGCGATCAAGGATGTGGGGCGGGCGATGGACATGCCGTACGCGGACGTGGACCGGATCGCAAAGATGGTGCCGACGACGCTGAACATCAAGCTGGACGACGCGTTGAAGGAGTCGGTGGCGCTGCAAGAGGCGTACGGGAAAGATCCGCAGGTAAGGCAGTTGCTGGACACAGCGCGGAAGCTCGAGGGGCTGGTGCGGAATTCGGGCGTACATGCGGCGGGAGTGGTGATTTCGCCGCGTCCGCTGATTGAGCTGGTGCCGCTGCATAAAACGAAGAACGACGAAATCGTTACAGCGTTCGACATGGTGGCGATCGAGAAGATGGGCCTGCTGAAGATGGATTTTCTGGGGCTGACGACGCTCACGATTCTCGACGACGCGTTGAAACTGATCGCGCAGAAGGGAACGCAGCTCAAGCTGGACGACATTCCGCTGGAAGATGCGGAGACGTACGAGAAAGTGTTTCACCGTGGACTGACGTCGGGCGTGTTCCAGTTTGAATCGTCGGGAATGCGGGATGTGTTGCGGAGGTATCAGCCGAATTCGATCGAAGACCTGACGGCGTTGAATGCGCTGTACCGGCCGGGGCCGATCCAGGGCGGAATGATCGACGACTTCATTGAGCGCAAGCATGGGCGGCGCAAGATCGAATATGAATTGCCGGAGCTGAAGGAAATTTTGCAGGAAACGCTGGGCGTCATTGTGTATCAGGAACAGGTGATGCAGGTGGCGAACCGGCTGGCGGGCTATTCGCTGGGAGAAGCGGACTTGTTGCGGCGGGCGATGGGGAAGAAAAATGCGGAGGAAATGGCGAAGCAGCGCGAGCGTTTTGTGCAGGGAGCGACGCAGCGGGGATTTCCGGGGAGGAAGATCGAAAAGATTTTTGATTTGATGGCGCAGTTTGCCGGGTACGGATTTAATAAATCGCACTCGGCGGCGTATGCGCTGCTGGCGTATCACACGGCGTATTTGAAGACGCACCATCCGATTGACTTCATGGCGGCGCTGCTGACTTCGGTGACGGGGAGCACGGACGACGTAGTGAAGTACATCAACGAATGCCGCGAGATGGGGATTGCGGTCGAGCCTCCGGACATCAACGTTAGCGATGCTAATTTTACTCCGCATGGGCAGGCGATCCGGTTTGGGCTGGCGGCGGTGAAGAACGTTGGCGGAAATGCGATCGAGTCGATTGTGGCGGGGCGGAAGAAACTGGGCAGGAATTTCCGGTCGTTCTACGAATTTTGCGAAGAAGTGGATTTGCGGCTGCTGAACAAGCGGGTATTGGAGTCGCTGATCAAGAGCGGGGCGATGGATGGCTTCGGGCGGCGGGCGCAGTTGATGAAGGCGCTGGACACGGCGATCGAGCAGGCGCAGAAGGCGCAGAGGGACGCGGAATCGGGACAGCACGGGCTGTTCGGGGTGTTCGAGGATGAGAGCGCGCAGGCGGCGAGCGACGCGCTGCCCAACGCGCCCGACTGGGATGAACATACTCGGCTGTCGGCGGAGAAGGAGATCCTCGGGTTTTTTATTACCGGGCATCCGATGGAAAAGTACAAAGAGAAGCTGGCCGAGCTGCACGCGCTTTCGATGGAAGATATTGCGGCCATGAAGAAATCCACCAATAAGGATGAGAACATCATGGCCGCGGGATTGATTTCGGGGCTGCGGGTGGCGAAGTCGAGAAGAGGCGATTTGTGGGCACAGGCGGCGCTGGAAGATATGTTCGGGAAAGTGGAATTGCTGATTTTTCCCGAGGCCTATAGGAAACTTGCGGAGAAAGTGAAGCTTGAGGTTCCGGTGCTGATACGTGGGGGAGTGCGGATTGAAGAAGGTGCGAATGCGAAGCTGACGGCGAACGAAATTATTCCGCTGGACGAGGCGAAGGTGCCGATGCCGAAAGCGCTGCGCATACGGATTCCTCTGGGGAGCGCGAGCGAGGGAACGGTGGATGCGCTGCACGCGCTGTTCAATGAGCGCAAGGGCGAGGCGAAGGTGCTTTTCGACGTGGAGCGGGAAGGCGATTTCATGGTGGTGATGGAGGCGGCAGGCTATAATGTGATGCCAGACCACAATTTTTTAGTGCGCGTAGAAGAGTTGTGTGGGCGCGGCAGTGTGCGCGTCATCGTTTAATTGCGCGAGTAGGCCGATGAGCCGGACGAATATGAAGCTGGTGGGAAAATCGGGACATTTCACGAAAGAGGGCGCGGAAAAGGGCGCGGAGAACGTGGCCATAGCGGTCGCGGACCTCATGCTCTCGATGGTGGAAGCGCATCAAACGCGAAGGAATGGGAACGTCAAAACGATGGATTCTGGATTGAAGGCACAGCAGGAACTGGCAAAGATCGAGGAGCAGATCGTGCGGCTGGAGGCGGTGGAGGGGCAGAATGCGGAAACGCTGCGGCAGATCCAGCAATTGCACGAGCGAGTGGACGGGTTGCGGCGCGAAGTTTCGTCGCACCTGAACGCGTGGGAGCGCACGGAGTTGGCGCGACATCCGCAGCGTCCCTACACGCTGGATTACATTGAGCGCATATTTACCGATTGGAGCGAAATCCACGGCGACCGAGGATTTCGGGACGATCCGGCGATTGTGTGCGGGATGGCACGGTTTCACGGCGAGGAAATCCTGATTGTGGGACAGCAGAAAGCGCGCGACGCGAAACAGCGCGTATATCGCAACTTCGGCATGTCGCACCCGGAAGGATACCGGAAGGCGCTGCGGGTGATGCGGATTGCGGAGAAATTCAAGCGGCCGATATTCACGTTCGTCGACACGGACGGTGCTTATCCGGGGCTGCACGCCGAAGAGCGTGGCCAGGGAGAAGCGATTGCGCGGAATTTACTGGAGATGGCGCGGCTGGAAGTGCCGGTGATCGCGACGATCATTGGAGTTGGCGGCAGCGGTGGGGCGCTGGCGATAGCGGTGGCGGACCGCGTGTTAATGATGGAAAACGCGGTGTACTCGGTGATTTCGCCGGAGGGCTGCGCCTCGATCATGTGGCGCGACGCCAGCAAGAAAGGCCTGGCGGCGGAAGCCATGAAGATTACGGCTCAAGATTTGATCGAACTGGGATGCGTTGACGCGCTCATCCCCGAACCCGCGGGGGGCGCGCATACCGACCACGCGAAGGCCGCGGAGTTGCTGGATGCCGCGTTGCAGCAGCATCTGGCCGAGTTAAAGCGGCTGCCCGCCGGCGAATTGCTCGAAACGCGCTATCAGAAATTCCGCAATATGGCGCCGTTTTTCCAGGTGGAAGCATAGTCGCGGTTGCTCGAAGCGTAACCACAAAACTGCGATCTCAGGGGACGGGCGGCGACGCCCGTCGCTCAACCTACAGAATCGGCAAATGCAAACAGGGCTGCACCAGGAAATCGAGCGAGTCGATTTGTTGTAATGCTTTTTCCACCAACGACGCCTTGCATTCCTCGAGCGTAATCAGAAGAGGCAGGTGCGATTTCGGGGAGCCTGGCCTTTGCAGCACGGAATCGATGTTGATGCCGCACTGGGAGAGAATTGTGGCGAGGGCGGCGATGATGCCGGGGCGGTCTTTCACCATGAAGCGCAGATAGTGTTTGGCGGTGAAATCGGCGGTGACGGTGGGCGTTTTCTCGACCGGTTGTTCAGCGTAATTGGCCCCGGCTTGCTTGGAGCGAGCGATGGCCAAAATGTCGGAAACGACGGCGACGGCGGTGGGATGTCCGCCTGCGCCGTGTCCGCCAAAGACGGTTTCACCACCGTAGATTCCGGTTGCCAACACCAAATTTTGGCTGCCTTCGACGCGCGCCAACGGCGATGAGAGTTCGACGAGCGCGGGCTGGACGGCGGCAAACAGATTTTCGCCTTTTAGTTCCGCGCAGGAAATCTGGCGAATCGTGCAACCGAGCTGGCTCGCGAATTCAAAATCGACGGAGTCGATGTTGGCAATCGAGCGGGCCATGATGCTCTCGGGCCTGACGATGCAGTGCAGTCCGACGCGCGCCAGGATGGTGAGTTTGGCGCGGGCGTCGAGGCCGTCGAGGTCTTCGGTGGGATCGGCCTCGGCGAAGCCCAGCTTCTGAGCCTCGCGCAGTGCGGTGGCGAAGGGGATGCCGTTAGTCTCGATCTGGCTGAGAATGTAGTTGCAGGTGCCGTTGAGAATACCGCGGATCTTGAACAGCTCATCGCCGGCCAAGCCCTCGTGCAATCCGGAAATGACGGGGATGCCGCCGGCGACGGAGGCGCCAAAAACAATTTGCCGGTTCATCTGGCGGGCGAGGCCGATCAAATCGGGGCCGCAATGTGCGATCAACTGTTTGTTGGCAGTGACCACGGCTTTGCCTGCCGCGAGCGCGCGCCGGATCCAGTCTTCGGCGGGCTGAAGGCCGCCCATGACCTCGACGACGATATCCACGTTGGAAGATAAAATGTCGTCGATGTTCTCCGTCCACTGCACAGAAGACGGAAGCCAGTCCACCTTTTTTCGCGCCACGTTGCGATTGAGGACGTGGGTCAGGCGCAGATGGGTGTTCGAGCGCTCGCAAAGAATTTTCGCCACGGAACTCCCGACCGTGCCGAAGCCGAGCAGAGCCACATTGCAGATTTGCGCGCCGCCGGTTTGTGGGCCAACGCTTGGTTGGCCAGCGTTTATAGCGGCAACGACGGCGCTGTTATCGGTGGAATCGAGTTTAGATGTCATTCCATCTCCCCGTGCTTATTTCTCTGGGATGTCATCGGTGCTTGGTCCTTGTGCGTATTTGCCAGTTCGTTTCGATGGTGAATAGCTCGAAGGAACTGGTTTTCACATCTTCAATCCAGCGAGCAAACCGTGAACTTTAACCAGTGTACAGGCACCATGCTGGCGCTCAAACTCCATGGCATGATCTTACAGGCAACCCCAGTCCGGAATTGGCCTTATTCGGTTGTCGTGGGTCACCTGTCGTGTCTCCGCTGATACGCTGTGTACCGCGTTACACGGTGCAGCGCCGGCCATCCACCGCAGAAATCCTTTCCTGTGATGGAAATCAACTTTGGCCCGAACCTTGCTTTCTATTTGCAGTGCCGTCTGCGCGGTCTATAGTTCACTTTTCCGAGAAGAGGAGTTATGAAGCCACTTATGGTGCCGGTTCGAACAGCGGCCGCGGCCGGTTTGTTCCTCTTGCTTGCTTTCGGAACGGCCGCAGTCTGGCGCGCCACGCGGGCCCTGCATACGGCAGCGTTGGACGTTCGCGCGGAACACGAGATTCGCTTCGTGGTTCGGCCGCTGCCTACAGTGATTCGGGCGGATTTCGAAGCGATCAGCTCTCCCGCCGTATTCTTCCAGGCAGCACGGTTCCAGGACCATCTTTATGTTGCCGGTCCAGCGGGGCTGCTCGAATATGAGCCGAGTGGCGCCCTGCTCCGGCAATATGCCGTCGGTCATGAGCTTCCAGGGTCACCGCTGATCGCGCTGGCTTCCGCGGTTTTGAACGACGCTCGTGAACCGGAACTCATCCTTGCGACCGCTAACGACGGGCTGCTGGCTTACAATGGCCGGGAATTCCGGCAGATTCTTCCGTACGACTCAGAAGCGCGCGCTATTACCGCGATCTTGCCCTGTGCTTCCGGCCACCTACTTATTGGCACTAAGAAGCGGGGCGTTCTGGTCTATGACGGAAAGCAGATTACGGTTTTCCATCCCACATTGAAAGACATCTATGTGACCGCTTTGGCGGGAAGTGAGACGGACCTGTGGGCCGGTACTTTGGATCGCGGCGTTCTGCACTTTCACGCTGGACAGACCGACAGCTTCACGGAAGCGCAGGGTTTGCCCGACCGCCAAGTCGCAGCCCTGGCGATCTCCGAAGTTACAACTGAAGATATAACTTACGTCGGCACGCCCTTGGGCGTGGCTGTGTTCAGCGGCGGACGATTTTTGCGCGTGCTCGCTCCGGGAGTGTTCGCCACCGCCTTGCTGGCGACTCGCAGCCAGCTCTACGTTGGATCGGAAGATCAGGGCGTGATTTCGATTCCACTGGAGGGGCGTCATCCCAACTCCAGCTCTAACTCGAGCTTTAACTCGAATGTAGGACACGACGCGCAAGTGCCCGAAGTGCGCCAAATCTTTATGTCGGGCAACCTAGTATTTGCCGTGGCGCGCAGCGGGCTTTACCAGATGAATGTTCGCGGATTGGGCTGGCAGCGGGCGCTCGAAACTGGCGCCGCGACGCTTAGCGACCGTAACATTTCCGCGCTAGCGGTCGATGGGAGCGGCCGCCTTTGGGTAGGTTACTTCGACCGTGGGATGGATGTTCTTGCGCGCGACAGCAGCCGCGCGACCCATATCGAAGACGAGCATGTGTTTTGCGTCAACCGCATCTTGAACGATGCGAAGACCGGCGCGGTCGACGTCGCCACCGCCAACGGCCTGGTCCGTTTCGATAACTCCGCGAGCGAGCAGCAGGTGCTGACGCGCGCCGACGGACTTATCGCCGACCATATCACGGATGTGGCAGCCTACCGCGACGGCCTTGCACTGGCGACGCCGGCCGGGCTGACTTTTCTCGATGCGAGTGGCGCGCGCAGTATGTACGCGTTCCATGGACTGGTGAACAACCACGTTTATGCGCTCGGCGTTTCCGGCGACGAACTGATTGCCGGCACGCTTGGCGGCGTGTCGGTCCTCGACAAAGGCAACGTCGCGGCGAACTACACCACCGCGACTTCCAACCTAAAACACAACTGGATCACCGCGGTTGTGCCGGTGGGCGCGGAGTGGATGGTCGGCACTTACGGCGCAGGTATTCTCGGCCTCGACCACGCTGGACGTTTTCATTCTTTCGAGACCGCATCGGGGCGGTTCGAAGTGAACCCCAACGCCATGCTAGTAACAGCGAGTTATGTGCTGGCTGGGACTTTAGGAAAGGGTCTGTATGTCTGTGATCGGCAATCGGGACGCTGGTCGGTCATCGACAGCGGTCTGCCGTCTTTGAACGTGACTGCGCTGGCCGTGGGCAACGGCTACATTTACGTCGGCACTGACAACGGTCTGGTCCGCATACCAGAAGAGAAGCTGCACTCATGAAAAAATTCATCTGGTTCGTTCTTGTCTTGGGCTTGCTCCCAGCTCTGGCTTCTACGCTGCTGTTTGGCGACGCAGGCCTTCTCATACCGCGCGACAAGCAGCAGCCCGATGCGGCGGTCCTCTCGCTCGAAGAGATGGAAATCACGGTTCGCATCGACAACGGTGACGCCCGCGTTTTCGTGCGGCAGATCTTCGCCAATCACACTGGTGGAATCCAGGAAGGGAACTACATATTCGCGCTTCCCAGCCGCGCAACAGTTTCCGATTTTGCCACCTGGGACGGGCCTACCAGGATTCCGGCGGTGATCCTAGAACGCAAGCGCGCGGAAGAAATCTACAACCAGCTCAAGCAGCAGGCCATCGATCCTGGACTACTCGAAATGGGCGAACGCGGCGCCGAAGAAGCCAAGCGCACGTCTGTTTTTAGCGCCCGCATTGTTCCGATTCCCGCGTTCGGAACGAAGCGCTTGGAGATCGAGTATCACGAATCGATTCCGGTGGAGAATTTGAAATCGTACTTTGCCATCCCGCTGCGCCCGGACGCGTATCAGTCCCAGGCTGCGCGCCATCTGCGCATCAATTTTGAGCTGCAAACGGTGCACGCGATTCGCAATTTTCAGGCGACGGCCAAGAGCTTCCCCTTGCATCTCGAGCAGAACACCGCGCACCTGGTCACGGGCCACTTCGAAGGAGAGAACGTCAATCTTGGGGAAGACTTCGTCGCGACTTACGATCTGGATCCTGTGGCGTCGGACACGCTGCAAATCATGATGTACCGCAATCCGGTCAGTGGCCAGCCTTCGCCGGCCGAGACTGCGCCTGTCCGCAGCACGAACGAACCTGGTTTTTTTGAAGCGGAAGCGCTGCTCGGGCTGGGGACAGCGTCGGCTCCTGCTGCTACGAACACAAAGAGTGGCGCGCCCATGAATGGCGCATCCAAGACGGTGATTGTTCTGTTCGACACTTCACTCTCCATGCAATGGGAAAAGCTGGAGCGAAGCTACCAGGCTTTAGAAACGCTGCTGCGGACTCTTCGTCCAAGCGACCATTTCAGTCTGGTGCTCTTTAACACCGAGGTTCATGCGCTGCCGTTGAATTCTGCCGATGCGGGGAGCGTTCAGCGCGCAATTGATTTCGTTCGCGGCAGCCGCCTGCGCGGCGGCACCGATTTGCAGCGGGCGCTGCAGACCGGACTGGAGCAGGCCGCCGCTCCGAGCGCGGTCAACCCGTATCTCGTCATACTGAGCGACGGTGGCGCGACTCGTGGCGAGATCACGAACGGCAAACTCGCCAACTGGTACGCCTCTAAATGGAGGCAACTGCCAGAGACACAGCGTCCGCGTACGTACATCCTCGCGGTGGGGGATGACGCCAACCTGCCGCTGTTTCGCATGCTGGCGCGCCAGGATGGACTGCTCGAACATGCGCTCTCGACCGAGCCGATGGAGTTCAAGCTGAACTCGTTCCTTTCGAAGATCGGGCGCAGTCCGATTGGCCAGCTCGATCTTGCGGTCGCGCCGGAGAGCGCCGTGGATGCGGTCTATCCGCTGCAAGCGGCGACGTTCTCCGGATCGCTGGCGGCGTGGGTTGGGCGTTACCAGAAGCCGCAGGAGAGCGTGAGTTTCAAGGTGCATGGCGTGCGCGATGGAACTCCGGTGGAGATGACGGGCAAGGTCAATTTTCCGCGGGAGTCTCTGGATCATCCGCAACTGCCGCGGCTCTGGGCGCGCGCCCGGGTTGACGCTCTGCTCGAAAAAATTGAACGGGAAGGTGAAGACCAAGCCACCATCGATGAGATCGTCCGGCTGGCGCGCCAGTACAAGTTCGTCACGCCCTACACTTCGTTTTTGGCTGTGCCGCGCGCCTTGTTGCGTCCGCGCGTCATACGCCCGGGCGATCCGGTGCTGCGCGTCAAGACCGATGAGTCGATTGTCTCGGTGGTTGCGCTGTTTCCGTTCGGGTTGGTGCAGCCCCTGCGGTATCTGTCATCGGAAGACATTTGGCAGACCCGCTTTCTTGCCCCCACCGACATGCAGGATGGGACTTACTCCGTGCGACTTATCCTACGCGATCGGCTGGGGCAGACTTATCGCGAGTCGAAGACGTTTGTGATCGCCAGCAAGCCGCCGTTGGTCGAGGTCAAACTTGATCGCAAGCGCTACCAGCGTGGCCAAACGATTGCACTGAAAGTCCGCGCCTCCGAGAGCACACGCACGCTGGTGGCGAGGCTGGAGGGTGCGGCGCCGGTTGAACTGAGGTGGAATCCGCAAGCTGGCGCCAATACAGGCGAGTTAGTCATTGCAGAGCAAATGATTCCCGGCGCTTACAAGTTGACGGTGACCACCGAGGACATTGCGCACAATATTGGGACCGGGGAGGTGCAAATTGAAGTACTTCCTTAAATTATTTCGCAAGCGCGCACGGCTGCTGACGTTGGCCGTGTTCCTCATCACGATTGCTCTGTGCTGTGCCATCTCCGCGCTCGGCGAGCTGCCCTCCTGGATTCGCAACGTCGAGGCCTCGAGCGCGCTGGAGGCCGTCTTTTTCCGCATGATGCCGCTGCCCGGAGGCGCCGTGCTGTTTCGCCGTCCGCCGCGCGAGACGCGGCCCGCGCTGGCCGACCTTATCAAAAGTGAGCCGCGCAACGCCGACCTTTATTCTTTGCGCGCGCTGGAGGACGAACAGCAACTCGACTTTGCCGCAGCGGAGTCGGATTGGAAATCCTACGTCGAGAATTCTGCCGACAAGACCGGCGCTCAGTTCGCGCTCGCCGATTTCTACCACCGCCGCCTGCGTCCTGCGGACGAAATCAAAACGTTGTCTTTGGTTGCGAACGCTGCACCTATCGCAGGCGAAAGACTCACGCCGCCCGCGCAGCAGCGCTCCTGGCAGGCGTTTGAGCGCATCTTCGCCGTAATTCAGGCCCAGGGCCTCGCAAAAGACGACTCCACAGCCCAGTACAGGGCCTGGATCGCGCGCTATCCGCAGGAGCCATCGCTCTATGTGCGTTACCTGCAGTATCTGGTTGCGCAAAAGGAATACGCTGCCGCCGGACAACTTAACGCCGACTACGGAAAACAGTTTCCCAACGATCGGATTTTTCCGGTGAAGGCGAAAGCGATGGTCGAGTACCGGCGCGGCTCCGTCCGCGAAGGGCTAGCGGTGTATGAGCAAAGTTTCCAGCCGCTGTGGGACGCGGAACTGGTCAAGAGCTATTTCGATCTGCTGCGCGATACGCAGAATCTTCGCAAGTTTCTCGACCAGGCCCGTGCCTCGCTCAACGCCAATCCCGAGGACTTGAACGCGACGGCGCGTATTTTCTATTACTACCAGCAAGAGGGTAAGCTCGATGTGGCGCAGCAGGCCATCGCGGACTTGCGCGTACGTAAGGAATCCAGTAAGTCGCCTTGGACTTCCGAGGAGCTTTACGTTTGCGCGCGGCTGCTCGAGGACATTCATAACTATCCCGAGTCGGCGCGTTATTACTTTGCGCTCTACAACAGCCAGGGAATGCCGGACGCGCAAGAACGGGCGATTGCAGGGCTGACTAACCTGCTGCTGACGGCCCCGGAGACGCCGATACGATTCGGCTCCGGCGCACTCTCCATGTATCGCGACATAGCCACCATGGACCAAGGGCCGGGCTATCTGAACGGCATTCTTTCTCTGATTTTGAACACTACGCAGCCGGCGTCTTACTACGCAATGGAAGAGCAGCGCGCCGTGCCTTACTTCCATCGGTCGCGCGCCGCCGAGTTACTGGCCTTGCTCGATGCGAAGTTTCCGAGTTCTTCTCGCCGCCCCGAACTTCACGCCAAGCTGATCGAGTACTACTCGGGCGCGGCGGAAAGCGACGCGGTGATTCAGTGTGGCCGCGAATTTCTGGCGAATTTTCCGAAAGCCCCGGAGCGTACCGCCGTCGCATTGCTCATGGCCGATGCCTATTCGCGTAAAGGCGACACGACGAGTGAGTTCGCCATCTACGATTCGGTGCTTGAGGAATTGGCGGCGCAGGCGCAGAACTTGCCGCTGGGATCGGCAGAGGAAGGACTGAGATCCCTCAACAACTACTCGCCGATAGCGACGAATACGGCGGAAGAGGAAGAGGGAGGGGAGGAGCCGGAAGCGGGCGCTACGGAAGAAAGCGGCAGCCCACAACGCAGGAGCAACCAGGCATTCCAAGTCAACACTGCAACTTCAACTGGGGTGCAGGTGGGTACCCGATCGCCGGAATACGCGCGCGTTCTGGAGCGATATCTGGCGCGTTTAACGGAGATGAAGGAAATTCCGCAGGCGCTGGGCGTGCTGCGGAAGGAGATCGACCGCAATCCAGACGACCCCGGTCTTTACGAGCGGCTGGCTGTGTTTCTCGATCAGAACCGGCTGGGCACGGAACAGGAAGAGGTCTACCGCCGGGCCATGGCCCGTTTCAATGACCGGTCGTGGTATGACAAGCTGGCGCGTTTCTACCTGCGTTATAAGCGGGACTCGGAGTTCGAGCAACTAAGCCGCGACGCGGTGAAGAGCTTTCAGGGAAGCGAACTGGAACAATACTTCCAGCACGTCGTCTATGGCAGCCCCGCGCTTTACCTGCGGTTGAACCAGTACGCCAACCAGCGATTCCCGCACAATCCTGTGTTCGTACACAATCTACTGGCGATTTACCAGACGCCCCCGACGCGCGATATGGCAGCTTGGGAAGCGTTGTTGCGGGAGCACTGGTTTGAGGAAACCTATCTGCGCAACCAGTTTTTTGAATTTCTTTCGCGCACCGGCAAACTGGAATCGGAGATGAGCGCGCTTCGCCGGAGTGCGCCGGATGCCGCGAGTTGGGGGAGCAATCCGGCCGCGGCCGATTTTCTGGCCAATGCGGAGCTGTGGCGGTCGCATTATGAAGAAAGCGCGCCCGTGCTCAAGTCGCTGGCGGCGCAATACCCGGCGGAAACTGAACTCGCCCGCACCGCCTCGTCCGTCTACCACTCGCTGGCGTATTTCGATGCGGCGGATACGGCGGTTGCGGCCAAGATCGAAGACAACCTGCTGCAGGCCAATCCCGGCAATACGGAGATTCTCGCGCGGATCGGCGACATTTATGCAGACCGCGATCAGTTTGCGCAAGCGGCCCCGTACTGGGAACGAATTCCGCAGGCGGCTCCCGGCGAGCCGGGCGGATACCTCGAAGCGGCGACCATCTACTGGGATTACTACGATTTCGACAAGGCGCTTCGGCTGCTGCATCAAGGCCGCGAGCGGCTCTCGAATCCGGCCCTTTATGCCTACGAAATGGGCGCGATCTACGAGAACAAGCGCGAGTATCCGCACGCCATCGAAGAATATGTGAAGGGCGCACTTGCCGGTTCGGCCGGTTCGCCGGCTGAATCCCGGCTGCTCGAACTCGGGCGACGCGCGAAGTTCCGCGATCTGGTTGACCGGAGCACGGTCGAGATTGCCGCATCGTCCAACACGTCCAATCTTCCAATGGCTGCGATCTATTTGCGCGTAAAGGTTCTGGAAACGCAGAACCGCAAGAGGGAAATGGAGGCTTTGCTCGACGCGATTGCGAACGGCGCAACCTCGATCGAGCAGGCGGAAGACATCGAAACCCTGGCGCAGCAGAAATCGCTGGAAGCCGTCCGCCAGCATGCGCTGGAGCGGCAGGCCGCGCTCACGGTGGATCCCGTGGCCCGACTGCAGCTTCGCTATGCGCTGATTCGGTTGTATGAAGGGCGCAAGGACTTCCAGTCTGCCCAGAAGAATGTGGAAGCGCTCTACCGCGAAAATCCGAAAATACTGGGGGTGGTGCGTTCGACGGTCGATTTCTACTGGCGGATCAAGAATTATCCGCAGGCGATTTTGGCCCTGCTACAGGCTGCCAAAGCCGCCTATCCTGACTTGAGCGCGCAGTTCACCTATGAGGCGGCTCGCAAGTCGACGGAGGCGAAGCAGTACCAACAGGCACGCGATCTGCTGGCGCAACTGTTGAAGGATTCTCCTTATAACGGTGAATACCTCGCGGCCATGGCGGACACTTACGCGCAGGCCGGCGACGATCAGGGTTTGAAGCAGTTCTATACCGAGAAGATCGCGCTGTTCCGTAACGCGACCCTGGCAGCGGATGCGCGCAAGGCGCAGATAGCCACATTGCGGCGCGGCCTGATACCGGCGCTCACCCGCATGAAGGACTACACGGGCGCGGTGGACCAGTACATTGAACTGATCAACAATTTTCCTGAAGACGACACGCTGGCCACCGAGGCCGCGCTCTACGGACTCCGCTACCAGAGCCAGCAGCGGCTCGCCGACTTTTATGCGAAGACCGTCGCGGAGTCACCGCGCGACTACCACTGGGCCATGGTGCTGGCGCGCATACAAAGCAATCTAGAGAACTATCCGACGGCGATTGAAAGCTACGCCAAGGCCATCGCCATACGTCCGGATCGCGTCGATCTTTACACGGCGCGCGCCGGGCTCGAAGAACGTTTGATGCGCTTCGACGACGCGGTCTCGGATTACGAACACATCTATCAACTCGCGTACAAAGATCCGCAGTGGATGGAGAAGGCCGCAGGAGTGCGAGCGCGTCAGGGCAAGAAGAATGAAACCGTCGCCGCTCTCAGGAGCGCGCTGATCGATGGCCGTCCAGAAAACGCGGCGAATTACTTTGAGGTGGCGCGCCGCCTGGAGGCGTGGGGGATGCTTGCGGAAGCGCGCAGCTTCGCGGAGCAGGGAATCAAGACAGCCGGTCCCGACCTGCTGGCGGCCCCGGAAAATCACACGGGCGCACGAACGTATGTGCGTGTGATGACGCGACTGCGCCAGCAGGAGCAGGCTTATGGCGCAATGCAGAGCGCACTTGCGGACGCGTCGTCGAACCTGCCCGTGATCAAAGAACAAGTCGAAAAACAGGGAATTGGCGCGGTGACCGACGCTCAGTGGCGCGAGCGAGTGCGGCAGAACCGTATCGCTAACGCTCGTAATGGCTTGGCGGCAGTGTTCGAAGAAATGGGGAACGCGGTCAACACCTACTTTACTCCCGAAGAGAGACTGAACTTCGCAAGTTTCACCGAATCGAAGCGGAAGGGCATGAATCTGGACGATGTCGAGAAGTTCGCGATTCCACTTGCCGAACACGCGGCGCTCGCGGAGCAGGAAGCTCGGTGGCGCTTTGAGTCAATGATGCAGCGGGCAATCTCGTTTTCGAATTCCTATGCGAACGTCCAGCCCTTTATTGATCTCGAGCGCCGCCGTGGCCGCTTTGCTGAACTTGGATCAAAACTGGAGCAGTACGAACATGGCGTTCCGGCTATGTACGCCAACGCGCCTCTTCTCGCCGCTGCGGATGCCTATCGTTCCGCTGGCAACGAAGAGGACGAATTGCGTGTGCTCTCCAACGTCTTTTCTGCAAGCGGTTTGGACACAACCCGACAGCAGCGTTTCTTCCAATTGTTGCTGGAGCGGCGACCGCAGGACCTCGTCGCAATTACTGCAAATTGGTCTGGTCCCGCCAGCGAGAAGGCTGCCAGCTATGTGGTTGCGAACGGCGGCGCAGGCTTGTCGCACAGCGTGGTGGTGGTCCGCGGAAAAAGTCGCCCGCCAGTTTGGTCTAAGTCGTATCTCGCGCTCGTCGGCCTGTACTATGCCGAGCCTACTCCGGACGTGAACAATGCCTTCCTGAGCATCCTCGCCGGGGATGTCCCGATCGGTGCGCGCCTCGCCAAGCCGGTCGATCGTTCGCAGCAACTTGCGGGCAACACCTGGTATTACTACGGCTCGCGTTACGGCGAATATTTGGGTACTGCGAAGCAGGGCGATCCCGAAGACTTTCTGCCCGCAATTCTGGAGCAGAGTCCGGTGTCGTCTTCCGGATATTTGACATTGGCCGACTACTATGCCGGAGCGGGCGACAGCGAGCGCGCGATCGCCGACTACAACCACACGCTTGAACTTTCTCCCAACCGCGCCGATGTCTACGACAGTCTCGCGCTCGCTTATTATAAGGGCGGCAATCGTACCGCCGCCGTCGCCCAGTGGAAACAGGCCTTCGCCGTACTCGCCAAGCAGGTCAACAGCGGGCATACGCCAGAGAGTTTCTGGGCAGACTTCGGGCGCACTTGCGATCAGCTGCGCACGCGCAAGCTCTTTGTTGAACTCAAGCCCGATGCCGACGGTATTGTCCGCGCTTATCTTCGCCACAATGGCAACTATCGCTCGAACGCCCTGTTGCAATCGGCTTATGCGGCCATCGGCGATCCCGCCTCCGCCACAACGTGGCTGTTGGATGTTTCTTCCGCGGCACAAGACTCCACGCAAATTCTAGCCGATGTGGTCGACGCTCCCTGGATTCCGCTGGCGCAACGCGCGCCGATCTATCAGCGCATTCTGCAATCGAAGCAGGATGCGCTCGGTAGGCTTACTGGTCTGGAGCTGGAGAACGCCCAGCAGTCTCTCGGTTCGTGGCAAGTGCGTTGGATCGCGTATCTTGTCCGCAGCAAGCAGTATGCGCAAGCGGCGGATGCCATCGCCGCGTTGCCCAAGGAAACCCGCGAGACACGGGCGGGCGTGGTCTCGCTCGATCTTCGGGCGGCTGCGCCACTCGGAACTCTAGATTCCAAACTCGCCAGCTATCGGGCCGATCCGCAGACGACTCCCGCTTCGGATCTGCTCCGCAACGCGGCCCGCCAGCTCTTCGAGGCCGGGGACAAGCAGTCGGCGCGCAAGATCCTCGAATTCGTTTTCGCCCGCGAAATCGACGAGCACGAGCTCAACGCCGCCAACTTTCTGGGTCTTGCCGAGATTCGTCTGGCTGCGGGAGACGCTCGAGGGGCGCTTGATCTGCTCCGCCGTTTAGTGGCCGTCGTGGGGAATCCATTCGAGAATCTCGATCCGGCTGCGGCGCTGCTGGAGAAGACGGGCCACAATGCGGAAGCCGTCGAGTTTCTCGATCACCTGGTGAAGACGGCGCCGTGGGACCCTTCCTATCGCCTGCGACTGGCCAAAGCCCGGCTGGCCGCGGGACAGGATGCTGCTGCGGCTCAAACTGCGCTCGGAGCGGTCGCTTCGGGGGCAAGCGTGCCGTACGATCTTCGAATCAAAGCGGCGGCGGCGTTCTCCGGCCGCTCGCACGGCGATCTTGGAAGTGGCGAGTTGAACCTGGTTGCTGGAAATGCCGCGGCCATCTCCCCGGCGGCGGCCGATAAGTTCTATTACTACGAGGCCCGTATCAAGGCCGCGAATCATGCGGCGGACTCGCAGACGAAGCTCCACCTGCTCGGCCATTGCGTCATCGATTTCCCAGGGAGAGACGAAGCTCGGGTTGCACTGTTTGAGGCTGCTGCGGACAGGCACTCCGATGAATTTGCGATCGGAATTCTGGGGCCGCTGCTGCAGACTCAATTCCTGGGCTACTCTGCTCCCTCAACTGCCGATTCCAATTCCAATTTCGAAGACGAACAGATTGTTGATACCGGCAACGATGAAGAAAATGAAAGCGACGACTCGGGCACTCGGGTTACGCCGGTCACGCCGTCGACCGTACTCCACCGTGCTCAACAGGCGCGAGTGGCGCAGACGATCGGCGAAACGATGGCGCGCCTCAATCGGTTGCCGGACGCGGTTTCGTATTTCGAAATCGCACGCCGTTTCCAGATCTCAGCTATGGCGCGCAAGGACCTGGCGCGGAAGATTGCAGATCTCAAGGCCACGCTGCGAATACAACAGCAGAATGCCGCACGCCAGCCGCTGCTGCATGAAGCGCTGGAGCAAAATCGCGTAGTTCGGCCGCGGCTGCTGGCCCGTGCCGCTGCCGCGCATAAAACCGTAGCCACGAAAGGGGGCGTGAATCCGTGAAACGCACCGCCATTTTCTTATTATCGATAGTATCGACCGCGCTCTTGTGCGCTGCAATCGGCTGGGCGGTTTATGAGGCCGAGGCGCCTGCCGCGACGCCGCTCTCGAAGTTCGTACCCGCCGGCCCACTGCTTTATCTGGAGGCCAAGGACTTCTCGACACTGCTCGCGGACTGGAACTCCTCTTCGCAGAAAAAGCAATGGGTGGAGAGCAGCAACTATGAGGTATTTTCGCGCTCGCGCCTTTTCTTGCGTCTCCAGGGCGCGGGCGATCAATTCGCGGCCGCGGCCGGACTTCCTCCCGACATGGATTTTCTATCGCAAGTGGCTGGGACGCGCAGTGCGGTCGCTCTCTATGACATCGGCAACCTGCAATTTCTCTACATTACTTACCTGCCGTCCGCCAAAGCGATGCAGACAACGCTGTGGCAAACCCGCGCCAAGTTTGAGCCACGGAGCGCCGGAGGCGTGAACTTCTACATGCGCCGCGATCCGGAATCGCAGAAGGAAGTTGCCTACGCGGTAACCGGCGACTATTTGCTGCTGGCAACTCGTGAAGATCTTTTGGCAGGCGCGCTGCAATTGATGTCCGGCAGCCAGAAACGCACGGTCGAAAGCGAGCAGTGGTGGTCGCAGTCCGTAGCGGCGGCCGGAGCGCCGGGCGATTTGCGTATGGCGCTGAACCTGGAGAAGATCGTTCCCAGTCCGTACTTCCGCACCTACTGGGTACAACAAAACATCACGGACCTGAAGCAATACTCGGCGGCGGTTTCCGATTTATTCCGATCGAACCAAGAATACCGCGAAGAGCGCGTCTTGCTGCGAAAGGCTGTGCCGGCTGCAGCAACATCGGCTGACGGACTCGAAGCCGCCGCCGATCTGGTTCGCCTGGCGCCCGACAGCGCGGGCGTCTATGAAGCCAAGGCAAACCCTACGGCCGATTCCTGCCTCGACCTGATCGGGAGCAAACTGCTCGCGCCCCATCTGGGCGAAGCGCCGGCTTCCGAGGCCGCCCCGCAGGTGCAGCTCAGCTCGGGAGAAACGGGCGCAGGCTCCGATCTGGAGACGCGCATCGATCAGCCTCCGGTAGAGCACAGAGTCACGCCGCAGAATACGACCGCGTTGCAGGAACTCCTCGAAAAAAGTCAGATCCTGGCCTCGCTGCAAGTGCAATCTTCGGAACGCAAATCGGAGCGCGAGAAGGCAGACGTCTTCGTGAGAATTCATTCTGCAGTTGTTCTGGCGGCGGCCTCCGACTGGAACGAGGCAAGCGTTCAATCCGCACTTACCGAGTTCGCCGGTCCCGGAATCACGGCCAGCCAGCTCGGTGTGATGTGGCAGCAGAAATCCGGGTATCAGGAGTTCGATGGCCTGTGGCCGCTGGTGGCCTCGATCCACGGCAAATATCTTCTGCTCTCCGACGATCCGAACTTAATCGCGGCCATGCTTTCCAACTTCCAGCGCAAATCGGAGGTGAAGCCCGCGATATATGTTGCCGGCCTCAATCACACGCACGAACGCGGCAACTTCGCGCGCTTCTCGGGCGTGGTCGACCGGCCCAACCAAGATGGGTCCAATGTCCGCGGTAGGGATCGGCAACCGCAATTTTTTTCCGAGAACATGGCGAGCCTGAGTTCCACGCTGG
>Ga0326728_10006610_pt1 | contig 30967 bp, 29 predicted proteins | sample MB3enrmetagenome_FD_207602 | JGI IMG/M metagenome (GOLD analysis project Ga0326728, IMG submission 207602) | Lab enriched peat soil microbial communities from McLean, Ithaca, NY, United States - MB31MN | ecosystem: Environmental > Terrestrial > Soil > Wetlands > Peat | place: USA: New York...
GGCGATTCCAGTTAGCTGAATTTAGTTGTTGGGAGTTTCCAAGATCGACACCATAAAGACCATTGAAAAACTTTGAACATGAATGTTACGATCAAACAACATTTACACAGCCGGTTAAACTAAATTAGATAGAACAAGTGATCCTAACCCGCCGCCTTTCACGTACGCATTTTCGGTTACCTCACGGATCTGTTAGTTCTCTGTTTGATTCAAAATCGTTCTTGTTGTTTTATAAAATACGTGAATCTAGTTTACTTTCTTCTATCTCCGCACTATCTTCTAGACACTCACTCACCTATTTCATGAAGCGAAATCTCACTGATATGACGTAAGTTGGAATGTCCGTTCTGTTATTCGAACATGCTCTCAGACGCAGTGATTCAACAGTGGATCGGAACCCAATACGAAACCAAGATACTCTATCATTGTAAGAAATGCAATATTCCGTTCGAAAAAATCGAAGACGACCTATACGCTAAGCTGAATCCGATGCAACGAACCGATCAGGACTGATCAGATTAGAATACTATTCTTGTAGTTCCTTGATCTTGTCTTCGAGTTCTTCGAGGCGTTTCGTAAGCTGTAATACATATCAAGATGTGCTGAAGCAATCTGGCATAGCGTAAGACACATGAAGGAGATACAAAATTCAATAAAAATTCTTGGTATTGCGGGCAGCCTCAGAAGAGGATCCTACAATCGTGCCGCGTTAAGAACTGCCCTGAAACTAGTTCCGAATAATGCGGTCTTAGAAATTTTTGAATTGGACAAAATCCCACCCTTCAATCAAGATCTGGAGAAGGAACCACCGGAAGCTGTCGTAAATTTAAAGGAGAAAATACGTTCTGCTGACGCCATTCTTTTTGTAACTCCGGAGTATAATTATTCAATTCCGGGAGTTCTGAAGAACGCGATCGATTGGGCCTCAAGACCATACGGCGACAATGCTTGGGATTCAAAACCAGTAGCCGTAATGGGAGCATCTGTTGGAATGCTTGGAACTGCACGCGCTCAATATCATCTAAGACAAGTGTTTGTCACCCTGAATCTTTATCCACTCAACAGACCAGAAGTTATGATTTCAAACGCAGCTGACAAGTTCGACAAGGATGGAAACTTAACTGACCAGAAAACCAGAGACATGATCAAAGAACTATTGGACGCTCTGGTTGTCTGGACGATCAAACTTCAAAAGATAAACTAGTCGAAAAGAGCACTGATACTGAAGGAACCGCACCCATCATACTCGAGCAAATTTTAGCCAGCTTTTTGCTGAACCTCGCATATTGGGCCATATTATATTTCACTCCTTTTTCGAGCATATTTTCCTCGGTTCCAGTGATTAGCGTCATCTCATCTGACTCGCCACAGAATTTTCAGGCACTAATGCAATCCGATGTCATATTTGTGATGTTTTTTGGCGGCTCACTCGGCCCAGCTACAATGAAAATAATCCTTCTTGAAAGAAATACGAAGCGGAAAGGTGTTGATGTTGGCAATAATCATGTCGGCGCATTCCGCGGATCGTCCTTCATGTTGATGTATTCAAGACCAAGGGGTCCAATCGCTGTGACCTGCGTGATGTATTCGCCGGACTTTGCCCAGTGGAAGTGGGACGTGTTGCCGGGCAGAATGATCACGCTGCCGGGCGGATAGGCTTGCAACTTCTCGGCGTCGAACTGATCACCCAGCCCGATGTAGAAGACGCCAGAGATGACCGTGTAGATCCGGTCCTCTGGGTGCCTGTGTGGCATCAGCTTTACACCGTGAGGCACCTTGACCCTGATCGCATAAGGCCCGGCCTGAAGAGGGTCACCAACAACAACCGCAAGGCGCACCGAAGCCGGAAATGCTGCGAACGGTTTCCAGTCGATCTCTTCAGGCAGAATTGCTTTGAAAACGTCTTGGCCCGGCTGATGCGGTCGAACTGTTGTTCTCGTTGCTTCCGTTATACGCGCCATCCGCTTGGGTGACATAGAAATCTCCTTTCTACCAGTTTACCGGTGCATATAATTGAATTCATGTCTGATCGGATTCACCTAATTTTTTAAGTGAATTTCTTAGGCAAATATTCCTTCATTGCCGACCATAGCGGGAAACGAAATACGCCTTAAATCCACAATCGAAAAGATTTCTACTAGTGCGGTCTCATATGCTAAAGTCCACTTGGAATAAAGTCGTTCTATGCGTTTTAGTCTTGGCTGTTGGGGTGCTTCTAGTCTCAGTGGCTGCAACCATCCTTTCGACGTCTTCTCAACCTCAAATGGTTGAAGTTGTCGAATTGCCGCAACCTCAGAGTATGCCGCCAAATATCATGTGGGTAACCAATGGACCTGCGTCCCAAGGCATGCTCCCACACATCATCGGATTTGCTAACGTCTCCACTACGATCCAAGGCGCCCAACCAAATGTGATGTGGTTTACAGTAGCTCCTCCGCCACAGGTCATGCAAGCAAACAACATGGTGTTCACTAACGGCCCACCTCAAACTCCCGGAAGCGAATGGTTTGCAACGAGTGGTGCCGTCACGATCTCATATGCAGCTCTCATCGCAATCATCGTAGCAGTCGCGGTAATCTCGTCAACAGCAGTGTACCTCATCGGAGAAACAATAAAACGATCAACGAAAGCCGAAGACGCGGAACCATAGCCTTACTCACATTCTCGCGAACTGTTAAGCGTGAAAAATTCTCATTCCGCAAGTTGCGCGTACAGCATGGGCCTTATGGTATTCTTACCACGATTTCCTAATGAAATTGGTCGGAATCACCTAATCTTTTAAGTGAATACCTCCGGGCCCAAATCCAGTCTTGTGTAGTGGGTTTGTGATGGGGAGCGTTAGTAATCGATGACCTTGTAGAACGGCGATTAAGAATGGCTGTGGTGTTGGCTGGACCCGATAAGCATGTGTTGAGCTCAAAGAATTACGGGTAACTTTACTAGCACTAGAGGAAACAAGTAACTCTGAAGAGAAATGGTTGATGTGAATTCCGCGGCTTGGGATAAAGTAGTACTCCAATCATCCGTTCCAGTAATAGTTGACTTTTGGGCACCTTGGTGTCCTTGGTGTAAACGGCTTATGCCTGATTTTGATTCGCTGTCTAGCGAATTTGTTGGGCGACTAGCGTTCGTGAAGGTGAATGTGGAGGAATCTCCCGAAATTGCATCTCGATACGGCGTTCAGGGCTTGCCTACCCTGAAGTTCTTCTGTGGAGGCAGGCCGCTAGCGGAGATAGTAGGATATCTTCCAAGAGCTTCACTCAAAACACAATTTGAGATGATGCTTTCAAATCATAAGGACTGCCTCGCGCAGAGCAGCAAACTCAAGACCAACACCTGATTCCGAAAAGATCTGCGAGTGTTTCCTAGTGTCAATGAGACTCGATTTTGTTCACAAATTCGTTCCGGCGACAAGGTCGAACAATAACATTACCTTGCTAATGCTCCACGGAACCGGTGGCGATGAAGACGACTTGATCCCTCTTGCAAGCGAACTTTCGCCGGGTTCATCCATACTGAGCCCCAGAGGAAAAGTGCTGGAGAATGGAATGCCGCGTTTCTTCCGGAGATTTGCTGAGGGGATCTTCGACGTTGCGGATTTGAAATATCGCACTACGGAGCTTGCGGGTTTTATCAAAATGGCGTCGTCGCGTTATGGTTTTGATCCGAATTCAATTGTTGGGGTTGGGTACTCGAACGGGGCAAATATTGCAGCAAGCTTACTATTCCTTCATCCAGGAGTTCTTCGAGGGGCTGTCTTGTTTAGGCCCATGGTGCCTCTTGTGCCTGAGAAGCAACCTGATCTTGCCGGCAATCCGTTATACGTCTCAGCAGGCTTGACAGATCCGATCGTTGCTAGGAGTGAAACAGAGAGGCTAGTGAAGATGCTTCGAGAGTACAGAGCTGATGTTACTCTGAATTGGGTGAATGCCGGTCATGCTCTTGCAGCACGAGAAATACAAGATGCTAAGATCTGGTTTGACAGAACATTTGCATAACCATCGCAGCGAAGGTCAATCTATTCGTGTGGCAAAATATTAAATCCTCTCCGCCACAAAATGTAATCGCTAAAGGTTGTGTTCGAGTCGAAAACAAAGAAGCACACAAAACCTAGACGTGAGTCGAAGTCGCGAGGTATTCTGCAGGTTGGAAGGAAAGCTCCTAATTTTTCTTTGAACACGACTCCTGATCAAAAGGTTTCGTTACATGATTTCCACGGACGACCTGTTGTACTCGTATTTTATCCAGCTGACTGGAGCCCCGTCTGTACAGACCAACTCTCATTGTATAATGAGATTATGTCTGAGTTCAAGAAGTTCAATGCTGAGATTTTGGGAATATCGGTAGATGGCATATGGTCTCATCTTGCGTTTTCCAAGGATCGTAAACTAACGTTCCCGTTGCTGTCTGATTTTGAGCCTAAGGGAAGAGTATCGGAAGCATATGGTGTCTACAAGAACGGGATAGGGGAGTGTGGCCGCGCACTATTCGTGGTTGATGATCGAGGAATCATCGCTTGGAGTTATCTCTCTCCGGACGGGGTGAATCCAGGAGCCGACGGAATACTATCCGCCTTAGAAAACCTCACCAAAAACAAGGCATGAAGAAGCGATATTTTTGTCGAAGTCAAAAAAACCAAACACGGTTAAGAAAACGCGATCACCTGAAGCCACAGTTGGGGAGTATGAATCTCCGAAGCTACAAATCCCAGTAACGATTGAACGCGACCATATTGAAGGACCAGCCAATGCTCCCCTGACGTTGGTCGAATATGGTGATTATCAATGTCCGTACTGCGGAGCCGCTTATCCTGAAGTTAAAAAAGTTCAGAGGGAACTTGGCGTCAAATTGAGGTTCGTGTTTCGAAACTTCCCAATCACAAGTTCACACGAATTCGCGGAACACGCGGCGGAGATTGCTGAAGCAGCGGGTGCTCAAGGTAAGTTCTGGGAGATGCATGATTTCCTGTATGAGCATCAGGACCTTCTCGGTGACGACAACAGTATTTTTGCGTATGCGAAGAAACTTGGATTAGATGTGCAGAGGCTTTCACAGGAAGTCATTAACAGTACCTACTTGAATCGGATTAAGGAAGATTTCAATGGAGGAATTCGAAGCGGCGTAAACGGAACTCCCACCTTCTACATCAATGGAACAAGATACAACGGCCCCCCCACCGCAAAAGAACTCTCAGAAACGCTGAGATCAACAAGCGATGAATGATCAGAAGATATCAGACTCGTATCCTAGGAGAATTGGTGAAAGACATGTCACAGAATACAGCAATTGGAAAAGTAAAGAATGCTGTTTTGGTACACTGCGCTTGGAGGTTCGTTTGGCGGCGCGGTCATAACACGACTTGGCAAAGACATGCTACTGAAATTTGACTGCCCCATTGTTAAGCAGACTCCTAAGAAACTGGCTGTAGCCATTGTCATCGTTAGTGTGTGGCCGACAATGTAGAATACGATTTCGTATCGCTCCCTTCCTCCATGACTCTATGCGCGGGCTTGTCAGGAGGCCTCGGGGGCACCTATCTTTCACATGTTTTTTGCTTTGCGTCTCAGAAATAATAAATGCTGAAGTCCGCGACTAACCCAGGTGCTTGCCAGAATCGCATACCAAAGATAGAATCGCAGCGGAGTGCCTTGGATCATCCAATACCAAAACATTGGAAGAGCGGATAAAGCAAACAACCCAGCGCACACAAACTGCATATTACGGAGCCACGTATACCCACCGATTAATTCCGGCTTGATCACTTCCTCTTTATTCGTCAACACCTGTGCAAACAACCCCAAAATTCCAGTCAAGCCTGTCAAGTCGAGAGCGTAAATCTGGGATGTGAATGCAAGCATAACGTGGTTTGCGGTCGCTGGGCCGAAACTGATGAGACTGAGCAGGTAGGGCTCAATCGAAACGAAGAAGAGCAAGAGGATATTCAGCCACATCATCATCCCCGTCTCGAAGCGCTCTCGCGGCCAGACTGATACCATAGCAGTGTATCTAAGCCAAACAGAAATCAAAATGAAGAAACTAAAACCAAACCCGAAAAGGTCAGCCACAACGTCACTTGGATTGACGGCAGGTCGGCTAAGCAACGACAACGATCCAATCGAGAGTGCCAGACCGAATATCAAATCAGAGAGAGATTCGATTCTAGGTTTCGGAATTCGTACACTGAACGCCAATCACCCCGTAATAGTCCAGTAATTTTCTGCTAATAAGCTCCGTTTTTTCCCGAAGAAACAGATCGGACAATTAGTCGGGTCAACCGGCGAAAGAAGCAGAGGATGATTAGAAAGTGTGTGTGGTACTAGTGGTGCACACACAGACAAAAAAATTAACGACGACGGGGGAACGGCTGGCGACGAATTACGCAAGTTTTAGGCAGAGGCTACCTAATCCTGTAATGGCACGTAGACCCGTTCAAATTTCGTTTCAATTCATTAGTTCGGATCGGATTCTAAGAGGTGAATTTTAGAAGTCTACGGTATTGCGAAGAGATGATCAAGCTTAGACGATTGGGAATGCGTCGCAATTCCTTCAACCGCCGCTAATCTAAAGACTTCAGCAAACTTTTTGGCCGTTATTGTCCAAGAAATCCTTAGCCCATAGTTGAATGCGTTCTGCTCGAGTTGTCGTCGTAATCGAGGGTTGTCGAGTATGCGTTCTACACCCTTTGCCAGTGAACGAGTATCAGAGAACTTGCAGAATAAGCCCCTGTTATCTGCCAATATCTCTTTCGCGAATGTGGTAGGTGTCGCGATGATTGCTTTCCCGTGGGCGAGTGCCTCTGTGATCGTTCCACTAGACACCTGATCCTTTCCTGTGTACGGGGCGACGTATACGTCGACTGCTTGAAGGTAACTCGAGATTTCGTCATCGCGTAGGTACCGATCGATGAAGCGAACGTTTTGTTCTAATTTCCGTTGCTTGGTGAGTTTGATCAGGTATTCTCTGTAGGCCTCGCCTTCACGTTTCCGTACTTCAGGGTGAGTTTCACCTATGACTAGGTAGAGTAAATCGGGGCGCTTAATCACAAGAGGTGTTAGAGATTTGATGACGTACTCTATCCCTTTTGCTTGGCTGATCAAACCGAAAGTGGCCAGTACGGGTCGATGCTGAAAACCGAACTTTTTCTTCGCATGTTCCTTGGTCACGCGCCCCGACAACCTGGCGCCGTGTCCGATGATTCTGATCTTTTCGGGAGCGACTTCGTACAGGTTCTCGAGAAGCCTGGCAGCAGAATCAAGTGTCACAACAACTGTGTTGCTCAACTGAGCGATTTCGGTCAGTATTTCGCGTGCTTTCTCAGGCGGATTTCGGAGAACCGTGTGGAAAGTCGTTACCATTGGTTTTTTGAGATTTCTGCAAAGGTCGAGAATATACTCGCCATATTCTCCTCCAAATATTCCATACTCGTGTTGGAGGCATACGACATCGACATCGGCCTCGTTCAAGAACGCGGCTGCTGAGATGTAGCTCGCGCGATCGTGCTTGTCAATTGCAAACCTAATGTTCGCATCGGGAGGGTTATGCTCCTCATGTATGGCAACTATGGTTGCTTTTGTTTTGGGATCGCGGATTGAAACGGCACGAGCCAGATCTCTAGTGAATGTTGCAATTCCACATTGCTTTGGAGGATACGTGCTTACGTACGCTACTGACTGGTTCATCAGGAACGCCTGCTATTTCTAGCACGAGCAAGTGTCTCGATTAACGTGCACGTACCAGAAATGGAAGGCAAAGAATCATAAGACCTTCTAAGCACTAAGTTACCTCCCACCGCGAGTTTCAGCTTCATTTGTAATGGGAGCTGCACCTGTAATAAACCTCTGTTATGGGCTAAATATGCATCCACGTAATAATACGCGCAGGGACTTCAAAACGTAGAACAAGATACGTGCCGATGGTGGCCTGCGCAATCATTGTGGCCGCCATCGATTCGGTAATGCCAACCACTTTTGTCGACGTGGGATTGTTCGTTACGACGATTGATGTTGCGGAGTATGGTGGATGGTTACGGCATTCCAACAGGAATCGTGAAGTTCTGTGTTGCCATGCCGGTTTTTTGTCCAGTATTTTGTTGTATCTGCACTACTGCCGTCAAATTCCAGAGTTGCGGAGTAGCTGGAGTGGTGAGGAGTACGTTGGTACTGTTGGATCCGTTCTTGAAGGGTTCATTGGAGATTACTCGGTTGACTCCGGCAGGGTAAATCGTCACTATGGTCGAGAAGAGGGGTATATTCGCATATGGATAAGTGCAGGGTGCGTCGACCGTTACCGTGACTTGTGTATTGGCTGCTGGGGTTGGAGGGTTTACCGTTATAGATTGAATCGCACAAGTGTAAGCGAAAGCGTTTCCGGCGAAGCTCGGTAGGAGTACTAAGAGAACAAAACCAAAAGCAATGGATTGGCATAGATATTTTTTACAAGTAATATTTAGACTCATACACGTTCACATTAGAGTAATGTTGTTGCAAATTAATCAAATCATGGCGAAAATTACCACATATAGATAATAGTCTGATAAGTGCAAGCATTTCTGTCTCAGTGAATTGACCGGCATGTCCTTACTGAGAACGCATTCGTAGAAATCGATCCAAGCTAGGGTTTTGAATACGGGCTTACAATTTTTCTAGGGGTTTTTTGAGTAGTCCCAGCTGGTTTTGGTGGTTGGGGTTATTTCGATGACTACGTGTTCTAGGCTAGCGAGTTGTTCGGCTGCTGGGTTGTTCAGGTCGCCTAGATATTTCAGCAGGATCTTCTTGCCCATCTCATCGTTGAACTTTTTGTCAGTTAGGATTCGTGCTGTTCCTTTTCCTGTAACTGCCTTCAGATCGTAGAAAGCTTCTCCGACATCTACGGAGAAGGCGACCTTACTGTTTGCTCTAATGTTCTGAGTCTTACGGCTTCGAGGTCCAGTCTGAACATAGAACTTCCCATTCTCGTAAACATACCAGATAGGCGCTATGTGCGGCGTCCCGTCGGATCCAATTGATGCTACTCTCAATATCCTGCCGTTGCTCAGGAAATTATTCGACTCCTGTTCAGTCATAGCCATAAATTATTCGCCAGAAATTCTTCAGAAGGGACTATGATTTGACGTGATATGAAGCTTGTTTTGATCATAGTCGCTAAATCCGACGCAAGACCTCGATGTAAATCCTGAGAATACCGATAGTGGCAAGGATTGATCAGCACGCACGATTTTTTGAGTCCGGCAACTGAAGCCACATTCCGCATGATTTCGCGTTTTCTTTCATAAGCCACTTTATACCCGGAAAACAACATAATCGCCGCTTTCCAGATGCAAGCATAGAGCAAGCTTTCTCGATCCGGCGCCTGCGCGTTTCCGGCTGCTTAGCTGAGCTTATCGAGAAAATCCAGTCCCGGCGCGCCATTGGTGTGATATCCGTCCACGACGCCTGCGCCGACGGTGCAGCTCTAAGGGCTTTGCGTAGATCCATTGGCACCCTGATCTCCGGTTCTTCTCCGACCCGCGTAATCTCCACCGTTACCGTGTCTCCAGCGTCTGCGCCTGCAGCATCGCGCATGGCTTTGTTAACCCTGAGCCAGTGGCTCCCTTTGCCGTTTGGTTCGAGAGCGGCTCGAAAAGGGACACTATTGAAAGTTCCCTCAACCATCGTCATACCTCGTGATGGAAGCTTCGCGCTTGCTCTCTTGGGCAACGTGAGAAGAATCCACGACCCGATCTTCGCGGTCGCGTTAGGCCGATACAATTTAGCGTTGAAACGGATTGTAGACTTGTTTCCTTGCTTCGCGGCTTTTTTCATAATAAAAATTTTACAAATCTTCTATTTATGCCCACCAGTTTATCGAAAATAGTTATGCTCCCAACGTGAATAGACGAAAAGCCGTTTGAAGCACACCCATACGATATCGTTGTCGAACCCATGCAATAACCCGTAGCAGCATCCCCGCTCGGGTGCGTGCGCAGACACTGTCAAGAAAATACTTACCCATCCTAAGGTAGCAGATTCGTCTACTGACAGATTTTCACGATTTCGCGTTAAACGTGGTCGAAGATGTCTAGCCGAAGGTTACGACTTAGCGCCTGGATCCTAACTTCGGGATGAATCGTGGGGTTCGTTTCATGTATTCACGGTATTCATCGCCGAATCTGTCAATCAGCATCTTCTCCTCCTTACCTATCTGCATGTAAATTATTGTGACCAGAGCAAGCGCAGGCAGCACGAGAAGCCAATTAGCTGCCACTAGAGTAACAGCTAATATGAATGTGAAGGCTCCCAAGTAAATCGGATTTCTAACATAGTGGTATGGCCCGTTCGTGACCAGGACATTATCTTTCCTTCGTACGAATTGAGGCGCCTCCAAGGCATGAACCCAATTCCTACCAAGCGTCCGAAAAGCCCAAAGCGCGAATGACATGCCCAGAGCCGCTACGCAAACCATGATTAGCCGGAACCAATTCGGCAACGGAATTGAGAGAAAACCAATCCGGCTTGGAAGTACGACGTATAGTATTATGCCTCCCCACCAGAGCGGGGCAAACAAGGCAACGGCCACGATACGCATTCGACTATGTTGACCCTTACGGTCACTCGATGATTGTTCAGCAGATCTTCTCGTCAAGTATCTCATGCATGCTACGCTGATAAGGAAGACAAGCAACAGAATAGCGAATGCGGCCCGAAAAAACAGTTCACTGCTCATCCTTGATTGCCTCCAATCATTGCTTCGATGCCCCTGAGTCTTCAATGTATACTCGGGCAACCGTTTCTGGCAACGACGGTGCCGAGTAACGGCTGTGGTATGGACGATACTATCTTTCTGGGTCTCGTGGTGCGCGCAAGCAAAATTGAATCGTTAACCCATATGAGTACGTTCCGGTTCATTTTCCGGTCCAATTGTTCACGTGATTACTGTAACCTCACCGGAAGACGTGTGTGAGCAATGAGATTTGCCTAAGAACTTCCTCAGTGAGGTCCGCATGATAAGCCTTGTATCAGCAAGAAGTAGAATGCGAGAGATCATCTGGATTTGATTATGATTGCGCGTGTGAATGTGGTCAATGCGTTAGAGGAAACCACAGGTTCTGCGAATTAGGCGTCCACTCCAAGGGGTTCAATGAACTATTTTGTCAAGCGATTGACGATTCCCTTTCTGAATTGTTCGGGGCAAGCGTACTCTCGTCTCTCCATGCTGCCATAGAGAAACTTGGTCCCGTAAACAGAGGCGAACCACTCTATCGACCCGAAACAATCCATTCGGTTCTGGAATTTGTTTTCGGAGTTAAAGGCGCACATACAATCGAGAAACGAATCATCCGTCGATTCTACAATACGTTAGATCTCCCCTTTACCGATGTTATTGGATTCACTCTGGTGGATTATGTTGAAGCCGCAAGAAAGAGAATTAGGTTGAATTCACTTAGTTCTTTACGCGAATCCGTCCGGCTGTTATAACCGTACGAGTATCGGAGGTGAAACGAAATGCGGCATACAGACTTCAAAACTGAAATTGAAGCATATGAGAAACTGATGCGATGGCAGAAGAAACATAAATGAAAAACGTTGGATGCCCCAGCTAACCTACACAATCTAAAATCTACCCGTAAGCATATCCGACGAGCGAGAAGTTCTGACTTATTCTTCTTAGAAAAACAATGTCATGAAAAGAAGGGCTCCCATCGACACATAGAACAACCCGAACCTGAATATCCATGCCGCAACCATTCGGGTCTGACTTTCCGTAACTTTGCGTGCGTACAACCGAACTCCAAGTGACAAAAATGACCCTCCCGCAACCAATGCGATCACGCTGCTGATCGTGTGGGTGACGTCCTTGCTGTCCCACATCGCCACCAGAGTGTTGGGGTCGTTCATTGGGATCGAGCCGGGATTCGAAGTTAGGAGCATGGCGCCCCAGGTGTTCGTCCACCCTATGAATTTCCATCGTATTATTCCGAACTGACCGATCCTCAACTGCGGAGACCAAACCGTAGAAAAATTCGCAATCGAACCACGCGTGTACCAGCCAGCACCTGAAGTTGGGAAGTAGGATAGAATAGTCAACTTGAATTGTGTGAGGTAAAATGCCTCGAGTGACATGCTCGAATTCAGATCGATTGTTCGATTGGCATCAATTGAGTTGTCACTCCAGTGGTCAAACACGAACCGTGTGCCGTTCGGGAAAGGCGGTAACGTGATCAATGTCAACGTATGTTGACCAGCAGGTAACGGTAACGGTACGGTTCCACGGATGGCATAATCGTCGTCAACGATCACGCTTTGTGTGCCATCTTCCAAGGTCAGCGTCGGATCGATCGGTTTCTGGAGTGAGCCTGCTATATAATTCCCTGAAACGTTTGTTACCCAGTAGGGATTGACGAAGTTGCAATTCGTATTCGCAGCGCAGCCAACATAATTTAGCACGCCAGATGCCGGATGCCAACCATCACCATCAAAACCAAGATACTTCAAGTCGCGAAACTCTACTGGACCTAGGTTTGTGAAAGGATTAGAGCCAGTTACCTTCTCGGCGATGAAATATGCTGGTGTCGATGAAGGAATCGCGTAGTCTGGAATGCTTGCAACTTCCTTACCGTCGATAAGAAAGCTCCAGTAACCCGTCGAGTTTGGTTCGATCGTATACGTATGCCAAGTGCCATTCACACCCGCGGAGCCCGCCTCGCCGAATCCCCGAGTGATGTTGGAAAGGAATCCATCTGGCCAATACTGCCATTGCCAACGCGCATCGTTACTCCCGAATTCGCTTACACAAGTTTTCGTATTGTTAACGAACGCACTCTCGGCACAAAGACCCGGTTCGAAGCCGTAGCCGAATTGAATGAATGCTCCGTTGAGTAGTCCGTCCCCAACCCAGAAATAGTCAAAGTCGCCTGGGGTGGCGTTGTATAGGTGAGTCCGAATATCTACTTGAACGCCAATATTTTCTGTGGACGAAGAATCTCCGTACGCCCCGACCTGCGGTGAATAATAGTTCTGAGCTGCAGCCGCCGGTTTCATAATGGGCGCAGTCAGTAGGACTACAGTCAGTAGACCTAGCAGCGCCAATAGCGCTCTTCGAATATGTTACACATCCTCAATCTTTTGCGAACTGGAAATACTTTCTCCACTGCAATTTGTAGATTAGGCATTTACCCATGCGAGCCCACGTTTCGAGGGACCGCGGATGTTATTTCAAACCAATCTTCATAGATCATTTAGATCTAAACGAAATTCCCATAAACTCACGAAAATCACACGAATCTTCCGTGGTAGTGCAAACCGAATTGTGAATAGTTCACTTAAATCAGGTTCGGCGCTTTACTGAAGTGCTTTCCACAACGATGAGTCTTCCATCTCCTATGTGACCGTGGCGCTTAAGCAGCTCAAAATCTTTCTCTGACACCTCACCTTTCCTGTTCGACGGAAAATACAGAGTTCTGCATCAGTTCCCTAAAGAGCGTACTCATGAGAGTAAGAACGCTCCCTTCCTTTCTTTTACTTTTGCAGAGTCCATAATCCTATAAGTCGTCAGCGTGTTGGTCTCCAACTAGACAGAGGTTTTCATTATTGGAGATTGAGGATATCATGGTTCCAAGAGGAATGGCAATTGGTTCAAAGTTTACCGGAAATGAAAAGAAAGATCTAGCTATGCTTCAGCGAGCATGTAAAAAGGAGTGTGATGAACGAATCGCAGAACTCGATAAGATAATGAAAAGTTCCCAAACAGGTATGATTTCAAAAAAATGTAGAGATGCCATTAAGGAACTGCAGACACTAAAACGGCATATACCAGGTTATTTCACGAAGTATCATGATACGATCTTAGATTGGATCATACTCTTCCGACTTAGGAAGTCTGTCGAATAGTGTTAGTTACAGACGGCTAGATCGTTAATGTTTCATGTGGAATTCAGCGAATCATACTTCTGGACATTGTTCTTCGGTCCGAAAATCAGCAGTGACACTCTGCGGAATGAGTATTACATTTAAGATCTACACCTTAGTTTTCACGCTCTGAATGTTGTTGTTAACGGAACGAGCGAAAAATTTCGCTGAAATTTCGATTACTCCCAAACGCATACTAGTGCCCGTAGACGGCTCAGAAAACTCAGCTCGCGCCGCTAATGTCGCCATAGAATATGCTCGGAAGTTTGAGGCCGAACTATTCGTGTTGCATGCCATCGCTATTCCTGCGCATACATTGGCACTAGTCGAAGGCAATATGGAGGGTCTGGAAAGTTCTGAAATGCGAGAATACTTTGCGTTAGCCCGACGGAAGGCGAAAACAATTGTGGATGAAGTTGTGAAATCTGCTGAAGCGAAGAACGTCAAAGCCACCGGGATAATTCACGAGTACTCGTTTTCGGTTGTAGAGACCATCGTGGATCAGGCGGCCAAATATAACGTTGATCTCATCGTGATCGGCACTAGGGGATTAACTGGATTCAAAAAATTACTCGTCGGAAGTGTCTCCTCAGGAGTAGTCAACCATGCACACTGCTCCGTTCTAATCGTAAGATAATAGTATCGTGGTCTGCTCCGGAAGGTTTTCTCCTCACAACTGATTGTACCTGCACCCGAAAATCACTACTACAACAATGCGGCGAATCATACTTCTGGACATTCTCGTAATCTCTCTGAGACCCTAAGAACTATCTTTCCCCTTCCGTGTCCAGAATCTAAACGTTCGTGAGCCTTCCGAACCTGTTCGAGGGGCAGTACCTGATCAATGAGAGGCTTAAGTTTCCCTTGCTCAATGAGGTTTGTGAGCTCCTTTAGCCTTCCTCGTTCACGGGTTAAGAAAATCGAGTAAATCGCCAGGTTCTTTCTGTAGGCGTCTCCCAAATCTACTTTCACTCCGAGAGTCGTTGCGGCGCGGCCGAAAGGTCGAAGCGCAGTTAGGCTCTTGTTCAGATTCTCTCCACCAACTGCGTCGAAGACCGCATCAACTCCTTTTCCACTGGATTCTCGAAGAGCAACCTCAGCCGGATCTTCCCTGTGGTAATCAATAGCCACGTCTGCGCCGAGCTCGCGTAATGTGGCTTGATTTGACGGCCCTGCAGTTGCGAGCACCCTAACTCCAAGGGACTTGGCGATTTGAATAGCGAATGACCCCACTCCCCCCGCCCCTCCATGAATCAGTATCATTTCACCAGATTGCACATTCAATCTTCGAACCACTGCTTCCCATGCCGTACCTCCCGCCAGCGGAACCGCAGCTGCTTCCAAATGTGGCAAAGATTGAGGCTTCTTGGCAACGATGGATGCGGCAACCACGTTGTACTCCGCATAGCTTCCTGATTGATTGCCGAAGATCTCCGGCGTGTAGAAAACCTCGTCGCCAAGACTGAACTCTGTGACACCGGACCCTACTTTCTCTACGATCCCTGACACATCATATCCAAGAATAGCAGGGGGAACTATTCCTGCCCAAGCCCCGTTCGCTCTGATCTTCGCATCGACGGGATTGGTGCCTGACGCAACGACCCGAACCAATAACTCTCCATACTTAGGTTCTGGGCGTGGGATTTCCCATAACGCGAATACGTCTGGCCCGCCGAACTTCGTGATAACCATGGCGCGCATTCACTAACACCCCTTACACCACATATAACCTGTGAACAGTCTTATTAGCCGTAAACCACTCCTAAATCCAGATAAAAATTGGATACTGGAAAGATCCGTACGGAACTCACAGGACTTCTGCAAGACATGGACAAGCTCTTCGACATTGTTGAACGAAACCTTGGAGAATTCAGTAAAAACCAGGAACTCCAGCAAATCAAGGACAGCGCGAAACAACACATCAAAGAAATCATGAAAGCGATCTGATCACACTCCTCGCTAACACTTTGTGACGTGACTGTCGTGTGTGATACTGATCGTCACGAGCTAATTGAAGCCTATTGCAAGTCTTAGAGGAGACGTTTGATTACCAAGAACTTTGAAGCCATAATGATACGCAGCTATACCCGTGAGCGGTAATTCTAGTAATGATATGACAACTCTGGAGAGCAAAGCAGCTGAAGCAGCGATTGCTATGGGAATCGAGAAGATGGATAGCGAAGCAGTAATGGCCGCTTCGTAGATTCCTAACATTCCTGGAACGCCAATTGGAATCGTTTGCGCCATCTCACCAATCGCCATCGTTACGACTACCATCGAAAAGGGGACGTGAACGTTTAATCCCAACAAAGCTACCCATAGCATCGCAACTCCGCAACTCCAATCACCCAAACTAACAAAGAAGGATAGTGCAACACGCGATTTGGACGCCAGTATCCTGCTGAAGCCTGCACGGTATTCGTCAAGAAATTCATCCGCCTTCCCTTCAAAATTCGCTTCCCTCTTCACAACCTTGATCAGAGGTTCAATCAATCTTAGGAGCTTGTCAAGAAAGGGCTCCAAGCGATGTGGAGAAAAAGAAAAGTATAGAAGGAGTACGAGCCCCGCTACTGCAATCGCAGGTACGATCGCCAATTCCATAATTGCGGAGCCGGTGACGAATCCCTCGACAAAAAGCATCAGAATAGCGATTGCAGTGCTCTCTAGAACTGCTACGACATACATTATACGATGAAGAATGACGGTAGCCGTGGACTCACCAAGTTTCATCCCGCTTTCCTTCGCGCCAAGGATACACCGTACTGCCTCCAGAAAGAACCCGCTAGGCGTTATGTAGTTGATGAATATACTTGCAAAAGTAATGCCTTGACAAGTCAAGAATCGAAGTTTGTATCCTAGCGTTCGAATTAGAACGTACCATGCTCCTGCGTAGAAGACCCAGCCTAAAATCTGCAACCCCACCATTACAATGATAACCGCAGGGTTGATTTGCACTATAATCCGTTCAACTGCGTCAATTCTAACGTAACATATCAGGGCCAAAAGAACCAGAACACCGAACAACAAGCTCCCGATCCGAGTCAGAGTCGTTTTCTTGATTTTGCTAACCTCCTCGATAGGCGCTGATATGTACCGGACTTTCACTTCTAAATTGCGTAAAGAAAAGTTGTTCCCAGGAAAGTCATTTTCCTGGGGCTTCTGATTTTCCTAGATTACTGCGAAAAAACGGGTAAACATCCAACGGCCTAATTTGGGAGTTAAACATGATTTTCGCATTCCGTCTCCGGCTCTAGCGCGATCCGCGTGAAGATTTTCTTATTCGTAGTTCGTACGCGCTGAGCGCTAACGCGGCGAGTAAGAGGATGGAACTTTCTATTGGAAACTCCGACACGGGTACCGTGGGACCGACATTATTTGTTGATGCATCGATGATGGTGACGATTTGAGATCCAGCGTTAGTTACGTAAATTTGGTTCGTTGCAGGGTTGACGGCGACGGCGTACGGGGTGTAGCTGAGTGGTATAGTCGTTAGGAGGGTGTCGTTGTCGGCATCGATTACATCAACTGTATTCGAGTCGCCGTTAGCAGCATAGATTCTGTGGGTTGTCGGGTTTACAGCGAGACCGTAAATAAGGTAGCCAACTCCTGCATTCAACGTAACTTTATTCGTGGAACCGTTAATGACGCTGATTGAACGATTTCCCAGCAGCGTTACGTAGATTTGGTTGATCTCGGGGTTGACTGCTAGAGCGAAGGGTATTTCGCCGACAGGAATATTGCCCGTGACATTATTCGTTGAGCCATCGATTACGTAAATTGAACCTGATTCAATATCCGTCACGTAGATCGTGTTTGTGTTCGGGTTAACCGCTACAGCAAACGGCGCGGGCAGAGAGATGTTAGCGATCAGGTGGCTTGAGGTTGCATCGAATATGAATAATGAATTGGAAGAAAGATCGGTCACGTAAATTCTATTGGTGACGTTGTCCACTGCCACTCCGAACGATGTTAGTCCGACCGGTATTGTGGCGATTGTAGTATTCGTGGCGGTGTCTAATTCTATGAGTGAATGGGTTGATGGGTGTGTGGCGTATATTATGTTTTGGCTGTAAACAGCTACGCTTCCTGGGTAGGTGCCAACTGGCACGTTGCCGGTCACTGTGTTAGTGGAGCCGTCGATGACAAAGAGTGAATAGCTCGGTGGGTCGGATACGTAAATCTTGTTAGTGTTGGGGTTTACGTCAATTGAGTACGGCGCGTAGCCTACGGGTATACCGGTTAGTCTGGTATTTGTCGAGCCGTCAATAACCGATACTGAACGTGAGAAACGGTTCACCACGTAGACCCGGTTGGTTGCCGTGTCAACAGCAACACCCACCGGATAATTATCCCCGGTTATGTTTGTGACCTGAAGATCGGTGGCGCCGTCGATAACCATGGTGGAATTTGAGCCGACACTGTTAACGTAGATTCTGCTGGTGTTCGCGTTCACCGCGATACCCCACGGAAATGCCACTGATAGTGTACCGTTAACGGTGTTCGTACTTCCATCTATAACGGATACTGAGTTGGATACTTGATTCGTAACATAGATTCTGTTCATGTTTGGGTTTACTGCAATGCTGAAGGGAGATTGACCGACGGGGATTGTTGTTATCACATTGTTTGTTGATCCGTCGATCACCGTCACGGAGTCGCTTCCAAGGTTGACAACGTAGATCCGATTCGTGTTCGGGTTGACTGCGACTCTTCTAGGTGAGTTGCCTACGGTAATGTCGGTTACGTGGCTGTCGGTGGTGCCGTCGATAACCGACACCGAGTCTGATCCAATATTTGTAACGTAAACCATATGCGTAACCGGATTAACCGCCGCCGAGTACGGGACATCCCCAACTGGTATGCTTGTGATCAGACTGTTCGTGGAGCCATCGATAACATACAGCGCGTGCGCAAAACCATTAGCAACATAAACCCTGTTCATGCCCGGATCAACAGCCACGCCGTAGGTTGACGGATCCACTCCGACGGCAGTTTGGTCGGTCGTAGGTTGAGCCTGCACTATTGAAGACTGGAGGCTAATGAAAAGAGTGAGCAACAGAATGGTCGCCAGAAATAGTGTGCCGATGTTTCTGCGTGTGTCAATCATTTTCCGAGTCACCCGTAAGGTGATGGTCGCAGTGAAGTATTAAGTTCGTTCGTTTGTTGTGTCATTATTTTGAGTCGATTCTCGATCTTCTCTACGTCCTGGTAGAGCGGTGTTAGATTGAGGTGGATTCGTGGTATAAGTTTCGCCACAGTTTCCACAATTGCTACAACTGCTTTAGCGTCAGGTATCTCTGGGCGTAATTCGAATAGGAGGGCCAAGACGTTGCTATTGCTTAGCTTACCTTCGTTTAGGAGCGCTCCAGTAATGCCGGGAACTAGGCCGGAATTCATTAGGCTGATTCCAGAGCTTTTCAATTTTCGTCGCATGACTTCATTTGATCCTACTCCGCGTATGACTGGATCTTCACTTTTGTGATCGTCGTTTTTTGCCATACGCAAACCGCATGAACTGATCACGAAAGAACATTCCTCGTTCCGAGACCATGAGAGAATTGCTTTAGCGACGGATGCGTCTAAATCAGCGGGCATCGTGAATTCCGAAAGGCAAACAGCTATCTTGTGTTCTTCGCTTGCGTAGATTCTTGCTGGGAATTCGGGCTTTTCTGCTGAAATTATTGAAACAGAGGGAAACCGCTTCGAATCAATAGCAGCAATTTGAGTAAGCTTCAAGCTTCCAACAATATAGGTACCAGCTATTGCTGACGCGAGGCCTACGCTAGGAAAACCCTCAACCACAACTCCTCCAGACAGATCCACTCTTTTGTAGGGTCGAATCTCGATGCTTTCGTGCAGCGCGCTACTGGGTCCGCCATTTCGCGGATGCAAAGTGGCTTCTTCACCGCCTACATGGTAGAAATAATAAACTGAGCACATAACTGCGGCGTGCACAATGTGTCTCAAAGTGAACTACATAGTTAATACGAATGCTTAGCTCCATGTCGAATCTGTTGCTTGTTACCTGAACAAACCTCGTATTGCATGTCGCATCCATGCGGAAAATAGGGAAGGGCCAGAAGGGCTGACGAACCTGTCTTCTATTACTGGACGCCATGAGTTATTCGAGGAATAGCGGTTCTCTTAGTGCTGGTGCTCATCGGAATTGTCCTTGCAGTTTAGAGTGCAGCTAAGATTTTGCGATTCCCCAGGCTAGTAATGCGCCATGGATCATGCTGGCTGCGATTGCTGCTAAAATTATGGCCATAAGTCTGCTTACCGCCTGAACTCCGTTATCCCCAATCAAGTTCGCGATTTTATTCGAATAATTAAGAATCATGAAGACGCCGAAAGCAGCGATCATCCCAGCGACTAAGACGTTGATGAGATTGTCAGTGTTGGCGAGGACGATAAGCGTAGCCATAGTTCCCGGTCCCACGATCAGCGGGGTTGCGATTGGAACTAAGGCTGCCTGCTCAGCATCTAACCGCTTGCCTTGAAATCCCTGCAACATGCTGACCGCTATTACCATTACTAGAATTCCTCCGCCCAGCATGAAACTTTGAACTGTAATCTGAAGAGCATTGATGATTAACTGGCCAATCAATGCGAATGTAAGTACGAGAGCGATGACGAACAGGCTCGTAATGTGAACCATTCTACTTCGCTCAACACTCGATAATCCTTGAGTGCATAACAAGAAAGTAGGCAACACGCTCAACGGGTTGATTATCGCAAACAGCTGAATTGACATAGTGATAATTTGAGGTATGCTCACACCTCGAAAGCCGATTGATCTAGTTTGTATAAAAACAACAAGTCCGATAAGGATGAGAACTATGACAAAGGCGAAGCGCCTGATAACTATGTGACGTCTTGCTAGAGAAGATCGATTCGTCAAGGTTCTCACTAGAATCGTTGGTTCTTTGCTGTCAGTCCGGGAATCGCGGTTTTGAATTCGATCAGATGTGATGTTCTGACTATTGCTAGGGTTGTTGCGAGGTATATTATGGCGATTATAATGTATGTCGAGACGTATTCGTAGGTCTGGGTGCCGATTATTGTGCCCATGCCGGTCAGTTCTATGACCGTGATTAGGTAGACGATTGATGAGTATTGGATAAGGTATACGGCTTCATTTGTCCATGCCGGGATTACGAGTCTCAGCGCCTGTGCCAGTATCACGTGTAGGATCGCTTGAGTTTTGCTGAGGCCGATGGATACCGCGGCTTCCATTTGTCCTGATTGAACTGAATTTATTGCTCCCCTGAAATATTCGGCCTGGTATGCCCCGCTGTTCATTCCTAATCCGATTATGGCGGCAGTCATGGCGTCGAAAGTAATTCCAAGTTGGGGTAACGCGTAGTATATTAGGAATAACTGCACGAGCATTGGAGTTCCACGTATGAGTTCAACGTAGCTGGTTACAAGCCATCTTAATCCTCTTGGAGCATAAATCTCTACGAGTGAAAGGGGCAGGCCTGTCGCAGCTCCTAGTATGAAGCCTGTCGCCGCCAAAAGCAACGTTGTTTCGAAACCTTGAAGCAATAGTGGCCAATACTGTGTGAGAATTTGTAAGATCGTCAACTATTCTTCCCCACTCCGGCCCAATTGAGAGTTCAATTCGTTTAAGCTTGCGAGGAATTTTCTTGTTCGTTCTTGTTTTGGATTGAAAAGGAGTTCTTGTGGAGGACCCTTTTCCGTAACGATTCCGTTTGCTAGGAAGATGATCTCGTCAGCAGCCTTTTGAGCGAAACCCATTTCATGTGTCACAGCCAGCATTGTAGCGCCTGATTCCGCTAGGTCCTCCATAACTTTCAGTACTTCGCCTATGAGTTCGGGATCGAGTGCTGATGTGGGTTCATCTAAAAGTATAATTTTTGGTTCCATTGCTATTGCTCTGGCGATTCCCACTCTTTGTTGCTGGCCGCCGCTGAGTTGAGCTGGGTAATGTTTGACAATGTCGTCGGTTATTCCTACGTCTTTGAGTGCTTTGAGCGCTCGGATCTCCGCTTCTTTCTCGTTTATTTTCTGTACCTTCACGATGCCGAGCTTCACGTTATCAAGTGCAGTTAGATGCATGAATAGATTGTAGTGTTGGAATACGAAGCCTATTTCACTTCTAATGTGGCTTATGTTCACGTGTCTCCCTGTTACTTCTTCATTATCCAGGAATATGTGGCCAGAGTCGGGTACGATAAGCAGGTTGATGCAACGTAGGAGCGTGCTTTTTCCTCCGCCGCTCGGTCCGATGATTACTTTTGTCTCACCTTTATTGATGTCTAGAGATACTCCTTTGAGCACTTGCTGCTTTCCGAAGTTTTTGTGCACATCTTCAACGCGCAGTAGTGGCATTACGTCCCTCCTCCTAGGCCGGGGATTTTCCATCGGACGTAGAGCACGTTCATTACCCTGTTTATTCCCATGCTGGCGACGAAATAGATGGCTGCAACAATTAAGTAAACGCCAAGCGGTTGCAAGGTCAGAGCGACGATGTTTGCAGCTTCCTTTAGCAGTTCCGTTACGCCGAGAGCGTATGCCAGGCTTGTGTCTTTGAGAACGATGGTGAATTCATTGCTCCACGCAGGGATGGATAATCGGAGTGCCTGCGGCAGAAGTACATATCTATATGCGGCGAACTTGTTCATGCCTATACTTAGTGCGGCTTCCGTCTGTCCCGTTCCAATGCTTTCTAGTGTGCTTCGAAAAATCTGGGACTGATAACCTCCACTCCGCAGTCCAAGACCTAACGCTGCTGCAAATGCTGGACCTAGCGTGATCCCTACTTGTGGCAACGAGAAATATAGTAGAAAGAACATAACGAGCAGAGGTATGCCTCGCAGCACTTGGTCGACTGCAGCAGCAAGTTCGCTTATCCTTTTCGGTAGGTACGTTTCCGCAAAGGCCAGAATAATTCCGATACCAGAGCCTAGTGCCAAACCTCCTGCCGTGAGCAGAGCAGTGTAATAGAATCCAGTTAGCAGATACGGCACATACTGGAGTGGGTTAACCGACTGCTGGTTTTCGTTCATTAATTGCTGATTAGTGCTGAAGTATTTCGCTACGAGGACGTTCCATTCGGGTGAGCCTTTGAATTCCTGTAAGGCAGCGTTCAACGCGTTGAGAAGTTGGGTATTTCCTTTCCTCACGGCGAATCCATATTGTTCCCCTGTTTTAATTATCGCCGATTCTGCTACTGGGTACTGGCTTGTGAATGCGGCAGCAACAGGGCTGTCAACTAGCACCGCGTCAACTCTTCCGTTGACAAGATCCAGCACCGCGTATAGGAAGGTGTCGTGCTCTTTGATCGGTCCGAGAGAGGCATTATACTGCTGAGCCAGGTAATCTCCGGTCGTTCCGGTTTGCACACCAATCGTCTTACCTGCAAGATCTGACATGTTTTCCGGGTTGAATCCACTCCCCTTTCGTACTAGTATCGCCTGATCTGCCTCCCAGTATGGGAGCGTGAAGTCGACCTGCTGTTGTCGGTCAGGCGTAATGGTCATGGCTGCTGCGATTACATCGATCTGTCCTTCTTGTAGAGCAAGTATCAGACTGTCAAATGGCATATCATTAACTGCGATGCCGCTATATCCAGCCCTGATTGCAACCGCATTGATCGCGTCAATGTCGAAGCCAGTAACAGTGTTGTTTGCAACATACTCGAAAGGTGGAAATGGAGTATTGGTGCCAACTTCGAGCATTTTCCCAGGTGGCTGAGTTGACTGTGCAAAGTGATAATATCCTGTCGCAACCACCAGTATCAAAATCGCGACGGCGCCGAGGAGGTGACGCGTTTTCAAACCTCAGGGCATCTCACGGATGGTCCTACAAACGTCAAAACCGACTTGTGGCTTACTTTGCTTTTCGCAGTCGACGTTCTAAATCGGCAACACGTTTCTCCAGCTTGACGATTCTCTGCGCGGTTTTCTTAGATTCCCGATCAATGTCAGTACTCACTTTTCCAGCGTGTTGATCTATCTTCGTCGTAAATGCTTTGGCAGCCTGCTCTTGTCTCCGTTCGATTTGGTCGAACCGGTCACGCAGTTCCTTCAGTTTACCCATGGTTGATCACATTCTTATTATGAAATGCAAGCGCGGGCAGATCAGTCAAACTATGATCCTCGAATAGAATCGTATGCGCTGAGGCGCATATTATCAGTTCCGTTCGCAATGTATCACAAAGGATCACAAAGCAGACTCAAGTCTTAATGTGCACAACGTATACGTGAGAACCAGTGACGGGTTTGAATGAGAAGCTTATCGTGATTGCGCTCGGAGGAAACGCGCTCCTACAACGAGGCCAGAAAGGCACGTTTGAGGAACAATATGCTAACGTAAAGAAAGCTGTCGGCGAAATTGCTGACTTAATTCAGCGGGATTACAAGGTTGTGATGACTCATGGTAACGGACCCCAGGTTGGTGACACATTACTCAGACATGAAGCGGCGAAGGGCATCGTTCCGCCTCTTCCACTAGACGCTTGCGGCGCCGAGACACAGGGATTTATCGGCTATATGATTCAGCAAGCACTCAGAAACGAGTTGAAGTCGCGTGGAGTCGACAAATATGTAGTCACGGTCATCTCACGAACAGTCGTTGACAAGCACGATAAGGCGTTTGAAAGACCAACCAAACCGATCGGTCCATTCTACTCAAAAGAAGAGGCTGACAAACTTAAACAGCAGCACCCAGACATGACCATTAAGGAAGATGCGGGAAGAGGTTACCGTCGAATTGTCCCATCACCAGATCCTAAAATAATCGCTGAGCGAAACGCGATCCGAGCTCTCGTAGATGCAGGATTCATCGTCGTAGCTTGCGGTGGAGGCGGGATACCAATAATCGAAGAAGAGTCTCTAGCCGTAGGTGTTGAGGCGGTCATCGACAAAGACCTAGGGGGCCAGAAACTAGCCACGCTGATAGGCGCACACGTATACATTATCCTAACCGATGTCGAGAACGCATATCTCAACTACGGAACACCCGACCAAGAAAAAATTGGTGAAATAACTTCAGGAAAATTAAGGAATCACTTGGATGAAGGGCACTTCAAAGAAGGAAGCATGGCACCAAAAGTTGAAGCAGCCATCAGATTCGTTGAGAGCGGCGGCGAACGAACAATCATCTCGAAACTTGGAAAACTCGTAGAAGCCCTCGATGGCAAAACTGGCACTCAGGTCGTAGCACCGAAAGCTTGATTCGATTTTGAATGACCGTGCAGATGTTGGGTTCACGCTTCGACGACTGTTTTTGTCGTGCTCACGTGAACTTCTTCACGCTCGGATTGAATTAGTAGAATGCAGCGATAGTTGGACAGCAGCTGATGCGCGTCGTTGGCTGTCAAATACGTAGTACTGTTTACGCTAACTCCATTCGTACCGCGCAGAATTTTTCAGAAGCTGGTTGAGAATCCGTTGTGAGTTTGAGTTCGGGTCCAAGTTCTTAACAGAAGTCGTCAGGGTGCTGGAAATTTGATCGGTTAGGCCAGGTTGAGGTGGTACATTTATTGGGATTCCGCTTTCGATTAGGATTACTGTTGTTGATGTGCTGACTTCTCCTGGGCTGACGGATACTGATAGTTGTTGGGAGAAGTGGCCTTCGTTATGAATCCATTCTGTAACGGTCATCTGGTACAGGCCAGGATCAAGGTATCCATCAAAAAACCCGTCCCAAGTATACCAATAATACTGGTACGAGGATGAGTTTTGAGTGAACTCAAGCGTTATCCAGCTGGCTTCACGATCTTGATTGACCCAGTTCATAGCCAACACCGTTCCCTCCACTAAGCCTCTCTGGTCTAATTCAAAGATCGCAGACGCCTCACCGCCCTGCCACACATTCGAAACAATCTCCCACCCATTCTGCGCGAACGGGCCAAGATGATTATACGGGAAGAAATATGGTGATTCACCTTGAAGCAGGCCCGGTACAGGTGGACTGAAGGCGGTTGGGAGATACCAATTCACCACATCAACCATGACCGACCAATCCCCAGCGTACGCTCCTGAATGCATCGAGTTCCCCCAAACCCCACGATCAAACGAGAACAACGTGTTAATCCCAATGTTCGAATCTCCTGGATCCGTATACCTAAACATGCCAGCAAGATCAGTATATGTAAGATCCTTAGTGCCGCTCGGCACCCCGGATGGGATCACCTGTTTAGTTGCCCGATCAATCAATGACCTTCCGTCGGCAAAGAATCCGACACGGAACGGCCCTGGAGGATTAGGAGGCACGATAATTGGCCCACCCAGATTTCCGTCAGAGAACAGTGTCGTAGCAGCGATCAAAGTATCTTGCGCATCATAAATTCGAATTCTAACGGAAGAATTGTACGGAAGTCCAGTAATTATTTTCTCATCCTTGAATATCATGCTCAGTGTAAAGTTGACACCGACAATCGATTGAACTCTTATGTCTGCGATCGAGCCAAGCCAAGATACTGCAAGCAAATCATTCCCTATGTCACCAGGAGCTGCGACATTGTCCTGAACATAACCATACGTCCAGCCTACTACTGAGTAGGTTCCCGGGTAGATCGCTATGTTCGACCTAAACGGTGTCGCAGAATTCAGAGGAAACCTGTAGAGAGATGAATTCCACAAGAAACCTACCTGGAATATTTGCTGTGTAAAAATCTGCGTGAACTGAAAACACACTCCTTGTGCGGGATTCCCGAAACTTATACTTGGAAGAGCGTCCGGACCATATCTGTCGATTGATGCCGAACCGTTCGTCATAATGTAACTAGCTCCGGGTCCAAAATTTGTCTGCCATTGAGAATAGGGTAGAGTGTTGAAGTTGGAGTTCTGTAGTGGCTGTACCCAATTTCCTCCCATGATGTTCAGATTTGGTTGCGTGTTATCCCAGAAATATATCACGTCTTGGTATCGTTGCGATGGGAAATCGTAGACTAAAACAGTCACTGGAGCGCCATTCCATATCCAATTTGAATCGATCGGAGGTTCTTCCCAATCAATAGAATCCAACGTAACATTGACTCCTCCGCCTCGATACATATGCGTACTAACCTGCACAATTCCCCCACTCCCTATTGAGACGGTTATTGTGACGGGTTGGTCTAACATATCAAAAGTTGTGGCGGGAGGAAGAGCCTGTATATAGCCACGCATGTAAACGTGGATCGTGTAACTGTCGGTAGGCAAGCCGTAATCACAAAATTGAAGCCCGCGGTATCTACATAACGAATACTTGATGAATTCACGGGGATCCGAAATGCTCGGAATCGAAGACGGCAAGATCGGCCCAGCCATACCGAAACCGTTCAATGAGATTGTAGCTTCCGTATTGTTCGCGTAGACCTGCGTGAAATTGAACGCGGCAAAAGTGCTGTCTGCTTGACTGTATGCTTCGGCAATCAAGAACCGAGCCGGATCGGGACCTCTAACCGCTCCATCAACGAGCGTACCTGGAAAATCATGAAAGTGTACAGTGACATTTATGCTACCTGACTCAAATAGATCAATGGGCACTGTGATATCTTGTGGTCCCGCGTCAGAAACGACGAACGGATAATCAATGAACTGCCCACCCGTAACATCCGTCTGCACGTAGCCATTCACAAAGACGCGAATGTAATACTGCCCAGGGCTAAGACCGTTCGTCCAAGTGGCAAATACCTGCGGCACCATTCCCGATAACTTCGTTGGAACACCATACACACTTTCGGATCCGAATTGGAAGAAAAATTCTGAATTAGATGATCCTAGTCCGTCCGCTGAGTTAGGTGATCCATTCGGGTCGACCCACCAACTCTCAGCAGGTCCAACGCCATTGAAGAGTCCAAAAGGATCTTTCGGATTGCTAGGAGGAGGTGGAGTAAGCGTGTAATACCCAACCGGTCCTTCCCATGGGAAGGCTACTTGCTTAGGTGAATTTCCGGGAAGTAACCCATTACCATTGTCCGAACATCCTGGATAGGATCCCGGGGGAGAGAATTCGATACCTGCACAGAAGACTGTGTTACCGTTTACGTAAGATGTAAAGGGGGCGTTTGTTAGATTAGCGGGCGAAAATGACTGCACGTTCTGTGGATCATTGTAACCAGGACCATAACTATCGAAAATTACTACTTGTATTGGACGTTGTCCGGCCCAAGGATCTTCTCCAAAATTTTCTTTAGAATAAACTGTACCGCGAAGCTCCGGTCCTACCTTGAGGTAAAGATCTGTACGGAGCGACTGACCGCGTAGGATGTGCACGTTCCCCGCTACCTTCTGCTCAGGATAACCAGCTGCTGAAGCGTAGATGTCGTATATTCCCGGGGCGATTCCTTCCACTTCATAATGGCCTTGGTTGGTAGCATTGAAGTATCCTCGAGCTTCCACAGCACGACCTGTCAATTCGCCTGTTATCGGATCGATCGCAACCCCAACCGCTCTAACCTTTCCCGGTAGCTGTATTGGCTTGCCGAATAGCGTAGCGTTCAGATCACCATACCTAATGGTTCCCCACATAATTGCTGGATCCACCTCCCCCTTAACCAGTAGCACAGGCCAATTCTCCATCGGCATCGCACAGGCAGTTACACATGACGGAGGATGGGGATATGGGGGCGTGCTAGGCGTAAAACTATTCAAAGGATATGAATCGTTGAGAAACATTTTGAAGAAATAGCGCCCCGCCGTTTCCGGAGCTTTCATCTGATTTATGCGGACATAATACACTTCAGACCAATGGTGTGCGGCAGTGAAACTAATTCCGGATATGGGCGTTCTGATTTGAATAATCCACCAGCCCGGTCCGAATGGATCGCTCGGACCTGCTTTGCCTACAGAAATGCTCCCATAATCATCAGTGATCGTTGTGACGATGTTAGCGTTGTTGCCTTCCACAACATTTCCATTATTGTATGTATACTGGGCGGGTATGCCTACGTCTCCCCAGTTTATGCCAAGAGTGGGCTCGAACCCATCTTGAACAAGATTGCCCGTTCGATCGAAGATCGGAGCGGGAATGTAAATCACGAGGCTGGAGTAATTGAAAACTGACTGATGGAATAGCTGGGGTTGAGAGAAGTTTATCGCGAATATCAAATCTCCAACATTATCATGGTCGGGCATTGAGGTGAGGATTGCTCCTTCGGGAGAGTAAGAGTGGGTTGCTAGCTGAAGCGGGTTCTCGTATGTTGTGAACGGGTTTTGGTATCCGGGCGGATTCAATGATAGTCCAGTATAGCTGTCCAGTCCGCTGCCAGGCCACACAAAGCCAAGTGGCCCGGGCACATGCGCGGTGCCGAAGGTGTTTGAAGGATTCAATTCATTATCGTTGGATCTAAAGAATTGTGGAGAGCCGTTAAGGTCTCCGAGAGTCGTGTGAGCGCTTGCTGGGGACGCGATGCTCCCGAACAAGAAAAGTACTATGATTATCAGGACCCATCGGTGACCCATGCCTGCTTCTGCTCCAGACACAATGCGTTACATAGCTTACTTAGGAGGAGTTGGCTTAGCAGCAGGAGTCGACTTGGCTGCCGCTTTTTTCTCTAATATCTTCTTTCTTCCGAAGTACCCAGCAGCAATGATGACGATGGCTACCGCAACGATAGGCGCGTATGTAGAGACTCCACCTGGTTCTATAGATAACGTAACGAGGTATGTGTGATCGAGTGCGTATTGATTATCATCCTGAGTCCAGTCGAAACGCAAACCCACCGGATACGATCCGACTGGCATACTGTTATCAATGGTCAATGTGAAGATCGCCGTCTTGTTCTGCCCGGGAGGGATGTCGCTGAGGAAATCTGACAACGTTCCGGTAATGTCGTTACCGACCTGCAATTCCACTCTTACGGATTCGGCGAGCACCGACGCTGTGTTCTGTACCTGAACGGTTACCACGACTCCTGAATCACCAGGATGGAGGGTATCAGGGTTGATGCTGAGAATTGCGAACGTAGCTTTTTCAGCCACGTATAGAGGAACCTGTCCGATCGGTAGAAGTCGATTATCGATAACTTGAGCTAACGTAATTTCGTATTGGCCGAACGTAGCATTCGGCATCACGTCGACATGGAAGTTCGCGGGTGTAGTTTGGCCTGCGGGTAGGTTGCCGAGGAAAATTTGGTTGGAGCCACTGGAAGACACTAAGAACGGCGGCGTTAATTCCAGATACACTTGTACATCTTTCGCCAAACCGTTTCCTGAATTTGCAATCGTGACTGTTACAGTGTTGTCGTAGCTGTCCGGGAAGATTTTGAATGGATCTGTTACAGTGGATTGGATGTGAAGTTCACCTTGAGTTATCGGAACGTCAATTAACATAGTTTTCGTGATCTGCTGTAACTCACGAGCCGATTTGAAAGCTATCTGTAGATTATAATGATAGACCGCAGGAACGGCAGAAGGTTCAACAGAGACCGTGTAAGTGAGTGTAAACGTGCTACCAGCATCCATATCTCCGGCTAGCTTCGTCCAGGAGGTTGCGTTCGTTGCAACCCCGTTACTCACATATGTATAATCAACGGGTGGATAGAAGTATAGAGTGGCTGTTACGTTACGTGCAATGTCGTCACCGATGTTCGCTAATACTATCGATAGCACGATGTTAGTGTCGCCGGGATGGGCTGTTTGGGGGTTCGATATGTCAGTTCCCCAATATACTGTTTGTTCGATGACATCCGCTACGCCGATTCCTTGTGCGGTCGGTAATTCCGTTTTGGGTAGACTAAGTGCGATCAAGAATGCTAGGAAAATTATTACGAATGTTCTGGCTTTCATACACATCAACTAGCCTTACTTTCTTCTACAATTTCGACGTGATTATATAGATAAAATCGGTGTGCACATTGTGTCTCAAAGTGGACATCACCATTAACCGTTACAATGCTTCGTAAGAATTTCCTGTGGCTTAATATTGCAAGCGATGTCACATAAGTCATTTCTGTCGGTAGCTGACTTAAACAAACGTGAGTTCACAGATCTTCTTGAAAGAACGAGGGTTCTGAAGGAAAGCATCGTCAGAAGGTCGTCAGGAAGCATTCTTGAGAAGAAGGTGATTGGGTTATTGTTCGAGAAGCCTTCTACTCGTACTCGAACGAGTTTTGAGGTAGCGGCATTTCG
>Ga0326728_10006611_pt1 | contig 30963 bp, 31 predicted proteins | sample MB3enrmetagenome_FD_207602 | JGI IMG/M metagenome (GOLD analysis project Ga0326728, IMG submission 207602) | Lab enriched peat soil microbial communities from McLean, Ithaca, NY, United States - MB31MN | ecosystem: Environmental > Terrestrial > Soil > Wetlands > Peat | place: USA: New York...
ATTTATGCGTGGTTCCTAAGGATTAATTAACACTTGACGATTGGAAAGCGCCGATGCGGGTGCCTTCCAATCGTCAAGCGAAACTCCGCACACCGTCAGTTGCCAGATTGATACGCGCTTCAAAACCGTTCATGGCCACGAGCACCTGAGCGTTGACCGCTTTCGCCGATCAATGAAAAGCGCCCTCCCACGGCAACGGAGCACGAGCCTCAGTGCATTCAAGTTTATTTAAGACCATCCTTCGCTATTGTCCTGCGTTTGGGCTGCGGCCCTTCTCGCCCAACGGGTTGCCTATCGCTCGCGCACGCATTTGCGGTCGCAATCCTGGGATCTGCTTACATGGAAGTTGATGTCAATCGTCAGCTTCTTGAATCCAACCGTAACCGGGTGACGGCAGCCGGCGCGGGCAAGCGGTTTTCACGTGAAAGGTTAGAGGGCAAAGAGAAGCGCTTCGAGGCCGGCCTCAGCCAGACCTACCTGGTCTTCCAGCGACAGAGTGAGCTTACCACGACCGATTTCACGGAACTGCAGCCGATGCATGCGTCGCTCAAGTCTGAATGAGTATGCGTTGGCAAAAGGAAGTTCGAATAACGTTTCACCCCCAAATTGCTACTCTGCATAGGACCGGATGACGATTCAAGGCAATGAAATGGTTTCTTCAATCGTCATTCGTTTTGCCTCCCAAAACCGCAATCAAATCATCTAAAATAGCTAAATGCACATAGAGCTGCTTATCTATACACTGTTCGGACTTGTGATCGGCAGTTTCCTGAACGTCTGCATTTATCGCATTCCTTTGGGAAAGTCGATCGTTTCGCCACGGTCCGCTTGTCCGAATTGCGGGACTCTGATCCATTTCTTCGACAACATCCCAGTCCTGTCCTATCTGGTTCTTCGCGGCAAGTGCCGCTCCTGCGGGCATCCGATCTCCATCCAATACCCTGTTGTTGAACTGCTGACGGGCGCCGCTTTTTATGCCTGCGCCTCGCGGTGGGATTTCGCATCTCCGACTTATGTGAATACGCTTTTGCTCTCGGTCGTGATCGTCCTTGTCTTCACCGATTACCACCACCAGATACTGCCGAACGTTTTGACCTTGCCTGGAATTGCAGCCGGGCTTTTTCTGAGTCGTTTCCAGTCGGTTTCGTTTTATTCGTTCGATTTCCTTTCCCTGAAAACAGCCTCGTGGCTGTGGCCGGGCAGGCCTCAACTGGCTCTCCCGTGGGTAGGATCGCTCGTGGGTGCGATCATCGGCGGCGGCTTGCCCCTTCTGGTGGGACTCGGCTACAAAAAACTGCGCAAAAGGCAGGGCCTGGGGATGGGAGATGTAAAAATGATGGCCATGGTCGGGGCATTCCTCGGATATCCGCTCGCGATCCTGACACTTCTTCTGGGTTCATTTTTCGGCTCGCTGGTCGGCATCCTTCTCATGATCTTTCGCCACGCAAACCTTCAAACGAAGCTTGCCCTGGGCGTCTTTCTGGGCATAAGTACCACAATTTCTCTTTTTTACGGCCTGCCTTTCCTTCAATGGTATGGGCATATTGCCCGCTGATTTTGGGGCTCGAAATCGCCGTCCGTCATTAGCTAAGGGTGAGACCCGCCGGATCTCCAGCACACACAGGGCATCCAAAGGCTTCAGCTTTACCGGATTGCTCATCGCTTTGAGCTGCGTCACGGTTCTCATCTCCGCCGCGTGTCCAGGCCATTACGCAGGTGCAAAGAGAATGGGCGCCTTGGGGGGCGCGAGGAGAGTTTGGGAGCATCCCTGCAGTGGGGCAGGATGCATGTCGCGGCCGCAACCCCCCTGTTCTCTTCACGGTTGATGCCGACCTCAAGACGTTCTACGGGGTGGGTCCGGTTGGCGGGCATTCCTATGCAGAATCCGCTCGGCGACTTACGAGCAATCCTCGCATTGTCGCGTCGCCGAAGCGTCCTCTGCACCTTTACCAGCATGGGAACGCCGTGTTTGCCGGCACATACACGATAAGGGGGATGCCGGATTCTATCCTGTCGTCGTCAGTCCGGGAGGAGGCGTTCGCATGCAAAAGAAATAATTCCTGATTCGAACCTTCAGCCGGCAAACTGATTTCAAATCAGGAGTCAGGAATTATAGCCCTGAGTAAGTTCGATGAGCCTGGAAAGACAGGTGAATGCTTTTCCGGAACGGATCGATTCTCGGGCTAGTTCGATGCCTTCGCGCAGTCCGTTGGTTTTGCCCCCGACAACCAGACCCGCGGCGGCATTCAAAAGCACGACATCCTGCCGTGTGCCGCCCCGGTCCGAGAGAATGTCGCATACGATTTCGGCATTCCGCTGGGCGTTGCCTCCCTGGATTGCACTAATAGGAGCACGCGCAATTCCGAAGTCCTCGGGAGTCACATAGTATGTTCTGACTTCCCCGTCACGTACTTCGGAGATTTTGCTTTCACCGCTGATGGTGATTTCATCAAGACCATCGGAGCCGTGAACCACGAACGCTCTCTCCGTTCCAAGTTCACAGAGGACTTGGGCCATGACCTCGGTGAGATCCTCATTGTAAACGCCAAGAACTTGGGCGGTGGCCCGAGCCGGATTGCAGATCGGGCCGAGAAGATTGAATACTGTGCGGATTTTCATTTCGCGCCGGGCAAGGACGACGTAACGCATGGCCTCATGCAGAAGAGGCGCATACAAAAAACCAATTCCAACTTCGTCGATACACCTGGCGACTGCATCCGCAGGCAAGTCAATCCGTATACCCAAGGCTTCGACTACATCCGCGCTTCCGCACAGGCTCGAGACGCTCCGGTTCCCATGCTTCGCAACCCGAATGCCGGCGCCGGCAACAACAAATGCGGTGGCCGTGGAGATGTTGAAAGTTCCGGTTGCATCTCCACCCGTCCCGCAGGTGTCGACCAGCATCTCTCGATCCGTGCCAGAGAAGGATGCGGCAACAACGCTCCGGGGCCTGACAGGAGAAGCTTTTTCGCGGATGACCCTGGCAAATCCAATAAGCTCGTCGACACTTTCACACTTCATCCGGAGCGCAGTCAGAAATGCAGCTATCTGCGCGTCCGTTGCTTTGCCGGTCATAATTTCGTTCATAACCGATTCAGCTTCGGCGCGGTTCAAATGCCGCCCCTCAACAACTCTTCGAATAGCATCCACAATGTGCATATTTTCGAGTATATCCGGATCACACCGGAATGCGAAGCGAAAGTGCCCGGCATACAAATTGACGATTGGTGCTCGAAAATCATCAATGGGGTCTCCGGATTTACACGCATGAACTCAGGGATTCCGGCCGATTAGATAAAGGGGTGGTTTAGCCATGCAGGGGTTCAGTCTGATCGAAACGACGGGCGCACTCGCAGTTTTTGCTTTTGGGCTATTGACAGCGGGCCGGTTGCTGTTTGTTGCGGCGTCGTCAGACGCTCTTGCCCATTCCAGTTGGAGTGGCGGCGATAACAGCCCAAAATTTACCTGAATCTTTGGCCGATGTTTGTGAACAGAAGCCCTCGGCCGCGGATCTGACCTTGGGCAAACACGGTCCCAGGCAGACTGAAGTGATGAATCCTGCTACCGGAGGTGTTCTGAATCGATCCAGCATCGGGTGGGATGTTGGTTTCGTTCCCGATCCGCGCAAGGGCACGCACTTGGATGCCAAGCCCGTGACGACGCCAACAGGCATTGCGCTGTCTGGAGGGGCCGCAAGCAGAATACCGGGTTTGAATAAAATCCTGAGTGTATCCACAAGCTTCAGTCCGGCGGTGTCTTGATAACCATGGTGAATGTAACCACAAAAGCACCAACAACCAGCTACCCACCAGAATCTCAATCCAGATTCGGGCTGGCCGAATTCCCGATTTCCGCGTTGATCTTCCTTATGCCCGCATTTTCTGTGTTTGTTCGGCTTTCCAAGATTCAAAGCAAATCCAACTATCAAAACGAGATACAGGCAGTCCTGAACAATACAAGACATGCAATCCAGATTGTGGGCCGCTATCTGCGACAGGCTGAAAATGATCCTATGGGTATTGGCCTGTCCGGTAGAACGGTTGTCAGTCCATCAGAAGTGCGGATCACCTCCGATCTTACTGGATCCTCTAGCCCGGAAAATCCGGTCAAGGGAGATCCCGATGAAGACGCCAACGACTCGAGGGAAAATGTCACCAGTCGCTATAACGACGCAACACGGTCGCTGGAGATCATTCCCCAAGGCGGGCTCGCACAAATTGTCGCCGGATACATACCAGGCCTCTCGTTCCGATTTTGCTACTGCGCTGGCGGACCGATCGTCACGGTACAGGATGTAGGCAAGATCAATATCACCGTTGAGGACTTAAGCCTGTCGGCCGATCCTGAAAATCACCGGATTTTGGGACTACAGCCTGGCAGCGATTTCCACGCGGAAACCCGATGTGAAGGTTTAAGAATGTTGTTCTAATCAATGATTAAAAAATGATATCTGCCACACGATAAAAGATGCAGGATACAGAACATTGGGATACAAATGGTTGTTGCCTAAGTTGTCATCCTGCAACGTTCATCGCAAGGTAGGGAGGTGCCTCATGAAAAAATTCGCGTTGCTGTTTCAGACGGCTCTTTGGATAATGTTTGCAGCAACCGCCTACTCGCAATCTCTCGCGGATCTCGCGAACAAAGAAAAGGAACGGCGGCAAGAAGTGAAAGACGACAAGGTGATCACCGATGAGCAGGCTGCAAAATACAGAAGTGAGCCCGTAAAGACAGATACGGCGGAACTCCCACCCGCCAAGACGGATCCAGGGAAAAAAGACTCGGACAATCAGGCTCTCTCCAAGACCGACAAGCCCGGTCCCGATGAGCCGGTGGATTTCGAGGGCAGACCCGAAAGCTACTGGCGCAAAACGATGGCTGAAGCTCGGCAGAAGGTAAAGGATCTTGAGAATGAAGCGAACGTCATCATCCTGAAGATCTCAAGCCTTCAGACGCAGTTTTACAGCGAATCTGACGGCTTTAAGCGCGAAGGAATCGGTCGGGAGATTCAGAAATGCTTTTACGAACAGGACAGAAATAAGGAAGAACTGGCCAAAGCGAAAGATATCCTCCAGGACTTGGAGAAGGAAGCGCGAAAAAGCGGTGCGCTGCCAGGCTGGATCCAGGAAAAATGACGAACTACGAATTGAAACACGATTCTGCGGTTCAACTGTAGGGGAGTCTTACGCTTCAATTCGTCATGCGCAACTCGTTATTTCTGTCCAAGCACAAGCACTGCAATGCCGCCGGTTAAGAGTCTGGCTTCAACGTTTGTGAATCCCGCGTTCTTGACTTTTTCCTTTAGGGTTTCGACGGGTGGGAACGCTTGAACGCTGGCAGGCAGATACCCATAGGGCCCGTCGACCCCGGAAAACAGCCTGCCTAGCTTAGGCAAAACGGAAATAAAGTACCATCGATAAAGCGTCCCCAACAGAGGAGCCCGGGGCATACCGAATTCCAAAATTCCCACGACCCCTCCCGGATTCAGGACGCGATGCATTTCGCGAAGTCCCCGGTCCAAATCCGCCAAATTCCGCAGCACAAAAGCAGAGACTACAATATCGAAAGCTTTATCGGGAAAGGGAAGATCGAGCGCATCCGCTCCCAGGAGGGAAATAGGACTGCCATGGACGTTCCGCGCGACCTTCTGCGCCCCAACGCTGAGCATTGGGTGGCAGAAATCGCAGCCGACGACAGGCCCGAGCCTGGAGAAGCAAAGCGAAAGATCTGCCGTGCCGCAGCCTACATCCAGGATTTTGGGAACCGCGACATGAATCCTCTTCGCGGCTTCCCGCACGCATGTCTCCCGCCAACGTCGGTCGATATTGGCCGAAAGAAAGTGATTCAGGAAATCATAGCGGTTCGCGATCGCGCCAAACATATCGCGGACCCGGCTCGACTTCTCACTCTCTCGCATGCTTCCCCCATTGATTCTGGCTGCGGTTACAGACGGCTTTCATTAACCGGCAAGGAAGCCCTTCAGAAACTGCCGCAGCGATTCCGGCTCGATGTCGGTATGAATGTCCGCATTGCCTAGGTGCCGGAGCAGTACCATGCGGATATCGCCGGCCCGAAACTTCTTGTCCAGAACCAGGGAATTCCACAAACTACCGAACGATATTCCCTTCAAAGAAGGGAGGGGACCCACACGGTGAATCAACCGGATCAGCCTTGACGACTCTTCAGGTTGCAGCAGACCCAGTTCCCTGCCGTATTCGAGCGCAGCAATCATGCCCCAGGCGACCGCCTCGCCATGCTTGAACCTCTTATATCCGGTTGCCGACTCTAGGGCGTGCCCAATCGTGTGTCCATAATTCAGCATCATCCGCAGGCCCGTTTCTTTTTCATCTGAGGTCACGACCTTTGCCTTGATTTTTGCCGTTTCAACGACGACCCGTTCCATTTCCCGCGGCCGGCAGTTCAGGATTTCTGGAAGTTTTCGCTCGAGGTAGCCCAGCAGAGACTCAGAACAGATTGCGGCACTTTTGACAGCTTCATACAAGCCGGAGGCCAGTTCTCTTTTCGGCAGAGTTTTCAATACCTCGATATCGGTCAGGACCGCACTGGGTTGGTGAAAGGCACCGATCAGGTTCTTGCCCTCTTTTACGTTGACAGCTACTTTACCGCCGATGGAGCTGTCCACCTGGGCGAGCAATGTGGTCGGCGCCATCGCATAAGGAATCCCTCGCATAAAAGTGGCCGCGGCAAATCCGGCGATGTCGCCGACAACCCCGCCTCCGAAGGCAAGGATCCAGGAGCGTCTGTCCGCACGCGCGCGGAACATGCTCTCATAAATCTTCAACAGGGTTGCATGGTTCTTGAACCGCTCACCATCCCCAATGAGAACCAACGCGACAGAACCGAAAATTTCTTTTAGCGATGGTTCCAGTACCGAACCGTAAAGGCGCCAGACTTTCGCGTTGGAAATAACGATTGGAGCGGTGTCGAATCCGGTTCTGGACAGCAGAGTGCCTGCTTGCGAGAGGCAGCCTGATCCGGTCATTATGGGGTATCTTCGTTCCGCCAGATTCACATAGAACTGTTTCAATATTGCAGACCCTCCCACTTCAAAGTGCCCGCATTTCCATATTTGGTGCACCGGCAGTTATTTGATTTCTGTTCGAACTCTTCCAGGCGGGGTCTGCAGGATTCGATCTGCATGGCTCCGTTAACGGGAGATGCCCTGAAGCGGACTGCTGGCCGAGGCATAGAGCTTCTTGGGGATACGGCCGGCCTTAAATGCAATCCTCCCGGCCTTGACGGCCAGTTTCATCGCTTCGGCCATCGCCGTAGCGTCCTGAGCCCCCGCGATTCCCGTATTCATGAGCACCGCATCGCAACCCAATTCCATGGCAATGGCTGCATCGGAAGAAGTCCCCACTCCTGCGTCAACAATCACCGGCACCGACACACTCTCCAAAATAATCCGGATGTTGGCAGGATTTTGAATCCCCATGCCCGAACCGATCGGGGCACCCAGCGGCATGACAGCCGCCGCACCCGCATCTTGCAGCTTGCGGGCCATGATCGGATCGTCGTTCGTGTAGGGAAGAACGACGAACCCGTCCTTGACCAGCACTTTGGTGGCAGACAACAAGGCTTCAGTGTCGGGAAAAAGTGTCTTCTCGTTTCCGATAACCTCGAGTTTGACCCACTCCGAAAGGCCGGCCTCGCGGCCAAGACAGGCCGTGCGGATCGCATCATCAGCCGTATAGCATCCCGCCGTGTTGGGGAGAAGCGTAAACCGGCTCGTATCGATATAGTCGAGAAGCGATTCGGAGGAACGATCCAGATTGATTCGACGCACAGCCACTGTGACGATTTCGGCTCCGGATTTCTCGAGTGCCTCCTTCATGAGCGCAAAGGTCGAATACTTCCCGGTACCCACAAGCAAGCGAGAGCGGAAAGAGCGCCCGCCCAAAATCAGTGCATCCTCGGTCAACGAATATGTCATGAAACAGCTCCGATTATCCCCCTCCAACGAATTGCACGATCTCGACCCGGTCTAGATTGGAGATTGGGGTGTGCTCCCACTCCGCACGGCGAATGATCTTACGGTTCACTTCAACGGCGACGCGGCTTTCGGAGATTCCGAGCAGCTGCAAGAGGTCTCGAACATTCGAAACGGGAGAAATTGTCCGGGTCTCACCGTTGATCTCAAGCGTTATGGTTTCCATCGACCCCACATCATACGCACCGGTTTCAATGCAAATCAAGTTGAGAAACAAGAAGCCATTCGACCCTGAATTCTGCCTTAGGGCATCTGGCCTGCGACTCTTCGTATTTAGGCTGTGATCGGTTTAATTTGATATCCTAGTTCCTTCGCCCTAGCTAAAAAGGCTTTGATACGAACCTGCTGATATTTTTTTTGAAAGCATCGGCACCTTCATCCATGTAGGGTTTTCCCCCATCGTAACAAGCGGTAAATCAAAGTGCCAAGTTTCCTGGCAGTGGCAAATACTGCCACATCTCCGCAAATCCGGCGCGCAATATTGCGGTAGTAAGCTCCCAGTGCCGTTCGGCTATAGCGCAGCGACAATGCCACCATGCGCAGTGCGGCGGCCAGACGAGTGCTGGCGCTGTTCCGTTTCTTCTTTTTCAGCGGCTTGCCTCCGCTCTTAGGCCGGCGTCGTGCATTTTAAAACTCTACCGTAAACTGAACAGGTGATCTTCCCGCCAATGGCCGGTCAACTGCTCCGCAATCTCTTCTTCGCTTTGGCGGCATCGCGAATCTCCCAGTTGCGCCAGTTTCCTGGCATCCCGCTCCCGATCCACGATGGCCCGCACAATCCGCATCCCAGTTACACCGTCTAAATCCGATACGGCGCGGTGTACCCGTACATTCATCTGGTCGAGGCTCTTCTGCATCCGCCGCACCCAATCGCCGCTCTCCGAAACCAGGTTGGTTTTATCTCGAACCAACGTCCGCACCATGCAAACCTCTTCCTTTGGGCGAAACGAGGCAGCCAACAGGCCGCAACTGCGCAGCCGTCGTCTCCCCACTCACAGTCGGTCCGATCGGTCTTCTTGTTGCGCCCAGGAACTTCCGCGAGTTGCCGCATGTCTGCCACCAACAACTCGAAGCCCTCTGCCTCCAATACCTCGTGCGGTGCCATCCAGTAGACTCCGGTGCTCTCCATCGCTACAGACTCCACATGCCGCTTCTGAAGCCATTTCGCCATCCGGATCAACTCCGGCGTCGTACCTCCGAATTCCGCCATCTCACGACCTGTTCCATCCACTGCTGGAGCACACACCCAATGGCGAGTGCTTCCCAAAGCTATTCCGGCCACGTTCGGTCGAACTACCCGCTGTCCTTCGATTTTGCCGCTGTCATCTCTGCTGTCCTGCATCCGGGCCGCCTTTCCGAACACGACCGCCCAGGTTGGCCAATTTGTGGATTCTGGCCTAGGGGAGTGCTATACGAGCCTCGCCAATGTTCAATCGCCTTCCTGGAGCCATGCTTGGCAAGGGGCATAGGGCATCAATGAAGAAAGGGCTTTAACTGCAGCCGTGCTCTCCCGTAGGATAACGCTGATGGACATTGGTCCAGTCACAGATTATTCAATCCGGCAACGCCGGAGGCGAAGCTTGCTCCTGGCTTCTGGCGCCTCTGCAGATATAATGGAACAGACCATGCGCCATTTAGAGATTCTGAAACAAAAGCTTCAGGGAATTTATTCCGAAACAACCGTTGAGCACATCCTCAATCCGCACAACGCCGAAGCGATCCCGAACCCAGACGGCTTTGCCGAAACCCAGGCTGGCGATAATGAAAGTATGAAGATCTGGCTAAAGGTCAGGAACGAAATCGTAGTAGACTCCGGATTCTGGACCAACGGTTGTGCCGCTACAATCGCCTGTGGCAGCATGTCGACGGAACTGGTCAAAGGGAAAACGATTTTCGAGGCGCTGGCGCTCACGGCCGAAGACATCGCCCGCGCTCTTGTCGATCTGCCGGAAGGAAACTTTCATTGTGCCGAATTGGCGGCCGGAACCCTCAGGAGCGCGCTCAAGGATTGTCTTTCCACTCAACAGCAGCCGTGGAAAAAACTGTACCGAAAATAGCTGTGAAGGCTCTCCTCATGAAGTATGAACGAGAAATTCCGAAGGCGCTCGAAATCACCCGGCTAGCAGGGGAACTGGCTCTGAAATACTTTGACCGGGCAACGCCGGCAGAGGAAAAAGAGGACTCCTCTCCGGTGACCGTGGCTGACCGCGAGTGCGAGAGGTTGATCACGGAGCAAATCCAGGAACACTTCCCGGAGGATGGGATTCTCGGCGAGGAAGGAAGTTTGATTCCCTCCCGGTCCGGCCGACGCTGGCTCATCGATCCTATCGACGGCACTCGGGATTTTGTCCGCCGCAATTCTTTCTGGTCTGTCCAACTCTCTCTGCAGATCGGCCCCCAGGTTGCCCTGGGCATCATTTATTGCCCCTGCACCAATGAAATGGTGTATGCGGCCAGCGGTTCCGGGTGCTTTTGGAACGATCAGCGGGTTTTTGCGTCGAACATTGCCCGCCTGGACAAGTCCATTCTCATGGTGAGCGGTTTCAAGGCTGCCTGGAGTTCGTGGTCCGCTGAAGCCGTTCGCTTCCTCACTGAGAACTGCTGGACGGTGCGATGCTACGGCGGATGCTACGACCTGATTATGCTCGCCCGGGGGAAAGCGGATATATGGCTGAGCGGCAGTGGGATGGAATGGGACTACGCCCCCGCCCAGGTGATTGCAAGAGAGTGCGGCGCGCGCTTTCTGACGAGGTCAGGAGGTGATCGGATCGACGAAAAACACTGCGTGCTCTGCGCACCCGGCATCGAAACCGAAGTCCGCCGTATTCTCGCGATAGGAGATTGACCGACCGCGCCCGGAGGGCGCCCTACTCCAAAAACAGACCATGGCCAAGCATTCCCGCTCATTTCAGGTCTTCGCCAAACCGGTTGGGCCTCTTTGCAACCTGGAGTGCCGCTACTGCTATTACACCAGCAAACTTCCCGCCGATTCCCGTCTTGATATCCTCCGCATGCCCGAAAAGCTCCTGGAGGAATACATTGTCCAGCACATCACCGCTTCCGAAGACGCCGTGATTACCTTCTCCTGGCATGGTGGAGAGCCGACTTTGCTCGGACTCGACTATTTTCGGACAATCGTCCGGCTTCAGGAAAAGCACCGTCCGCGAAATAAGCGCATTTCGAACGGCATGCAGACGAATGGCCTGATGCTGGACAACGATTGGTGCCGGTTTCTGTCGGCGCAGCGCTTCGGTGTAGGCCTCAGTCTGGACGGTCCGCCGGATCTGCACGACGCGTATCGGCTAACCCGGGGTCAGGCCCCAACCCACAAGCATGTCATGGAGGCTTTTGAGCAACTGAAGCGGCACGGCGTCTCTTGCGACATTCTCTGCGCAGTTCACGACCGCAATGTCGTTCAACCAATCCGTTTATACAAGTACTTCAAAGAAATCGGCGCGCAGTCCCTGGGTTTCTTGCCGGTTGTGGAACGAACAGAATCTTCACAACCGGGACCCCACACGGTTCCGGCACGGGCTTTTGGCGAATTCCTGTGCGCCATTTTCGGCGAATGGGCAAGCCGTGATATCGGGCGGATTACGGTCCAAATTTTCGAAGAGGCGGCCCGGCCTGCACAGGGCCTCGCTCATTCGCTCTGCATTTTCCGGAAACGGTGCGGCAGCATCCCCGTCGTTGAGCACAATGGTGATTTTTTCTGCTGCGATCATTTTGTGGATGATCAGCACCGGATCGGAAACATTCAGCAGACCCGGCTTTCGGACCTGCTGGAATCTCAGGCACAGCGAGCCTTTGGGGAGGCAAAACAGAACGCCCTGCCCCGTTTTTGTCGGCAATGCAATGTCCTGGACATGTGCAACGGCGGCTGTCCCAAAGACCGTTTTATCCGGACTCCGGACGGCGAACCAGGTTTGAATTTTCTCTGCGACGGATTTAAGCACTTCTTTACTTACAGCCGGCCATTTTTCCAGAAAATTGTCGCCCTCTTAAAAGCGCAGAACGAACCAAAGGATAAGTTCGGTCGCAATGATCCCTGCCCCTGCGGCAGCGGTCTGAAGTATAAAAAATGCTGTTTTAAAAAAAGCAGCCAGGAGCAAGAAGCCGTAAGCCGGTAGAAATTCACTCCGGCTTACGGCTCTTTGCTTACGCATTGAATTCCCAGGCCATCCACGATATGTATAGATATTCATATGTGGGAGAAGCGATGAGCGCCATTCAACTATACAAGGAGCACCCGGACACATACGAGCGCGAAGTTGTCGGGAGCATCACCGAGAAACAGCTGGATTTTCTGGTGGAGAATCTCGAGGAAGAGTTTGAGGAAGACGAAGAATATTTTTTGGATGCCGACACCATTGATTACCTGAAGGAGCAGGGCGCCGACAGCGATCTGGTTGCAATTCTGGAAAAGGCGCTGGCGGGGACTCAGGATGGAGTTGACATTTTTTACCTCCTCGGCTAAGAGCATGGCGGACTTTTCAGCAGGAAAAGCTCTACGGGTATGCAGTGATCTGCGGCCGGAATGATCCTGCCCATCTTCCTGGGATTGTCTGCGCACATGACGGGCAATAACCCTCAGGCGTCAGGTGATAACCAAGTATCCGATAACCCCGACGTTCTACTAAAACATCATCGCACTTCGGACAGTATGTGTTCTCCCACTTTCCCGACCTTCCGGGCAGATTTCCCGCATAGACGTATCGTAGCCCGCTTTTCTTCCCGATCTCCACAGCCTTCAACAGATCACCCGGAGTGGTATCGTCCGGATCCGTCATTTTGTAATCCTTGTGGAATGCAGTGACATGCCAGGGGATGTCGGGGGACACGCTCGAGATAAACTCAGTCAGCTTCGTCAGTTCTTCCTGGGAATCATTGAATCCGGGGATCAGAAGCGTGACGATTTCCAGCCAGATCCCCCTCTCGTGAATACCGCGGATCGAATCTAGAATCGGCTGGAGACGTCCTCCCAGTTTTCGGTACCGGCGATCATCGAAGCTTTTCAGATCGACCTTGTACAAATCCAGCCACGGTCGAAGATATTCCAAAACCTCGGGTGTGCCATTCCCGTTGGACACATAGGCGGTCAGCAATCCGGCAGATTTAGCTTCCTTAAATACTGCCATTGCCCACTCACTCGTAATCAGCGGTTCATTATAGGTGCTGACCATAATTTCAGCATGCCGTGAACAAGCCGCTTCGACGAGTTCGCCGGGAGTTGTCCGCACCCGGCGGGTGACCGCTTTCGGATCACGGAGCGCTTGTGAGGTCAGCCAGTTCTGGCAATAGCTGCAGTGGAGATCGCATCCCAGCATGCCAAAGCTGTACGCCAGCGCACCTGGACGCACGTGAAAAAAGGGCTTTTTTTCCACCGGATCACACTGCACTCCAGCCACGAACCCGAACGGAACGTGGAGCGTTCCACCCCGGTTGAAGCGCACTTTGCAGACACCCAGGGCGCCGGCCGGAATCGGACAACGGTGTCCGCAGGCTACGCAACGCACTCGGTTGCCGTCGAGCTTCTTGCACAACTCTCCCGGTGCCGTATATTTCTCGAATAACTCTGAAAAGTCGGTCATCATCTTTATAACCAAATGTTAGCGCATCGCCACCGGGAGTGCCAGCCACGGATTTCACGGATGATTCAAAAATTTGATGTTGGGCAAATTCATGAGCTCCCTGTAAATCCGCAGCGTTTCTTACTTTTTCTTCACAGAAAATGATAGATTGATCCCCTAAGATTCAAGATTGAAAAAGGCCGGTTTTGAATCCCAAATTTTGAATTGGTGAGAAGTGAGATGAAAAGAGTTGTGGATTGGAATTCCCTTTGGAGGGAACTGGTGGAGATCAAGGCACGCAGCCGAAAACAAAAGCCGGGAGGCAAGCCGCCAGCGGATATCTGGGCCGACAGGGCACTTGAGTTCAAGGAGGGGGTCAAACGCCGCTGGGCTCGCCCGGACTCGAGCCGGGAATTTATTCTTTCCCGGCTTGAACCGGATGGAACCGTGCTGGACATTGGGGCAGGAACCGGTGCCTGGTCCATTCTCATCTCATCACGAGTGAAACGCGTGACCGCCATCGAACCTTCAGCCTCCATGGTCGAGGTGATGCGCGAAAGCCTGAATGCCGAGAAAATTTCGAACGTCTCCATTGTCCCGGGTGAATGGCCCAAGGTATCGGTCGAACCGCATGACTATTCCTTGTGCTCCCACGCCATGTACGCCTGCCCGGATCTGAGGTCTTTCGTGCTGAAAATGGCCGCATGCACCAAACGGATGTGTTTCCTTCTCCTGCGCGCTCCGAGCATCGATGGAGTGCGAGCAGAAGCGGCGCTCCGGATATGGGGTCAGCCACTGGACAGCCCGAACTTCACTATCGCTTACAATGTCCTGCTGCAGGCCGGCATTTACGCCAATGTTCTGATGGAAGACACCGGATTATGGAAACCGCGCACCAGTTCAAGCCTGGAAGAGGCTTTAGCCGATATGAGACGTTTCCTGGCACTGGGTGATTCTGATGAGCATGACGAATATTTGATGGGACTGCTGGAACAGAGACTAAAATGGAAAGATGGCAAATATGTCTGGCCACCGGAAGTTCGCTCCGCTTTGGTGTACTGGCAACCCGGTGCCTGATTTTTCACGGTTTGTCCGCGGTGGTCAGTGTATGTCTTCGTTGCCTTTCCGAAATGCGGGAAGTTTTACCTCTGAAACCAGAATGCCCGAGAGGACCAGTATTCCGCCCATCCATTCCCTTGCCGTCAGCACCTGCCCTAGGATCCAGAACGCAAAAAGGGTCGCGAAAAAAGGCTCAAGGCTGAATATGAGTGCCGCGTGGTTTGCGGTCGTCAGTCTTTGCGCACTCGCCTGCACGTAAAAGGCAAAGGCGGTTGCGAGAAAACCGGTTAAGAAAAGAGACCAGGCCAGATTTGGACTCCAGACAACAAAAGGTTTTTCCAGAATCAGTGCCGCGCTGGAGGATAAAATTGCGGTTCCCGCCATCTGCAGCAGCATCAGCTGCCGATAGTCGCTGCCCGAAACAAACCGTCCCAGGAACAGGATGTGGAATCCGAACAGAATCGCACAGATCAGTGTCAGGAAATCCCCCGAGCCCATTGTCAGTTCCGACAGATGAGCCAGGAGCAAAAATAACCCCATCGTTGCCAGAGTGATGCCGGCAATCGTCTGCGGCCGGGGGCGATGACGAAAAATCAACAAGCCCAGCAAAGGCACGAGGAGAACACTCAGGCTTGTGAGGAATGCCGAATGGGATGGATTGGTGCTGCGCAATCCGAGAGTTTGAAATACAAAGCCGCCAAACAAGACCACAGACAGAATCACCCCTTGAAGAAAGGTCTTGCGGGACATGTTCCGGATTTGCCCCGGCATCAATGCAGCGATGACCAGAGATGCGATCCAGAATCTGAGTGCAACGAACAGGATCGGCGAAATATGCCTCAGGCTTTGTTTCACCACCGTGAAAGTGCTTCCCCACACAAACGTGATGAGAATGAGGGCGAGATCCGCCTGGATCGGCTTGGAAATTTTCATTCGAGCTTTCAAGTCTCAAAGTTTTTGAGTTTAACCCAAAGACTCCGAGAGTCGAAGAGCCAAAACCGTGTTAACATTCGAAAAGTTATGGACGGAAAAAATCGTGCGGACATTAAGCCCGGCGCTCGCGTGCGCGTTGTTCAGAAACAGGATCAGCGATCCGGACGGCTGACGGAAGGGATTGTTTCGGCTCTCCTGACAAATTCACCAACCCATCCTCACGGAATCAAGGTGCGCCTGACCAGTGGCGTGGTGGGAAGAGTCAAAGAGATTCTTCAATAGCAGAAATGCATGGGTCCCAAATAGCTGCGTCAAACGAACGGACACCAGAGGCGCTTTGACTCCTGCTTCGAGCTTCCGGACTCCGGCGGCAGAATTAAGCCCGCGACAACCCGGTTTTTCCCCTCCCTTTTCGCCAGGCGTACCGCCTTGCCTGCACGGCGAATCAGCTCATTGGCGCTCTCTCCCAATCCGTATTCCGCGACTCCGCAGCTTGCCGTGAGCGAGACCGACGATGCACGTCCTTCGGCGCTTTTGCAAACGTACGACTTGCTTTTGATCATTCTCAACAAGTTCGAAAACCTTCTCTCCGCTTCCGACAGTCTCATCCCGGCGGACAAAATTACAAATTCATCACCTCCATACCGGGCTACGAAGTCGGTTGAGCGGATATTTCCGCTCAAGTCGGCTGCGGCCAGAATCAGGACCTGATCTCCGGTCTGATGCCCATAGCCGTCATTGATCTGCTGGAAATCATCGATATCCAAAATCGAAGCCGTAAACGGATCCTCACTTTTCTCGTGAGCCGCCACCCAGCGCTGCAGGGTAAGGCTAAGATTTCTCCGATTGGCAATCCCCGTAAGGCTATCGAGAAAGGCTGTAACCTTAGCGGGCTGGGGTTGGAAGGCTGAATTGGCAAGGCTGGACTCTCTCCTCTTGATCTGCGGCATGAAATTGGTTCCCCTTTTATCATCTCATCGGTAGAAAGGACGATGTACTTTATTGTACCGGCTGTGGCTGGGTTTACGGGGATTCAGGCCGCAGGGAAAGAGCCCGTTCATGGGCCACGGTTCGGTCGGGCGGACCGGCCAAGTGCAGAAGCAACAGAGAGAAGACCTTAACGAACGTCCGTTGGCAGCATGCCGGCCACACGCGCTGCCTCCAATCCAAAGTCTCCATCTTCAAAAACCTGGCAAAATTCCGGTGGGACCTGCATTCGTTTGGCCGCTTCCAGAAAAATATCGGGTTCGGGTTTAGGCCTGATTTTATCATCGGCGGTGAGGACAATATCGAAGATTCCCTTCAGCGGAAGTATCTCCAATTCGAGGTTTACGATCTCCCGGGTTCCTCCCGAAGCGACCGCCATTGGAAGCACGCCACGATACGCGAGCACGATTTCGAGAACGTGCCGAATCGGTTTGATTCCCCCGGCATGAGCTAGAAAGTACTCGTGTTTGGACCGCACCGTGTCGCGGGGATTCAAGGATCTGCCAAATTGACGGTTGTAGACATCGACGATCTTTTCCTCCGGAGATCCTTTCCTGGAAAAGAAGAACTCCTCATCCCACGGCCCTCCGTTTGATGTAATCACATGTTCCCACGCACGCATGTGCAACGGCATGGAATCGACGAGGGTTCCATCGCAGTCAAAGATCAGCCCTTTGATAAAATCCGGCACGATGATTCTCTGCATAGTTTCGAATATTGGAAAACGTCACGGATTTGACGGATTACGCAAGTCTAAAGCGTTTTCATCCCTGAAATCGGTGAAATCCGCAGCAGTTTTTAGAATGGATTTTCGGTCGGGTAAAAAACTCCTCGAGGGTGATTGAAGAAAAGATCGGTGGCTCCGAGCATCCGGCTGGCGGAATACAGAGTCTTGCCGACCCGCTTGAAGGCCACCGCCGTATGATGCGGAAAATGCTTCTCAATCAGCACGTGACGGTAAAAGCGCCCCATCTCCCTGACGGCAAAAACGCCAATGGACCCGAAGGACTTGGGATCAATCGCGAGCACTTCCCCATTGGCCATGTAGGCCTGGATTCGTGCTTCCGGCGTGGCTTGTATACGGAAAATGGAGATGGGCCCCGCCTTGATCTGCCCTTCCAGTGTCCCCCTTGTGATATTCGGTTTCTGTTCGGGTTCCATGAGACGGTGCATGATCAGCTGATACTGCATCGAGGGCTGCAGAAGACATCCCGAGGACGTGTTGCCACAATGAAAGCCCATCCAAAGATCCGTGAGCGCGTAATCCCCAATGGCCTGTCGGCATTCGAGGTACATGTCTTTGGGAACGGAGTTGTTAATGTCCAGAATAGCAGGCGGGAGCTCGGTCGCACAAATTGCCATATACTCACTCAGAGCGCCGTAAATATCCGCCTCGCATGCGGCCGGGATGCCTTTTGCCGCCAGGCGGGAATTCAGATAACACGGGACGTGGCCGAAGTATTTCTCAAAAGCCGGCCAGCATTTGTTGGCAAACGCGGCATATTGCGAAGCGCCAAGATTCGCCTGCATAAACCTCTCGAGCGCACATTCATACTGAGCAAGCTTCTCGAGCAGATCAGGATAGGTATTCCCCTTCCCCAATTCGGCGGCAATCTCGGCGACAGCACGCCTGACTTCCGGACTTCCTTTCTCCGCTTGCACCAAGTCATACAGATCCAGCTCGCTGTTTTCCATGATTTCAATTCCCATGTCAAACAATGGCTGAATCGGCGCGTGACAGGTCAGAAAATCAAAGGGTCTCGGACCGAACGAGATAATCTTCAGGTTTCGAACGCCAGTGACGACCCGGGCAACAGGAATAAATTCAGCGATCATTGGCGCTATTTCCTCGGCATCTCCGATAGGGTACTCCGGGATGTGCGGCCGCAAGCGCCGCAGACCGAGATTGTAGGAAGCGCTCAGCAGTCCGCAATACGCATCTCCCCGACCATTCACAAGGTCCTTGCCCGTATCTTCAGCGGCAGCGACAAACATGACCGGCCCCGAAAATTTCTGTGCCATCAGGGCTGTCGGTCCTTCGGGTCCAAAATTCCCCAGGTAAAGCACCAGGGCATTCGCTCCTTTTTGCTTCGTTTCATCAAGAGCTTTCAGCACGTCGCGCTCGTTCTCGATGATGGTTTCAATCTCGATCACCGGGAGCTGAATTTCCCGGCACGCAGCAACAACGCGGCTGCGGCGCCTGTGGGAAAGCTCAATAGGAAAACAATCACGGCTGACTGCGACGATGCCCAGCTTGATCTCGGGGATATTTAACATTGGTGTCTGTCCTTATATTTTTTCTGACCGTAATACGCTTTAGGTCCATGCTTTCGTTGATAGTGTTTTTCCTGGATGTAGGAGGGTAGTGCAGAGAACTCCGGGCGCAGACGGAAAGATTCCAAGGTTATTTGGGCGACGCGCTCCAAGGCCAGGCTGTTTCTCACAGCCTCTTTCGCATCCTTTCCCCAGGTGAAAGGGGCATGCCCTGCCACCAGTACCGCGGGAATATCCTCAGGATTGATCATTGCGAAGCGCTCAATAATGACTTTGCCGGTTTCCCGCTCGTACCCTGCCAGCACTTCATCCGCGGTGAGAAAGCGTGTGACAGGAACCGGCCCATTGAAATGATCGGCATGCGTGGTTCCGAGGCATGGAATTTCGCGGCATGCCTGGGCGAAGGCCGTTGCGTAAGTACTATGCGTGTGGACGATGCCGCCAATCCCGGGGAAGGCCTTGTACAGCTCCAGGTGAGTAGGGGTGTCCGAGGATGGTCGGAGATGCCCGTCAAGCACTTTGCCGTCCATATCTACAATGATCATGTCGCGGGCTGTCATCGATTCATAATCAACGCCGCTGGGCTTGATGGCCATACAGGGAACCGAACGATTAACCCCGCTGACGTTTCCCCACGTGAGGGTAACAAGTCCATAACTCACAAGGCGGAGGTTAGCCTGGAAGACTTCCTGTTTCAGTTTCTCCATCATTGCCGTGATCTCCGCACGGCATCCCGGATATCCAGCAGCTCTTTCATCAGGTTGAACATTCCTCCTGACCATTGCCTGGTCCCGTACGCATCGTGCAGCTGCCGATACAGCGCATACAGTCTTTCATACACCTGATGATTCGCTTCGATTGGGCGGTAGACCTTGCCGGTCCCCACCATCGAGTTCTGCGCCGCAGCGACTGATCTGTATCCTCCGGAGCGCTCCCCTGCGGCAACGGCCGCGAAAATGGCGGCGCCAAGAGCAGGGGTCTGTTCGCTTCTCGAAATCTTCATGGGACGCCCGGTGATATCGGCATAGGTCTGCATGAGAAGCGCATTTTTCGTCGCGAGCCCTCCGCAGTTGACCACCTCTTTGACCGGCACGCCGTATTCCTCTATACGGTCTATGATCGCTAGAGCACCGAAACCGGTAGCTTCCAGCAGCGCCCGATAGATCTCATGCGGCCGGGTTTGGAGTGTCTGTCCAATCAGCAACCCCGACAGCCGCACATCAACAAGAATGGTCCTGTTGCCGTTGTTCCAATCCAGCGCGAGCAGTCCGCTCTCTCCGGGCATCAGACTGGCCGCGGCTTTCTCCAGAGATGCAAACTGCTCTTCTAGGGTTTTCCCATACGTCTCCGGCACAAGCGTGTTCACAAACCAGAGAAAGATATCGCCGACTCCTGACTGTCCTGCCTCAATGCCGTAAAAGCCGGGCACGACAGAGCCGTCTACGATACCGCAGACTCCGGGAATGTCGCGCAGCGGCTTATTGTTGGGGAAGGTCATGATATCGCACGTGCTGGTCCCGATTATTTTAACAAGAGTTCCCGGCGAGATCCCCGCGCCGACAGCGCCCATGTGAGCATCGAAGGCTCCGACGGCAATGGCGACGGAAGAAGACAGTCCAAAACTTTCGGCCCATGCGGGGGAGAGCGTACCGGCTCGACAGTCCGCAGTATATGCCCGGTCGTAAAGCCTGTCGCGCAGCGACCCGAGCCCCGAAGACAGCCTGTTGAGAAATTCGCGATCCGGCAAACCCTGCCACAATGGATTGAACATGGCCTTGTGCCCAGCCGCGCAGACGCCGCGCTTCAGTTTTCCAGGCGACATTTCTCCCGTCAGGACAGCGGGAATCCAGTCGCAGATCTCGACCCAACTCGCGGCAGAATCGAAGACGTCCTTGGCAGTATTTTTGCAGTGGAGAATCTTGCTCCACCACCACTCCGACGAATAAGTCCCGCCGATTCTCGAGAGGTACTTCGGCCGGATCTCGGATGCCAGTTGAGTAATCTGCGCTGCCTCCTGATAGCTGGTGTGATCCTTCCATAGCCAGACCAACGCCGCGGGATTATTTTTAAATTCCTCCTGCAAGCACAGCGCCTGTCCCTGCTTGTCAACCGGCATCGGACTGCTGCCCGTCGTGTCGACTCCGATGCCGATCACATCATCCGGTTTGAACTCCGGGTCCGCCTTTTTCGCTTTTTGAATTGCCCCCCTAACGGTTGCGTCGATTCCAAGGAGGTAATCATCCGGGTTTTGCCTCGCCAGACTGGGATCCGAACCATCGAGAACCACACCATCGGTTCCCGAAGGATAAGAAAAGACGTGGCTGGCCAGTTCTCCCCCGGTTTCGATATTGACCAGGAGCGAACGGCACGAATTCGTGCCGAAGTCGAGACCGATGGCGTATCGCGGCATGGCTCTTTTTCTCTATCCAACGAAATAGAAATAGGCGGCGAGAATAAGCACAATCACAACACACGACAGTATTACGTCGACGGGTGCCCAGCTCGCTCGGGAAATCTGCTTGTCATTCTCGGTTCGCGTTCCATAGGTCAAGCCGCTGATCTGCGCATAGTCAGGCGCGGTAGTCATGTGACTGACGACGATCATGACGGCTGCAGAAACTACCAGGATGATCATACTGTAATACTGGAAAAAGATATTGTTGACGATCCAGAAGAATGAGCCCTGCGTGTATTGAAAGCTCTGGATCATTTTGACCGGAGTATCGATAGCCAACCGACCGATTCCTAGGGCAAATCCGGTTATCATCGCCCAGAGACAACCCTTTGCATTCAGCCTTTTGTAGAATACCCCGAAGAAAAACACTACAAAAATGGGCGGAGCCAGATAGGATTGCATTCCTTGCAGGTAATCATAAAGCCCGCGGCCACCACGAATAACAGGAATCCAGCAGATTCCGATAAGGACCATCACGGCAGTCGAAATTCTCCCAACCCACACCAGACGTGCCTGACTGACCTTCGGACGCAGTCGTCCATAAAAATCAATGGTAAACAGAGTTGCGCAAGCATTGAATCCGCCGGCTAAAGAACTCATCAAGGCGGCAATCAGGCCGGCCACAACGAGACCGCGAACCCCAATAGGAAGCACATGCGTAACCATCAGAGTAAAGGCCTGCTGCGCATTTTCGCGGTTGATGTGCCCGTCCGGTCCAATGAGAAGCTGATGGAACGCAGGCACTTTGTTCGATACGGCAAGCGCATAGCAGATGATTCCGGGAATAATGAAAATAAAAACGGGGAGGAGTTTGAAGAACGCGGCAACAATGGAACCGCGCCGCGCCTGGGTTTCGTTTTCTCCACCCAGAGCTCTCTGGACAATGTGTTGATCCGTACACCAGTACCACAACCCAATCACCGGGGCGCAGACAAGCATTCCGAGCCACGGATAGTTGTTGTTGAAATACCATGCCATCCGGTGCGTATCATGAACAGGCGCCCACGTGCCGTGCAAGCCTGCCGGAACCAGCGGCTTCCAAAGATTGAACATCTCCGAAGGCACGATCGCCCTCAACTGGGACCATCCGCCGAGCGCATGCAACCCGAAAATCGTTACCAGTCCCGATCCGATAATAAAAACAAATGTCTGCACCGCTTCGGTATAAGCAACCGCGCCCATTCCCCCCACGATCGTATAGATACCCGTAATCACGACCACAAAAAGCGACCCGAGCCAAAAGCTGTCTAGTGAACCCAGTTTCAGCTCCGGGAGCAGGGCGGAAAAGACGACGCCGCCCGCGAAAATACCCACGGCAATCTTTGTCAAGATATAGGTCACTAGAGAAATGATCGATAGGACAACCCTGGCCGTCGGGGAAAATCGTCTCTCGAGAAACTCGGGCATGGTGAAAACTTTCGAGCGCATATAAAAAGGAACCATGACCCACGCCAGAACAAGCAGACACCACGCGTGGAGTTCATAGTGCGCCATCGCCACACCGTCCGTCGCTCCGGATCCCGCCAGTCCCACCAGATGCTCCGACCCGATGTTTGAAGCGAAGATGGACGCGCCGATGACAAACCAGCCCAATTCTCTTCCTGCAAGAAAATAGCTTTCCGACGTCTTTTTCTGTTTTTTCGCAACCCAGACACAAATGCCTGCTATCAAAGCAAAGTAGGCGAGGATAACGATCCAATCGAGAGGATGCAGAACACTCATGTGCGGTTCTCCTTTGAGCGCTGCCTGGTCGAAAATTGATAGATAGTGGTCTGTCCGTAACGTTGTCCCGGCCTTAAAGTGACGCTTCCGAACTCCGGTCGATTAGGGGTGTCGGGAAAAGCCTGGGCTTCCAGGCATAATCCGGTTCGATGCCCGTATGCAATGCCGTTCTTCCCCTTCGCCGATCCATCAAGGAAATTCCCGGTATAGAATTGCAGCCCCGGCTGATTGGTAAGCACAGTCATCAGGCGTCCACTCGCGGGTTCATAAAGCTCCGCAGCCTTGCGGACTTCGCCGTGGCCGTTTCGCAACACCCAATTGTGATCGTATCCTCTGCCGTAAATCAGTTGCTCATCCGAATCGTCGATGCGTGCTCCAATCGCCGTGAGATTGCGGAAGTCGAAGGGCGTGTTTGCAATGCTTGCGATCCGGCCGGTTGGAATGAGCCCCTTGTCCACCGGCGTCATGTCATCTGCTTCAATCATCAATTGGTGATTGAGAATCGTTTTCGTGAATGATCCCGACAGGTTGAAATAGGAGTGTTGCGTTGGGTTTAATATTGTAGCCCGGTTTGTGGTCCCCTCGTACTCAATCCGCATTTCGTTCTTGTTCGTCAGGGTGTAGCGGACATTCAGCACGACAGTTCCAGGATAGCCTTCTTCGCCATCGCGGCTGACATACTGCAGCACGAGAGATGGTTCGCCGGATCCACCGTCGGGCTTGGCTTCCCAAAGCACTTTGTTGAATCCGATCTTTCCGCCGTGAAGATGGTTTTCGCCATCGTTGATGGTGAGCTGGTATTCCTTGCCGTCCAGCTGGAACCTTCCTTTGCCGATGCGGTTTCCGTAGCGTCCGACAAGGGCCCCCAGATAGGCCGTCCCGTCGACGTACCCCTGCACGGAATCATAACCAAGAACTACATCCTCGATTTTCCCGTTCCGATCGGGGACTAACAGCGAGGTTACAGTTGCTCCATAATCAATGATCTGTGCAACCATACCGGCTTTGTTCGTCAGTGTGTACTGGTGTACTTCGCGTCCGTCGCGAAGCTTGCCGAAAACCGTCGTCTTCATGGAGGATTGAACCTTTCTGTTCGTCCGGCATGCCTCTGTTGAGCACAAGGATAGGGCCAATAACCAAAGCAGGCACGATCTCATCATGGCACGCTCCGAATTTATTGAGTTTTAAAGGCGCAGTTTGTCATATCGGCCGTCAAGAGGCAATCTCTTTGCAGAAGGGAGACAGTCGCCATAATTCCCTAATTGCATTGAATCTATCGGATGCCGGGACGTTGCTGCAATCAGGGGATTATGGTAACTATCCCCCTTTTGCCCGTGTTAAGATCGAAGGTGAAGAAACGAGGCCGTAGGAGGATGCATGAAGAAAATTTTGCAGGGAAACGAGGCGATTGCTCGGGGAGCATGGGAAGCGGGCGTAGCGGTGGGATGCGCTTATCCGGGCACACCCAGCAGTGAAATCATGGCTGAGTTGTCCCGATATCCCGAGATCTACACGGAATGGTCGCCAAACGAGAAAGTGGCGATGGAAGTCGGACACGGCGCCTCGGTTGCCGGAGGCCGCACAATCGTTTGCATGAAACATGTGGGACTGAATGTCGCGGCAGATCCTTTCATGACCATTTCGTATACGGGAGTCAAGGGCGGTTTTGTTGTTGTGGTGGCGGATGATCCCGGGCAGCACAGTTCCCAGAACGAGCAGGACAGCAGGCATTGGACGCGCTTCGGAAAGGTTCCCATGCTGGAACCGTCCGACTCCCAGGAGTGCAGTGATTTCACTCAGATCGCATTCGACATCAGCGAACGATTTGACACCCCGGTGCTTGTCAGAAGCGAAACCAGGGTCTCTCATTGCGACTCACTTACGGAGTTGAGGGAGCGAAAGGAGTCTTCGCTTCCAAAAGGCTTGGACCGCAAACAGATTTCCAAAAACGTGATGGTTCCGATATATGCACGAGCCCGGCGGATTCTCGTCGAGCAAAGAACCGCAAACCTGGCGGCCTATGCGGATGAGGCCTTCCCCTATAATTCCATCGAGATCAATGATCCTTCCATTGGATTTATTTGCTCCGGTGTCAGCTATGTTTATACCCGGGAAGTGTTCCCTCAATACTCCTATCTGAAGCTGGGAATGGTGTGGCCGCTGCCTCGGAAACTCATTTCGGAATTTTGCGATAAAGTGAAGAAGGTGATTATTGTCGAAGAACTCGATCCATTTCTCGAGACAGAGATCCGGGCCATGGGCTGCAAGGTGCATCACGGCAAGGATCTCATACCCGCGATCGGCGAACTCACGCCGACTATCATCGAGCGGTCTCTCACGAAAGTTGTGACCGGGAAAAGCTACAGTCCTCCCAGGATACTAGTCCAAACCGAGGAACTGCCGAAAAGGCCTCCGAATCTCTGCTCCGGGTGTTCACATCGGCCGCTGTTCTATGCTCTAAAAAAACTCGGCCTCTTCGTTTTCGGCGATATCGGATGTTACGCGCTCTCTGTCGCGCCTCCGCTTTCGGCCATGCACTTTTCGACATGCATGGGGGCGAGCGTGGGTGGAGCATACGGGGCCGGTAAGGTGCTGCCCCAGGGAGGTCTCGGCAAGATCTGTGCAGTACTGGGTGATTCGACCTTCCTTCACAGCGGGATCGGCCCCCTCATGGATACGGTTTACAACGGCGGCTATTCCACGACAATCATCCTCGACAACCGCATCACCGCCATGACGGGGCAACAGGAACACCCCGGAACCGGATTTACTATCAATGGCGAACCGGCCTCCACCGTGGATTATGAACAATTGGCGCGGGCTGTCGGAGTCAAGCACGTCAGGACGGTCGATCCTTACAACATCAAAGAGACCATTGAAATCATCCGCGAGGAAGTGAACAGAGACGAGGCATCCGTGATCATCACGAAAAACAGTCCCTGCATGCTTCTGCGTCGGTCAAAACCGCTCGATCGATTCGAACATCCGTGCTACGCGGTCGACATCGATTTGTGCAGGGGATGCGGATTGTGCCTCGACATCAACTGTCCGGCGATCAGCTGGGTGCCGGAAATCGGAAAGACGAAGGACGGCCGCAAGAGAAAAGGGACGGCGCGCATCAACCGGGATCAATGTGTCGGGTGCGGCATCTGCACTCAGGTCTGTGAATTTGAAAGCATTACGCCCAAAGACGAATGAGGAGGCGGTCTATGTCCAGCAGCGGGAAAACCAGGAATATCTTTCTATCGGGAGTTGGAGGACAGGGGACGATTCTCGCGAGCAACATTCTTGGCCAGGTGCTCCTCAGCGCCGGGTACGATGTGAAAAAGGCAGAAGTGCACGGCATGGCACAGCGCGGCGGAGACGTAACAACCCACTTTCGGTTTGGGGAGAAGGTGTACTCGCCCCTCATCAAGCAGGGGGAGGTCGATTACCTCGTCTCGTTCGAATTGCTCGAGGCACTGCGGTATATCAACTGGGTCAGGCCGGGTGGAAAGATCATTCTGAACAATCATTCGATTCTCCCTCCTACCGTCAGTCTCGGGAAAATGAAATATCCGGAAGACGTGGAACAGACGTTCAGGCAACATTTCAAAGAAAATGTCTGGTCGGTGGATGGGAATCGGATTGCGAAGGCGCTTGGGAATATTCAGGTGGCTAATGTTGTCCTGATAGGGGCCGTTTCCAATTTCTTCCCGGAGTTGCAGCCGCAGCAATGGATCGATGCGATCAAAGTTCTTCTCGCCGCCAAACTGCATGAGATTAATGTCAGGGCATTCCAGGAAGGGCGATCCGCAATAAAAGCGTAATACGATGCGGGATGCAGGATTCGCGGAGCTACCGGATCCTGAATCTTGTATCCCGCATCTTGCATCTAAATGACTCCCCTGGTTTTCAAATCCTGCAGCTTTGTTGGCCCCAACCCCAGGTGCTTGAGATACATGTGCTCATTGTCGTACCCGACAGGACGGCACACCCATTTGGTTCTCATGGGAGTCTCGGTCATCTTATATTGTGCCTGGGCGGTGATGACCTCCCCATAGATTGGGTCGGATACGGGAGTGAAAATGCCGCGGTCCTTCCAGTTGGGATCCTGCATAGCATCTTCCGGAGAAAGAACTGGCGCGACCACGCAGGTGATGGGCGCGAGACGACCGTGCTTTGAATATTCGAGAGACATGTCGAGGAGCTGCTCGCTTGTGTACTTGCTCGTTTCCTCAAACACCAACGCAGACCATTTGAGCTGCTCCTCCTTTCTTGTGAACGGGGCGACGCTCGTCCAACTGGCCGCACCCCATTCATCCCACTTCCCAACCATGTCCGCAAAGGCTTGCCACATCTCCAACCTCAACCCGCCCAGGAACACGGCGCCATCTTTTGTGGGAGCGAAACAGTAAAGCCACAAAGCGGTGTCGAGATTGCCGAAGCGTTCATTGATCTGTTTCTCGTGCTCATACCAGAGCGCCACGAAATCGTCGATGCGGGCATAGGCCTCTGCCGTAGCACAGTCCAACGCCTGCCCCTGCCCTGTCACTTCCCTCCAGTGCAGCGCGGCCAGGATTCCGAGAGCCATAAAGCTCGCAGACAGGAACCAGGCAATCCAAGGACCGGATTTGGTGGGAATTGCCCAGGGAGCTTCGTCATAGTTTTTCCCTTTTGGAAGCATCGCCCCGGTGTCATAGTGAAACCCCGACCTTGCCTGGGCGATATTATCGTAATCGGCCATCCTGCTTTTGCTCATGGGGCCGAATTGTCCGAACGCCGTTATAGAGGCAAATATCAGCTTCGGATTGGTCTCCTTTAGGTCCTCGTATCCAAGGCCCCAGTCGTCCATTGTACCCGGCCTAAATGTCTCGATGAGGACATCGGCCTTGGCGGCAAGATTTTTTAGTATGCTTCTTGCCTCTGGTTTTGTGAGATCGAGAGTGATGTGGAATTTGTTGCGTCCTTCAGTCAGGTAATTCAGGCCTTCGCCTTTATACATGAATCCATAAGGTGTGCAGCTCCTGATGAAGTCGCCGCCGGGAGGTTCGATTCTGAGCACCTCGGCGCCATGTTCAGACAGAACTGACGAACAGTGGCATCCGGCGAAACTCCTGGAACTCAGGTCCAGCACGAGCAGATCGTCCAGCGCCTCCGGCCGGGTGTGTGCGATTTTCGGATCATCTCGTTCCCTTATCCAGTTTGACCACTCCGACCAATCCTGCCGCTTTTTGGACATTGCTCCCCCTCGTTCGCAGATTGAGAATCTTCCCGTGTTGATATGAGACCTGCCTTGCCGTCCCAATCCGGCGGCGGCCTTCGCCCCTGCACGTCTGCCCACTTCCCCAGCGCCCCGGATTGATATAACTGCTGAATTTCAGCGGCGCTCTTGCCGAGGATGAACTTCATGACATACTCGTTGTCAAATCCGACCGGCCGCACCGACCACTTGGTACTCGGCGGAGATTCCGACATCTTCACGGGAAATTCAAAGTTTTTGTATGTTCCGTAAAGAGGATCGTCGATCTCCGTTCTGAAATCCCGTGCCCGGAAGTGTTCGTTCTCGACTAGGTCCTTTCCTGTATAGAGATGCGTGGCCGCAAACCCGTGTTCCTCAGCCAGAGCTTCAATCTGGTCGGACTTCAGTGTTTTCACCCACTCGGCGATGATCTTCAGAATCGCAACCGCATTCTCTTCCTTCAGACGCTCGGCGTGTTCCCGGAATCTCGGATCCTGAGCCAGCTCCGGCCGGCCCATTGCAATGCACAGGCCGGCGAATTCCTCAACCGTGGCAGCTGCCAGTGCAATAAAGGTGTCATCCACACAGCGAAAAGTGTCCGCGGGGCAGATGGACACATCGCGATTGCCTGCGGGCTGAGCCTGTTCCCCGGTCATCTGCCGAAATGGCCAAATCCAAGACATAGTCCGCATGACATTTTCAGTTTGCGAGAATTCGATATACTGCCCTTTGCCCGTCCTGTCCCGGTAATGGAGAGCCGTCAGCACGGCGATTTCTGCGCACAAGCCTCCGTAGTTATCCCCGACGTACGCCCGCTGCTTCAGCGGAGTCTGGCCGGGCATCCGGGATATCCATGAAAAACCGGTCAGAGCCTGGGAAGCGCCGTCGTTCGACGGCCGGTTCTCTTTCGCGTACTGGCCCCACTGACCATAACCGTTCTTGGAGATGAAAATGATTCGAGGATTGATTTCACTGATTTGACGATACCCAATATTCCACTCTTCCATCACTCCCGGCCGGAAATTGTTTTCCACGATATCGCATTTCGCGGCGAGTTCGCAGAACACCCTCTGTCCTTCGGGTTTGTGCAGGTCAAGCCCGACCCAATATTTGTTTTGATTGATGTGCAGCAGCAATGGGCTTTGGTCCTTGAAGAACCAGCCGAAGGGATTCAGGGACCTGGTCGCATCCCCGAGGGGCGGGATTTCGCACCGGATGACTTCTGCGCCCAGCTGAGCCAGCAGGGCCGGGCCGATTGGGCCGAGCAACATAGTGCAGACTTCCAGCACTTTGATGCCTTTTAATGGGGACGATCTGAATGGCTTCTTTTCCTTGTAGTCTTCCCACGTCTTGTCACTCATGCAGGCCTATATCCTTCCTCGAAAATTTGGATTCAAGAGACTCTAAGGCTCAAAGGCTCCTTTGGTCAACACTGTTGTCCGATGTAAAATCTCATTCACAGGAGGAAGCCATCATGAAGAACGTGGAAGGGAAAGTGGCATTTATTACGGGCGGCGCCAATGGTGCCGGATTCGGCATGGCTCAGGCTTTTCTAAAGAACGGCATGAAAGTGGTGATTGCCGACATCCGCCAGGACAGTCTTGACCGGGCTATGGCCCACTTCAAGAGCGCGCCCGGCGCGCATGCAATCCGGCTCGATGTCGCCGACCGCGAGGCGTTCGCCCGCGCAGCCGATGAGACGGAGAAAGTTTTCGGCAAAGTGCATGTGGTCTGCAATAACGCCGGGATCAACCTGTTCGTCCCAATTGAAGAGTGCACCTACAATGATTGGGACTGGGTGATGGGAGTCAATTTCGGCGGCGTTGTAAACGGGATCCAAACTTTCCTGCCCCGCATCCGAAGACACGGCGAAGGGGGCCACATCGTCAACACCGCTTCAATGGCAGCATTTCTCCCCAGCGCCGCTGCCGGAATCTACACGGCATCGAAATTCGCCGTGCGCGGGTTAAGCGAAGCTCTCCGGTTCAGCCTGTACCAGCACAACATCGGCGTCTCCGTCTTCTGCCCGGGTCTGATCAATAGCGTTATATACGAGAGCGAAAAAGTGCGCCCACAGCGTTTCTCTTCGCCGCAAAATACTGCAAAGAGCCAGAAAACAATGGACATCCTGCCGGAAATCCACAAGGCCGGGATGGAACCGGAAGAGGTCGGGGAAAAGGTTCTGGCCGGCATCCGGCGGAACGCGCTTTATATTTTCAGTCATGGGGAATTCAAAGAAGAGCTGAAGGAAATATTCGATGAAGCGCTCGAGTCATTGCCTGAAGAAGATGCGCCCGCAGCTCGCCTTGCATTCGAAAAAATGCGCAGGGACGCATTGAAGAAAGCCCGCGAAGAAGCCAATAAAATCGGCAACTAAAAACGCTTAGCCCCGCACCACCCCAACGACACGAAAGATAATAGTGATAGGGGGCGCGCCCGGAAAATTCAAATTTTGCAGGGCAAAACTTCAATTATCCAGACCTGACCCCCATCTCTCATATCTCCTTGCGGCTACATGGTGAATTCGAGGCGGTACACAACGGGTATCGACTCGGCACCCAGGATCCCCGGAGCGACAACTCGCGTGCGCATCAACTCCCGTTCAGTTTCCGGATCCGCGCGCATTTCATCCGGCCGCATCAGCATCACTCCCCCGGTTGCGTTTGCCACAGGTATGGGAGCTGGTTGCACTCCGACGATCTCACCGACTTCGTTGATCAAGAGTTTGTAG
>Ga0326728_10006612_pt1 | contig 30962 bp, 13 predicted proteins | sample MB3enrmetagenome_FD_207602 | JGI IMG/M metagenome (GOLD analysis project Ga0326728, IMG submission 207602) | Lab enriched peat soil microbial communities from McLean, Ithaca, NY, United States - MB31MN | ecosystem: Environmental > Terrestrial > Soil > Wetlands > Peat | place: USA: New York...
GTAGCGGTGCGTCCGAATCGCAAAGTGCCCAGACGTCGCAGAGCTTCGTTTCACCGGTCTTATCATTTTCAAAGACGGGTCAAGAAAGCGGTATTCTAAGATTATGAGCCTAATTCAACGGGAGTGCTCCCCCGCCGAGGGGGAGAGGGCAGGGGTGAGGGGGAGAATCGGTGGTCGTGTCGATGCGCCCCCCGGCAGCCATCACTGCATCGCTCCGTTGCGCTGAGACTGGTGGCCTGCTTAACTTATCCCTCATTATGCGTACCCGACCTCTGATCTGGCTCCTGTTGAGCATGATGTGTTTTGCCGCCGCGTTCTACTTCTGGCGCCTGGGGGACAAATGGGCGGCCCGGCAGAAGGCGGCGGCTGTAGCCACGGCCCAACATCCAACATCCAACATCCAACATCCAACATCCAACATCCAACATCCAACATCCAACGCGCTGGCGGCGCCGTTCAAGCTGGTGACCCAGGCGAGGACGCTCAACGTGCCGCCCACGAGCGGCGCTTTGACGAATCACGCATCACGCATCACGAATCACGTGGCTCTGCGGCTGAGCAACACCAGCACGCCGGTTCGCCAGTTGCAGCGCAGCGGTCAAGCCCTTCTGCTCGAGAACGCGCTGCTCGACACTACCAAGCCCGCCCCGGCGATCCCCGATCATCTGCGCGCCCAGGGTGATCCCGGCAGTTACCTGGTCCAGGCGCGCGGTCCCATTGACAACGCGTTCCGGGCACTATTGCAAGCCGCCGGGGCCACCATCGTTTCCTATATCCCGAACAACGCCTATCTGGTCCGGGCCTCAGCGGCGGTCGCGCAGCAGTTGGGCGCCGACCCGCAGACGCAGGCCGTTCTGCCCTATGAACCCTACTACAAGCTCAAACCGTCGCTGCTGAAACTGGCGGTGGCGCAAGCTCCCCTGCCCGACGACAGCGCGCTCAACGTGTTGGTCTTTGCCGATGCCATCGAGACGGCCCGGGCGGAACTGGAAAATCTTGGGGCCCGGATCGTCGGCGACGCGGAGCGTTCCCCGTTTGGGCCGGTGCTCCACGTCGTCCCGCCGGCAGACAGCTTACCCGCGGTCGCCGGATTGCCCGGCGTGCAGGAGGTGGAATGGGCGCTGAGGCGCGCCCCGGCCAATGATCTGAGCCGCGTGCGGATCGGAGTGGCCAGCGATCCGTTAGCCACGAACAACTACCTCGGCTTAAGCGGCAGCAATGTGCTGGTCAACATCAATGACTCGGGGGTGGATGCGACGCACCCGGATTTGAGCCCGCGTGTCTTTGGCGATTCGACCAACACCCTGGTGGACCCTAACGGGCACGGCACGCACGTGGCCGGCATCATCGCCAGCAGCGGGGGCAAGTCCTCGACGGTGACGAATGCCTCCGGCCCGCAAGGCCCCTATTTCGGGACCAATACGCAATTTCGCGGCATGGCGCCCGCCGTCAGCCTCTATGCCCTGCCAGTGGGGCTGCTGACCGGGCCGTTCTCGATCGGGGCGGCCCTGTTCTATCCCTCGGACGCCTACTTGCAGGAGACCGCCGCCCAGACCAACGCCTTCATCTCCAATAACAGTTGGAACTATGTCGGCCCCGACTCGCAGACTTACGATCTGCACGCCGCCAGCTACGATGCGGCGGTCCGGGACGCGCTGCCCAACGTGCCGGGCTCACAGCCGCTGCTGCTGGTGTTCTCCGCGGGCGATGCCGGGGGCGGCGCCGATGACGGGACGGGCGGCAACCCGGACACGATCGAGTCGCCGGGCACCGCCAAGAACGTGATAACCGTCGGGGCCATTGAACAATTCCGCGACATTACCAACCAGGTGTGGAAATGCACGGGCCTGAACGGGACCAACAACTCGTGCATTACCAACCAGCCGTGGCTGGGCATGACGGATTCCACCAACGAGGTGGCCGCCTTCTCCAGCCGGGGTCCGGTGGGTGTGGGCGTCGAAGGGTCGGGCCGGTTCAAGCCGGACCTGGTCGCTCCGGGCACGTTCGTCATCTCGACGCGGTCCGGGCAGTGGGACACCAATTCTTACTACAACCCGACCAGCCACATCTTCGCCACTTACTCGGTGCCGGAGGTCACGACCAACATGCTGTGGGTCAACTCGATCTTTGTGCCCGATAACGCGGTTCAGCTCAACATTTCTGTCGTGCCCAATACTAATTCCCCAATCCCGTTTCCCGACTTTCCTATCTATGTGAGGCAGGCGGGCGCTCCGACCAACACGCCCGGCGGGTATGACATTGTGCGCACCAACCAGGTCTCGCTGCCGCCGGACCTGCCCCTCAACCCGGTCGGTGCCACCTGGTGGTTCGGCATCGCCGACCCTCTCGCGGAGCCGGTCTCGTTCGATGTGGTAACCGACCTGCTGGTCACCAACGATCTGGGGAACTATCTCCAGGTGCTGGAGGGGATGAACGACTCGCTCGGGGGGTATTATCGCTACGAAACGGGCACCAGCATGGCCGCGGCGGATGTCTCGGGCACCCTGGCCCTCATGCAGGATTTCTTCCAGCGAATGGGACGCACCAACAGTCCCGCCCTCATGAAGGCCCTGCTGATCAACGGGGCCCGCTCCGTCGGCGACCTCTATGATTTCAACGTCACCTCGGCGGTGAATTCCCAAGGGTGGGGTCTGATCAGTCTGCCCACGACGTTGCCAAGTTCGTTGACCAACCTCAACAACCCCGCCAATGCGATGGTTATGGTGGATCAGAATCCGACCAACGCGCTGGCGACGGGCCAAAGCCGCACCTACAAAATCAGCCTGTCCCCGGACGCCATCAGCCAGCCTTTGCGCATCACCCTGGTCTGGACCGACCCGCCCGGCAATCCGATCGCCAGCGTCAAGCTGGTCAACGACCTGAATTTGATTGTCACCAACCTTGACACCCCGAACCTGGTCTATTTCGGCAACGACATCGCCTCGGGCAACGACTTTAACCAGGCCTGGGACACCAACACGGCGCCCAATGTTGACTTGGTGAACAACGTCGAGAATGTGTTTCTCTCGCCCACGCTCGGCGTCAACGCCCGGCTGGGCACGAATTATTCGGTTACAGTGGCGGGCAACCGGGTGAACGTCAATGCCGTGACGGCGCAGACCAACAATGTGTGCCAGGATTACGCCTTGGTCATCTCCAGCGGCGACGGCCAGATCACCAACGCCATCACGCTGAACCCCAGTGCGCCGGTTGTTTCCACTATCCAGCCGCTGGTGACAATCATCAGCAACACCTTCACCAATGCCCCGGGCTTGGCCGGCGGGGTGCTCTTCAATCAGCGGGTGGGTGCCAACCCGCAACTGTTGGGCACCAACACCCTTCCCATTCCGGACGACGCCAACGCGGTGCTCACCCTGGGGGTGACCAACCAGTGGCACTTCTACGCCATTACCAATAACACGCCCTACACCAACGCCGCTTTCCTGACCTTTTTGCCCGAGAACCTGGCCGTGCCCCGCATGGGGGTGTTCGCGCCGAGCGCCGACCAGGCGACGCGCCCGGAAGCCGACATTGACCTGTATGTGGCGCCGCCCACCGTGCCCAACAACTTCGCCTTGACCAACCTGGACCCGGCGGTGGTGGCGGCGGCCGACAAGTCGCTGGGGCGGGGAGGCACCGAAACGATTGTCTATTCCAATGCCAGCCCCGGCATTTATTACCTGGGCATCAAATCCGAAGACCAGCAGGCCGCGGAGTACGCGCTAATGGCGGTGTTCAGCCAGCAGCCGTTCAGCGGGAGCAATACCAACGGGGATGTTACTATGCTGGGCTTCCCGGCGTACTTGCCCATCCCGGACGGTTCCCCCGAGCATTCGACCAACGTGTTTGTGATGGCCATCAATGTCTCCAGCATCCAGGTCCGCCGTGCCATCGTCACTAACATCATCAACCACGAATTAATGACCGACCTGCTCGGCAACCTGAGTCATGGGTCGGATTCCGCCGTGCTCAACAACCACACCTGCGTGATAGACCCCACCGGCAACTGCCAGACCTGGACCAGCTACATCTACGATGACAGCCTGGAACGCAACGTGGGACCCAACCCGTTCCTGATCAATCCGCAGGTGCAGCACACGGATGGCCCGGGCAGCCTGGCCAATTTCGCCGGGAAGCAAGGCCAGGGCCAGTGGATGCTGAGCATGGTGGATAACGCCCTCGGCCATGTGGGGACCAACGTGGGCCTCGCAATCTTCCTCCAACGCCAATTGCCCCTGACCGGCAGCGGCATTGTCGTCACACTCGAGGGCAACGCCTGCCGCGACGATTTCATTGACGTGCCGGCGAACGCAACCAGCCTGAGCATCATCGAAGCCGTGGTTTCCTCCACCGGCCCGATTGACTTTTCCATCCAGCTCTGTCCGCCGAACGGGGGCCCTTGTGTGACCACGGTGGTGACCAACGCCATCGGTGGGGAGGTGACGATTGACCTGACCAGTCAGCCGCCCCTGCAAGTCGGTACCTACACGGTCCAAACGTGCAACCTCACGCCAGCGGCCATCACGCTTCATATCCGCGCCGTCTTCGGGTTCTCTTTGAATACCCTCCGACCGGTCCTGTCCGACGCCATCACTAACCCCGTGCCCATTCTCGACGACGCCGTCACGGACATCTACCTGACCAACAATGTCCACAGCATCATTTCCTCGCTGGATGTCGGCCTGCTCCTCAGCGATCCGCAGGTGTCTGACCTTGCGATCACGCTGGTCAGTCCGAATGGCACGCGCGTCGTGCTGTTCGAGAATCGGGGTGGGGCGACGACCAACGGCCTTGGCCTCGGCACGTTCGATCTCGGCGTGGTGACGAATATGGCGCCGGTTTACACGAATGATTTCAACGCCGCCCCGGTCGGCCTCTATGCGCCGGGCGGCATGTTCCAGGGGTGGAGCGTGCTCAGCAACCTCGTGGATGTGCTGGATGACTTCACCGACCTCAGCTTGAGCAACCATGTGCTGGCCCTGTTCGATGGCGCGGTTTCCAACTCGCTGCCGACCACCAACGCGGTGTCGCCGCCGAACCTGAACCCCTACACCCTCACCTACCGGGTCAATCACCTGCCCTGGCTGGAGGGGATGGTGACCTGGTGGCCGCTTGATGTGGACGGCTCGGATATCTTTGGCGGCCTCAACGGGCTGCTGCTCGGGGATGTGGCTTTTACCACCGGCAGTAACACGCTCTTCTTCGATGACTTCAGCGGCCCGGCTTTGAACCCGGCCTGGCAGGCCGTTTTGCCGAACAATGCGCCTTTGGCCGGCTATGCGATATACCCGGAAACCTATATCGGCGCGCCTAACTATGCGTTTCAAACGCTGGGCACGACCTCCGTGCTGCGCATGACGAATACGTTAAGCCCACAGACGCGGTGTGGATGGTCTTCGGCGGCCGCCTTTACCACGTCCCGCTTCCGCTACGAGGCGCGCTTCAACACGCTCAATCAGTCTGCGACCAACAGCATTGATGGCTTTATCGAGATCTGGCTGATTGACGCCGCCAATATGAGCCGTTACGACCTGGTTTGTCCTTATGGAGCCAATTCGAGTGCCAATCGCCAGTTCTGTGCCGGAAGCAGCATTGACAACCTGTTCACCAACAGGCCTTTTGCCTACCAGAACAACACCTGGTATCGCCTGGTGCTGGCCTGTGACGCGTCGAATCAGATCCGTGCCTCGTTGTGCAGCGACGACGGAACCGAGTTGATTGGGCAGAGTTTCAGCCACGGCGAGGCAGCCTTCCCTTCCGGTTTCAAGATTGCGCTGTCCCAGGCCATGGGCGTCCCCTTGGTCGCCACACCGGCGGATGTGGCCGTGTATTATGTCAAACTGACGAGCGAGCTTTCCGGCGAAGTCAACCAGGCTTACGTCGGCGATGGGATCGCCACCCGCATGGTTGTGCCGGCTTGTCCCTCACTCGATCTAGGGCGGAGGCGCGGCCTGAGCATCGAGGGTTGGATCAACCCCTTCGACATCACCAACCCGGCTCCATTGGTGGAATGGTATGACTCCGTTGCCCCGACCAACCAGTCCCCGCTCGGTGTCCAGTTTTGGCTGGGGTTGACCAACGGTCCCGGCTCCCTCACCGCGATCCTTTGGGATACTAACTCCCAGCCCCATGCCATCTCCACCCCGCCGCTGGCCCTCACCAATGGCGGTTGGCAGCACGTCGCGCTGACCTATGACACCAACAGCGACTCTGCGGTTCTCTATACCAATGGCCAGCGCGCCGTGACCGTGCAGTTCCCGACCAAATTCGTGCCGCGCACGTCGGGCGACCTTTATCTCGGTTACGACCCCACGGTCGTGCCGACGCCCATCAACTACTCCAACTTCAACGCAACCGCCGGGCTTAACCTGGTGGGCACCTCCGCCGTGGCGGGCGGGGTCCTGCGGTTGACACCGGCAGCCTCGGGACAGGGCGGGACCGCGTGGGCGCAGACCAAACAATTCTGCGCCAACGGCTTTAATACGAGCTTCCAGTTTCAGATCAGCGATCCAGGGTCCTTCGCCGGCACTCCCCCTGGAGCCGACGGTATCGTGTTCGCGGTCCAGAAGAATGGACCGACGGACCCAAATATCCATGAGCTCGACTCGGTGGCGGACGGCAGCGTGAGCGTTTTCTTCAACACCTTCTTGAATTGGCCGGGTTGCACCGACTACACCCAATGCGATGTCAGTGACAACTCCGTCGGAGTCCTCTCGAACGGGCTGTATTTGGCGCAAATGGACTTGACCCCACTGGGCATCAATTTAAAGGACGGAAACCCGCACAACGCCCAGGTCACATTCGATGGCTCAGGACTGACCGTTTGGCTGGACAGCGTAATGGTGCTGACCAACATCCCGGTGCCGGGCGTGGCGTCGGCCGTAGATGCCGCCGGCAAAGCCTGGGTTGGTTTCGGTGCGACAACCGGCTGGGCTTGGGAGAACAACGACATCCTGAGTTGGACCTTCGGCGGCACCACGCCGGGCACCGCTTTCGCCGGCGGTCTGGACGAATTCAGCGTCTATAATCGCGCCCTCTCCCCCTGCGAGGTAAACGCTATCTTCGACGCCGGCACCGGGGGCAAGTACGGCACCAACGTCCTGGTCTGCCCCGTGGCGACAGAGGTAACGCTGCTCACCGCCTCCGGAATCCTGACCAATTACGTTGTCACCAACGGCCTCACCTGGACCAACAATGGGCCGCATTGGGAAACCAATACCATCTCCTTCTCTGCCTCCACCAACCCGACCGCGATCATCGTTCGCGGGCTCAATCCCTACAACCCGGCTGATTCCAACGCCCCCAACAACTTGAATGCAGTGGTGGATGACTTCGTGCTCTCGACGTTGGCGACTAACACCATTAACGGCCTGCTGAACTTCACGGAGGACACCAACCTGGCGGTGGTGCCGATCAAGTTCGCGCCCACGCCATACATCGCCTCGAACTTTCCGCCGACCCTGGTGTTCTCGAACGATTTCAGCAGCGCTCCGCCGGGCCTTTACAACGCCGGCAGCGCCATTCCGGGCGGCCCTAACAGCCCCGCCATCGGCACCCGGGACTGGACCGTCACCCAGGGACCGGTCACGGTCGTCAGCAGCGCCTTATTCGATGCGGTTGCCACCAACGCGCTAGCGCTGGCCACCGGCACCGTGCAGTGTTTCCTCCCGACCACCCCCGGTCACCGTTACCAGCTCAGCTATAACCTCCGCGGCCCCTCGGCCGTCGGCTGGTGGGATGGCAGCGTTGACCCGTTGAGCCAGCGTGCCCAGGACCTCATCAGCGGCAACAACGGCGCCTTCTTCTACGGCGCCACCAACGTCGCCCCCGGATTCGTGGGTCCGCAAGGCTTCTTCTTCGCTGGCCAGACTGAACCTCCGCCAGCGGATGATCCCGACATCTTCCCCGAGGATACCGACGATCCTTCCAGCAGTATCGAACTGGGCGACCCGCCCCAACTGCAGTTCACCAACGCCTTCACCATTGAAGGCTGGATTAACCCGATTGTCGCTACCAACGACACACTCTGCGGCCGCCAGCAGATTTTCTTCCGCGGTTACCCCGAGCCCCTGGACTGCGGCGGCGCCGGTGACCCTTACTGGCTAGCGCTCGATCCGGCGACGGTCCCGACCGGGTATGACCTGCACTTCCATATCGCCGATGCCCATGTCGGCACTTTGGGAGCCGACGTGCTCACCACCAACGGGGTCATCCGGCTCGGGGGCGGGTCCAATGGCGGCTGGTGGCATATCGCCGCGGTCTTCGACAAACCGTTTACCAACGTCACTGTGCCTGCGGGCGGCACCAATGTCGTTACCTTCTCCACCAACGCCTTGCGCCTTTATCTCAACGGGATCTGCATCGCCACCAATTACACCACGCTCTCGCCCTACCAGTCCCTCGACCCGGCGCTGAGCCCCGGCGCCGCCATCGGGGATCGCAGCCGCTACGACTGGACTCAGCCCTTCTCTGGCTATATGGACGAACTGACCGTGTACGCCCGTGCCCTGACGGATCCGGAGATCGCTGCCATTGCTGCCGCTGGCGCCAACGGCAAGGCCGACCCAAGTGTCCCAGCCGCCCTGAGCCTGGCCGAACTGGCGGTTGGCGTGGACGGCGAGTCGCTCGACGTGGCTTACGGGGACAATTCCCAGTGGACCACCCATACGGTAGAGTTCACTGCCCTGGACACCAACGCGGTCCTCACTCTCCAGAGCCTGCTGCCCGGCACCCTGGTGGACGGGGTCACCCTCACCGAAGTTCCTTCCGAGCTCTACTATCTGCCGGAGCAGCCGCTCTCCGATCTGTATGGCGAGGATGCCTATGGAGTCTGGACGCTCGAAATCTGGGACAACCGCGCAGGCCCGACGACTAACAGCGCCCAACTCTTGCAGTGGCAGCTTAACTTCGGACTCGCCCCCAGCAACCCGCCACCGGTCATAACCCTTAGCCACGGCATCGCCTACACCAACTCGCTGCCCGCCTATGGTGTGCAGTATTTCATCGTCCCGGTGCCGCAATGGGCCACCCTGGCGACGAACAACCTTGAGTTCGCCGTCCAGGCCCACACCACTAACCCTCTGCCGGTCACCGTGTTCTTTAACCAGACCAACTATCCTACGCCGGCGGATTTGGCGCTCATCGGTCCCTTGGCGTCGAGTGGCACGGCGATCCTGGATACCAATATCCTGAATGTGCCTCCGTTGGTGGTCGGCCAGAGTTATTATCTTGTTCTGACCAATCCGAACCCCGTCGCGGTCACATTTGCCCTGGGCGTCTGGTTTGATATCACTACCCTCGCCAACTGCCGGGCGACCATGAGTGTCGTTGGTCCCGCCGGTATCCCGCGCTACTTGCAGTTCGACGTGCCTACCAACGGCGTGTCGTCAACGACAGCGCCCCAGCAGGTCGCTTTCTGGCTCACCGGCGCCAGCAGCAACCTGACCGTCGTCCTGAGCGAGCATCTGCCACTGCCGGACCTCGACCATTACGATTACATCAGCCAGCAACCGTCCACGAATGATGAGATCGTCATGGTCTTCACCAACAGCACGCCCTTCCCCATCCAGACTAACCGCTGGTATGTGGGCGTCTTCAATACCACCGCCACTAACGTGAGCTTCGCCGCCCAGGCCTGCGTCAACCTCGGCTCCCCGCTGATTATTCCGCTGACCAATGGCGTGCCCTTCGTGGTGCCGACCCCCGGCAGCCTGTTTGCCGCCCCACCCGGCCCGCCGCAGCAGTTCTTCTTTGACTTCCTCATCAGCAACGCGGTGCCCGGTGTCCTGTTCGAGCTTTACAACCTCTCCGGCGACGCCGATCTGGTTCTGCAACGTGAAGTGCCTCCGGCGATGGCCCCGTATTTCAGCGGCAGTTTCTTCCCCGGCCTGACGCCCGAGCAGATTGTCGTTCGGACTAGCGCCGACGTGCCCGACCTGCGCGGCCACTGGTATCTGGGAGTTTACAACAACGAGAAGACAAACGTCGCTTACACCCTCCGCGCCGTCTTGCCCGACTCTGACGGCCTGTTGGTCAGCGCGCAGGCGCTCCAGACAACACAAACGACACTCAACCCGCCGCAGGGTCTGCTGCTCAGTTGGAACTCCGTCGAGGGCGAGAGCTATTTCGTGCAGTACACGACCAGCCTCGCCACGCCAGTCACCTGGACCAATCTTGGCCTCGTTGTCGCCACTACCCCGCTGACGACCTTCGAGGTCCTTCCAGTGCCGACCAGTCCCTCGTTTTACCAGGTCGTCCAGGCGATTCCGACACAGCCTCCATCACTGCCCACACTCTACATCCAGCTCTGGCCCACCAACCAGATCCGCATCTCCTGGTCCACTGCGTACCCGGGCTACACCCTCCAATCGAAAGTCGGCCTGTCTGGCACCTGGGCCGATGCCGGGCTCCAGGTGAACGTGGTGGGGAATGAATACGTGGCTTTCGACATCATTGGCTCCGAACCGAAATACTACCGCCTGTTCAAGTAACTGCAAAATAGGCAGTTAGCGCAAAGCCGCGGGATGGCAGTAGCGCAAAGGGCAGAGTCATGGCAGACTCACGGGACCTTCACCGTTGTAACGCAGCGAATTGTTTCGTGGGGGCGGAGTCGAGACGGCAGCGGATTCGCTCGTGGAAATAGGTCCGTGGACACGGAAGGATTCTGCAAATCTCAAATGACTCTCAATAGCGGACTTAGGTGGCTGCGGGCCACTCTTGGCCGTTTTCGGTGGAACGGGCGGAATAGCGTGCCGGGCTGCCCCCGAGGCCACCCCGAGGCCACCCTCAGGCCAGGTGGTAGCCAACCGGTAGGCACCCCGAGGCCACCCTGAGGCTACCTTCAGGCTACCCCGAGGCTACCCTGAGGCTCCCGGGAGGGTCTGGTGCAGGGCGGGAGGAACCGGGGGCTGGAGGGCCGCCTTGAAGTGGTAATTCCACGAACCAATCCGCCAAAGCGCGGGCAATCACCACGAACTCAAACAGTAACCCCGTCCACGAAATAGCGCGTCACGTTACACACCGTGGATGACATTGGGACTCCCCGGGCCGCCTCCAGCCTCGGCCAGGCCTCGTAATGCAAGCCAGGCTTACGGCAGACGGCCGGCCGGCAGCCTTCCGGTGTTGCGGCCGCTCTGGCGCAAGTGGGTCGGCGACCGTTTGCGCTCAGCGGTGGGCAGGATCGCCCGCTGGCCCGGCACGATCGGCTTTCGCGAGCATAATGCAATCCTTTTAGCTGGCCAGCGAGCGGGTCTTGGCGTTAAATTAAGTTGCTATATGCGCTCGCGGCCTTCGCTTTGGCTCCTCTTGAGCGTGATGCTCTTTGTCTCTGGCGCCTGTTTCTGGCGGCTGGGAGGACAGTGGGCGGCAGAGCGGATCGTTTTTCCTTTTGCCCAGTCTCATTCGCGGTCGCCTGTCGCTCATGCATCACCCGTCGCGCCGCTGTCACTCATCACGCTACTAGACCAGCCCGGAGCGCCCAGCTCGCCGCCACCCGAGCAGCCCCTCACGCAACACGCAACACGCAACACGAACCAGTTCACCCTCCGCCTCACCAACTCCGCCACGCCTCTCAGCCAACTGATCCGCAGCCCTTCCGCCATCCTGCTCGAGAACGCCTTGCTCGATACCTCTCAACCCCTCGCCTTGGCCATCCCCGATCATCTGCGCGCCCGGGATGATCCCGGCGCTTATGTGGTGCAATCCCGCTCGCCGCTCGACGACGCCTTCCGCGCCCGCGTGCAGGCCGCCGGGGCTGTCATCGTGGCCTACATTCCCAACCAGGCCTGTCTTGTCAGCGCCTCCCCGGCCGCAGCGCAGCAATTGGCCGCAGACCCGCTTACCCAGGCCGTCCTGCCCTATGAGCCGTACTTTAAACTCAAGCCTCCCCTGCTGGCCCTGGCCGTCGAGCAACAGCCCTTGCCCGACAACCAAACTCTCAACGTGCTGCTCTTCCCTGGCGCCCGCGCCGCCACCCTCGACCTACTCAAGGACCTCGGCGCCGAAGTCCTCGGCGAGGGACGCTCCCCATTCGGTCCCGTGCTCAGGGTGCGCGTCGGGGACGGTGGCGGCCCCTCCGGGGGCGTCTCTGCTACGACCATGACCGCTGCCCTTCCAGCGCTCGCCCGCCTTGCCGGCGTGGAAGAGGTGGAACTCGCGCGCGCGCGTGTGCTCGCCAATGACCTCAGCCGCGCCCGCATCGGCGTCGCCGCCAATACGACGACCCCCGAGAACTACCTCGGCTTGACGGGCAGCAATGTGCTCGTGAGCGTTAACGACTCGGGGGTGGACACGAACCACCCCGACCTCCAGGGCCGGGTCCTGTTCGACCTGCCGCCAAGCGGTGTTGACACCAACGGCCATGGCACCCACGTCGCCGGCATCATCGCCGGCAGCGGCCTTGAGTCCACCAACGTGACCAGCGCCAGCGGCTCATCCATACCCGCGGCCACGTATCAATTCCGCGGCATGGCTCCCGCCGCACAGGTCTTCGCCATGGCTACCGATCCTAATCCCGGGCCCGCCTCCGACACGTATCTCCAGGAGACGGCCGCCCGCGCCAAGGCCCTTATCTCCAACAACAGTTGGCATTACGCAAACGACAATGCCTATGACCTGGCCGCCGCCCGCTACGATGCCGCCGTCCGCGACGCTCTACCCGAGGTCCCCGGGTCCCAGGCGCTCCTTTTTGTGTTCGGCGCCGGCAACGCTGGCAACGGCGCCGCTGACGGTTCGGGTGGCGACCCGGACTTCATCCAATCACCGGCCACCGCCAAGAACGTAATCACGGTTGGGGCGATTGACCAGCCCCGGCATATAACCAACGAGGTCTGGCAATGCGCGATCATCAATGGCACAAATGTCTGCCAGACCAACCAACCGTGGCTGGGACTCACCGATACCAACAACACGGTGGCCGCCTTCTCCAGCCGGGGCAACGTAGGCGTGGGCACCGAGGGCGACTTTGGCCGCTTCAAACCGGACGTCATCGCGCCGGGCACATTTGTCGTCTCTGACCGCTCAACGCAATGGGACCAGGCCGCTTACTACTCTCCGACGAACAGCTCCAGCGACTACTTCGAGGTCCTCAGCAATTTGAATGAGACGCTCGGGCCGTTCTACCGCTATGAGTCCGGCACCAGCCTGTCCGCCGCCGAAGCCTCCGGCGTCCTCGCCCTCGTGCAGGAGTTCTTCCAGGGATGGGGCCGCACCAGCAGCCCCGCGTTGATGAAGGCACTCGTGATCAACGGCGCCCGCCCCCTTACGACGTCCGGCGCATTCCAGGTGCACAGCCCCACCAACTCGCAGGGTTGGGGGTTGATCAACCTCACCAACATCTTGCCCGTTGGCCTCTCGAATTCCTTCGCCCAGGCCGCGGCCCCCACGCAGATCTTCGACCAAAACCCGGATGACGCCTTGGCGACCGGCCAGAGCCATACCCGCTTCGTCTCCGTCTCGCCGGCCGCCACCAACCTGCCTCTGCGGATCACGCTGGTGTGGACCGACCCGCCCGGCAACCCCGCCGCCGGACTCAAGCTCGTCAACAACCTGGATCTCGTCGTCACCAACCTCCTGACCGGCGCAGTCTTCTTCGGCAACGACATCCCCGCCGGCGCCAGCTTTAACCTGCCCTGGGACACCAACAGCCCGCCCAACCTCGACGTGGTCAACAATGTCGAGAATGTCTATCTCGCTCCCGCCCTCGCCACCGATTACTCCGTTACCGTTCTTGCCAGGGCTGTCAATGTCAACGCCGTCACCGCACAGGCCAACGGGGTGGTCCAGGATTACGCGCTGGTCATTTCCAGTGGCGACGGCCAGGCGGCTGATGCCCTCACCGTCACCGACGCACCCATCGCCTCCGCTGCCTCCGCCAACGTGACGTTCATTACCAATGTCTTTTCCCCCAGCCAGGGCCTATCAGGCGCGCTCTTGCTCAACCAACGTGTGGGCGCACAGGCCCCTTTGGCCGACGGCAATACTATCCCCTGGCCCGACGGCACCAATGGCAACATCACGCTCGGCCTCACCAACCAGTGGCGTTTCTATGTCCTGACCAATGACCAGAACTACACTAACGCCGCCTTCCTGACCTGCCTGCCGGTGAACCTCTCGCTGCCGCGCCTCGGGGTGGACCAGACCAACCTAGACAATGCCACCCGCGCCGAAGCGGATATTGATCTCTATGTCTCCACCGACCCCGGCCTGACCAACCTGGATGTCACGGCCCTCGCCGCCGCCGACAAAACCCTTGGCCGCCGGGGGACGGGTGTGATTATCTATAGCAATGTCGCGCCGGGAGCCCTCTACTACGTCGGCGTCAAGGCCGAGGACCAGGAAGCCGCCCAATATGCCTTTATGGGCGTGTTCAGTCTGCTGCCCTTTGGCGAGCAGGATCAAAACGGGAATTGGATGCTGCGCGGCATCAACCTGCCCGCCGTCATCCCGGATGGCAGCTCGGCTTGGCCGGGGGTGACCAACGTGATAGCCCTCGCCCCTGCACCCATCCCGGTCCGGCGCGTCGTCGTTACCAACGAAGTCTGGCACGAGAGCTTTACCGACCTCGTCGGCACCCTGAGCCATGGCCGGACGTCGGTCGTGCTCAACAACCATTCCCTTCCGCCGGTTTATCCGGTTCCCTACCAATACACCTACGTTTATGAAGACAATGGCGAAGGTGATATCCCCGGCGCCCAACCCAGTGACGGCCCCGGCACCTTGCGTGATTTCATCGGCGAACAGGGAATGGGCGTCTGGCTGCTGACTATGGCGGACACGGTCTTGGGCCATACCGGGCTTGTGGAAAACCTGACCATCCGGCTCGACCCGCAAAACGACATCAATGGCACAGACCGCCAAGTGGCTACCAATGCCTTCTCCTTCGACTTCCTCGATGTCCCCGTCGGCGCGACCAACCTCACCGTCTGCCTTAACAACGACTCCGCCACGCCCCTGCCCGTGGGGCTCTATCTCCGCCGCGGCAGCCTCCCCGACGAAACCAACTTCGACCAAATGCTGACAGTTGCCCCAACCTCGGGATGCCTTTCCATTGATCTGACCACCTTGCCGCCGCTCGACCCGGGCCGCTATTACTTCGGGGTGCTCAATACGAATGGAATCCCGCAGACCATCCTGATTAATACCAGCGTAAGTCTGAACTCCACGAGCGTCGCCCCCGTTACTTGGGCCTCTTCCGGGTCAATCCCCATCCTGGAGGACGCAGTCGCTGATGCCAGCCTCTTCGTGTCGAACAATCAACGTATCGCCTCCCTTGACGTGGCGTTGTGTGTGGTCCATCCCCGTGTCTCCGACATGGTGTTCACCCTGATCAGCCCCTCAGGCAGGCGCACGCTATTGTTCGAGAACCGCGGCGGCGCCACCACCAACGGGTTGGGCGGGACGGTCCTCGAAACCAACATCTTCCCTACCACAATCATGGGTGGTTGGATGGCCACTACGAACGTCCTGCTCGTGGGAACCAACCAGGGCACCCTGTTCGTCAATTACAACATGTACGCCGAGCCTGACGACATGCGAGTCTATTACGACAATGTGTTGATCTATGACTCCGGGCTGGTCAGTTACAGCAATTCTGTCGCTATCCCCTTCGGTCCGGGCGCCTCCACGGATATTGTGATCGTCATGAACGAAGGCAACAATACCAACACCAATACGCTCTGGATGTACATCGCCACGGTCGCCTGCCCGGTCCCGGCGTACGTGGTCTTCACGGAAAACACCAATCTGGCGCCGGTCCCAATCAAGTTTGCCTCGCCGCCCTTCCTGCCCACCAGCACGAACCTGGATCTCTACTGCTTGCCCGAAGAATCGCTCAACACGCTCGTCGGCGAGAATGCCTATGGAACCTGGCAACTGGAAATGTGGGATACCCGCGCCGGGGCGCCTGCTCCCGCCCCCGCGCTGGTCGGCTGGCAGTTGCGCTTCGTCTTCGAGAACACCTCGCCCGTGCCGATCGCCTTGAGCCAGGCAGCCACTGCCACGAATACCATTCCGCCCGGTTGGGTCGCCCCTTTTGCCATTGATGTCCCCGCCTGGGCCACTCAGGCTACCAACATCCTGGTCCATGCCTCCGCGCCCGTAAACTTGCTCTTCAACGCTAACCTCCCGCCCACGGGCACGAACGCCGGGGATGTCACTCTGTTGGCGGCTTCGACCAGTGGGAGCCTTGCCTTGGGCGCAAACGGCACGCCCCCATTGGTTCCCGGTGCGCGATACTACCTTGGGGTCCAGAACCCGGGAACGGCCAGCGTGACAGCCGCCGTACAAGTAGATTTCGATGTCACCCCTTTGGCCAGCGGTGTGCCATTCAACGCCACGCTGGCCGGTAACACCCTCCCGCGCTACTTTTCCTACGATGTCTCCTCGAACGGCACCGCCGTCTCGTTCCAACTCCTCAACCTGAGCGGCAACCTGGATCTCGTCGCGCGCTATGCCTCGCCCTTCCCCACCCTCGCCAGCTTCGACTACGGCAGCTTCAATCTGGGCACCAACGACGAGGACATCATCGTCTTCCCGGGCTCCACCCCCGTTGCGCTGGCGCCCGGACGCTGGTATCTCGGCGTTTTCAATGCCGACCCGGCCAGCGTGGCCTACACCATCCTGGCCACCGAATACACCAATGCCTTTCCGAATATCATTACGCTGACCAGCGGCGTCCCGTACCCCAATGGCAACTCTGGCGCGGGTGATGCCACCGATTATTATCATTACGTCGTCACCACCAATGCCCTCCGCGCCCAATTTGAGATTGATGGCCCGACCGCCCCTATGGCCCTCGTGGCGCGCCAAGGTCTGCCGCTGCCCACCCTGACCAACTACGATTGCCTATGCAGCAACCCAGGGACGAATGAACAACTCATTACGCTCTTTGACTTCTCCTCCCCGGTCGCCCTGACGCCGGGGGACTGGTTCATCTCCGCCGTAAACCTTTCCGGCGGGCCGATGAGTTACAGCATCATGGCGACCGAATTCCCGGCCTACGAAACCAATGTCCTCATCGCGAGCTGCCAGGCCCTCACCAACAGCCTCTGTCTCACCTGGACCTCCGTGCCCATCATCCAGTATTACGTGCAGGGCAAGACCAACCTGAATGACACCAACTGGGTTGCGGTCTCCACGACCATTGTCGCCACGGATGTGCTGACCACCTGGTGTGTCCCACTGCCGTCGCCCTACCAGTTCTTCCGTGTCAGCGAAGGGATGGTGGTCGCTCCCTATGTCCCGCCCCTCAACATCACCAGCATCACTCTGGGCACCAACGGCGCGCTCATGCAGTGGGTGGCTCCCGCCAACGCCCAGTTCCAGGTCCAGTGGACCCCGTCCCTGGCGCCTTCGGCCTGGACCAGCTTCACCAACGTCCTCACCTCGACTAACGGCACCTTCTCGTTCCTCGACGACGGCTCCCAATCCGGCGGCCTGGCTGGACCGCGCTACTACCGCTTGCAGCAGTTGCCTTAGGCCCGACAGCCTGACAAGAAGCAGCGTACCGGCATTAGACGTGTTGATGCTGCGAGAGAGGAGAACCGGCGGCCGAGCCAGGCGACGGGCTGTTTCCGGGAGGCCGGAGGACCTTTCTATGGTACCAGGGCAGGTCCAGGGTGGCACCAGAATGGTGCCGGGGTGGCGAAGGGGTGCAAACAGGCATTCTCAGTATTGCGAATGCTTATGCAAGCCAGCCGCAAACCACCCCCATTGCCAGGGGAAGGCGTGGGGAAGGCGCCGAGGCGGCCAGGGAGCAATGGGCCCCGCCCTTATCGCGCATCCAGGCTGTGGATGGCGTTGGGGCAGGAAGGCGCTAGCGCAGCAGGAACTGCCGGTGCCGCTTAAACGTGTCGCGCAGGGCCGCGGACATTTCGTCCAGGATGCCCTGCAAATCACGATACACTGCAGCATTAGTGGCATCCGGTTCCGCCCTTTCGTCGGCGTTCAGTCCCACGAACTGGTCGGTGAGGTTGCTGATGGAGACCTTTTCACCCTGCTGCAAGCGCCAGCACCAGAGCGCTTGCAGGGCAGCGCCATACGCCGCTCCCTCGCTGACTTTCAGGGTGACAACCTCCGCATCGAAGACATCAGCCATGATCTGGCGCCAGACCGTGGACTTGGCGCCGCCGCCCGTGGCGCGGATTTGGGCGGGCTTGACGCCCAATTGCGCCAGCCGGCGCAGGCCGTAGTTCATGCCCAGCGTTACGCCTTCCATTGCCGCCCGTGCAAAGTGGCCGGCCTCGAAAGTCTTCTGGTTCACGCCGAACCAGACGCCCGTCCCGTCCGGCACGTTCGGCGTGCGCTCGCCCTCGAAATACGGCAGCAGCAGCAGGCCCCGCGACCCCGCCGGAACCTTGGCGGCCTCAGTGGCGAACCGTTCGTGCGACCAGCCAAAATCTTCCCGCACCATCTCGGTGGCGACGGTGACATTCATGGTGCAGAGCAGCGGCAGCCAGCGGTTGGTCGAGTCGCAGAAGGCGGCGATTTCGCCTTGCGGATCAACGACCGGTTTCTCCGAGCAGGCGTAGATGGTGCCGCTGGTGCCGAAGCTGGCAGTGATGAAACCCGCGCGCGTGTTGCCGGTGCCGATGGCCCCCATCATGTTGTCTCCGCCGCCGGCGCTCACCAGCACGCCCCGGCTCAAGTCGAGCATCTTGGCCGTGGAGGCCTGGAGCGTGCCGGCGGGCTGGTCGCTGCGTTTCACCGGGGGCAGCCTGCCGGCCAGCTCCGGATCAATCGCATCCAGAACCGCGCTCGACCACTTCCGCCGGCGCACGTCAAGCAACGCGGTGCCGCTGGCGTCGCCATACTCCATCGTCTTCTCCCCCGTGAGCCAGAAGTTGAGGTAGTCGTGCGGCAGGAGCACCGTGGCCAGGCGCTGATAATTCTTCGGCTCATGGTTCTTCAGCCAGAGAATCTTGGACGCGGTGAACCCGGGCAGGACGGCGTTGCCGAGGGCGCGGATGGTCTTCTTGAGCCCGCCGAGCTTTTCGGTGATCTGCTCACACTCGGCGGCGGTCGAGGTGTCGCACCAAAGCTTGGCCGGGCGGATGACCTCGCCCGCTGCATCGAGCGGGACAAAGCCGTGTTGCTGCCCGCTGACGCCAATTGCCTTCACTTCTGCGCCGACCGCTTTGGCCTGGCGCAGCGCGCGGCGGATTGCGCCGGCAGTGGCGTCGCGCCAGGTGTGGGGGTGCTGCTCCTTGGCGCCGGGCGGCAAACCTGGAATCAGCTCGTATTCCTTCGTCGCCGAGGCAAGGACCTTGCCGTCCCGCGCGTCCACGACCAGGACCTTAGTTGACTGGGTTCCGCTGTCAATGCCGAGCAAGAGTGTTCTCATATCCATTCGCCGGCAAGGTAGCAAGCCGGCCGCTCGGTGAACAAGCAATAGTGGCGACGCCGATCAGTACTTTGGCACCGTGGGGTCAATCTCGTCGGACCAAGCCGTGATGCCGCCCTTAACGCTCTTGAGGTTCTTGAATCCCTGCTGGCGCAGGAATTGGAGGGCGGTCAGTGCGCGTCCTCCGGCGTGGCAGTGGATGTAGTATGCCTGGTTTGGGTCCAGCTCAGTGAAACGCTCCGCCAGCGTGCTGAGCGACACTAGCCGCGTGCCGTTGATATGAGCGATCCGCCGTTCGTCAGGCTCGCGGACATCGAGGACCTGGATGCCGAGGCGGGGGTTATCCAGCGCGCGCTTCATCTCCTGAACGGTGACTTCGTCGGGATGTGCTGCGCCGGGCGGGGCTTGGGGCGAGCTGCCACAGAAAACCTGGTAGTCAATGAGTCGCCTAATCGTTGGGTTTTCGCCGCAGAGCGGGCATTGCGGGTCGCGGCGGAGTTTGAGTTCGCGGAACCGCATCTCGAGAGCGTCGAACAGGAGCAGGCGGTTGAGGAGTGAATTGCCTTTGCCGAGGATGAGCTTCAGCGTCTCGGTCGCCTGGATGACGCCGATAACGCCGGGCAGCACGCCCAGCACGCCGCCCTCGGCGCAGCTCGGGACAGTTCCGGGCGGCGGGGGCTCCGGGTAGAGGCAGCGATAACAAGGCCCTCCCAGGTGCGGCGCAAAGAGACTCGCCTGCCCTTCGAAGCGAAAGATGGAGCCGTACACGTTCGGCTTCCGCAGGAGCACGCAAGCGTCGTTGGCGAGGTACCGGGTCGGGAAGTTGTCCGTGCCGTCCACCACAATGTCGTAGGAGCCGACAATCTCCAGGGCGTTCTCGCAGGTGAGGCGAGTCTCGTAAAGGAGGACCTGGACGTTCGGATTGAGGCGGTGCAAGAAATCTGCGGCGGACTCAGTTTTGGGTCGGCCGACATCCGGGCTGCCGTGGAGGACCTGGCGCTGGAGGTTCGAGAGGTCCACCGAATCGAAGTCCACGATTCCGAGCCTGCCGATGCCGGCAGCCGCGAGATACATCGCGACCGGCGACCCGAGTCCACCCGCGCCGATACACAGGACACTGGCAGAGCGAATTTTCCTTTGGCCCTCCAGCCCTACTTCGGGCAGACTCAAATGCCGCGAGTAGCGGCGGATTTCGTCGCTGTTTAGTTCCATAAGCGCGTTACGAACGGCCAAACCAATTCAATCGCACGATAGAGCAGGAATGAGCAAACGACAACCCGATCCCCGGACCGCGGCGGCGCGGCTGAAGAGACTGTCCCGGCTCCGGCCCACACTGGCGCTGGTTTTGGGCAGCGGCTTTCACCACGTCTTGAGTGAATTGGGGGTGGACGCTCGGATTTCGTACGACAGGCTCCCTGGCTTTCCGCCAACGGCCGTGAGCGGCCACGCGGGGGAATTGCTCATCGGCCACCTCGGGGGCACACCGGCAATGGTATTGAGCGGTCGGGCGCACTATTACGAGGGGCAACCGATGACCGAGGTAACGTTCGCGGTGCGCGCCCTGACCGCCTATGGCATCCGGGACTTGCTGCTTACGAACGCCGCGGGCGGTGTCAATCGCAGGTTCCGCCCGGGCGATTTCATGCTGCTGACTGACCATATCAACCTGATGGGTACCAACCCGTTGCGGGGCGGGCCGCTGCCAGGCTTGCCGCGTTTTGTTGATCTGACCTGCGCCTACGACCCGGGATTGCGTCACCTGCTGCGGCAGGCCGGGCAGGTGTGCGGCACGAAACTTCAGACTGGCACCTACTTGGCGGTCTGCGGACCCAGCTACGAAACGCCCGCCGAAATTCGCGCCTTTGCCCGCCTCGGCGCTGATGCGATTGGCATGAGCACCGTGCCAGAGGTAGTTGTGGCCCGGCAATGCGGCCTGAGGGTCGCCGCTCTATCCTGCATCACCAACCTGGCCGCCGGCCGGAGCCGCAAGACGTTGTCGCATGCCGAGGTGCTGGAGACGGCGGAGCGGGTTAAGAATGTGGCAGCACAACTGCTGATAACCTTTGCCAGACTATATGGTCAAGCCCAGCAAGTGTGACTTGGTGCGGGCGGCGGCCAAGGCTCGAGAGGGAGCCGTGGCGCCGTATTCGAAATTCAAAGTCGGCGCAGCGCTCCTGACCAGGTCCGGCGAAATCGTCACAGGCGCCAACGTGGAGAGCGCCAGCTACGGGCTGACCTGCTGCGCCGAGCGGGTCGCGCTGTTCAACGCGCTAACCGCCGGCAAGCGGGATTTCATTGCCGTGGCCGTCGTCGCGCGCGCCCCGGGGGGGCCGATGCCCTGCGGCGCGTGCCGCCAGTTGCTCGCCGAGTATGCGCCCCAGGCCGCGGTCTGGGTGGCGGACACCCGCGCGTTGCGCGCGCTCAGGCAATTCTCCGTGAGGGAGCTTTTGCCCGCTGCGTTCGTTGAGGTCCCGGAAGATTCGGATTGAGAAGCGAGGACGAAGCGGTAAGCTGCCAGTTGGAAGGTTTCGGTGATGAAGTCCGATGTAGGCTTTGCGTTGGAGAATGCAGGCTGGCCGGCGTTCCTGGTGGACGCCGCCGGCGCCATTTGCCGCGCGAATGCCGCGGCTGCCAGCCTGTTCGGCGCCGTCCTCGCCGGTGAATCTCCGCGGCTGTCGGCCGTTTGGTCGCCTGACAACGTCGGCGGGGCCGACCAGTTTCTCGCCCAATGGGAGCGCTCTGCCGCCCCCACCGTGTCGCTCAAGTTCCGGGCCAAAGGCGGCCACACCGTTGGCTATCTTACGTCAATTTGCGCCTTCACGAAAGAGGGCCAGAAGTATTTTGTGCTCCAGTTGCTGCGGGAGGGCGGCTCCGCCGCCGCGGAAACCAAGCAGCCCGCCGGCGACGGCGGCCTCGCGCTCAAACAGAGGCTGGACTGCGCCCTGCAACTGGCGCGCACCGTGGCCCTGGATTTCAACAATGCCCTGACGAGCATTCTCGGCCACACGTCCCTGGTCCTGAGCAAGATGGAGCCGAACCACCCGTGGCGTGACTCGCTGATGGAAGTCGAGAAATCGGCCTCCAAGGCCGCCGAAATCGCAAATGACCTGGGCACATTCAGCCGCCAGGAGAAAGAGACTCGCGCGCAAACCGCCGGTAACCTGAACCTGCTCTTGCAGCGGACCGTGCAGTTCTTTCAGCAGAACGCCGGGGCGGAGCCCGTGGCCTGGACGCTGCAGTTGGACCGGAAGCTGTTCACGGCGAAGTTTGACGAGGCCAAGATGCAGCAGGCGTTCATGAAGATCATCGAGAACGCCCTCCAGGCCCTGCGCGAGCGCGGCCGTATCACCGTGCAGACGCGTAACCTCGAACTGGCCGAGCCGACGCAGGACCGCAACGCGCAACTGGCCGCCGGCGCTTACGTGTGCGTGGAAATCAGCGATAACGGCTCCGGCATCGAGCCAGACGTCCTCGCTCGGGTGTTCGAGCCGTTCTTCACCACCAAGCGCGGCGCCAACCATCGCGGGCTGGGGCTGGCCTGGGTTTACGGCATCGTCACCAACCACGGCGGCGGAGTGGCGATCTCCAGCCAACCCGGCGTCGGCACCTCCGTCCGGGTGTACCTGCCGGCGGAGAAGCGCATCGTCCCGGACCACGGAGTCACGTCGGATGACCTCAGCGGCAACCAGACCATCCTGATGGTGGATGACGAAGATCTGCTGCTGACGATGGGCAAGGCGATTCTCTCGGCGTACGGCTACCGCGTGCTCACGGCCAACGGCGGGCAGAAGGCCCTGGAGGTGCTCTCTCGTAAAGACACGCCGGTGGACCTGGTGATCACCGACCTGGTGATGCCGGCGATGAGCGGCCGTGAATTGGTCGAGCACATCCGCCAGCTTGCGCCTGGAACCCGCATCATTTGCACCAGCGGTTACGTATGGCCCGCAGGCCAGGAAACCAATGGGGCGTACCTGCAAAAACCGTTCACCAGCCATGAATTGCTGCTCAAGGTCAAGCAGGCCTTAAGGCCGGACGCGTCAAGCTGATCCCCATATCCCGGTCTTGTCTCAAGATACCGGATGGGCCGGCAAAGAAGCAGCGCGTCGGACTGTGGATTTCGCGGGCTGCCTCCAGCAGCCTATCGGGGTTGTTGGACTTCGAGAAAGCCGTGCAGTTGGCGGATGCGGGTGGGATGTCGCATTTTACGCAAGGCCTTGGCCTCGATCTGGCGGATGCGCTCGCGGGTGACCTGGAACTGCCGACCGACCTCTTCCAGCGTGCGCGAGTAACCGTCATTCAGTCCGAAACGCAGTGCCAAAACTCGCTGTTCACGCTCGGACAAGCCCGCAAGCACCTCGCTTAACTTGTCCTTCAATAGACTGAAGCTGGTCTTCTCCGCCGGGCCTTCCGTGGATTTGTCCTCAATAAAGTCGCCGAAGCTGGTTTCGTCGCTCTCCCCGACGGGCGACTGGAGCGAAATCGGCTGCTGGGCCATCTTTAGCAGGGCGCAAACCCGTTCGACGGAGAGTTCCATTTCGTCGCCGATCTCCTCAGGGGTCGGCTCGCGGCCGAAGTCCTGGAGCAGGCGCTTTTGGATCCGCATTAGCCTGTTGATTGCGTCAATCATGTGCACCGGGATGCGGATCGTACGGGCCTGGTCGGCAATCGATCGGGTAATGGCTTGGCGAATCCACCAGGTGGCGTAAGTCGAAAACTTGTAGCCTCGCTGATACTCAAACTTCTCCACGGCCTTCATCAGACCCATGTTGCCCTCCTGAATCAAATCGAGGAAGGAGAGCCCGCGATTGGTGTACTTCTTGGCGATGGAGATCACGAGCCGCAGGTTGGCTTCGACCATCTCGGTCTTGGCCTGCAGCGCCTGGGCCGAGACCTGCTTCATCTGCGCGTAAGCCTTGAGAAAGTCTGACCAGGGCGCACGCACGAATCGCTCCAGCGCCTTGATCTTCCGCTCCTCCGATTCCTTCAAGACCTGCCGCGGAGATGATTTGTCCTGAGCCTCCAACTCCCGGATGAGGTGCACGCTCGATTGGATCTTGTCGTGAACGTTCTCCGCGACCAACGCCATTTCCTCGATGACCTTCTGCTTGTAAAAGAATCGGGGGAAGGTCTTCTGGAGCCGGGAGTCGAGCTTTTCGAAGCGGGCCTGCAGCCGGCCGCGCCTGGCCCCGCTCGCACCATTCTGCCACTGGGCGTAGGCTTCATCAACCGCTTGATCCGCTCCACGGGCTGCCCCCATCAGCTTGCGGAGTGCCTTGAGATGCTCCTTACGTTTATCCGCCTTCTTCTCGAGAACAACGCGGTCAAAGCGCTCTTTGGGCGGCTCGGAAATCAGCTTTTCCGCTAGGGCAATGTGTTCTTTGGCGGCGAAGCCGAAACCGTACATCAGCCGCTTGAGTTCGTCCTCAGCCGCTTCGATGCGCTTGGAAATCTCCACCTCCTGCTCGCGCGTGAGCAAGGGTACCTGGCCCATTTGCCGGAGATACATGCGAACGGGATCGTCCAGGATGTCCAGCCGTACCCTCTCGTCGTCGTCTTCCCGTTCAGGCTGTTTGATCCGATCCACCTCCGCCTGGTCCACGATTTCGACCTCGAGATTGCGCAACTTGAGGTAAATCTCATCCAGTTCCTCTGGCCCAATGACGCCCTCAGGCAGCGCGTCGTTGATGTCGCTGTAGGTCAGGTAGCCTTGCTCTTGGGCCAAACGGACAAGCTCCTTGATCTTCTGAGCAATTTCAAGACTCGCCGGGCTGACGGCCGAAGCCTGGTTGTCGCTGGGGGTCGGCGGAGTCCTTTTCACCTTCAGTCTGGCCATAGTGCGTCAAATTCGAATCATCCAGCGATGGAGTTAAGTTCAAAATATGGAAGGCACCAACCATGGAGTCAAGCGGGCACCGGACGGATAGACTGCGGGCAATTCTCCGGCGACGATCAACCGCCCAACGCGCTGCCGTCCGCCCGCCATTGCTTCCTCGCAATGGGATGTATTTCGCTGGGTCGCAGCGTGGGTGCGGAAGGCCGGTGCTGGGCCTGTAAAGCCCTACCTGTTCAAGCAGGATTACCTACCCACCGGCACGCTGGTCGTCGCACCCGACCCCGATCCGACTGGCACGCTGACCCCCACGTTAACAGTTCCGCCGCCAGCGCGAATGCCTTCATTGGCGGCCACCGTCGTGATGAACGTGTTCACGATGGTGTTCAGATACCGCTTCAGCGTGCTGAACGGGCTGTTGGGCACATAGACAATATCACCAGGCTCAAGCAGCACATCCCGCGCCCCACCCTTAATGATGGCGCCATAATCCACGATGGCCATCTGGGGTTCCGACAGCGACCCGCGCACAATTGCCACGTGTGACAGGTAAGCGTCCGCCACCACCCCGTAGGTGCCGGGAGTGAGCCAATCCACGGTGCTCGCGCCGGCGGCATTGGCCATGGCCGAGACGAGGGTCATCCCCTCGGTGTAGGGCACAGTGCGTGGAAACGCGACCGCGCCCATGACGTAAACCTGCTGCGCCAGAGAGGAAGGCACATAGACAAAATCATCTGGCTGGAGATAGATATTCTGCGTCGTGTCGCCCTCGCGCAGCAGGCGGTAGAAATCCACGGGCAGGAACTGGCCTTGCCGCATGACAAAGCTGTGCCGCAAATCGGCGAGGTCCTGCATAGTGATCTGATTCGCCGAACTGGCGGTGCCACCCGCCAGGCCGATGGCCTCCAGCAGCGACAGGGGCGCTGCCATCGGGTAAACGCCGGGGTGATTCAGGCGGCCCAGCAACCAGACGTGCTTGCTGGAAACCTCGCGCAGCGTGACTGTGACCTGTGGCTCGGTGACGTATTTCCCCAGTTCCTTTTGCAGCAGGTCGCGCGTTTCCGTCAGCGTCAGCCCCCAAACGTCCGTCCCTGGCAGCAAGTAATAGTAGATCTTCCCGTCCGGCCCCACGGTGGTGATAGAGCGGGAGTTGGTCGTGCCCAGCAGTTCGATCTCCACCCGGTCGCCCGGGCCCAGGGTGAAGGGGGCCTCGCTTGGGCGCAGCAACTCCGGGTGCGCCTCGTTGGTCGCAGTCATCGTGGTGAGGTTAGTGGCCAGGTTCATAAACCGGCCCGCTCGCTTCGTCTGCTTCCCGGTGCTGCTGCAGCCGACAACGGCCGCCAGCAGCAATCCCACGAAACAATACCAGAGTATTCTCTTCATGCTATTTGATCCAGGGCGAGGTGATCCACGGCCCCACTTTCCTGTCGGTGGTGTTGACTACGAAACCCTGAATGAACGCAGTGGCGACAGTGTCGAGCACCTGCTCTGCTTTCACCCACGGACTCTTGCTCACATAAACGATGTCTTTGGCCTGCAGCTTGAAATCAGGCTTCTTGGCCGACAGGATGTCGGCGGCATCCACCACAAACGTCTGCGGGTTGTTCAACGAGCCCCGGACCACCAGCACCCGGCTGCGGAACGCCTCGCGCGTGAATCCGCCGCGAGCGGCGATGGCACTCATCGTGCTGGTCCGGGGCAGGAACGCCGCCACGCCGGGGCTGGCCACCTGACCCAGGACATAGATCTCGTTCGCGCTGGCTAGGGCAAAGTAAAGGAAATCATCCGGCTGCAACGGCGCATTCTGGGACAAATCACCGCGCTCGAAGAGCCGCTCGAAGTCCACCGGCACCCGCTGGTTGTTGCGCACCAGGAAACTGTGGCCCAGATCCGCCAGTTCCACGGTGTCCCGCTCGTATAGCCCCGTCTGCAAGCCGCCCGCGCGCGCCAGGGCCTCGATCACCGTCAAGGGCCGGTCGAAAGTAAATACCCCCTTGGTCACCACGGCGCCGAGTACGACGTACTTCTTGCTGTGAAACGCTGCCGGTGTAATGATCGTGCGCGGATTCTGATAGAACTTGCCCAGCGCCTCATCCATTTTCGTCCGCAATTCATCAATCGTCAGCCCGGCGGCCATGATCTCGCGCGCCTGCAAAAAGCTGATGTGCCCATCCGGCCCAATTGGCACCTCCATGTGCGCGGTGTCCGGCATATCAAACAACATCACATTGAGCGTATCCCCCGGGCCGAGCGTTAGCCGTTGTTGCCATTCCGCGCGCTTCATCGGCGCGGTGACGGAGAGAGAAAGGTTGGTCCCGGCTGGCGCCTGGCCCGCTGGGGCCGGCGAAGCACTTTCGGCGGCCCGCAATAAGAACGCGCTCGGAGCGAAGAGCAAGAGGCAGGCGATCCAACGGCGATAGCAATGGCTGTTCATAATCAATATACTGGTTCGGGCCAACGACTCCCGGTAGCAGTCATCCGGCGGCGCTCCACGCGGCGCGAAGGGTCCCGTTGCGTCCGACTCGCTTGCGCACTCGCGTCGCCGCTGGCGACCAGCCCCACCGGCTGCGACAGATTCTCCACCAGCAACATGGCTGCCCCAAGCGTAAGGCGCGCCGGCTATAGCAGCAATGCCGAATTGTACGGATAGCCCTAGCGGAGTATTTCGGATGGGGATGGGGGGAGGTCTTTAATACCCACGTTTCGTAAGCACGTACACCCCCACGATCAACAAGATGCAGATAAGCGACATCCCCAGGGCGGAGCCGACAAAGTAAGACACCACTATCATCAGGATGCCCCCGACCATTGCAGGCAATGACTGCTGTTTCTTGCCGTAGATGAAGTAGCCCACGCCAATGGAGCCCCAGACCAGAGAGGCGAACAAGAAGCTTGGGCTAAACAGGTTCACGTCATGGATAGCCGCTAACGATCCCAGCGCCCAACCCCGCCAGCAGGTCTATGAGTAGCAGGAGCCTCAACCTCCTTCTATTCATCGTGGTCTGCATGGTCCAATTTGCCATATCGGGGCCAATTGGCCATTAGAAAGCCGCCCTTGCATTCCAAGTGCGGGCCCCGTGGTTGCAGTCTTCCCGAACTTGACAGCACGCACTCCGCCAGCGAAAAGCAAGTATGGCCCGAAGTCGGAGACGATTCTTGAAATATACGGCGGCAGGGGCAGGAGTAGCCCTCGGGGGCACTGCCTGGTGGCTAAGCTCTTCCAAACAGCGCGCCGCTCGGTGGATGCGGCGGTTGCTCGCCGATGCCCAGCGCGCGATTGCGCCCGCGCCGCTTAAACCCAACCCAGCCAGGTGGTCGAACAATGAAATCACCCTCTGCTGGCTGGGCCACGCGACGGTGTTCATCAACTTCTACAGCTTGCATATCCTGACCGATCCGACACTGGGCAATCGCGTGGGCATCTCCGTCGGCCTTGGCACTGTCGGTCCGAAGCGGTACATTGCCCCGGCGCTGCGGTTTGAAGAATTGCCGCCCGTTGACGTGCTTCTGCTTTCCCACGCGCACATGGACCACCTGGATCTCCCAACGCTCCGGCGGTTTGCGCCGGGCACCTTCACCCTCACCGCCAAACTCACCAGCGACCTCCTGGCCGACACGCCCCTGAACCGCTACACCGAGCTCCCCTGGAACGGACGCGCTGCCTTCCGCAGCGCCAAAGGCGAGCTGCAAGTCGAAGCCGTGCAAGTGAAGCATTGGGGCGCCCGCTGGCCGAGCAAGCTCGAGCGCGGTTACAACGGCTACGTCCTGCGCCGTGAGGGCAAGGCCATTCTCTTCGCCGGGGACACTGCCAACACCCTATTGTTTTCGGAACTACGCTCGCACGGCCCGTTCGAGCTAGTCGTCATGCCCATCGGCGCCTACCGGCCGTGGATTTGGAACCATTGCACCCCCGAGCAAGCGCTGGAAATGGCTAACGCCGCCCGGGCGCGCTACCTCGTCCCCGTCCATCATCAGACCTTCCGCCTGAGCGAAGAGCCGATGAACGAACCCATCGAGCGGCTGGTAGCCGCGCTCCACTCGGAACCTGAACGGCTGGCGCTGCGGCAGGTGGGCGAGACCTTTGTTTGCCCAACGACGTAGGAGCCCCCGCCGCCTCGGCCCCACGTTGCCAACTCAAGCCCGCAGAGTCACTGGTCCGTCAGGTCACGGCGAGTGGCGCGCACTGATGACCCGCAGGGTCAGGTACATGTCCGGGTCGTTGGGCCGTTCCGCCACAAAACCAAGCACTCCGCCGCAGGCCAGCAGCGGCGGGACTGGCCGGGTCACGACCACGGTGACCTTGAGCGCTGGATGGTTATTCAGTCTCAGGGCAACCGGAAAGTAAAACGCCTCGGGTCCGCCCGGAAGGCCCCAGTCCGCAATTCTTGCCGGGTTGATTTCCTCGGAAACAAATCTGATGTCCGCCCGCACCCCCACATGCCAAACGATGGACCAAAGCGGGGGGAGATCCACGATCTTATAAAGAATCTCCTCGAGGCCTTCAGTATGCTGCACCAGCTCGAAAAAGGAGATCAGCGCCGGCAGGGCGCCCGCCAAAGAGCGCTCTTCGGCCAGCGACAAACCGACGGCGTCGGCCAGCCGACGGTTCTCGGCCGCCTTGTCCGCCGGCGGCGCTTCCGAGCCGAACGAGAGATTGCCTTTGATCTCGGTGCCGCGCAACCGCACCAGGGCCGCCGCCGCTTTGTCCAATCCCAACCCGAGAAAACTCTCGTCGAGCGAAAAGGCCTCCTGATGGTCCTTGAGCTTCGGCGCTTTGCGGCCGCCAGGTGTGTCGCGGAACGGCCCAAGGGTCCGGAGGCTGGCGGACACCGGCGACGACGCGAACTGGAACCGCGTCCCACGGCTGGAATAGAGCGTCAAGGGCTCGTTGGTCTTGGCCGGGGAAAGGTTCGTGCTCGCCACAATTTGGACATAGATCAGCCATTGCAGCCGGGATGCCTTGCGGTCGTGCATCGTGACCAGCGCCGTGATGCTATCGCCCGGAACAAGCTTCGTGCCGGGCGTTGGGTTGGTAAACGCGTCGAGTGGGATCTGGTTGGTCCGTGCGGTAGCGATAACAGCCAGGCCGGGAGGTTCGGGGACCAGCTTGGCCACGAACGAGGGTGTGACTTCGGCGGCTTGGGCCCGCGTCGCGACCAGGGCCAGAAAGGTCGTTGCCAGCGCCCCGGGGCGGGCGCGAGCCCGCAAGTCTGGAAGGCGCACGTTCACAATGCGCTGAGCAGCATGCCCGTTTCGCCCGCCCGCAGGCAAGCTTCCCCGCAGCGGCCCCGTCGCATGGCCGATGATGCTGGTGATCGGTTTCCTCGCGAGGCTCCTCCAGGCCTCTCTCCGCTTGAAGTTGGTAAAGACCATCCCGATCCGCATCTTCCTGTTCCCAACGCTCCTGATTCCGCGCGGGATGTCCCTTGGCATCCCGTACCTCAGCCCCGACAGGTCCGCCAGCAGCGCGTCCTCCTGGTACAAATTGCGCTTCGAGGGAAACCGCGACCTCATTTGAATAGCAGGCCAACTGATGCTGTCTAACACGTGTTGGCGCTCGGCAGCGGCCGCATAACGCTGCCTTAACCACGCCGTGATGGCACGGCAGACTCAAGGAATACGCCGGGTGGGCGCGGGCGGTTGCCCGCCCGCGCCCCCCTAAGAATCGTACGTGAAAGTTTCCCTTCATACGGCTCGTGCCTCTCCAACCGGTGCCTTGGCTGCGAGCACCTGGCGGCTACACGAACGACGCTCCGGCTACCCGCCCGCTACGCTGGGGTGGCCGCGCCCCTT
>Ga0326728_10006613_pt1 | contig 30962 bp, 27 predicted proteins | sample MB3enrmetagenome_FD_207602 | JGI IMG/M metagenome (GOLD analysis project Ga0326728, IMG submission 207602) | Lab enriched peat soil microbial communities from McLean, Ithaca, NY, United States - MB31MN | ecosystem: Environmental > Terrestrial > Soil > Wetlands > Peat | place: USA: New York...
CAGCATTAGCGAACGCGCAGCCTTTCCACATGGAGAGTTGACCAACTCGTGTCTGTCGGAGTGCATTGTTCGGTGTGATTGCGAGTGCAAGTGCATTGGTAGCCTGCTCATGTGTCAATCCTAGAAGTCTAGAAGCCACGAGTGCTGTTGAGATGTTTCCGTAAGTGACATGATCCCACCCACGATCACGTATGTTCGATGCGTCACAAAGCCTACAAAGCACTTCATATCCGACGATAAGTGCGGTAATCAATTCGCGCCCATCTCTTCTCTCGCTCTCGCTAAGCGCAATTGCGGTTGAGAGATTGTCACTGGGATGACATGCTTCCTTTGACAAGTAAGTGTCATTGAAGTCAAGATAGCGAATCATTGCGCCATTTGTGAAAGCCGCTAGATCGGGAGTCGTCTTTTCTGATGTGCCGATTATTGTAGAGTCACGGTTTCTCGAAAGCTTGCTAACTAGTTCTCTGCACTTGGCCGGCGCATCAGCGTTGAAAGCACCTACCGCGCACCCGATTGAATCAACGAATCTACGTTTAGCCTCATGTACAACGTTGGATGGGATTTGATCAAATCTGATATTTAGAGAGTAATCCGCTAATTTTTCCGCTAATGTCTGCAACTCAATCTTACGAGTGACTTATTCGAGCAATATTTCTGCCTTTATCGAATGTCCAATGGTTCCGAAATACGTCGAGGAGGAACAAGTATTAAGCTCGTTCAATGCCATGGCCTAAACTGTGTCGGAAATTCAGATAATCTCAGGTTTTTTCAATGATTCCAAACTTTACGATAAAAGATGGATCTAAACTCATTCGTAACGGTGGCTCGTCGTCCAATCAGAGAGCGCGGCGACTTTGTGTTCATGCCATTCAGAAGGCCTTGGAAGCTATTGATCCGTCAAACTGCCTAAGAGCATGCCTTAAGCTCGATCATGGACACATGATCATTCGTAATTTGTCGATATCAATCTCTGATTTCAGTCACATCAACATAATAGCGGTCGGCAAGGCAAGTGTCCCAATGATGGACACTGCTCTAGGATTACTCAATAAACAGAACGTATCGGGCATCTTGGTCGCCCCGAAGGGGGAGAAAATGCCTCGTTTCGATAGCCGAGTAGAAATCTTCCAAGCCGGCCACCCTTTTCCTGATGAAGAAGGCTTTCGTGCCGCTCGACGTGTTATAGCGATGCTGCGTACTATGAAACCGGACGACCTTCTAATCTGCCTAATTTCCGGTGGGGCCTCTGCCCTTCTGCCTGCCCCCGTTGATTCCATCACGTTGCAGGATAAACGTCGACTTACTGAAGAGTTGATACGGACAAGAGCAACAATTCATGAAATAAACACAGTCAGACGACACATTTCTGCTCTCAAAGGTGGCAGATTGGTTGAGAAATGTGCGGCGTCAGCAATTATTTCTTTCATCATCTCCGACGTTGCAGGCAACACTCTCCACGACATCGCGTCTGGCCTCACAGCCCCAGATCCTACCACGTATAGCGACGCTGTGCAGGTACTTCGCAAGTACAATATTTGGGGAAAGATACCTCGCAATGTGAAACAACATCTACAGCGTGGACTAGCCGGCAGGATTCATGAAACCCCTAAACCCACTTCTCCTATTTTCGATAGAGTTCACAATTTCATAATCGCAGACAATAGATATGCATGCGTAGCGGCAAAAAGTGCCCTAGAGGCTCGCAAAGTGCCTACGAAAATATTGACGTCGCAAGCGGACATGGAGGCAAAGAGCCTCGGGAAATTGTTGGCCTCGATCGGAGTCAGCAGCAAGATTTTCCGCGAACCCATACGTGATTCAGGAGCAATAATAGTCGGCGGAGAAACCACGGTTAATGTCGTAGGGAATGGGCAGGGCGGACGGAATCAGCACACCGCGCTCTCTGCACTAATCGATATTGACGGACAGAGTGGTATAGCCATAGTCGCGTTCGGTACTGATGGAATTGATGGCAACAGTCCGGCGGCTGGAGCAATAGTCGACGGCAATTCCGGTAATCGTGCAAGGCGCAGAAAAGTTGATCCGCAAGAGTTCATCGCTCGAAGTGACTCTTTTCATTTCTTCAAGAAACTTAACGATAACATAGTTACTGGTCGAACCGGGACGAACGTCGGTGATATATATATCACCGTTAAAGTCGATAATTAAAGAGCTTAGATTCAGCATCGACTCAATTTGCAATTCGCAAGATACTTCGCCGTAGCCACGACGGAGTCTATGCTTGAAGGTCTCGGCAAAGCCTCGGCTGACACCCACCCTTGGTAGTCTAACTCTGTAAGGATTCTCAGCTGTCCTCTGATGTCCAAGTGTCCGTATCCTGGCGGCCACCGATTACTGTCTGCTATGTGAAAGTGGGCGATTCTGTCAACGTAGGATCTTATTGTGCTCTCGATCGATCTCTCTTCTATGTTCATATGAAATGTATCTAGCAGAATTCCAGTTGCTTTGAGGCCTGAGTCGTCGATGAATCTCGCCACATGTTCAGCAGTGTTAAGTGATTTAGTTTCGTACCTATTTATCGCCTCCAAGGCGATTTTGCCGTTGCAACAAGATGCCTCTGCATCGCACGCTTGCAAGCATTCTCGTAACGCTGTTACATTCTCCTCGCTCTCGAATGAACCGGTCCCTCTTACTAATCCTACAATCACAACTGCTTGATGCTCCGCTGCGAATCTGATCAGTTTCGTAACCTTAGACACAGTCTCAATTCGTTTACTTGGGTCTGGATCAGTGAATGATAATTTGTCGACCGCATACAACAAGCCTGTTCCAACCGCTGCAAGCTTCAACTCTGATTTTTCCAGCGCGCTCTCAATCCGTGCTAGCAGCCGCTCATCATCAAGATTGAGATTCAACTCGACGCCTTCAAACCCGTTGTCACTAAAAAGTTTCAGCGCTTTTTCAAATTCAACGAACGAGTCAGGAGTGCAAAAAAGGTTAGGAATCTGATAGCCAAGCATCTGAGAGACGAGAAATGAGAAACGCATGCTTTCACGCGACTCGGGAGGATGACTATTCGATCGGCTATTCAATCATTCTGATTAACGTGGATTGTTCGTCAAATTAAATCAATGGCTTTAAGATCTCAAACCGACGAATCTTCGTAGGTAAGAATCGTTGAAGATTGCGGACGCCGAAGTATTCCTTCTCCAAATTCCATTGAAGAAAGCTCTTGCCGACTCAATTAGTAAATGGAACAGGATTGAGATGATCGTGTTGAAGGTTATCTCAAGTAATGGACTGGAGGGCTGGGGCTTCAATTGGACTATCGGCATTGGAGGAGACATAGTTCGTGATATGATATCACGCTATCTCATACCGACCATTCGAGGTATGGATTTTGATCTATCTAGGGCTATGCCCGAGGAAGTCTATGCGAGGAATTCGTTCCTCTGGGACTATCGACTTGGCAAGACCGGTCTGGCGCAGATGGGAATGTGTGCAATCGATATGGCACTGTGGGATATTCGTTGCAAGTCAAGTGGTGTTCCGTTGTGGAAATATTTGGGAGGTTGCCGGGATTCCGTACTGGCCTACAACACGGACGTAGGATGGCTTTCGTGGAGCGTAGACGAACTGGTCGACAACATACGCGGCGCTATTCGCGATGGTTTTACTGCTGTGAAAATTAAGGTTGGAAAAAGCGACCCTTCTGAAGACTACGACAGGATAAGACGTGTCAGGGAAGCGGTCGGAGAAAAAGTGAGAATTATGGCAGACGTCAATACCAAATGGGACGTTAATACTGCGATAAGATGGGGAAAGAAGCTAGAAGATCATGATATCTTCTGGCTAGAAGAACCGATATCGCCTCTAGATATTAGCGGGCACGCAAAAATAGCAAGAGCTTTGCGAACCCCCATAGCTGTCGGAGAGTCAATCTACTCAAAATACACTTTCCGAGAATATATCAATGCGAACGCATGCGAAATAGCGCAAATTGACGCTACAAAAGTTACGGGAATAACTGAGTGGCTTGAAGTAGCATCGTTAGCGTCAGCGAATAATATTCCAATTGTCCCACACACGAACATCCAATATCCGGTTCACGTTCAGCTTGGGGCGTCAATACCAAACGTGATAATGGTCGAGTACGTCCCGTGGTGCACCGATGTGTGGAAAGAACCAATTCGTCTCGAAAACGGCAAATTCCTCCTCCAGTCCGCACCTGGACTAGGTACTGAGATCAAGAGTTCCATTATCGAGCAATACCGCGGATAGGCATTGATTAGAAATAAGTCGAGGATCACTTTTATGCCAAGCCCAGAGATGTTTCCCGTGAAGCTGCTAAACTGATATGAACGATACGCAACGTATTCGTTCACTCGGTCGAGTCTTGAATCGAGCGATTCGAGAATCTGATAAATCGTCGTAAGCTTGATTAACCTAGGATGCTGTCTGCTGCCGCACCGAATTGGATGTGTCTAAATCTTGCCTGAGCTCGCGATTCTAGGCGGTAAAAAACTTGTTCAAAAGCCCACATATGAGTGGCCAGTAGAATTTTTGAAACGGTACGGCCAGAGAGAGGCTGACGCTGTTTCAAATGTAATAAAACGAGGTATTGTCTGGGGAACCTTCGCGCCAGAGATCTCTGCTTTTGAAAGTGAGTTCTCTACATATTTCCAAGTCAGGCACTCAATCTTCATGAATTCGGGAACCGCCGCGTTGCATTGTGCCATGGCCGCCGCCGGTGTGCAACCAGGAGACGAAGTGATAACGAGCCCTTACACCTTTATCGGTTCAGCATCTAGCATACTGCAGCAAGGCGCAATACCAATATTCGTTGATATCGACCCACGAACTTTCACAATTGATACTTCGAAAATAGAAGAGAAAATCTCACCTGCAACCAAAGTCATCGAACCAGTCCATATCTATGGACTTCCAGCCGATCTTGATCCAATTCTAAAGATCGCTAATTCGCATGATCTTGTAGTAGTTGAAGATGCATGCCAGGCTCATGGGACTGAATACAAGGGTAAGAAAGTTGGGGGCATCGGAGACATGGGAGCCTACAGTTTCAACGGATCGAAGAACATGCAGACGGGAGAAGGCGGCATGTTCGTGACCAACAGTGATGAATACGCAACGAGTTCAGAAAGGGTTCGAATCTTCGGCGAAGCACTACGAAAGGGTGTACCGAGGCCATACATGGCCCATGGTTTAGGTTGGAATTACAAGTCAACCGAACTCAATGCAGCTCTAGGGCGAGTCCAACTCAGCAGATTGGATGAAACGAACAAGGTTAGAATTGATAACTCTGAATTTCTAACTAACCGCTTAAAGAAACTGCCAGGCCTTATTCCGCCATACGTTCCAGACTACGCGAAAAGCGTCTATCATTACTACAAAATAAGAGTCGATCCAGCTGCAGCTGGTTCCAAGCTTCCAGCAAGGGAGTTCCGTGATCGCGTGGTGGTAGCTTTACAGGCAGAAGGAGTCAGAGCAGCGATTTGGTGTACGCAACCGATCTACATGCAACCCGCATTCCAGTCGCTCGAAGGATTCGGCAAAGGCTTCCCGTGGAAGAGTCCGTACGTAAGCAGGCAAATAAAGTACGATCGCGGCCTGTGCCCCGTAACCGAACAGATCTGTGAGGAAACATTCAACCTGTCTCTTCATCCTCCGAATGGACTTGACTTGATGGAGGAGTATGCACAGGCTTTCGAAAAAGTAAGCCGCAACGCGGCGGAAGTCGACAAAATAAAACTCCCGCCGTGGGAAGAATGGTGGGGCGGAATAGTTCCGGTCTTACCTACTCAGAAGAATTAGCGCTTCTTCAGCACTTCAGGGTTGACTGGGGCTGGGCCCAGTTGACCTTTGAGTCCCGCAATGAGGTTGTCGGCTGCGATTAACCCCATTTTTGTTCTGGTCACTACTGACGCGCTGGCGATGTGGGGCGCTATGATAACGTTGTCGAGAGTAAGTAGTGGATGATTGGCTGGCAATGGTTCTGGTTCGGTAACATCTAACCCCGCATACAGGATCTTGCCTGTGCGGAGCGCTTCGTACAACGCCATGTTATCGACTATTGGACCTCGAGAAGTGTTTACGAGGATGCATGTCCGTTTCATTTTCTCGAATTGTTTCGTGCTGATCAGATGATGAGTTTCCGGAGTTAAGTTCGTATGGACGGTTATGAAGTCTGATTCTGTGAGAACCTTATCTAGGGTGGCATATTCAATGCCTAACTCGTCTTCGTACTGCTTTTGGCGAATCACATCATAGTACATGGTCCGCATGTTGAAGCCTTTCGCACGACGTGCTACTGCGGCGCCGATTCGCCCTAAGCCGATTATTCCGAGCGTTGAACCGTACACATCCTGCCCGAGTAGTAGCATAGGACCCCACGTCTTCCATTTTCCTGCTCTCACGTATCGGTCGCCTTCAGCTACTCTACGAGCGGCTGACATGATTAATGTGAAGGCGAAGTCTGCGGTTGTGTCAGTTAAGACGCCTGGTGTGTTTCCGACTATTATTCCACGTTTTGTGGCTTCGGGAATGGCGACGTTATCAAATCCAACCGCATAATTACTCACTACTTTCAATTTAGGCGCCTTATCCATCAACTCAGCGTCAATTTTATCGGTCAACAACGAAAGCAACCCTTCCACGTCGGCAACATTTTTCAAGAGAACATCACGTGGCGGAGGCAGCTCGCCATCCCAAACTGTTGCTTCACAGTTTGAGTGAATTCGATCCATCGCTTCTTTCGGAAGCAAACGAGTAACGTAGACTTTAGGTTTCATATTTAGTCACCTAGACAAGACTCCACGCTTTCTTCCATGTTCTCTTACCATTAGCTATAACTGTCTCGGATTTTTCTCCAGGCACTGGTTTAAGTTCGAATCCGATGACGGGTGATACTTCTCTTGGAGTTGATGGGATGTATCCAATCGCAATAAGTGCCCTGAGAAATTTTACCAGTTCGGCTACATCGTTCTCGCCGCCGCTTATTCCAAATCTGGGGTGTTGGTCGCCGTAGGCCGGTAGTCCCTGTTTCTTAACGCAGTTTCCTACGTGCACGTGAACAAGTTGGTCCTTCAACAGGTTCAACGCTTTGGCTGGGTCTTCGTCAAGTAATGGAGCATGACCCATATCGTACATTAGCCCGAAATTTGGAAAAGTCTTTTTCACTGCCTTTGATATTTCCAACGCTTCGTCGGAAGGACCGATCAAGCTCTTCTTTTCGATCGTCCGATCAAATGTCTCGAGGGTAAGGCTAATTTCCCTATCCTTCGCGTAACCGCAAAGCTCTAGCAGCGACTCGATAAGCAAGTTTCTTGCATGCTCTCTCTTTTCTTGACCGGGATCGGGTCCGCTCAAGACAGTGAATCGTTTCGCGCCAATCTCCTTCGCTTCGTCAATTTGAGGTTCGAGTACTCTGATGGCTTCCATTCTTTTGGATTGATCAACCGAATTTAAATCAAGTTTTTGACGAAGAATTGTAGGTTGGGCACCGAAGGCAACGCGCGCATGTGATGTTTGAATTGTGTCGGCAACTTGCTTTCTTATCGCAGCGTCGTTGATGTGAGAAATTTCAATCATTCCAAAGAAGTCATCGTTCACTATTTGGGATACGGTTTCATGTATAGGTCCTGAACCAGCCATTGTTTCGGGGTAAATCATGAAGTGAACAATACTCATATCCACTAAAGGTTCCCAGGATTCTTTCATTTATTTCAGCTCTATCGGTTCTATTGCAGCGGCAGTAGTGATTTCGAGATTTAAGTACATGACGTAAAATGAACGGCTGATATCCAACCCGAATTCTCAAATAGTCTCGCGTCTTTCAAAGCGTTCAATCTAAGTGATCTAAATGAGCGCATTGGCATCGAATTACGAGTTCGCCTACCAAATGTTCTTCCCTGAATCAATTTTCGACCTCATAACCGAGGCGAGAGTCGGAGACCCGAGCATAATTCAAAAGTCTGCTCAGCGGAGAAAAAGACGTGAGAAGCTTACTGTTGATGGTAAACTGGCAATATTAGCCTGTGATCACCCAGGTCGCTTTGTAACTAAGAACGGTACTGAACCGATAAGAATGGGAAATCGACATGAGTACTTGAGTAGAATTCTTCGTGTCGTAACAAGCCCAAAATTCGACGGCGTGATGAGCACGACAGACATACTTGAAGACTTGCTGATTGTCGACCAGCTGATCCTTGAGCGTGACGGGGAAAGCTTTCTTGATGGAAAAGTTCTCGTGGGCTGCATGAATAGAGGAGGACTGAGCGGGTCTTCGTACGAAATGGACGATCGGTTTACCTCATTCACTGCTGCTTCGATTCATCGACTCCGGTTAGATGCAGCAAAATTCATGTTCAGATTGGATTTGAAAGATAGCACTTCACTAGACACTATCGTATCATGCGCGAATGCAATCACGGAACTCAACGCGCTCTCGATCCCATCATTCTTGGAAACCTTCAGCGTTCAGAAAACTCCTGAGGGATACAAGACCCTGAAGACAGCTGACGAGATGATTAAAGTCGTTGGGGTAGCTAGTGCGCTCGGCGACTCCTCTCAAGGAATTTGGCTTAAAATTCCATACTGCGACGGATTCGAACGCGTAGCCAAGGCCACAACATGCCCAATCCTAATGCTTGGAGGTGAGTCGGTGGGTGATCCCACTGGTATCTTCAAGGAATTTACAAGAGGCATGATTGCCGGAAAGACCGTAAGAGGAGCTTTGGTCGGACGTAACATCCTCTATCCTGGGAATGAAGACCCGTCCGCCGTCGCCGATGCCGTAAGCGGTATCGTGCATCAGAATTTCACGGTGCAAGATGCACTACAACACCTTGTGGCCGCACGCGGGAAAGGAATGCAGAACCTAACAAAGCATTTCGTGTAGATTCTTGCCAGCGAACCTAGTCGTAGCCCAGTCTGGCGGCCCAACCGCCGTCATCAACAGCAGCGTGTGTGGCATTGTAGCCGAAGCAATACAACGCGGGAAAATCGGGGGCATCTACGGCGCGATAAACGGGATCCTCGGTGTCTTATCCGAAGAGCTGGTTGATCTAAGGCAGGAAGATCCAGATGTTTTGTGGAATTTGAGAAGAACTCCCTCCGCTGCATTAGGCTCCTGTCGATACAAGCTTGGCGAACGAGAATACGCACGAATAATAGAAGTCCTCGCAGCCCACGACGTCGGCTATTTCCTCTACGCAGGCGGGAACGACTCTATGGATACGGCACACAAGGTGGCAAAGCTTGCCATCGAAAAGAGGCTTGATCTACGCGTAATCGGTGTTCCTAAAACCGTTGACAATGACCTAATGGTTACTGATCATTGCCCAGGTTATGGTAGCGTTGCAAGGTTTAACGCGATAACGGCCAGAGATGCAAGCCTGGATACAGAAGCAATCTACACTTCTGACACAGTAAAAATAATCGAAACGATGGGAAGAGACACGGGCTGGATTACTGCTAGCACAGCGTTAGCGACAGGAGATGGCTTAGGCCCGCATCTGATCTATCTGCCCGAACGTCCATTCGTTTCAGACAGATTCCTGAATGATGTAAAATCCGTCTATGATAACGTAGGGAGAGTTGTTGTGGCTGTTTGCGAAGGATTGAAAGATGAAAATGGTGATTTCGTAAAGGCCTCGCAAAAAGGATTGGACACCGATAAGTTCGGACACGCACAATTGGGTGGAGTGGGCGATTATCTAGTCGGGCTCGTCTCCGAGAAGCTGAAGATCAAGGCTCGCTGCGACAAGCCAGGGACTATTCAAAGAGTCTCGATGCAATGCGCGTCAGCAGCTGATTTAGAGGAAGCCTACGTAGTCGGACATGTTGCTATGTCCAAAGCAGCAGAAGGTGAATCGGACAAGATGGTTACACTCGTACGGAAACGAAATGATCCTTACGAAAGTGAAACAGGCTTGGTTGATTTGGAAAAAGTAGCCCTCAGAACCAAGAAGGTACCTGATGACTACATTAACGAGAAGGGAAATTTCGTATCGCAGGAATATCTCGATTATGCTAGACCGCTGATCGGAGAAGCATTACCGATCTACGCTAGGCTGAAAAAGGATAGAATCAAGAAACTCCTCCCAAAGTTTGCGTAGTTGAATGGCCGCGGACCCTACGACCTTACGACCTTACGACGCGTACCTGTTGTTTTCTTTCAGTAGATTGGAAAGCGGCGAGGCCAATATCGAGAGCTGCTCTACCCTCCTTCAGCCCTGGCGTCGAACGCAAATCGTTGCGAATAGTGTTAACAAAGTTCCGCATCTCAGTAAGGTACGCGATATCGAATCTTTGTGCAAAGTGCGGTGTTTCTTTGTCCCCTAGAAAGGAAGTTTCCGCATTCCCTCCTGCCGGAGTGTAAAGCACGAGAGGGACTCTCTGGATGCTCCCAACCGTTATCATTCCATCAGTACCGTAAATCTCAGCCCGCACGTCATATCCATACCTTGCGTTTAGACTGCCTTCAACCACTCCAATCGCGCGATTGACGAATCCAAGTGTGATTAGGGTATTGTCAACAAAATTAGGCACCGCCTTCTTGAGTTGCGGAAATACGAGGCACTCGGCTTTCGTAAATACGGTATCCACCTCACTCTTCATAAACCAACGGGCAAGATCATAATCATGTGCGTGCATCTCGATTTGCAATCCGCCACCGTGTTTCGGATCACACGCCCACGCCGGAGGAGGGAACGGATCTCTGCTTGTTGATTTGAAAACTATTGGTTTCCCAATGTCACCTCTAAGCACATGCTCTTCCGCACGAGCATAGGCTGGGTCAAAACGGCGCATAAATCCAACTTGCAGCTTTACGCCTCTTTTCTTAACCGTGCTTTCCAGCCGATCCGCCTGTTTCGTCGTAATTGCCATGGGCTTTTCCACAAAGACATTCAAACCTAGTTCGGCTGCCTCAGTTGCTATCGGGGCATGCGTATCTGTAGTGGTTACTACGCATACGGCATCAAGTTCTTTCAAGCCAAGCAGTTGACGATAATCCGAAAACGAAGGCACTCCCGTTTCCAAACTTCCTCTCTTAGCTGATGCCTTATTCAGATCGGCGACCGCCACAAGTCTAGCGCCAGGTACTCTGAACCTTAGATTCTTGGCATGCCAGAGTCCCATCCTTCCCATTCCGATGACGCCAAATCGAAGGATCTTTGCCATTCTCATCATTCAACGGAGGTTTTGTTCAGCACTAATGATCTGAGTTAATATGATTACGGAATAAATTCAACACAGATAACGCTCACACAACTCTTTTCTATTTGATGAACAGATCCGGCGGCTGAGCATCGATGAATCAGAAACAGACAGCTGCTGTCTTACATGCAGATTGGAAAGCTAGATCAAATTATAAACCGACAGAAGACGAAATTAGAACTAAACGTGCGACATATGCCAGTAGAATTTGGCATAATCCGCAAGTGCTGATAGAGGACATTCCGGTTCCCGAAATCGGGCCCAAAGAAGTTGTAGTTCGTGTAAAGGCATGCGGTATCTGCGGGTCGGATATGCATCTCTTTGAAAGCGACAAAGATGGTTACATTCTATATCCGGGATTAGTCAAAACACCCGTGGTTCTCGGTCACGAACTTTCCGGACAGATTGAGAAAGTTGGAAACCAAGTTACTTCACTAAAGTCAGGCGACATGGTCGTCTGCGAAGAGATGTGGTACTGCGGCGAATGTGATCCATGCAGGACAGGTAACTTCAATCAGTGCATCAACTTGGCCGAAATGGGTTTCACAGATGACGGAGGTTGCCAGCGATACATGAAAATTGAACAGAAATTCTGCTGGAAAATCAACGACTTCAAGAAAGTATTCAGCTCCGAAGATAAAATCTTCGAAGCAGGCTCACTCGTTGAACCAGCATGCGTTGCATACAATGCCATGTTCATCCGGGCTGGAGGTTTCAAACCAGGATCAACTGTTGTAGTTTGGGGAGCAGGCCCGATCGGACTCGGAGCCATAGGGTTGGCGAAAGCAGCTGGAGCGAGTAAGATAATTTCATTCGAACCACGAAAACGTAGAGCTTCAATCGCTAAAGAAGTCGGAGCAGACGAAGTATTCGATCCCTTCGAGTTACAGAAAGCTGGAACCCAACCTTGGCAGAAAATCTTGGAAGTTACAGGAGGCGAGGGAGTAGACATGCACGTGGAAGCCGCCGGCGACCCAACCTTCATCATGCCACAAGCCGAACAGGCGATGTGCATAGGAGGAAAAATTGTTGATATCGGAAGAGCCGATAAAGCCGCACCTGTCTTCTTTGAAATGTATCAGGTGAGAGCGCTTCAAGCTTACGGAAGTCAAGGACACGCTGGTGCAGGAGTCTGGCCGAACGTAATCAAACTTATGTCCTCAGGAAGACTTGACACAACCAAAATCATAACGAACAGATACTCAGTCAACGACGTGCCGAAAGCACTAGAAAAACTAAAGGACCGAGAAGACGCGAAAGTAACAATCAAACCCTAAAACAATCACCTGCATGTCTTTCCGTTACTAAGAACTAGTAGTGAAAGACATGCCTGATCATGCTGGCTCCAAAACCCTAGGAGTAGGAATGATTGGATACAACATAGGAAGAGTTCACAGCCACGCATGGCTCAACATGCCATTTTACTACAACCCACCCCCCGCAAAAACCGTCTTAGTGGGAATATGCGGAAGAGACAGCGAACGCGTCAAGACATTCGCCGACAAATTCGGATACAAACGCACGTACACCGATTGGGCTACCATGATGAAAGATTCCGAGATTGACATTATCGACATTTGCACTCCACCCAACACCCACGCTACTATCGCAACGTCCGCATGCGAATCCGGCAAGCATGTCATCTGCGAGAAACCTCTCGCCCGAACTGCGAAAGAAGCTGAAATAATGCTGCGTGCAGCCGAAAAGGCGCGCGTGAAACATATGACTGCCTTCAACTACAGATTCATTCCAGCAGTAAGTTATGCCAGACAACTAATTCAGGAAGGATTCGTTGGACGTATCCTCAACTTCCGCGGCGCATACCTCAACATTGAGATAGGCGACTTAGGCTACCTGAACCCAAACTCTCCGCTCGACTGGCACTTTAAAATGGAAACCGCTGGCTACGGCGCAGTAGCCGACCTAGGAGCTCACATAATCGACATCGCACGTTTCCTAGCCGGCGAGATAACCTCCGTCGCGGCAGCGACTGCGTGTTACATCAAAGAACGCCCGATCCCAGGAGCACCAGGGAAGAAAGGAAAGGTCGAGGTTGAGGATGCAGCCGTCGCCGCGGTAAAATTCCAGAACGGCGCGCTCGGCACAATCGAGACGAGCTGGCTGGCACCTGGAAGAAAAGACTTTCTCAGATTCGAGGTAAATGGTACTGAAGGGTCTCTGAGATTCAACCTTGAAAGAATCAATGAACTTGAGATATTCTCTCTAAAGGACCCGAACGCGAACCGAGGATTCCGTGACGTCTTGACAACATCAAAAGCACATCCATTCATGGAAAATTTCTGGGTCGAACAAGGCGGCGGCTTCGGTTGGGATCACGCGTTTGTCAACGAGGTATACCATCTCACAGACTGTATCGTCAACGACAAACCAGTGGAGCCAATCGGGGCCACATTCTTGGACGGCTACAAGAACTGTCTCATAATGGACGCCATCATTGAATCAGCTCGGCAAGAACGATGGCTCGAAGTTACGAGCTGAATTCAATCTGTCAAAGTCACTGTGTGGCCCTTCTTGGCAGCCTCTGTTGAGGCAAGCGCAACCCTCAACGCTTCTCTCCCATCCTCGACCGAGACCGGAGAATCGGAATCTTTCCTGATGTACGAGTAGAACCGATCAAGCTCGTTTCGGTACGAATCAGCAAATCTCTCCAAAAACCAGGAACCTGGTTCAGAAATGCTTCCCTTAGACGTAAAGACACGCGTCGAATTGTCACGCCAATTATCAATATTCACAGAACCCTTAGCTCCCAAGACCTCCGTTCGCAAATCATATCCATACTTTGACGTTCGGCTCCCTTCGATAATACCAAGTTCACCATCTCTAAACTCCAGAATTGCAACCGCGTTGTCATAATCGCCATACTTCGCAAACTGCGGATACATCAAAGTCTTCCCTATCGCAGAAACACGCCGAACTCGTTTGTTCATTAACCAAAGAGCAACATCGAAGTCATGGATGCACTCGTCAACAAAGATCCCGCCACTATGCTTGATATATTCGTCAGGCGGAGGCTGGGGATCTCTCGCGCATGTCTTGACAAGAATTGGCTTACCTATCTTCCCCTTGATTATATCCAGCTTGGCCTTCCCGTAGCTTACGTCGGATCTTCTATTGAATCCCAACATACACTTCACGTGCCTTCTGTTGACTATCGAAACAATCCTATCCGCGTCCCGAAGCGTGAGCGAAATCGGTTTCTCTAGGAAGATGGATAGATTCTGTTCGGCTGCAAGTTCGACATGAGAGACATGCATTGGAGTTGGCGTGCAAATAATGACGCCGTCCAATTCTTCGCTGCTAATCATCAGCGACGGATCGAAGTATGCACGCGCCCCAAATCGCGCGGCAATGCTGCGGGCCAACGGTTTTATCGGATCCGCGACCGATACCAATTCCACGTCCCAAGGGCTGCTCGAGACATTCTTAGCATGTAAGCTTCCGATTCTTCCGAGGCCACAGACTCCAATTCGCAGACGTTTCCGCATTCTTGATCCACTCGGCATTGCCTTTTGAAGTTGTTAATGACGTTTCTGGAATCCTCTCGTTCACTTTTAATACTTAATCGTAACACTGTCGACGCAGTGCGATCACAATGGCAAAATGGAAACTTCCGCCCTCTGGAGGGCATATGGAGAAGCAGGACGGGATCTACTTCCAGAATATGACTATGAAACAAGTCGAAGAGAGACTAAAGAAAAATGACTTAATCATTATACCAGTTGGTGCAACCGAAAATCACGGACCCCAGGCCCCAGCTGGCGAAGACATCTTCCTAGTTTGCCGCATGGCTGAAATGGTTGCCGAAAAAACCGGCTGCACCGTGGCCCAACCGCTCTGGTATGGCTCACATCCGTACCATCACATGGGGATGCCGGGAACCGTCATCCTAGATGACGACGCCTTCAAGGCAACCCTCCGTGGAATAATGGCTGGACTCTGGAATACCGGATTCCGCAAACAAATAATTTTTAACGGCCACGGACAGGAATACGTCATTCCTTCCGCGATTCATCAGTTCGCCAAACGATACCAGGTTCCAGGAATTTTCATCAACCTGAACTGGTGGGCTGTTTCTCCTCAACATGTAAAAGACAAAGAACATGGCGGTCCATTCGAAACCCCATTCATCCATGCCGATGAAGTAGAAACATCCTACAGTCTCGCGCTCTTCCCCGAACTAATAAAAATGGAGGATGCGGTGGACGCCGACACATACGGATTCCTACCAAATCACGCGAAACATTTTGACAAAGCAGCAAACGCCTACCAGAAACCAATCGCATGGTACGGTGCGATGGGAGCCACACCTATGGAGATATATGCTTACCCGAAGGGAGTGGTCGGAAAAGCAACATTAGCAAAAGCTGAAAAAGCGTACCCGGGCGTCGAAGCTATCTTGGACTACATGGTCGAATTGCATGACGACATAATGAAAAAGTTCCCTGCAGGCGTCCTACCGCCAGTAGAACAAGTAACTCAACGCAGCAAGGAAGAAATCGACGCAGTAGTCAAGGGACCCTTGAAGGGCGGAAGGCACATTTACACTATAGCGTATCCGCCCTGAATCCCCTATTCCTTCCTACCTAATCCATCCTGACGACCGTCTTAACACTCTCGCCTTTCTTGTTCAGTGCAAATGCCCTGTCGATCTCCTTCAAGGGGATTTGATGCGTAACAATTGTTTCAACCGGAACATACCCAGCGTCTAACATGTCAATCGCAGTACGAAAAGTGGCTGCCTGCGTGTGCGACCCGAGGATGTCTTTTTCGTAGCGCATTAAATCAAACGGACTGAATTTCGCCAAAGCATCTGGTCTGCAAGTACCCATAACGACCACTCTTCCGCCATGAGCTGACGATTGGATCGCCGCTTCCACTGTTTCAACTTTACCGATGACTTCGACACCAACATCCGCGCCGAATCCGTCTGTTTCTTCAAGTACCCGCTTTACCGGGTCTTCTCGAGATGGGTCAATCGTAACGTCAGCTCCGACTCGTCTCGCTGCCTCACGCCTCATATTCGCAATTTCAACGGACATGATTTTCCGCGCACCTGCTCTTCGGAACAAGCTTACCCAGAATAATCCCATTGGACCAGCTCCGAAAACAACCGCTGTTTCGGACGGTTTAACTCTGGCTCGAAGAAAACCGTTAACTATGCACGAGAAAGGTTCAGTCAGAGCCGCTGTAATCCAATTCATCCTTAAGGGTAGCTTGTAAACCGCCTTCTCAGGAGCAAGCATGAAGGTTGCGAATCCTCCATTCAGATCCTCACCTATGCTAACAAGTGTCTCACAAAGATTCGGCCTATCCGACCTGCAATATCTGCAGACTCCGCAGCGAAGATTTGGATCAACGACCACGTGATCTCCGACCGCCACGCTCGTAACCCCTTGCCCGACAGCACTGACCTCGCCAGCACACTCATGCCCCAAAATTACTGGGGGTTTAGCAGGATGCCGGCCCTCCAAAATTGCGAGATCTGTTCCACACATGCCACACGCGCGCATCCGAATCAGCACATCGTTAGGAGTTGATATGCTTGGCGCGTCTACTTCAACAACACTAACGCCGGTTTCTATTCCTTCAAACATTGCACCAGACATCTTTGTCAAGCTGCTTACCTCTATGAGTCGAGATAGCAGGATGCAGTTTAACCGTTCGGTATGCCGGCTAATTGAGCTTCGAGGTTACGACAACCTTCATGGAATCCGTGGACATCGACTTCTTCAACGCTTCTTCCGCGGCGCCGATCCCAAATTGATGCGTAACGGCTTTCTCGAAAGGAATTAAATCTTTGAACGCGGCCATCATTTCCAGAGCACGCCCGTAGGCCTGATACGGCATCCCAGCGGCTCCTATAATTCTCGCATTCTTGGAAACTATGCGCGAGGCAGAAATTTTCGTCGGTTCTTCCTCCACAAACGCGCCTTCGACGAGATACGTGCCTCCCAACCTCATCATCTCAAGGCCCTCGGATAAAATATCGGGTGCGCCGGTGCACTCTACCACAAGATCTGCACCTAAATTCTCGGTTAATTCCATAATTCTTCCTACTCTATCAGCAGTTTTCGGAAAGTCTTTGATGTCAATTGATTGAGTATTACACAACTGGTGGGCGAGGTTCAAACGATATTCGGATTTATCGATTGCGATGATTTTACTTGCTCCAAGCATTCTTGCCATGAATACGTTACAGATACCAAGTGGACCAACGCCCTGGATGACCACCGTGTCTGCTGGAGAATATCCCTCCTTCGCGTTTGGACTCTGAAACGCGCGTCCGAATGCGCCATACGCGACGGCCATCTGCTCTGCGAGAACCGCTACTTCATCCTTTAAGGACGAAGGGACACGGAACATGAAAGTTCCTGGCAGAACATACATCTTTTCCGCCCACCCACCGAAAAGGTGTGGAGCCTGTTTGCAGCTGATTACGTCGCCGTAGCTTCGATGGTTAAGGCACCATGGATATCCGTAGATGTTCCTACAATAGTAGCAGCGGCCACAAACGATGTCAGCGGAAATCGCGACTCTTTCACCTTCCTTCAACGTAGTGCCGCTTGTTCTCATCTCCTCCGCAGCCTTTGCTCCAATCCGTTCAATGACGCCTAGATTTTCATGTCCTGGTATTACGGGGAAGCTGACGATTGCACCTGGTAATCCTAGGTTCGTTTGTCCAGCGTACATGTGTTTATCCGTACCGCATATTGCTGATCCTAACATCCGAACCAGAGCGGAATCTGCGGTGATTTCCGGGATCGGGAATCGTTCCGTCTGCATCTTCATTGGCGCAGTCATAACCGCCGCTTTGACATCGTTCATATGTTCGTTCACAATCCGTCAGGATGCTTATTTTGGTATTAAATTTGAATCACATATAGGTTGGCTTCCCAAAGCCAACCGTCAATTCGTCTCACAGGCGTCAATAATTCATGCGATACATAGGGGCAGATTGAAGGCACTCGGAATCAATTTAGGGAAGGTTCTGTCCACTTCACTCCGAGTTTCTCAAGGCTGGTCTTGGCCTTTGCGATCACCGAGTCGGTGTCCATGGCCCAATATTTTTCATTGAACAATTCTACCGAGACTGGGCCAGTAAACTTCCTATCGCGTAGCATTGCGATTGATGTTCGCGAATTGATAACCCCCTCCAATGGGAATAATCGATCGGAATCCCGTAGCTCACTGATTTGTTTCGCAGGTGCGTCGTTAACGTGGAACGCGTACAAGGAATCCATTAATCGTGAAGGGAGTGACTGGATTGATTCGCCCGAACGGTACATGTGGAAGATGTCCAGAACCAGTCCGACTCCATCGCCCCATTTGTCGACGTATTCAATGCTCTTCGCGAGAGAGTTTATGATTCTGCTGTCGTAACTCACGTACTCAAAACCCAAGCGTACGTCATATCTCTCTGCCATCTTGATAATCTCATCCATGAAACGATCGAACCTTTCAAGCATTAACGGTCGTTCCTCGGGTTCAGCGTCGCTGGGGTTCACAACGGCTATTTGGCATTCAAGTATATTGCATAGTTCGAATATTCGTTTGCATTTTTGAACAGATCCTTTCAATTCTTCGTTGCTTAGTATTGGGTAATTCTCGATTGCGTTAAGGCTCACTACGTTAATCCCGTTCTCCTTCAGGCTCTGTTTGAGCGCAGAACTGCCGTTTTTTGCGATGCACTCCTCGACCTTTGCTATATCGAATTCCACATACGAAAAAGAGTGTCTATTTGCAACCTCTAGAAACTTCAGAGTGTCGGTAGTCAGAACTGTTGCTTGATTTATGCAAGGAAACATTGTTTTTCGCTGGATTATTTGCTTAAGCTAATGGCTGAATGAGTTTTCCTTCGTTAAACCTGCTCAGTCGGAATTCTTTGATATCGATTCCTTCGGTTTTGCCGTTCATGATGAATTCTGCCATCAGTCTTCCGGTGGCTGGCGAGAATCGGAATCCATGGCCGCTGAATCCAAGCGCTATATACAATTCTTTGATTCCAGGTGCCGCATCAAGTATTGGGTGTCCGTCTGGTGATACGTCGTAGGGGCCCGAATATCCTCCTCTATTTATGGCCGATGCCATAGCAGGGTACCTGTGTCTAAGCTTTCTAGCCAATCGAAGCGCAATGTCGTTATCAAACCCGGCAGGAAAATTCTGTAAGTCGGTTGGAGTGCCGGGTGTCTCAATTTCGCCGGCAAGCGTATAATCGCCTTCAGGGCGCATGTAGAGGTCTCCGACAAAATCGTCTATTGCTCGTTGGATCCTCCCATACTGCTTCGGCAGTTTGAATGTGCAAACCTGTTTGCGGACAGGAGTAATAGGTACCTCCACACCAATATCGTGTAGCAGTTTCGGAGCCCAGACGTTCGCCGCGTTTACCACTTTTCTGGCGTCAATGTGTCCTTTGTTAGTGTCAACGCCGATTGCTCGGCCATTTTCAACGCGTATCTTGCTTACTTCGGTCTCGGTGAGAATCCTCGCGCCTAATTTCGCTGCTTGATCAGCGAAAGATGTTGTGGTTTCAAGTGTATCTGCATAGCCTGATCGTGATTCATAAACTGCAACTTGCAGATCGTCTGTAAAGAGCCCGGGGACGAGGAGGTTGACTTCATCTAGGGATAATATTCTTGTATCTGCACCTAGACTCCTTTCGATCTCAGAGATTCTCCTGATTTGAGCCTCGCGATCATGTCCGCTGAGTCCGATCCAACCTGACTGAACAAATCCGGAATTTCCACCAATCCTATTACTGAAATTGTTGTATACATCGATGCTTTCAACCAGCATCTTCACGAGTGGTTTACTCGCATGCCATACCCCAACATTCACGATGGCACTTCCTTTACCGGATGCACCAGAGGCCAAGCTGCCTCGCTCCACCAACGTAATGCCCTTGCAGCCTAACCGTGCAAGATGGTAGGCTGTGCTGGTTCCAACAGCGCCACCTCCAATAATTAACACCTCAGCTTCAGTCAAAAGACATCACAAATCAGGAATGCGGGTACTAGAATCGATCCTTGATAACAATTTATGTGAGTCCGTCAACTTCCTTGTAATAAATTTTTTACAACCGAATTATCTTGCAAAGTATTATATGTAAATCTCTGTGATCCGTGTTGCCATGAGCACTGCATCTAAATCCAAAAAACCGTTAGCTGCAATCGTAGTGATTGTAATTATTGTTATCGCCGGCGTCGGAGTCTACTTCATGACTCAGCAACCTAGTTCGTCTACCTCGACGATGTCAACGAGCCCTATGTCCTCGGCTCCGACCACCCTAACTATTGATGACGCCTTCTGGCCTAGTGGCGATTTGAATCAGCTCAGCGCGTTGGGTGAGATTCCTTATCCAAACTGGGCGGCGAACACAGTGTATCAGCCGCTCACAACATTGAACGGCAGTCTCCTGTACCAGAATGGGGATATTCAGGTTGTTCCGGTACTTGCGACTGGTTGGTCGATCTCTCCTGACGGCACAACTTACACCTTCGACTTAAGGCAAAACGTGACGTTCAGTAATGGTGATCCGTTCAATGCGTATCAGGTGTGGGGTCAAATGTATGGATTCTATTATTTGTCAGGGAATAGTTCCAGTTTCCTCAACGCATACAACATATTTAACATGGCGAACGTTACCTTCGGGCCAGCTACACTTGCATTGATGACTCAGAGTGGGCTCATCACCCCATCCTCTGCCCTGATGACTATAATGATGAACAGCGCCTGGCCGATTTATGTGACAGGGCCTTATCAGATTGTATTTCGTATGAAGACTGGTTTTCAATGGTTGCCTGAAGTGTTAGCTTCGTGGGCGGGATTACTGTTCGACACTCAGTATGTTCTGCAGAACGGAGGCTTCGGCACCCCTGTCGCATATAACACTGCTTTCAATCAACATCCAATGCCAGGGACTGGTCCGTATGTTGTGACGACGGTATCTGAGGGTTCATACGTGGCGTTCACTCAAAACCCGACATATTGGGGAAAGAACCTTACGGCAGCAGAGATTCAAGCGAATCCATACATTGATCCTGGTCACGTTAAGAACGTGATCATCAACGCCAAGTCGGACGACGTAGCGCGGTACACTGACCTCTCAACTGGGCAAGCGCAGATTGCTGCGATTCAACAGCAGAACTGGCCCCTTATACTCGCGAACCCGGATAAGTATGGCTACCTCATTATGCCTGACGCGTCAATGGTGTTTGTCGGAATCGCTATGAACACGCATAGGTTCCCAACCAACATTACCGATTTCCGTTTGGCTATCGAGCATGCGGTAAACATAACTGACATCTCTCAACGGGTTTTCTTCGGACAGTTGGGTCAAATGATTGGACCAGAATATCCAGCTGAGAAGGATTGGTATGATCTCGGAAATCTACCGCCCTACAGTTACAATCTAACGTTAGCGCAGTGGTACCTAAACCAGTCAGGTGTTAACGTGGCTACGATGCAACCGCTTCAATTCAATGTCGTTTCAGGTTGTACTTATTGCAACTCAGCGGCACAAATCGTACAAGCCGATCTATCTCAGATCGGTATCACGGTTAACATCCAGATATTGCCTGGGACTGAATATGCTCTACCAAATACTGGCGGCACCAGTACCTATTACGCTGCGCTTGCAGACGCCAATTCGATATCGCAACTCACATGGTTTGGAACTGGAACGTTCGCTCCTGGTGCAGCTACTCCAGCTGACGCATGGGTACTATTCGCGAACTACAACACGACTTCGAATGACTGGGCAATTTACGCAAACCCTACAGTGCAGCAATGTGTTAACGCGTGGACATCAACTGGTGATGTAACTCAAATCAGAACGCTTTGTACGGCGGCTCAGCAGCAAATCTACAATGATGCACCATACATTTGGCTTGGGACAGTAAAGCTTGTTTTCGGGGGCGGGTCTGTCGCATACGATAAGAATGTCGTACAGAGCGCGTTACTTGACGCACTATTCACGTCGACAAGTTCAACGGTAGTCTTCAATACAGTAACATTCGTGGGCGGCAGCTAAAATAAAACGGGCCGCCCCGCCCACATCCTTTTTTCGTTTTATGAATTCGCAAGTAGGCGGCGTGCAATAGTTGGGACTAGATCCACCTAGGTTACAGTAAGATTGAACATAGCAAAATACATACTCCGTCGAGGAATCTTCGCCATCTTCGTACTCTTGGCGGTAATGACTATTACTTTTGTATTATCGCACAGCTTGGGAGGCGACCCAATCTACTCGTGGTTAGGAAAGGCAGCTGGCTTACATCCTGAACTAGCTGCTGCCTACGCGGCGAAGTATCATCTGAACGACCCAGTCTACGTTCAGTATTATTATTACCTCGTTAATTTGTCACAAGGAAATTTAGGGTATTCGCCATCACGAAATTTTGTCCCGGTCGCGCAAGTCATTTCGCAGACTCTTCCGTACACGCTACAAATAGCGTTCTTCGGAATAGTGATGACGTTAATTGTCGGAATATTACTGGGCGTCACTTCGGCGCGGTATAATCATACATCGATAGATAACGGGATCCGCGCCGCCTACATGGCAGGTTATGGTTCCCCGCCATTCTTTGTCGGCTTGGTGTTGCTCATTATTTTCACTTATCATTTTGGGCTTCTGCCAAGCGGCGGAGCCTTTGACCCTAACTTGACTCCACCAACATGGATAACTGGTATACCGATGATCGACAGCCTACTTGAAGGAAACTTCCAGTACTTTGGTAGCGCTCTACTTCACGTGATCCTTCCTAGCACAGCCCTTGCAATTTGTTTCTTCGGAATTGTAACTCGCGTGCTGAGAAGTTCGATGCTAGAAGTAATGCACGCGAATTACATCCGAACTGCAAGAGCAAAAGGGTTGGATGAAGGAACGATCTTTTACAAGCACGGACTTAGACACGCGCTTATTCCCATCGTATCACTCTCTTCTCTTATTGTCACTTGGATAATTACTGGCACTATCTTCGTTGAAAACATCTTTTCTTATCCCGGAATGGGACGATACGTTGTACAGGCGTTGAATGGACAAGATTACCCAGGAATACTAGGCACAACAATCGTGTACGCTATCGTCATCGTAGCATCCAATCTCGTAGCCGACATTTTGTATGCCGTCGTTGATCCACAAGTGAGGCTTGGTTGACTTTTTGAAACAGAATAAACAAAGCACGTCTGATCCCGGACCTTTCGATCGAGTCTTAACGATGTTCAAGAAAACCCCTGAGAGTATTGTTGGGTTCTTGGTCGTCGTATTATTCGTCTTGACTGGCATTATTGTAACTATCCTTGACCTTCTGGGAATTAGAGTTACTCCCTACAATCCCATCCAGCAGGACGTTGGTGTGGCACTTTCAGGGCCATCTTGGGATCATCTGTTTGGTTGTGATTTCCTCGGCCGCGACGTGTTCAGTCGTGTTATAGCAAGTGTCCCAAATGATGTAGCCGTCAGTTTCTCCGTCGTCTTCGTAGCAATTATTGTCGGTGCTCTGTTAGGATCACTTGCGGGATTCAAAGGAGGCCTGCTTGACGAGTTGCTGATGAGATTTACTGACGTTATCTTCTCGTTGCCTGTTCTTGTGATTGCTATGGTGATCGCAGTAGCGCTCGGACCAGGCTTAACGCATATGATGATCGCCATGATAGTGATTTGGTGGCCTCCGTATGCACGTATGGCGAGAGGAGAGTCTCTTCGTGTTGCGCATCAGAACTTCATCGAGGCAGCCAGATTTGCAGGACAAAGAACGATTGGAATACTCTTCAAACATGTACTACCGAACATTTCCATTACCATGCTTGTCTATGCTACGCTAGATGTTGGAACAGTCATACTGGTTTATGCGGGTTTGAGTTACCTTGGCCTTTCGGTTAGACCGCCTCTGCCGGATTTAGGGGAAATGATCAGTAACAGTCAAGATTATCTCATCACTGCCCCCTGGTTACCCATTATCCCCGGAATCGTCATCGCGGTCATTGTTATTGGATTCAGTGTATTAGGCGACGGAATAAGAGACGCTCTGGAGGCACGTTAGTTGGAGGATTTGCTCTCGATCGAAGATTTCAGTGTCAAATACACGACAAGCTCCGGAACCGTTACTGCACTAGATAATGTTAGTCTTGATCTTCATCCAAACGAACTGCTCGCAATAGTCGGCGAATCAGGTTGCGGAAAATCCACGCTCGGCCTATCTATAATAGGCCTCCTCCCTCGATCCACCGCTACCGTTTCGAGTGGTTCAGTTCTCTACAAGGGAAAGGACCTTGTCAAGCTCGATTCCAGCAAAATTAGAGAATACCGAGGGACCGAGATCGCAATGATATTCCAAGAACCATTAACCAGCCTCAGCCCGGTATACAAGGTTGGAGAGCAAATAGCGGAAGCAATAATGGTTCGAGAACTTCGAAAAAAAGGCCACAAAGTTCATTCCGATCTCATGCAACAAACATACACAAAACAGACCCAAAAGATCTCGCGACTACCTCGCCTCAGCCGCAAGATACCAACAGATCTAAAGAATGAAGTTATCGACTACCTCAAACTTGTGAGAATAGCAGACGCTGAACAGGTACTCGATCGTTATCCCTTCGAGCTTTCAGGAGGAATGACACAGAGAGTTATGATCGCCATGGCCCTCTCACAGGAACCCGCACTACTGATCGCGGATGAACCTACGACCGCCTTAGACGTAACGACCCAAGCTCAGGTGCTAAAATTAATGAAAGAACTCATGCAGAAAGTTGACACCAGTATTGTATTGGTGACACATGATCTAGCAGTTGCAAGTCAGGTAGCAGACAGAGTCGTAGTGATGTATGCTGGAGAGATAGCTGAAAACGCAGATGTATACAGCCTCTTCGCAAAGCCATTGCACCCATACACAAGCGGATTGCTCGCCTGCATACCAACAGGATACAAGGACACCGAAGAGTTAACACCAATATCCGGAACAATCCCAGACCTAAGAAGCCCACCGACCGGATGCAAGTTCGCTCCGAGATGCCCTCGCGCTATGGACGTATGCACGGCCACCCGACCACACTTGACCTCACAAGGAGAGAACCGCTCAGTGTCGTGTTTCTTGTATGAGTAGTGAAACAATACTCAGTACGGAAAATGTCACAAAATATTTTCCTGTTCGCAAGGGACTAAACCCTTTCTCCAAAGAAAAAAGATTCATTCGCGCAGTAGACGGCGTATCAATTACCATACGCAAGGGCATGACGATTGCCGTAGTCGGTGAATCTGGATGTGGTAAAACCACTCTAGCTCGAACGATCGCTCTCATGACGCCACCAACTGGTGGCAAAGTCATCTTCTCTGGTCGAGACATCTCGAGTGGGCGGGTAGATAGAGGCGAACTATACAAAGAAATGCAGATGGTCTTTCAAGATCCAGAATCATCATTGGACCCCCGAATGAAGGTTGGTCAGTCAATCGCAGAACCATTACGTGGTCTCATGGGTTGGAAAAAGGACGAAATAGAAGAAGCGGTTAAGAGAAGCCTCAAAGCAGTCGGATTATCTGAGGACTACGCACAAAGACTACCACGGCAACTAAGTGGAGGACAAAAACAACGCGTCGCAATTGCTCGCGCGATCTCAACTCAACCCAGTCTTGTAATTTTAGATGAACCCACCAGCGCTCTAGACGCCTCTGTTCAGGCTCAGATATTGCAACTCCTTCTAGACCTACAGAAAGAATTCAAACTATCCTACATGCTGATAACCCATAACATAGCCGTAGCTCAGTATATGTCAGATTACGTCGCGGTCATGTATGCCGGAAACGTCGTCGAATACGGCCCCACTAGAACTGTGATAACAAAACCACGACACCCATATACGATCGCTCTAATCTCATCAGCTCCAATACCTGATCCAACAAAGAAAAACCTGCTACACGTTGAAATAAAAGGCGAAGTGCCCAGCGCCATAACTCCACCTCCAGGATGCAGATTCAACCCTCGATGCCCGTACGCAGAATCACTCTGCTCAGAACAGAATCCAGCTCTCGAAGAAATATCTCCGCAACATTTCGTAGCATGCCATTTCGTCCAGAAAACTGGATAACGATTCTTCTCTTGCGGGTCAGCGAGGAGAAATATTAGTTATATTCCATCGTGTAGTGGATCAAGAACACACTTGAAGTGAAATCACCATGACTGAAGTTAGAGTTGGAATAGTCGGGTTAGGCGGTCAAGCGCAGAATCACCTGTCCGTCCTATCTAAAGACAACAGAGTCAAGATTGTTGGCGTAGCAGATTTGATAACTTCCCTAGCCGAATCAACGGCTAAGAAATATTCCTGCGCCCATTACAAGACCTACACGGATCTTATCGATTCAGAAAAACTAGATGCAATTTACGTCGTCACTCCAAACGTATTCCATTACGACACTCTGAAGTATGCGCTGTCGAAGGAACTGAACGTGTTCTGCGAGAAACCAATGGTGATAACACTTGATCATGCACGCGACATAAGCGAAAGAGTGAAAAAAACAGGAACCGTGTTCCAAGTCGGACATAACCGTCGATTCTCGTTAGTTTACAAAAAGATGAAGGAACTCATTGACTCCAAACAGGTAAAACCATACATGGTAATCATGAAACTGGTGACAGGCGAATTACAGCGACCCGCCTGGGGAGCTGATGCGAAAATTTCTGGGGGGCATCTATATGATACTCCGATCCACATGTTCGATCTCGCAAGGTGGCTCTTCGGCGAGGTCGTCGAAGTAAACTGTAGAGCCGAAGCGAACGTCTACACGAATATTCTGAATGACTTTTGGATGACCCTAAAGCATCAGTCTGGCTTAGAAGTGCCTGTCTTCAGTTCCGGTCATGCATCCTGGATAATACCCTTTGAACGAGTGGAAGTCATAGGTGACCATTCCTGCATCATAACTGAAGAACTCAATCGTATCAGCTACACCCTCGGCTTAGACCTGCCAACACAAGTTCAAGAGTTTCACTATCTTCCACCCACCACTTCGTGGGGTGTCGAAGAAGAAGATCGACTATTCGTAGACGCATTGATAGAGAAAAAGAGCCCTCCTGTAACAGTGGACGACGGCTACAAAACCGTAGAAATCATTGAAGCCCTCTATCGTTCCGCTAAAACCGGCAAACCAGTACAATTACCACTGTAGGTCGAACCAGTTGAAACCCTGCCTCAATCAAGATACCGTACGAAAAGCATCGTTTGACAAATTTTTAACCGTAGCAAGAAGAACAGGATTCGAAGCCATCGAATTTACTGTCGACAAAATCGACCCAATTCTAGACACAAATGAAATCATGAAAATCCGAACCAAAATTGATGACGAGAGGTTGAAAACTGCTAGCATAAATGGGCCAGAAAACTTCAACTTACTAAGCGAAATAGATTTTTCTAACCTTCTGACTCGAACTAAGAAACTTTCTTCATGTGCAACTACTTTCAACTGTGATCTGCTCCTGCCAGTGCCCGCTGCAAATCAGAGTGGCATGGGTAAAGCAGCCGTCATCGAACGTACAGCGCGAAGTTTAGAAAAACTGTCGGATGTATGCGGGGACGAGATTAGACTTGGACTCGAATTTCTTGGAATGCACAATTGTAGCATTAACACCTTGAAGGATGGTGTTGAAGTTGTGCGACGCGTAGGGAGGAGTAACGTCGGATTAACCCTAGACAGCTTTCACTCCTATCTTTCCGGAGAAGATTTTGCAGAGATAGCCAAGCTCGACCGCGACGAGATCTTCATGGTGCATGTTAACGATTGCGAAAAAGGTCCTAGAGAGAATATGACAGACGCGAATCGCCTCTTCCCGGGAGAAGGAGCAATAGATCTACAACACTTCCTCTCTCGCGTGAGACAAGCCGGATACGACGACTATGTTAGTCTTGAATTGCTCAGACCGGCCTACTGGGACCGCGACCCTGAAGAAGTAGCGACCATTGGACGAGAATCACTCAAACGCTTCAACATATAACCGCAACGATCTTGTGTCCTAAAGTGGAATTACTGTGGACTCCTTCTCTGACTCAAAGACTAGACACGTCAGTGTTTTCTCAATGCCCCTAACTAACCGTAACTTATCGACAACGAATTTGCCAACCGAATCCACATCCCTAACCTTGACTTTAATCAAAATGTCCCATTCCCCCGATATGATGTGTACTTCTTGAACTTCAGGAAACCCTCCAATTTCTTTAGCCACCTTGCGTTGAGATGCGGCTTTTTCTTCGTTCTTATAAGCGAAAGAAGCAAAGATGAACGCCGTAGTGCTAGCGCCGAGTTTTGTAGCGTCGAGGACGGCATTATACCCCTTTACTAATCCCAGTCTCTCGGCACGCTTGATTTTAGCAAACACCGTAGTGACAGGCAAACCCGTCCTATCTGATATCTGCCGCGCCGTTAGCCTACAGTTCTCTTGGACTATTCTTAAGATCTTCACATCGCCCGAATCAAGAGACATAATGTAATTATTACAATATTAGAGGTAAAAAGTTTGAGCTTCTTGCAAAATTTACGATAAAACATGCAATTAGTTTAACTTCCGCTCCCCCTTACCGTGAGGAAAACAGGCCTTTCAAATGAGAGAAACAAAAGTAACCCTAGATACATCGCAAATGATTCATGGAATAGATAGCGATAGAAAACGAACCATCCTCAAAGTGCAAACAAAAGCTCTGAACGCAATGATCACAGAGCTTGTTCGCAAGGGCTTCGACTGGATCCTTCCAGTAACCCTTGCTAAATCGACGGATCCCTTATGGCCAGACCCAGGCGCGAGCATCGAGAAGAGAATAGAAATCGACATTTATGATGAGACAGTGAGAACAATGCAGAGTATGATCGTTCACAAACTCGTACTCTCGTCACTAGGGCCGGATAAGTTCTTCATAATCTCTCCAAACATTCGTATCGAAACCAGAAAGAGAGCGACATCTGGATGGCACCTTTACGAGTTCACCCAACTAGAAACCGAAATATCCGGCGCTAAAATGAAAGATGTATTCAGGCTCTACGAAGATTTAGTGAAAAGTGCAATACAAGCTGTCGAAGACGAAGTCTCGAAGATACGGAAGACAAAACTGCAAGTCCCTAGCACTCCGTTCAAGGTTCATTCTCGAAAAGATCTTGAACACAAGTACGGGAAAGACTGGGAACAGTTGGCACCAGAGAAAGAATCCGATCCGTTTTGGTTGACCGACATACCACGTGAATTTTACGATTTCCAAGACGAAGCTACAGGAGCCTGGCGAAACTACGATCTCTTCATGCCTGAAGGGTACGGAGAAGTTCTCTCCGGAGCTGAACGCGAATTTGAATATTCAAAGATCGTAAAAAAGATCGAAAGAGATGGTGTTAAGAAAGAAGACTACGCCTTCCTGCTCGCTCTGGCGAAAGACGGAAAATTGAAATCGTGCGCCGGTGCAGGATTGGGAATCGAAAGGTTTGTCGCATTCCTATGCGGCGTGGATCATGTAGCGGACGTACAACCCTTTCCACGAATCCCAGGCATGGTCCCGCCCCTCTAATGCATCACAACTGACCCGTAACAGCTGAACATAAAACGTTAAACCACCTGCATGTACAGACTACAGGGATACATTGAAACTAGCCAGATTCGCTCACGAAAACGGCATTCATCTCGGCCTCGTCATTCAGGAAAACGTGCTCGACCTAGGATTATTGGACCCGCTCGATCTCATTTGTAAAATCAAAACATCAGAATTATCTGAGTATGATTACCTGAACCAACATTATGACCTCGCAAATCTTCCCAAGCTTAATTTCCGCGACTTAGATACAGCTGAATCCGTTAGCCCGCGTCTTCTCATGCCGATAGTTCCGCCGGAAATATGGGCCTGCGGAGTCACATATTTTCGAAGCAAAACCGCCAGAGAAATCGAAACGGCAGCTAAGGGCATATACGATACCATCTACGACGCCGTTCGACCCGAAGTATTCTTCAAAGGAACACCCCATAGATGTGTCGGCCCAAATGATTACGTCTGTATTCGTCGCGACTCCAAATGGACGGTTCCTGAACCAGAACTAGTCGTCATTGTAGGTATTGATCGTCAAGTTCTAGGATTCACGATCGGAAACGATATGTCGGCTCGTGACATCGAGGGTGAAAATCCGCTGTACCTCCCACAAGCTAAGGTCTATGATGCGAGTTCTTCCCTCGGACCCGTGCTCGTAACACCTACGTCGATCGGAAGCCTGGAAAATTTAACGATCAACCTTCTCATAACGAGAAACGGTTCCACTGCATTTCAGGGTGAAACAAAGACGGGGCTAATGAAACGCAAGATTCCTGAACTCTTAGAATTCCTCACACGCGACAATCCAGTTCCAGTCGGTTCGGTATGTATGACTGGAACAGGCATAGTGCCTCCCGATGAATTTGCGCTTACACAGGATGATCTGGTGGAAATTTCCATTGACAACATAGGTGTTTTGCGAAACCCGGTAAGACAGCTACTCGAGTAACGGGCGTATTACTTGCTTGGTTTGATGTCTGCAAGTATAGCTTGCGATGCGTTAAAGCCTGGCGTTCCGAGAACGCCTCCGCCTGGATGTGTTCCTGATCCACATAGGTATAACCCTTGAATTGGGGTGCGGTAATTCGCCCAACCGGGCACTGGTCGGAAGGAGAGCATTTGATCGGGCGTTATCTCCATGTGGAATATGTTGCCTTTGGGTAAGGAAAACATTCGCTCGAGGTCTAGCGGAGCTA
>Ga0326728_10006615_pt1 | contig 30958 bp, 25 predicted proteins | sample MB3enrmetagenome_FD_207602 | JGI IMG/M metagenome (GOLD analysis project Ga0326728, IMG submission 207602) | Lab enriched peat soil microbial communities from McLean, Ithaca, NY, United States - MB31MN | ecosystem: Environmental > Terrestrial > Soil > Wetlands > Peat | place: USA: New York...
AGGAGAATCCGGTTCAAGGAAACCCCGCTGCCGGCATTGCCCAGGGAAGATGTGAAGAAACTGGATCTCGGATCGCTTCCATATTATGAGATCCTGGAGAGAAGAGGCCTTGTGGCTCACGCGGCAAGGGCCTGACCAAAAACCGCTTTCAGGGAGGGAAACCTCCCTTTTTTTATGGCTCTGAGTCCGACCGCGATATTTCCGGCGAAATGAAATGAATCCGGCTAACGAGCGCGCTTCTTCCAGCCGAAGGGGTCTATCGCAACCTTTGGTCCGGCCGCCAGGGACTCTGTTTTTTTGGCGGTTGATGGTTGTGAGCCTCGTTCAGGAGACTCAAGGACGGACACGGCGCCGGCCTTCTGGTCCCCGTTCTCTGCTTTTTCCGCTGTCCCATCATCATGGTTGGCGGTAGGCGTGCCGGCGTAGTCGATGGCGATCTTCCCGCCGCAGTGTGGGCATCGCAGCAAGAACGGAGGCCGCACGCTTTCATGGAGCAATATCGTTTGGAGACCCGCCATATGTCTTCGACGGTCTCCCCCCGTCAGGTCCGGTCCGTCCTCTCTTTCGGCCCTCAGCGCCTTCTGCTCGTTGATTGTCTGTTTCAGCTCCTCCGGCCTCTCCACGAAATCGATTATCGTCTCGCCCGCCTTCGCGGCCGTCTGGACGGATATACCTCCGTAGCCGAACAGCCTTCCCAGAATTGTCTGCTCCACCACGATATCGTTGATCTTATCGAGGGGGTTCTCTTTGGACTTATGGGTAAGAATGCCCCATTCGTCAATCAATCTTTCGTTTGTGACCGCCCAGATGTTGACCCTTCTATCGAGATAGCGGTAGAGGAACAATGCGCCTGAAAGGGCCGCCGCGTAGGGAAGCAGGTAATTCAGCAGCGCCTCGAACCCGAGGATTCTTACGTGGCGGACTGGCAGGTAGAGAAGGACCGCCGCGAAAAAGAGCGCGGGTTTCACAAGAACAAGCCAGTGCTTCCTTACGATCAGGGCAACGGTTTCGCCGGGCTGGAGTTTGGTGCGCATGCGTGCCTCCGGAATCGACTTTAAGGAGTTATTACTTTTCGGCGAGAAAGAAGTACTGACAAGGCCCCGTGATTAAATCGTGCAAGTTTAGACTTTGAGAAAGAAAACCCCAAAGGTTCCGTCGCAGCTAAGAGATTGAAGCACTGGCCTCGGTGTTTACTTGCCGAAACCGCTGTTCGTGTTTATGCTTGGTGATTGTAGGCCACCATCAGCCGTTGGACCTTTAACATCTCCTCGCTGACATGAAAACGATAGATAAAACAACTGTCTCTGTTGTTGAGTAAATACGATCCTATAACTGTTTGGGCTGTGGGTTTCCACATACGGCCACTCGCATTATCGAAATTGAAAGCAGCAATTGAACCAGTAATAATATCTGGTACCCTTGTTAGATCTGCATACCATTCGTCAGAATGAGAATTTGCAGTTGTGAAAGAAAATAGAATGTTCTTCTTGATGATGTCAATCAAGGTGACTTGAAACAAATCTCTGATTAAGTTATTACCAACCTCATTGGTCTTATCTCTGTCCGATAGCCAACACAAATCAGTCAAAGCAGTTTCACGGCAAATTATGCTGCCGACGTACCCACCTAGCAGGGCAATCAGGAATGTTTCGCATAGTAGCTTGATCTTCTTCTTTTGCTGCAAAAGCCTCTGTGCGTACTCGACATTCTTCAGCAATTTATCCAACCGAACTTGATTTGAAGTACTCTTTCGCCAAAAGGCGATATATGCGATCAATGTTTCACAAAAGTCGGCCAAATACTCTCGGAATTCCTTGCTATCGCTCCATACCAAGTATTTATCTTGAGGAAGAACAAAAGAAATGGTCATTAACGGTAATTCCTGAAGCAATTCAATGAAACGAGGATCAACGACTTTTATGTGTTTGAAGTCTTGCGGAGCAAATCTTCTGATCACGTTTTGCAGCTGAATTACATCGCCTGCCAATGGCAAAACTGTAAAAGTGATCACTTTGTTTGCCTTTTCGTTTTCCAGATAGTAATCGCTCACAATGATCCACTTTGCGTAATGCTTCAGGAACTGAAAGTAGGCGGATCGCATGTCTTGGATTGAGCTCTGGTAAAACACGTCATCTAGCAAAACGGTAATGGGCGAAATTCTATCAATCTCGATAGCCACTGTTGTCTCTTTCGCTCAGCGTATCAAACTGGCGCGCACCCTGGGTACAGGTCGGCCAGTTGTCCTTATGCCCGAATTACGGTTGCCCTATGTGACCGCCGTCTTTGTACCCCCACCGTGTTGCGTCACTCTGGGACGGCATCTGATTTTTGAGGCGCTTCGCGTGAAGGAATCGTCAGTGGCCTTGCTAGCCCACATGTAAGCCTCGCCAGTTCTGAGGTGACTCATTTTCTCGGACGTCAACTCTCCCAACGAAGCATTAGCTTTCTGAATGTGTCTAAGCCAGGCCGGAGAGTTGAACTTATGCATTATGATCTCGGTCGACAGCTCGATTAGCGAGACAGGAACCGAAGGCGGGTCCTGAGATGCCACCATAATGCTCGTCCCCTTGTGCCGCATTTCTCGAACGACCTCAACAAGACCTGACACCAAATCCCCATTGTCGATATATTTATGGGCTTCATCAAACACGACGAGTTTGTTGAACGTGCTTGCCCGATAGGTTGCTTCAGAAAAGATTTGTAACATGACAACGAATAGTCCAAGAGCTTCATCCTTTTCTATATACTCGTCTCGTAAATCGACAATTATCAATCGCCCTGGACGTATTAAATCCTGGAGTCTCTGCTTGTCGCTGATATATTCGCTTGCGAATTGCAGACGTGTTTGTGCCAGTTCTTTAAGGTGATCAGAGAGGTTGGAGGCTTCAATTCCATGCCTGATGGCACCGAGTGTCAGATCGTTTCTGAGTCCGCGCATGATGAGGTTAATCTGTCTCATATACATGCTTTGGCTTCCAATTGCTCCCATAAGAAATTTCCAGTGCGCAGCTTTAAGCTCTGACGCGGCGAACGCGATAGACCCGACTTCAATATCCGGATATTCCTCTCTCCGATCAGCCACTTTGTTAGATGGCGTGAGCAATAAAATATCCCTCAGAGCCTTGGGGTTTGCCCTATACCGCTCCCTAAGCGTCTGAATTTCTTCATCGATAGGGTTGGGGCGAATCATGGACGTGAATTCAGGAGCATAATCCTGTGTCGAGCTGTAATGGAACAAAACTGTGGCCAAAGGACTCGGCAGCAAATTGATATTCTTAATCCGCATCAGGGCCATTTCGATCACTGTGCCGAGAGTGTAACTCTTTCCTCCCCCCTGAACACCGAATAGACTAATGGTGTGAGTACTATTGAGGTCCAGAGCGACCTTCCGTCCCGAGGCTTCTCCTATTAGCCCATATTGGGGAGATGGGCCATTGACACCGAGTATGAGATCATAGGTGGCGGATCCTTCACCTTCGCCCGCCTCATCTCCTACGTGTAAGTCTATCTTATGCTCGGGTGGCATCTTTTCGGACCTATCTTCGGAAACTGAGCCCTGATTGTTGGAATCCTCTCCAACAGGCGGCAGATCCCTTTCAACGGCGGGAATTGCATCTCCTGGAAATTCATCCTGAGGACTGCTCGCCATAGATTCGTCCTGTTTGGCCCCCTTAGGGTCGTCATCGGTTTCAGCAATAGACTGCTCTTCCTCTCTCCCACCCACCGTCCATGTGGTGGTTCTGTCCCGTTTTGGGGCGATGAATGCCGCGGAATCGAGCCTAGGCACAGTCGGTATAGATTGCTCGCTCAAGGACTGCATTGTGATCCGATCGCCGCTCTGTTCTCCAACCTCCTTACGGCAGTTTTCTAGAAGAGCATGAATCAGATCCTTACCTATCCGATGAAACTCAATGCCGACTTCGGTTTCGGGACCTTCTGTTCCATTTTTATCGAAGTCAAAAACTAGGGCACATCGCTTGAACTGTAGTGAATACCCCTCTTCGATGGATTGCAAAAACCCGCGGGCTTCTTGCGCTGCAGTCTCATCAAAAATCCCATAGCGGAAGGAGCGTTCGAGGTAGAAACGAAGTATCTGGGATAGTTCACGACTTTTGAGCAGTCGATCAGGGCGATCAGGCTTTTTCAAGGCCGGATCGAAATGTCGCTGAATAATTCGTTCGCTTTGATTGATCTGCACAGAGATACGTTCTTTGAGTTGATTAAACGCCGAATAGTCCCCAGCCTGAGAGTAGCATTTTACCTCTACCAGATTGCAGGTGATGGTTCGCTCCGCCAAATTAAGATCAAATAGGGCAAGATCGGTACGTTGAAGACTGATAGCGTCGTTGAGATCGTCAGCTTCCCCAGTGGACCGATAGAGGTCTGTATGAGCATCCAAGGGAACGATGGTCTGATTGCTCAGCGCTCCCTGGTATTCGAGGTATAGCCTAGCCAGAGCCAAGCCAAGGGCTTCGGCTTGTTGTGTCGGCGCGGAAATCAGTTTCAGCGCAAGCTGGCCGGAGAGAGACCGCAGATGCGCAAGGATCTGTACAGCCTGTTCACCGTCCGCCGACAAGCCATGCCCGAGGAGAACAGGCTTCAGCATCGCCTCAAGCTCGTCGGTGGACCTCGAGGAAATGATCAGGTTGTGGGTCGCCTGAGGGCTCACCGCTGGAACATAATCGATCAGGTAATCAGGTCTGTTCTTACGGCCTCCGTGATCGAAGAACTCAATCCCCATATTCCGGTCGATGGTAAACACCCAGTCGCTGATCTGGTGGACCTCGTAAATCAGTTCGCGCTGAGCAACGTCCAAGCCCAGCGTCACTAGCGGTACCGCCTTGAAGCTGGATCCGGATGCTGCGACAGCCGATGTGGCGAAACACAGATCTCGACTCAAGGACGAAAGCAGATCAAAGCAAGCCAGTTGGATGTCGGCGTTAAATGATCCGCCAACCACCGGCCGCTTTTTCCAGTATATTCCCGAATCGTCGTCAACGAACTCAGTGTCGAAGTCCTGAATCAGGCCGTGCAGCGGCGCTATGCCCAGAGGTTTTTCAGCGATTGAGAGCTCCTCGGCTGGAAACACATCCAACAGTAAGCTGATATGCGCAGGATAGCCCTTTGGATTTGCACGGAATTCAGTCAGAGCATGCTTCGCCAGATTCAACTTTGTAAACAAATGGCTGCCTGTGGATGTGGCAAAAGCATCCGCAGCCTCGTTGACCGTAGCACCCGGGCGAACCATCGATTCTATCGCCTCTCCTAAGGCGGGTGAATCGGGGTCTGAAGTGAAGAGGCGAATGTCATAGCGTAGATCGGCGTGCTCGCGCTTTTGTTGCAGTGTCAGCAGGGCCTCCGTAATTACTGAACCAGCACCGGGATTAAATACGTTCAGCGACAGCTCACGGACGTAGGGGTGTTGAGATAAGTACCGCTCAATCTTGTCGGCGATCACCTTGCCGGAAATGTCAGAGCCCGCAGTTGATGGTTCTGCCAGACCGAGAGCCGCACAGATTTCGGCCATCAAACCACGGGAGTTCTCCTCCGTCGTCGGCGCGTAAAGCCCCCAGAAAGGGTTCAGATTGTCCACTGGGGTGAAGATCCGGCCATCTTCGACCGGAATGCCAACGGGATAGGCGCAGGGAAACAAGCCTTCCAGGAGGGCTGCCCGCACAGGTGGAATGTGATCTTTGCCGCCGGACCTAATCTTGTCGATCCAATCTTTGCCAAGCTCCACCCAGCTTGAAAGCCATAACGTTCTGAGCGGGTGCGTGGGCGCAACCAGAACTGCCTCACGGTGCTGTCCACGGAAATCGGTGACAATGACATGGATGGAATCGACAGCAAGTACATTGCGCAATGCCTGTAAGTGTTGCTGCCGCTCAGCGCCAGAAGTCTTTTCGGCCTGACGCATGAGACTGCGAACTAAGTCAAGATAAGACTCGCCATAGGCCAGGCATTTTTTTTCCGCATCTCTGAAGGACAGCCCCTGCATGATAAGTTCAGTCGTATTCTGGCGCACCGCAGCGAACAGCTCTTCGCGGACCGCCAGGAAAGATTGCATTGCTGCCGTAGAAGGGAGAACCAGACCAACTTCTGAAGGGTATTCGGCAGTGTCCAGATTGATCTGCATCCGCCAACCGGAGGGATGCTTGGGCTCAGCCAGAATCCGCTGCTCGATGGTTTTGAGCATTCGGGACAAAGGAATTTGAACTGCTCCTTCTCGTCCAAATTTCGCCAACAGAATCTCCTGACGCGAGACTTTCTTCGAGCGCCCACCTTCGGCCCATGAGACGCGGGTCAGGGTTATCTCTTCAGGATCGCGTTCATCACCAAGGGCAGTTAGCTGCAGCCGAAAGCGAGCGTGTTCAAGACTCGGCTCAATCGGGATCGCCCGTTGCGGCGGTTCTTCTTCCAGGCTCCCTGCCGGGAGCACATAGAAAGGCTCGCTCTCGTAGAGTCGCTTTGGCGTTTCTGAACCGGAATCCGTTTCCAAAGGAATCGGGTCGCCGTCTGCGGTCCAGGGAAGCACTCGGATAAAATGCCAGCCTTCTTCAAACGCGATCTTGTTGAGTTTTGCCAGGGTGGTTGTGCATTGTAGGCGCTTGGCAGTCCACGTTTTCACTTTCTTGGATTTGCCCACAGGGCCGTCATTTTGGGAGAATATCTGCACGGTAAAGTGATCCAAGCCACTAACCTTGCCAGGATGGGGATGCACTTCAAAGATGACGTTCATCTTCCGACGTTCGTTGGGCACCAACACCTGCTGGCCGATCAGTCCTGAGAGCTGTTCGTCGGTTTCATCCTCCTGAACAAAAGGAAGATCGGTTTCCAGAACCGTCAGCTGAACCTTATCCAAGTAAAGTTCTTCCTGGAAAGTCCATTTGTCGAATGAGATGTTCCACCAGCTCTTGTCGGTGGCAATGGGCGGTGTCCAACCTTCCGGTTCCTGAACATCATACTTTTCGAAGAAGGCAAACAGGCGGCCTTCGAGAGCCTTATCGCTTAATCCCAATTCCGCAATTCGGCCACGAACCGACTTGTGTGATGTCATGAGACTGCGGATGCTACTAAGGTTCCGACGGATCTTGCCATTGACCATCCCCGGATCGGCAAAGAGCTTGAAGTCCGGAATCAGCGCTAACTCATACAAACTGGCTCCAAGCGTCTCTCCATCAATGCCATTATCCAGTGCCGTAAGCAGATACCGCACACGGGCAACGTCGTCGGCGAACAGCCATTCCTCTTCTGAGACGATGTCAAAAAGATCGCGCACGTAACCAATCAGAGTTGCAGGTAGGCGATCAATGAGGGAGTCGATCAAATCGTCATAGATGTCGGCAAAGGTAAGCTCCTCAAACGTGGCTACCCCAAAAGAATCTTCAGCGCTGGTGCGAAGAGACGTTGGAATAAAGACCAGCAATGGCTGACGCAACTCGCCGTTTGCATCGGGGTTGCGCAGCTCGACTAACTTGGTGGAGGCGACTCGGAAAGGAAGCCCTTCCTGATCATGGCTGCCCAAGATGAAAATGTTTCCATCCAGACGGGTCCGACGAAGCTCCTTGCAGACCGACTCCATGATTTCGTCGTCGAGGTCTGTGACCCGCAGACAGTGGCCCGGACCACGATCACTCAGAATCGCTTCTACACGCGGGTACAGTAAATTAGCAACCGCCTCGTTCAATTTATCCGTGGACAGCGTGATGAATGCGTTACTCATGCGTGCCCCCCACTTTTTTCTGTTCCATTGCTTCTTTCAATCGCATAACGAGGCGATACCTTCTGTGTCACATAGGCGTCCGATAGGTCCTCGTAGAAACCAATTTCACGCAGACGGCGCTTGAACGCGTCGAGGTTCAGTCGCAAAGCTCGTCGGTCCAAGATGCTACTGCTGGCTTGGCTGCTTTCCGGGAGACGGTCGATGTGCAGTCCATAGCGATTTCGCAAAAATGCCAGGAGTTCTTCGATTCGCACTTCTCGGGTGATGAACTTGCCGCCCTCCTGGGCCAGCACCGCCAGTTGCAGGAGCACCTCAAGGAGCCTGCTGCCCAACACAAAACGGCGCGGGCTTCCCATGGTGCGTGACTGGGCAAGCAGGCCGTTCTCCTTGTTCTTAAGAAGCAGGGAATCCAGACATTCGGTGATGTACTGCTGATGGTACTTACCTCGATAGGCCATCAATATCTCAATAAAGGACTCAAACTCGCCGAGCCCCATGGCGGTTACTTCCCGGATTTCAGGGTCGACATCCTCTTTCCCGGTCGTGGATTCCTCGATCAGACTGGCCAAACGAAACCTGAAATAGGCTTGTCGATCCGCATCGTGTTCCGGCTTCAGCAAAGAGACCAAATCACCGACCGAAAATACCCCACTGGCAGGCGAAGCGAGCTTGCCGGTTTTCCTGCTCAGGTATTCCGCCATCTCATCGAGTTTTTTCACGACGAAATTGGTTTGCACAAAGCCAGGGATCTGGCGGTACAGACGGTCGGTCGATTTTCGTGCCAACTCGGCCATGCGCGCGTTATTCGCATCGCCCATATCGACCACCAGCGAGATCCGATAAGGGCACCCCCCAAGCGCGCTGTCCATCCCTGGGTTGATAGGGCATTCCTTGATGCTGCACAGCTCGTTTCCGGAGCGTTGCTTCACGAGCTTGGGAAGCAATTGCAGCAGTTTGAGGTGATATAGCCCTAAATGGAAGGCCATCAAGGTCTTCAGGTAATCGACCAGTACCGAGCGAGGAACGTAGGGCTCATAAGCCAAGAGACGCAGAATATCGTCGGCCATGATGTCAGCCTGGCCAATGCAAAGCGGCTGGAAGCGCGAGGGTTCGTCTGAACTTTTCGTATCTTGAGAAACTTGATGGTCGAGCCTGAGAATTGCTTGGGTTTCGACATCGACATTTAGATCAGAATCATATTTGTCAGTGTGAAAATCATATCCCGTGAAAAAATACCTCTTCAGCGCATCGCGGGCAGCCTGGCCTTTACCCCTGCGGGCGTAAAACAGCGTCCAATATATCTGCTCTGCTGCACCATAGTCGCGAGTGTGCTTGGCATTGCGAAATTTATAGGTGTTTCCGTGCAGCGGTCGGGGAGCAGCAACTGCCTGATTGGATTTTCCTCGATTCACCAAATCGAGCAATTCTGTTTCGATCCATTTCAGTGAAACATTCTTGTGCTGTCCAAAACCTTTGAAGCATTCTTCGTTCTCAAGGAACTCGTTGTAAAAATCTTCAATAGTCAGCATCTTAACTCGACTAAAACGGCTGGCGTATCCGTCATATTTCAGACGTGGAAATAGCATGGTCAGCACACGATCCATCTCGATATGTTTGAAATCTACGTAGGTGGTTTTGGGGGTGCGGAACTCCTTGTCTCTGCCTTTCATGCTCATGCTTCAGCCCCCTCGCTTACTTTCCCCAGATGCAGGATACCGAGCTCGTCACGACGGATCTGGAAGAACTCAAAGCCGCTTTCTGTCAGGAGCACTTCCTGATACGGCGCGGCGGAAAGAACATTCTTGAAGACAGACAGGCTGAGGTAGAACCCCGCTTCTTCTTCGATGCTCGGCCGGTAACCATTATTGAGGCGCACGAGCATCTCATAAATATCGAGATTGATGCGGAGACTCGCCTTGTGACCATCGCCCGGGTCGTAGAGCAATACCAGTGCCTGGGACAGGCATTCCAGAAACGGATGGGCTGCCGTCTCCTGCTCAGTCCTAAGCGTGAAACGGCCACCATCGAACAGCCGGTAGCTGCGGATTGTGCCTTTGTCCACTCGACGAACCCGCAAGGCCAACTGGTCGCCAAGTCGTGCAGGGTCGCTTAGACCTTCGCCCCTGTTCACCGCCCTGAGGATGGTGGTTACCTCATACGCACTTTTCACTCCAGGTTCTTTAATGGCGCTCAGGAACGCTTCGATGCTTTCGTAGGGTAGCATGTCTTTCCACCCAATGTCACGGCGCTCAAAGAAATGCCGACGGCGCATGTGGGAGAGATAATTTCGATGCTTGACGATCAGCCGCGGGCGGTTCTTGGAGGAATAGTCCCGTGGGAGATTGCGGAACAGTATCTCAACCAATTCCTCGTCATAGCCCGGGCGCTGATCGAAACTGAAACGTGTAGCTTTGTGAATATGCGGAGCCAGGAAACCGAGCTTACGATCGAGGTCAGGGTTACTGACCTGTGACACGTCGATTTCACCGAGCAAAGAGACAAGCCGGTCGTTCGAACCAATGCTTCCGCCAAGCCAGGAGTTGAAATAGAAGCTGTCGAGAATCCGGCTCTGGTTTTGCTCACCACCGTTTTGATAGAGTTGGTGAATGCCATCGCAGTCCTGGGTTCCCACCAGCATGAAGGCCAAGGCCGAACGCAGGTCACGCAAGGTGATGTGCAACCGTCCCCGCAGATGAGTGATGGTGTAGAGCATCTTCAAACGTTCGATCACCTTCGGCCCGGCAGTGGGATCCTGGAAAGTCTTGGCGTTGTGATAGGCGTAGCACTTGTTCTTGAGGTCGCATTTCTCGCAGGCTTCCCAGTATTCCCGCTCGGACATGCGGGTGATCAAACGCTCGAGAATGGAAGCTTGGCCCTCTTCGGGCTCGGCGACCACCGAGCGCAGATTCAGGTTAATTACCGCCACGCCATTCTCGGGCTCGCTGCCGACCAAGCCTTGCTGAATCTGTTTTGAGAGCAGTGGGAACTCATCCTCATGCTCAAGGAAGAAATCAACAAGGCGGCCTTCGTTGATGGCGATCAGGCGGGTCTGGTCCTTCAGCCAGCTTGCGCTGTCCTTGCCCGCGAAGGGGCTGAAAAACTTCTGCAGCACGGTATCGTTACGCTCGTCACCTTCATCCTGGCTGCCGTCGTAGTTGCTCTGATAGGTATGCCCCTTGAGCTGAAAGACGGCTCCGTTGGCTCCGTGCTGCATCTGAGCGCCCTTGCTTTCGGCAAAGGCCTCGAACTGCTGGATGAAGGCCGTCTTGCCATCACCCGCGTTACCACTGATGATCACCAGGCAGAACTCGCCTTTGAGCAATACAGGTTTGAGCTTCTCGTCCAGATAAGTCGGCACATAGGTCGCTTTGCCAACGTCGTCCAGGCCACGGGTACCCGCGTTGGACACCTGGCTCTGACTATAAAGCGTCAGCAGATGTGTCACAAAGGGGTTGGTATTCGGCTTGGTCGGCTCGAAGCCCAGCTTGGCCACGGCCTTCTGCCGGGTACCGATTTCACCGGTAGTGAGTGCCGAGCGGTAATGCTTAACCTCATCTAAAGCCGTGAGGAACTCCTCCGTCGATACAAAACGATCCTTGCGCTCCGGCGCGATCATTTTCACCAACACTTTGACCAGGGATGAACTCATATCTCCGCAGCCCTTAAACTGCTTGGGGTCCTTCGGCTGGGTCTTGATCGGCGGTGCCAGCTCGTCAAACGGATATTTCCCAGTCAGGCACTCATAAAAGCTGATGCCCAAAGCATAGAGGTCCCGGTCTATGCGGTCGGATGCTTCCGGCTCGCTCGAATAGTCATAATCCGGCGGCAGATAACGGCGTGTGCCACCGCCAACCTGAGCCTCGTCGTTCTCGGTCACCGCGACATTGAAGTCGATGATGCGTACACCCTTGTCTGTCCACAGCAGATTGGAGGGCTTGACATCCTGATGGTAAACGCCGTGCTTATGCAGGTGGCCCAGCCCTTCGGCGGACTCGCACACAATGCGGACCGCATCCTCCAGCGACAGGGCCTCGGCACCGATCAGATCCGAGACGTCGAGACCTTCCACATATTCAAAAACGATGTAGGGCGTCTGCTTGGCGTCGGACATGCGATCCGCCCAGACAACTTTCACTACGTGCGGATGGTCGGGTAGATTGGTCAGGGTCTTGTACTCTCGACGCAACCGCTCATAGATGCTACGGCGATCCTTGGTCACCAGTTTGATGACCCGCACGACATCACCCAAAGAATCAAATACCTTGTAGGCGACGCCGAAACCGCCACTGCCCAGCTTCTTCTGAATCCGGAAGCGATCCGCCAGGACAAAATCCTGAGGCAGGTTCGTTAGATCGTCGGGAAGCGGCGACATCACGTCCGGACCGCTGGCATCAGGACCTGACTCGTTCTTGGCCTCGGGCAAAATCAGCTCATCAAGGATTTTATGGGCAATGGCCGCGCTGGCATGACGCTCTTCTGGGTCAAACTCGCAAAACTTTTGCAGCCATTCGTCGATGCCCTTCGGCAGGTCCGGCTTATGTTCGGAAGGCTTCATCGGGAATTTGCCATCGGCCTCCATCATTTGGTCGACGTTCTCAAACGGCCGTTCACCGGTCAAGAGCTCGTAGAAAATGAGCCCGGCAGCGTAGAGGTCCGAGGCAATGCTGGCCTGGGTTGGGTCCTTGAAACACTCAGGAGCCTGATAAGCGGGGTCTAGGTCTTCAACGATCTGATCGGCGATGGTGGAAGAGCGGTTCTTGCCCACTCGGGCAAAGTCAAAGCCAGTCACCCGGGCCTGGCCTCCCTTGGTCACCAAAATGGCGTCCGGGGTCAGGTTGCGATGGATCACCTCATGGCGGTGCGCATGGTCCAGGGCCGCAAGCACATCGCGCATGATCTGGAGCTTCTGGTCGAAGGTTAGGGCCAACGTCGGCTTTCTGAGGTGAAGGCGCAGGGCCTGGCCGGGCAGATCTTCGGTGGCCAGTACCACCTGATCTTCGTCCTCGTTGACGAAGAGATCTTTCACCGCTAGCACGTTGGCGTGGGTCGGCATGTGCGCCACTGCACGATAGGCATTGCTAATTTTTCTGAATTCCAACTTGCGCGCCGCCTCGTCCTGATAGGGGTCGGCCTGGTAGACGCGTAAACGGACAAAGCCACCGCTTTTTCCCAAAAGGCTGTGTTTGGCGCGGTACTCGGTATAACGGTCGGTGCCGCCGAGCTTCTCTTCCACTTGCCAGTCGCGGAACACCAGGACCGCGCTCTTCGGCTTGGCTTTGCCGGTGATCAGTTTGGCGATCTGGGAGTGGAAGCGGGTGATCTTAGCAAGTCGGTTATCCGGAATCCTGCTGGTGTCGCAGAAATACTTCAGACAATGTTTGAAGTCGGTCACGTCCGGGCCATCGATCCCGGACGGGTCGACAACGACGGCTTCATCGGCGGTCAGCAATATGGCAGCATGGACATGGACTTTGCGCAGCTCAATGAGCCCGGGGTTACTTTCGCGGATGATCGCAGCCATGGTTTTGGCATGGCTGCGCAGCTTGGCCAAGGGCGAATGGAACGGCTGCCGCCCCTCGGGATACCACTTGGAGCCATACACATCAATGCTGCCCCGCGTACCTTTCACATCTACGAGATAGACTGCGTGAGCCGCAAGAATGGCGATATCGATCTCGAATACTTCCTCTCCCTGGCGCATTTCGAAATTGTGAAAGATCAGCCAGCCATCGGGCAGATAATCCCTAAAGAAGCCGATGGCTTGGCGCTCTGATTCGTTTGTAGGCTGTCCGATGGGTATAACCTTCGCCATTAGCGACCTCCCCCCTCTATGGTGCGTTCGACCAGGGCTACCGCCTGGTCTTCAAGCTCAAGGGCGTGATCGCGGAGGTATCCTGCACGATCTACCATTGCGGCGATTTCTTGCTCCTTCTCGACATTCAAACGGGGGATCGGCATATTCGCCATTAGGACGGGGTGCTGGTATTGCTGTTTACTACCGGTGCTGATTGAGCGGATCATCCGGAAAGCGAAGCGGGAGCGAAGGAAAGCGTACAAGTAGCCAGATGTTATTGCACCATCCTTAGGGATACAGCGGTAGAAATCCCCGGAATAGGCATATTGGGAGGTTCTTTCTGTAACGAGAGTTGCACGGCAATACAGCTCGGATTCCCCGAATGTCCCGTGACATGGAATAATGGTAGTTCCTGGAGGGACCTGCAGCCCAAGACCTTCGATGGATTTCTTTGATATCCACCGACCCTCAGGCCGCAATTGAAAAGCATCGCGTTGGCCTACAAGCCTTATGCCGTACTCAGGATCAGCGTCGATACGTTTGAAAACGATGTGACCTTCGAAGTTCGACCGATCCACTACATCACCAAGCCGATCATGTTTTATGCTCATTATGGCGTCCCAGAGATCTTTAGCTCTGGGGTCATAGTTAAGTGCTCTTAGACTGAAGGCATTGAAGCTCGATTCTGTCCACCCTTGTCTTCTGTCGTCATCCAAATATTTATGATTTAGTGATTCTTGCAGGCCGGCCTGTTCAAATAGGGAATTTGTCGCTGCTACAATGAGAAATGAAGATTCGGATAACTCATCAGCAGCTTGCTGAACTAATTTATGAGCGGCCTGTTCGATAGTTCCGAGCCGAGGTACCGGCAGGTTGGAGATGTGGTGGGGTTCTATGTGTTGAATTACCGCGCCATAGGTTCCAGACACGATCAGGGGAACCCCAAATCGCCCTGCTATATATGCATGTAAATACCCCGGAAGGACGTGCCCAGGATCGGCAACAACTTTCATAATGTCCTGGTTCGACCATGCGCCGACCATCGCCTTCCTTGAAAAGGCCATTCTGCCGATACTTCCGGAGCAAGTTATCAATGTCATCCCTTCTTCAATCTTCAGATAGCGGAGATTCTTCGAAAAGGCATCTGATTTGCTCAACAACGGGAGAGTGCTGAGATCGCTATGAAGCATGGACGAAGTGGTAAGGAAAGGTACCCCATGTTCGGGGTCTGTGACATAATTCCGGACAAATTGAGGCCCATTATATATTCCACCATTAAAACCTGCTGTCAGTTCTTTCAGTGGGGAAGTTGGTATCTTGCTTAACAGTTCTCTATCCTCTATTGAACCGGACATATAGGGACCGCAATCAAGACGGCGGCCATTGTGTTCAAGCCGCGTGCTAGGTATTTGTTTTATTTTCACCTCGTTACCTCGCCGGTTCTTCTAAACACTTTGAATTTTTGGGATACAGTGGGGAGTTCGTCATCAATTCGGCGAGTTCGACGAACGACATGTTTGACTTGTACTTTGCCACCTTCACGAACTCTTTCGATAACTTCATTATTAAAGATCAATTCTTCGCCATCAGGAGCCCGTTGAAACAACGGGTTGCCTTTCCGATCCATGCCGGCACGATCAATCAACGCCATAAATACCGCGTACTCTGGGTGCAGGGGGCGCACAAGTTCTTCATGGCCTCGCCGTCTCAGCACAAGAAACGAACACATTGCGGGAGTCAGTCCGAACTCCTTTACTGTTGAAATAAATGGCTCGACAGGGAAATCGATGCTTGCCTCGACCTGACAATGGCGCAGAATCCACCAGCGCACGTATTCATCACCCGGATTCCCGAGCAGACCATCAGGCAAGAGAATGGCTACCCTGCCGGTGCCCGGCTTCACCCATTGCAGCGCCCGCTCCAAAAACAAGACCTCGGGTGGCACGCCGCCGGTGTTCAGGTTGCCGGTGTTGCGATAGCCATCGTCCTCATCGTGCTCCCAGACATTCCCAAGGTCATATGCACCAAGAATGGAAGCGTCGGTGATTTTGTCTTGGCTGGAGAACCAGGGATTGAGCAAAACCATATCCATGCTGCCGAGCGGCATGGCCGGCCGGGCGGCCTGGATTCCATCCAGGTCACCATTGGGGAAGGTGCGGGCATCAATGCGGAAGACGCGCCCAGGGTTGCCGGTGGTAAAGAGCAGGTTCATGCGACTGGCCACCACCAGGAAAGGATCAATGTCACAGCCAAGCGCGTTGCTTGCGGCCCAGGCAGCAGTTTCGTTCTGGGCTCGTAGGATTTGTTGGTTGCTGGCCTCGTCCGGCGTGGTGCTGAGGAGAGCCAAGTATTGTTTGAAAATATGGGTCGCGGCCATGGCCAGAAAGGTCCCAGTGCCGCTGGAGCAGTCCATGATGCGCTCTCCAGGTTTCGGGTCGAGCATCTGTACCGCCATCTCGGCCACATTTAGCGGCGTGGGGTACCGGCCCTCGCGGCCGTCCATCACGCTACGGGCAATGGCGCGGAAAGCGCCAGTGCGGTAACGGGGCTGGGTCTCGCTCAGAGAGTAACGAGCCAGCTCGGTGACCACCCGTGCGGTTTCATGGGGTTCCAGGGTTAGAGTCCAGCCTCGGGTCAGCAGATTCGGCTGCCAAGCCTTGGCGGCCGTAATACACTCGTTGATGCGCTGTTGGATGGCCTGTTGACCTGACTCGGTAAAAGGTTCGTCACCCTTTATCCAGAACTTACGTTCGTCAGTCAGCCGGGTCTCGTCATAAATCTTGGCGAGCATCAGCACCGCCAATTGTTTGAAGGAATCCTTGTGGTCTAGACCCAGGTTGCGGTTCAGGTACTGCCGGCAACGCAGGAGGGCATCCTCCAAATCTTCTGCATCGGCGCTAACCTGGATGACGCCACCGGTATGGTCGACATCCGAAGTAGCCTCGCCCGGCACCGGCCATACGCCCAGCGGTTTATGTCGAACCTCAAAGCGGGTGTGCTCGACCTGAGTAAAAAACTCCTCCTGGCCGTTGGTCCACATACCCAGCGTCGCACCTGGAATGAGTTCCAACAGCGCCTTCAGCTCGCGCAGGTCGATTTCCGCCTCGGCAATGGAGCGAAGCTTGTCGCGCTTCTTCTGGGTCCTACAGACGATAACGCGCTGCAGATTATCGTTGGTGTGCACGACATTCGGACGGAAGATGGCGATGTCGATCCGCTTCCGGCCCTGGCCCTGAGTCTGCGGGTTGTAGTTGACCTCCAGATCATCCCGGTCAAAGCCGTAGCTCTCGATGAGCTGGCGCAGCACTTTCTGCACCAGCAACTTCTTTGGAGAGGTACTCTCCTTGTTGCCCGTGAGGATGTCGATGAAGAAGTTGTCGGGGCCACCACCCTCGCCTGTTTCTTCCTGCGGCGCTTCAGTGATGTCGTCGTTCTGATCGCTCATCTGTCCTGCTCCTTGAGAAATTCGCGGTACTTTTCGGCGATGACCGGCAGATCGTTGTCCTCGATCTTTTCACCGCGGGTCAGGGTCCGTTCCACAAAGCGTCCGCCGATTCGGATGCGTTCAACGCGCTGGCGCGGCTTGACGATCTCTTCGCCGTCTGGTGTGCGCTTGTAGAGCTTATTGCCACGACGGTCGAAACCAACTTTGTCGGCCACGGCCATGAAGACCGGATACTCTTCCACGCTGGCCACGGCCTCACGGCGCTTTTCCTCTTCGCCTTTGCGGCGTAGAAACAACAGACTGGTGAGGATGTTTACGTTGGCCTCTGCGATAAAGGCCTCCACCGGCAGATCGACCGAAGCGAGTACCTGGGCTTCGCGCATGATCCACCAGCGGATGTATTCCGCCGCCGGGTTGCCCAAAATGCCGTCGGGCAGAACGATACCCATGCGGCCGGTGCCTGGCTTGAGCCATTTAAGGCAACGCTCGACGAAGAGGATTTCCGGGGCGACACTACCCTTTGCCACGCCGGTGTTACGGAAACCGCCTTCACCGTCCGGCTCCCAGTTATGCGCCAGTTCGTATTGATCAAGGATATGCTTGTCCGTAATGGGGATGTCCGAACCAAATGGCGGATTAGTCATCACAATGTCGAATGTACCGAGTTTGATCTCCCCCTTTGCCCTGGCCAGATCGGATAGGTGGCCGTTCGGGAATTCAAGCGAGTTGATATTGTAGATATGCCCGCGGCCGTCGCCGGCCATGACCATGTTCATTTGGGAGGCACGAATGAGGAAGGGGTCAAAATCTGCCCCAAAGACCATATTAGCCGCATACTCCCTAAGGCGCTCATGGACGTTGAGGAAATCAGTTGTGCTTTCACGACCAACCTGAGTATCCTGTTCCCTCCGAAACTCTCTAAGCATGTGCCCGAGAGTAGCGACAAGGAAGCCGCCGGTTCCGCAGGCCGGATCGAGAAGGGTCTCGTGTTCCTTTGGATCAAGCATCTCGACAACCAATTTCACCACGCCCCGCGGAGTGAAGTATTGGCCTCTGTCGCCTCGCAGGTTGACGCCTACCAGTTCTTGGTAGGCCACACCTTTGGCATCGACATCGGTACGGGTGAAATCGTACTTCGCGAGCTCGGAAACTATGAATGCCAGCGCACGGTCTGAGAGTGAGATTTCCTCGTTGCCTCGGAAGATATTCTCGTATTGTTTCTTGACCTCGGTGAAGAGCCCCTCGATCCGCTTGCGGATATCCTTTCTGCCCTTATCTTCGAACTGTTCCTTGGGGCCAGCCCAGAAACGGCGTTGCCAGGACTGACGCTGTTTAGACCGGAGGTTCTCGTCATGCATCTTGCAGAAGATAAGGTAGAGAAACTGCCAGAAGGCCGCGTCCTTGGGCATCCCCTCGTTGCCGTGAATGAAATTATGGCAACGGCGGAAGGTGATCTTGAGCATCTCGTTGTCGGCCACACGTGTATGGGCGTCGGAAACCACCTCTTTGGTACCCACGGACTCCTCAGCCATAGGCCAATCACCGATCGGATCGAGCTTCGTCTCGAAACGTTTTGGGTGCGTTTCAACAAAGAAAAATTCCAGACCGTTTGTCCACAGCCCATAGAGCTTCTTCGAAAAGTCGCCGCCAGCAGTATCCTTTTGAACTGCGTCAATACCCTGAAGAATTTCTTCGAGTTCGGCCAGGTCTTCGGCAGCCTGTTCGAAGTCGCGGATACGCACCGTATTCTTGCCCATATTCGGCTCTGGGCGGCAGATGACGGCACGGCCAAGGTTTTCAATGGTGTGTTTTTTGTCATGGTGGAAGATTGCGATGTCCACCTTTTTGCGCCCGCCAATGGAAAAATCATTTTCCATATCTTCCGGTGAAAACCCATATTCATGGATCAGAGCCCGAGAAATTCTCTGTCGGACCAGTTCTTTATTCGTCTCCTTAAGCTGTTTTCCGGATACGTAGTCAAGTGTATATCCCGCAGCAATTGTGCTCTCCTCCCGACCGTTATCCCTTGTCTTCATATCCCACCCCGTTTCCCGTAAACCGAACTACACGCTTTCCTGGTTCAACCTCTGGGCTGTGTATTTTTGCTGGTCAATCCATTTATCGATATCTTCTTGAGAGAGCCGCCATTGCCCTCTCACTTTGAAAGCAGGCAACTCCCCGCTTTGGGCCATCGAGTAAATGGTCTTCTCGCTCACTTTGAACAAAACAGCTACATCTTTGATTTTCAATACCTTTCCGTTTCTCATATCGCCGCTCCTACTCTTGTTGCATCTTATCCATGAGGGCTTTTCTTCAACGCGAAGACCCCAGGATACCTAGTTACCAGAGACTACCAAAATATGGTAAAAAATACCAGATAAATTTTGTGTTGCAAAACACTAAACAGCGAAGTATAATACTCCAGGGATGAAGAAGTTTGGCGAAATAATTAGAGAATTGCGTCTGGCACAAGACCTCGGCTTGCGAGAAACAGCAGTCAAAGCGGGTATTTCTCCTGCTTACTTGAGTCGTATCGAGCGTGGAAAGGAGAATCCTCCGAGTGATGAAGTTGTGAAGGCCCTGGCAAAGATTCTTGCTGCCGACCCAGATGTCCTATTTCGTCTTTCTTCGTCCACAGACCCCGAAGTTGTTAGCTTTCTGCATAGCCGGCCTGATGTCATGAATCTGTTGCGTTTCATTAATAAATCCGGTTTCTCTATCGATGAATTGAAAGAGCTTATGAAAGCCGCCGAGGCTATAAAGTCCTCCTCGCGCTAACCACCATTTGTTTGAAGTCTGCAAGGAGTGCGACATGCGATTGTTCCAGGGTCAGCCCTCAGCGTCAGCCACCGACAATATTCCCAAGGAAAAACTTCTTGAAATGATCAAGACACTTCTCCGTTCGGACCTTGACCTGACTTTCCTCCTGAAGCTTGAGCAACGAGAGATCGAACAACTGGTTGCCGCCATAAGGGAAAGAGTAGACGAAAACCGGTGAAGTGGCGGGCGCTTTGCAGCCACTAAGGTTGATGACCCCCGGTTAGACGTCGCTCTTCCTCACCCCGGATGGGCGCCACGCCGGGGGGATGACCTTATGGCCCTTTCCATCGCTGATGGTCGACGCAACTGTGATCGAGTGCTCCCCGAACTTGTCGTTGACTGCGTCCATGGCCGCCAATTTCTCCCGGTCAGCGTTGTGAAATAGCGCCGTCTGGTTATCTTCTCTTCCCGAGAACCGAGAGAGACGCCGAAGAGCCGCCCCTTTTTGTGGAGGCGCATCCCGCCGACGATGGCGGCTGTGGGCCCGTATGTCTCGTCCATCGACGCAACCGATCATTGTTATCCTTCTAGATCGCGCCCGGACAACCGATTGAGAGACAACCAAGGCGACAACTTAGGGCATCGATCCGAAAGACCGTGCCGACAGAAGGAAACTAAAGTCATATTCGTGCATCAGATAGAACTGCCCTCCATACTTCCGCCCCTTACCCTTCCACTACCTGCAATACACAGAACTAATCCCTATAATTCCGTGCCACCCATGGTTCTATTTTGTTGGAAAACATTTCATATTAGAGGCCATAGGTGGTGACTATGAGCGTGAAGGAATTGATAGGAAAACGGATCAAGGAAGCAAGGCAGGCGAAAGGGCTTTCTCAGGAATCGCTGTCTGAGAGGATAGGCATGAGCGCGAAGTATTTGAGCAGCGTCGAGAGAGGCAAGGAGAATCCCACCCTCGATACGTTGATAAAACTGGCCGACGCGCTTGAGGTCGAGACATCGGAACTGTTCAATTATCAGCATAAAAGGTCGCCGGAGGAATTGAGGCAGCTCATTTCGTGCCTGATGGATGAGGGCCACGACGAAAAGCTAAGATTGATGGCAAAGATCATCACCGCCATTTATCGATAGCACGGATCTTTGCCAGCTATCAGCCATTCAGGCACCCTCGTCCCCGCCGGCGGTTCCTGATCCTGATATGAAAGCATATTCATGAATTAATCCCGCTGCCCGGCACCCCCTTTTGTAAAACGCTGCCGCAGTCACCACACAGAACCGCTTTGTGAGTCCCCTCAATCGTCCGATTCCCGGCGACAATCAGATACCGTGCAACGCACGGATATAGTGCTATTGACTCCATGCAACAGATGGATTATACTTGCGTCACATAGAAGTATTATCAGATTATCTATCTGTTGGAAGGAACAGGATAAACGGCTTCGAATTGCTAAGGCAAGCAGAAAGTCAGGGAAATCGTAGGTCTCCCGCCCGTCATTAGGATGGTCGTTATGGACTACGAGAACATGTCCGACGAGGAGCTTTACGCTCTTTTGAAAGAAAGGATGCCGGCCGTGGCCGACACCGCCGGAGAGGTCGGAGATTCCAACAGAGAAACAGTCGTCGCGTTCCTAAAGCTGCTTTCGGACGAGCCATGGTATGCCGCCTGATGCGCTGGCCCGGCGGCCGCCCATTTATGGGTACAGATGAGGCCGGCTGTCTGAAAGGACGCATGGCGGTCTTTATATAAGAACAAGGAGAAGTCTCATTGTGGCCGGCATTCCACCCGGATGGAAGAATGGTGACCGTGGATGATTGCGTCAAAATGTCCGATCAGGAACTCTACCTGTTTCTGGAAGAGAACCTGCCGGCGGTCGCGGAAACGGTGGGCGCAGTGAACGACGCCAACCGGGAGAGCATACTTGCCCTTTTGAAGCATTTTTCGGAAGAAGAAGACAAGGGTATGCGAGAACGTTATGAGCCGTCTCATTCATAACGGTGCTTGTCCGCGAAAAGCTCTTCACCTGTGGCCCTTCATGGTCATGTCTCTGGCCTTGCCGGCATTTGTCGTGACTGTACTACTTGGCTTGGCTGCGGCTCACGTCAAAATCAGAGAGGCCCCACACGCAGGGCCTCACATCGCCTTTTCTGAACCCCGGAGGGCCTCCGCGCCGGCGAGACAACCCGCTGGCCTTTTTCCTGGGCGAGGGTCGATGCATGTGTCACCGGATCCTCTCCAGGGCATCGAATGTTTCCGGAACTATCGCAAATGGCGTTCAACACCTTGGCTGCGAGCCGTAGCCCGCTGCCGTTTGGCCCAATCCTTCGATGATGTCCTAAAGATACAGACCGGTTTGGGGGCTGGCTCAGAGATCGAGACGCTCCAGGCCCTGGACGACTCTCCGGAAGCCGTTTCCTCCTTTCTCGCGGCCCATTCCCCGGACCTCGCGCCGCCAGGGCGCGCATGTCTGCTCCTTTACGGTCGTGAGGCATACGGAGAGGAATGGTACGAAGGGGCGCGGGAGCTATGAGAGCGGCAGGATGCTCGAAACCAGCAACGAGAAGTTCTCAGCCTGATGCGAGCCCTCGCGGCTGCAACTCACCTGCACCGACTCGCGCAGCAAACAGCGGTGATTTTCAGATTCCGGTGGATGAAGAACCGCTTTGCCTGCAAGGCTGGTCTTCATCTTCTGCCCATTGCACGATGCCTTTCATCCCGCCCATGCCTATAATCTCCCTATGAAGACGGATGCCGCAGGTCCTTCCGCCCCCATCTTCGTGGTTCAGGAACATCACGCCACTCACCTCCACTATGATTTGCGTCTCGAAGTGGGCGGGGTGCTCAAGAGCTGGGCCGTGCCAAAGGAACCCGTCATGGATCCGGCGGTCAAGAGGCTCGCCGTAGAAGTGGAAGATCATCCCCTCGACTATGCCGCTTTCGAAGGGGGGATCGAGGAAGGGGAGTACGGCGCCGGCCGCGTCGCGATTTGGGACCAGGGGACGTACGACAACGTCCTGGCCAGCAAGAACCCGCCGAAGAGCATGGAGCAGGCCCTCGCCGACGGGCATGTGGAGGTGGACCTGCACGGCAGAAGACTCAAAGGCAGATTCGCCCTCATTCGCACCCGCTTCGCCGGGAAGAAACAGAACTGGCTCCTCATCAAGACGAAGGATTGACACTCTTGATGAAACCACCCGTGTGTTACGAACGAGCCGAGACGTACGGGTTGGTGGCTTTTTCCACGCCTATGGTGCTTTTTGGCGCACTGCCGTAATTATGGCCCGGCAGTACCAGGGTAGCATCAGGCAGGGTATACAGCTTGTTGCGAATGGAGGAGGCGAGCACCTCCCAGGAGCCGCCTCCCCCGTCGGTTCTGCCGACGGCTCCGACGAACAGCGTGTCGCCGGTGAAGACGACCCCCTTACTGTACAGGCAGATGCCTCCGGGGGAATGACCCGGGGTATGAATGACCGAAAGGCTCACCTCGCCCACGGTAACGACGTCGCCGTCCTTTACGGTCCTGCCCGCAGGAGGCGAAGGCTCTGCTCCAAACATCTTCAACATGTCCGGGGATTGGTGGGTGAGCGCATAGGCATCCAGCTCGTGGATGACGATGGTCGCCCCGGTCAACTCCTGCATGCGCTTGTTTCCCAGGATATGATCCACATGGGAATGGGTATTGACAATGTACTTTATCGTGAAACCCCTCTTGGCAGCTTCCTCGAGAATACGGTGCTCATCGCCCGCCGGGTCTATCACGAGCGCTGCTTTCATCTTCTCACAGCCGACGAGATAGGCAAAGACTGCCATCTGTCCCACTTGCATCTGTTTTACCTTCATGTGCGCTCCGACCTCAATTAGTGTTACTGATAATATATAACTTGGGCCTGTTCTGGAATACCACTTGTAACGATCGCTTTCGTAATTGTATCAAAAAAATGCCATTATTAGGAAGCAGCGCAGTACGCAGAGCACCTGCGACGTGAGTGTCCAAACCCGTGGGCTGAAGGTGAAGACTACCTGAGCCTTTGCATCCATGATGGAGCGCGCAGGGGCCCAACCCGCAACCCGCAACGCAACTCAGAACTCCGCGGGGCGGGTCCAGGTGGCGAGGTCGGTTATCCCCCGTGGTGAAATCTGATAGACACCCTCACCCAGCCGGTCGAACCATCCGTAAACGTTCCGATAGAGAATCGTCCGAACCTCCGGCTCCTCGATCGTATGCGCGACAACCGATGCCTTGGTTGGCCCCTTTTCCGCCAGGTATTGTGCGGCCCGGATTGCCCTCTGCCGGTAAGCGGTCATCATCCCTCGTCGACTGGCGCTACCGCCCGGCATCGGATCACCCCGTCGTCGGTCGAATTCACCGAGCAATTGCCCGCGCCGCTTCGGGCTAATTCGCGGGTGGTATTCGGCGGGATCCAACACCACCGCCACCCGGCTGCGCTTTGAATTCACCAGAATCAGAATCAGGCCGATTCCCAGCATCCTAAGAAGTTTGATGATACGGTGGCGGCGCTTCCGGAAAGCCCGGCAGGAAGACGGGATCCCAACGTAGACAACCGGTGAGATACTCAGACGATTCACCGCTTGCAGGAGTACATCGAGGCTGAAGGCGAGTTTCAATTCGACAACGACAGGGTTTTCATTGCCTCGAACCGCCATTATGTCGCATTCCCCTATTTCGCCCTTGACTTCATAACCCTGGCTTTCCAGAAATCGCTTTATTGGATTGTAGAGATCGATTTCCTTCATGGCATCAATCGATGATCGGGGTTTCTTTCTTCGTTCCAATCCGTAAGGCAAACCTTGGACAGTCGGATAATCAAAAGGCGCCGAGCTGACACGGTCGGATCTTAAGTTTGAGGGTCTCGCAAGCGGCAGAGATGTCCTTCCGTTTTGCGCCGAGCTGACCGGCAATCCTCCATGCAGCAGCGCAGGCAACTCTACCGTTCACGGCCGCCTTCTCGATGGCGCTCTTGATCTCTGCCGGCACCGAATCAGTCGCCAGAATATCCTTACCATGGCCCGGTTTATCGCCCCAGCCAAACAGGCCGAGCTGGCATTCCTTGATCTTCATCTCCAAAAGGTCAGCAGTTTTGCCCACCTCTGCCATGCCAACCTTGAGTTCCTTCGATATCATTTCTGCCATTGCACAACTGAGAGCGCCACCGGAGGATTCTTCCCGAATCGCCTTTACAATCCGTTCGTTCCTCGCAGTGTCCGATGGATGTTTGGCAGCGTACTTTCCTTCGTCCTCGTGAGTCATTGTCGTCGCGCCTCCTCTGAACTTAGGTTAGGGCAGAACCCGTTACCGATTGTAGTCTTGCATATCTCTCAAGCTTCATCAACTGAAGAGCAAGCGTGGCGGCGGAGGGATGCCCATTGAATTATCATCTTCCATCCCCTTTGAGTGAGGGTTGGGCGAGACGCACCGCCTTGGCTCGTGGATAGAACTTTTGCGTGATACTCGGTATCGATCTGCGGGCTCATTTCGAATCTACCGGCGACGTCAGCTGACCCGATACCGCCCGGCGCACCCAGTCCAACCCCTGGATAACCAGCCAGTGGCGGGCGTAGTCAGCCTCGGCATCACGCAAGCGACGCGACCGACCTCGCCGGCTGATCTCTTGAGCCAACGCTGCACCCGACACCGCAATGAATGTCACATTATCGTTAATACCGTCGTTCAATGGGCCAAGCAGAGCCAGACCCACTCCATCGGCAGGCGTGACAGCCCGAGCCAGGGCCGTCGCCAGGGTGAAACCATCCGTATCCGGGTCAACCTTGGCCCCCAGGCCGGCGGCATGCAGGGCTTCGGACAGGTCGGCAGCCTGCAAATCGGCAGCTATCAGATAACCAAATCCCGCTTCTACCAGTTCGCGCACCACCTGGCCTTCGGTCAGCGTGTCAACTACGGCTAGTTTTAGCCCTCTACGGGTGAGCAATCTTCCAACCACTTCCGGTACGGTTTCCTGGTCCACCCCATAAACGGCAATACCCAGGCGCCGGCGCAAATCAGCCTCGATGGGTGCAATCAGCGCCTCGGCCTCGGCTTCGGTGTCAGCTTTGGCGGTGATGCGGACATCGGTTTGGCCGGAGTGCGCCGCCAGGCCGACCGTGGGGTTAGCCAGGGTCATCGAATCGCCGATCACCCGATCAATATCGCTCTCACCCACGGCGCAGGTGCGCAAAACGCGGGTCCTTATGGTTTTGGATCCACCCATGCGCTCGACCAGCAGGGGAATGACCGTGTTGGCCATCATATACTCGAGCTCGCGGGGTACGCCCGGGAGAGAAACGATAAAGCCGCGTCCCCGGACATCTTCACTTAAGAAACAGGGGGCGGTACCGACCGGATTAGACAAGGGCAGCGAGCCCTCCGGAATATATGCCTGCCGCTTGTTGTTGTCGGCCATAGCTCGGCCGAGCTTGCGAAAACGGGCGGCAATCTGCCGCTCAAGCTCCTGGCTGTAGACCAGCTTGCGGCCGGTGGCGCATGCCACGGCCTGGCGGGTCATATCGTCCACCGTCGGCCCCAGCCCGCCGGAGGTAATGACTACGGGCGTTCGGTCCAGGGCCAGATTGAGCACGGCGGTGATGCGGGCAACGTTGTCGCCGACAGTGGTTTTATAATACAGATCCAGGCCAATGTCCCGCAGCATTCTTGCGAGTTCGGTGGCGTTGGTATCAACAATTTCACCGAGCAGAAGCTCGGTGCCGATCATGACGATTTCGGCATGTATAGGGCCTCTTAAGGTCTAACGGTTTTCTATACAAGAACTACAAACTGTAACATACCCACAAAGACAAAGTCAGGAAATTGCACGTAATGCAATTCTTTTCTTTAGCGTGCCGGGGTGATGTGTAGATGCCCGTTTTGTCTCACCGGCTGCTCCCCTTGGAGATGGGGGAAGAGGGGCGGCTAGGGCGTAACGACTGACCAGGCATCGAAGAGCGACACGTAGCGGAGAAGGAAGACCTCGCCTTCAACAGTCCTGACTTTGAAATAGCTCACGTCAGGATTTTGGGCCTCGATGCCTCCCTCGTACCAGCGGTCGACGATTTCCGCTACTTCCCGGCGTCGTTTCTGATAGGTGAATGCGACCGGACGCTCGTTCGCCTTGTGGCCGCTGTAGCACTCGACGTCGACCTTCTCGTACGCCATGATAACCTCTTCGATAGCGCACATCGTGTTCCCCGCACGCCGGGCCGCGCGGAGATCGAAAGAGCGATGCGTTTTCCCGGACTGGGCGTAAGGTATCTCTGGGCGAGCTGATTCATAGGTAACCACATCTCTCGGGAGATGTCTAGCAATAAATGCATGAAACGGGAAATTATTTTGAGAAAGGGTTTAGTCGTGATTAATCTGTACGTCGTTGGGATATGGATGTCCTTTGCCCTTTTCCAAAAGGTCCTTGAGACTCAACATGAAGACCGCCCATTTTGTCGAGCAGTGAGGGAGGATTCCGGTATCCGCGTGCCAACCCGAATGGCTGAAATGGACCCAACACTGTTTTTCGTCGGCGCTTAAGGAAAAAGCTACCTCGGTTCCGGCCCATTCCTCGGGGCCTTCCTTATTTTTCCAGCGAACGAGCTTGCCCGGCTGAAGCTCTACGACTTCAAACTTCTGACAGAAATCTTCGGCCCAGAACTCGAGTATGTCCCCGACTTGTGAGCCTTTGCCGCGCGTATCGGACATCCACCAACCCGCGAGTTTCTTTGTGTCCGTCAATGCCTGGTAAACAGCTTCCGGTGACGCTTTGATCCCGACTTCGTGATGGATAGTGTATGTATTCATTTCTCGCCTCCCTGGTAGCTATCGATCCATTTCGCCTACGGCCAATGTAACCACGGAAAGAAAGGGTTGCAATCCCGATGAACATGGGACAATTCGGTTCATGGCCTGAGCCTTCTCGAAATTGCCACATGGAGTATTGGCCTTCCAGTTCGAACTTCCAAGATCATCACTTCAGGGGCAGCCATAACCACATCGACGCTATTGATCCACAAAACCGCGTCGCCAACCGGACACTCAAGGACGCCCCATACGCTTTTTCGCCTCCCCATTAGCCCCAGATGAAAGCCACACGGTATCTCTGCCACTCACGAGCCGCCCGTAACAGGCCTCACTGAGACGATGGTCTTGAGGTAGTCCGTCTTGCGATCCTCGATGTCCCAGGGCTTTGCAGGGAAAAGCCCAATTTTCACTGGGATGGCCCATAGCTCCGGCTGGCGCATGTCGGGAATGCTCGATTGGAAGAGGAACCTTAGGCCGAAGTAGGCCTCATTGATCTTATAAGCGAGGTAGCCGTGTTTCCTCAGTATTGCTGAGAACTCGGTGAGGACCGCCCGGTTGTCTGTCTTGAAGCACTGGCGGAGGAGCCGATAGTCGAGGACCTTCTTCTCGAAGGCGAGGAGCTTGAGAACGTCGCGGACGTAATCAGGCGTGCAGTAGACGATGCCGTCGAACGACATGACCTTCCACACGGTCCTCCGGTTCTTCACGACGAGTTCGTTGATGTGCGGCAGGGTAATTTCGGCAAACTTAGCCAGATCCAACCACTCGGTCATGGGCTTCATGGTGAAAGCAGGATCGGCCGATGTGATCTCGTATTCTCTCGCCCTGGCGTCGGCGTCCATGACGATCTTCGCAACGGTGTTGTCTTTGGAAAGAGTGTGATGGAGGCTGACTGCGGCAACAACGGTTTCAGTGAAGACCTTGTTTCCATGGGACGCGAGCATCTCTTCCAGCTTGACCTCTCCGACATATTCGTGGGTATGTTTCCGGCCGGGGGAAGAACCCCACAGGGATTCGATCTTTCCTATGTCGTGGGCGAGAGCGGCGGTGATGATCGCGGGGAGAAGGAAATCGTGCCTCTGCCGCAGCTCTTCCCGGGCAATATCGAGGGCGGCCTTTAGGACGTTGTAGGTGTGGTCGTAGAGGGAGACGCCTCTGAGAATCTGGAGGAAATGCTCATGCCCCTTCAGATTCCTGTACTCGCAGTCCGACATTTTGCCGGGCCAGCCGACCACCGAGGGGGCGTCGCCGTTTTCATAGAGCAGCCTAAGCAGGTCATCGAGGACCTCCATCGAGGCGACCTCAGCGAGGAGAGTCCGGTACGGGCCGATGAGGGCCTCAAAGTCTTCTATTCTCCTCTTGGAATCCAGCGAGGGAGGCTCAGCAAGGACGCCGGGGAGGAACGATTGGGCCGCCCGTCTGGCGCTCATTGTCTTCGCCGTTTCAGCGAGGGGAAGATGCAGCGAGTAAGTGCCTTCAGCGAGGAGGCTTTCGGTCACCGAGGAATGGCATCTCGGAGCGGTCCCATCCGAATTCTTCCTCCGCCGAAGACGTATCCTTTCCTTGACCTTCCGTGCGAGCTTCTTCAGGAATGGGAGCATCGCCTCCGGCATGTGGAAGTTGTTCTTTGCCATGTTCGCGACCACGCCCGGGGTCAGCGTCATGTCTCGCTCGAACGCCTTCGTCATCCAGCCCTCGATCTTGGACGCATTGGCACGGGCGAACCCCTCTGTCACGTAGACGGCCGACGCCTTGACGCATATGTCTTTGAGGAACTTCTCATTTTTCCTTTCTGCCGCCATCCATGCGACGAAGAGGGTCCTTTTCAGCTTCATGTCTGGCTCAGAGTTCATCCACGCGGTAAACATGGCGACCTTCCGGTGAGGGTCCGCTCCTTCTATCCAGCGAGGGAGGAGCGCCATGCTCTCCTCGAGAGGCAGACCCATGAGGTTGCCCAGTATCCTGTCCACCATGCCTGTTCCTTTGGCCGTAGTCATCTCTCTCCTCCTTTCCGTCGAGGTGATATGAATTAATAAATTCATATTGTGTGCGTGACTTTTGCGTATCTCGGATTTTCGCAACAGAAAACCCGTGCTCTCGCCCGGGTCGATTTCGCTGGTCGGCAAACCGCCTAATGAAGATATTCCGGACGCGCCCGTGCTGTTCCGCAGGTGTGTCCTACCCCTATATTACCTGACGAAAGCGGCGAGGCGGGAGTTGATGCTGTCGATCTGCTCGGCGGAAAGGATCGCTCTCTTAGAAAGAATATGGTTTAGGTCCTGCACGGCTACGGCCTTGACCCATCGGAGTCCCTCGACGTCGAGGACGGCCCGCGGGTTCGTGAAGACGATGGCGCCGTTGAGCCAGAGGCCATCTTTGCGCCCGAGCAGCTCCTTGAGCCTTCCGATGTTCCGATATAGCTGACCGGAAGGGTCTCCGAGCTGACCGCGATAAAGGGTTCCCTGTCGGCCCACTTTAATCCGGGACCAAGTTCCGTTTCGGTAGAGAATGAGGCCGTGATGGTGCTTTACCTCGAAGACGAAGAGCCCGGAGGGACCGACGAGGATGCAGTCGATATCGGAGGCCTTGCCGTTGCCGTTCAGGGGAAGGTTGTAATAGGCGGTGTAATCGTTGCCCAACCCCCACGCGAGAAGATGGGCCCGGAGGATCTGCTCGCCCCGGATTCCGCACCGATAAGCCGCATAGACGGGACCGCGCGAGGCCACGACGAAAAGGGTGACCATGCTCGCGGCCATACCGGATACGACAATGAAGACGATGTGTGTGGCGATTCCGGCGAGCAGAAGAATCATGGCGACCACGGCCGAAACAAGGCAGGCCAGGAGGCTCTCTTTCGCTTTTTTCTGAAGATAATCAGAAAAGAACACCTCTTTCACGGGTTTCTCCCGGCTATACGTTACGTGGAGGTGTCACAAAGGTCAACAAAAGCCGGAAAAACCCATTAAAGTCATCTCGAAGCTTGACTTTAGCGGCTCAGCCGGCATTTGCCGGCTTTGCCGTTGTTTCGACTGTCGCGGCGACCCACACGGAACAAGCCGGGGGATGGAGCGCATGACGATTGAAGTGAGCCGAGGGTATATGGCTACGAAACTGACGGGCCATGTGTCGAACCGATGGCGGCGATCCAAGGCTGGAACAAATGGGAATCGGAAAGACGCGTTTTTTAAGCTGTCAGGGGAGGGCGGCAACTCCTATTTTGTACTAAAATAAAGCCAGAAAAAAAGGTTAATATAATCGCCAACGTACACCTTACGTACACCTTTTTGAAAAATTAAACTGGCGTATTTACTGGGTAAAATGGGGCTAAAATGGCGGAGGGAGAGGGATTCGAACCCCCGGTCCGCTTATCAGGCGAACAACCGATTTCGAGTCGGCCCCGTTACGACCGCTTCGGT
>Ga0326728_10006616_pt1 | contig 30956 bp, 26 predicted proteins | sample MB3enrmetagenome_FD_207602 | JGI IMG/M metagenome (GOLD analysis project Ga0326728, IMG submission 207602) | Lab enriched peat soil microbial communities from McLean, Ithaca, NY, United States - MB31MN | ecosystem: Environmental > Terrestrial > Soil > Wetlands > Peat | place: USA: New York...
CAACAGGAGCGTCGGGTATTGAATGAACAGCGCTGAATGAATGCCAAAATCATTGATGTTGATTACGCTTGACCGGATGAAGGCCGTAATGGGAAACGTGATGACCGCCATGAAGACCAGCGTCTGCTGAGCCGGAGTCAGCGATTTGCGCCCGCGCCAAGCCGGAATCAGAAAAACGATCAACGCGAGGAGGTAAACGCCCAACTCAAGCGCAAATCCCGGCGGCATCAAAATGAGCTTGGCCAGCGCACGAGCCGCCGCGGGATGCGTCCCTCCGATCCCGCGCAACAACGCCGAATGTGCGAGGCCGTCGGGCGGGATCGTTTCACGAATACTCAGTCTGAATGGACCGCTGCCGCCGCCACTCCCGTCGCCGGCCATTTTGGACGCGGTATGTGTTATTTCGTAGAGATACGGGGCAAGAAGGACAGAGGCGACCACTCCTCCGGCAAAAAGCAGAACCGGCACACGCCACTCGTGTTTGAAGAACAGTTGCCAGAGCGCCCAGCACACCATCACCAGGAAAAAAGCGAATGCGACGTAAACCGACAGCCCGAACGCGCTGCCAAGGGCCACGGAGACAAAAACGAGACTCGCGACACGATCGCGCCGATTCGCCCCCCGGCCCATCCATGCAAGCAGAAGCGCAAACATGCAGCACACCATGCTTCCGAGATGGTGCGGATAAAACAGGAAGAAATTGACAAGATCCGCAATCTGGCCCGGATACCACACATCTCCCGGCGCCGCAAAGTGCAGGTAAAGCATATTCCAGAAGTAAATGCACAGCGCGAGGCTGCCGACGGCAGGCAGCAGGAGAGCCAGAAAGAACTGTCGCCGCAGACGCGCCCCCACTGCCAGGAAGTACTTGAGATAAAGACCGGTGAGGGCCTCGAGAATAAAGCCTGACCACACACACCCGGCACAGACAACCGATCTCGTCGGCAGGTGAGAAAGCCTGGCGACAACGGCGCAGTCGACCAGCCAGAAGTAGTAGTAACGCAGGTTTGCAGGATGCAGGTAGAAATAGTGCGGATTTGCCGGAGGGACGCCGGTGTTCAGCACGCTGTTGGCCCAGTTCACACGCGCGCCAATGTCGTAAAACGTAAGGCTCATGAAAAGACGCTGATTGCTTTGAAAATCAATCACCGACAAGACCACGAACGCGATCCACACCGTCGAAAGCAGCAGAACCGTGCCGCCGATGGGCTGAATGCCTATGTTCCACTTGTGGCCGGAGCGGCGCAATTGCGCCCATTCAAGCGCGAGGACAACGATGCATCCAAGGGCGCAGAGAATCGCCAGCGCAACGGCAACGTCAAGCGACACAAACTTGCCGACCAGCACAAACCCGATCGTGGAAACTGCTAGCGATAAAGGAACACTCCAGAAGAACCGCTCGACCAGCGAGCGCTGTCTGAAGCCCTGCAGGTTGGTCAGCCACGCCGCAAGGTATCCGGTACAAACTGTTGCGGGAAGAAATGCCGGTATCGCTGCGAGAGTCGTGAGGACCTGCTCCGTTGTGATGCTCGACTGAATAAGAATTCCAGAACCTCCAATCACTTCTGAAAACGACGGAACTGAAAAAGACCGATAACTGCGTCCGTGGGTTTTTCCAGCAATTCAATCCGCGACCAAACCGTCGTGCCTCAGTGAGGTTTCAGGGCTGCTCGAGACACTCGACCTGGTGAGGCGATGTCCGAATCGCGTGCACGGCCGCTCTATCCAGTAGTAGCTCGCGAGAGCAAACACCGGCATCAAACACAACACCCAACGTGTGGGCTGCGGGAGAAAGAATCCCTGCCAGAGATAAACACTGTAGGAAACTGTGCCGAGCCATGCGAGCGGCTTGACGGATACGCAACGTGCCGTTGTGCTCTTCGGATGGAGCGTTGTGGAGACAAGAAGAGCAGCGAGCGAGAATGACTCTCCGATGGGATTACTTTGGGTGCACATCGCAAAAGCAAATACGCATAACGCCGGAAGAGACCAGTTTCGCGATATCCCCGCAAGGGTCTCGCGGACACGTTCATCGTGAAGCAGCAAAGCCGTAAAACAGCCGATCAGCAACCAGTCAGAGTGCAGGAATGTCGGACCGGTTGGAAACTGTGCACCATAGCGGTACCACATCTCCCATCGGAAGACCGTGCATGCAATCGCACCAAACAAGGCCATCCAGCGGGCGCGCAGTGCGCCTGCCAGGAACAGAGTCAGTGGCCAAACCAGGTAAAACTGCTCCTCGATTGAGAGCGACCAGAAATGGCCCGCGAGTCCCATCTTGCCGACAAAGTTCCGGTAGCAGAAAAGGCATGCCATGATCTCTGGCCGCGATGTAAACGACTTGCCGGTTAAAACGCTCATCAGAACCAGAAAAGCGAGATAGGTCCAAGCCGCCGGCATCAATCGAAAAAAACGACGGAGATAGAACCGCCTGAAGCTGATTGGCCCTTCCAGCAGCTTTGAGGTAATCAGGAATCCGCTCAGCACAAAAAAGAGCACGACTCCGTGGTATCCCGTCTCTGTGGATGTACTGAAGTGATGGCCGAACAAGGAGACCTGGAGGTGATCAAAGAGCACGAGCCCGATCGCGATGCCACGCCAGCCATCCAATGAACGTATTCGATTCATCGCGTCTCGATGCTCCCGAAACGAACGCAGCCGCCCGATTCGGAACCCCATATCCCATTCCATCGTCGTGGATTGGAGTTCAGTGTCTCACGAATTCTGCGCAAACGTAGCCTCTCAAAAGGCTCCCGGATGCCCTTCAGTAATCGACTCGTCCGGCGAGTAAGCCAGTTAGAGGCTTCCGACTCCTTGTGCACGGTGGTTTGCGTCTCGCACGGATTCGGCTCGCGTTCCTCTCTGACGGAACTGTCGGCCCCTGTCGTAGCGCTTTCTCCTGAAGTCTTCACCAAAGCCCAGAGGTAAAAAACGGCCATCGCCAAAAGAATCAAAGGAGCGGGCCGTGTAAGAACGGAGGTCGCAAAGCGACTGAGAAAACTCGGTTGAGGCACCTGAATGCCGCGCGTAAGAAAGATTCGAGCGCCGGTGAATATGTCCCCCGTCATCAAAATTCCTGCAACTGTGATCACCAGGGACGACCACCCGAGCAATCCTCGCCTTGCCCAGAGCACGGCGCATGCCGGAATCGATATCATCAGCAACTTGGCATCGTGCTGGAAGTGATAGGTAGGAAGCATCGAAAGCGGCGCCGCCGCCGCAAGCGCCAGCCAGATTCCATTCGCGCTGGCGCCATAGCGCACCGCAACAAGAACCCACAACAGCAAAAGAATTGCGCAGATTACGTAGGTGATCAAATCGTAGACCTGCGGCTTCTCAAAAAAGATGCTGACCACCGTCTGAAGTTGAACCAGCGAGTCCATATTGCGACCGGCCATTCCGGTTGCGGCGGGATCTACGATGCTGCCGATTCCAGACAGCGACGCCATGTTCGATTTCAGCTCCGTGACCCAATGCGGAGATCGTTGCGTAACCCAGGCCACCATCGGGATGCTGGAGATTGCAAGCACAGCCAGGCTCTGCAGCGCCCGCTTGCAAAACACGCCTCCGGCAAGAAGAAGGAAAAGCCACACCAGTCCGGAATCATTCGGCTTCAGGGCCAGGCTGACTGCCAGGCACAACACTCCGGGCAACACGAATCGCTGGCGATAGAAAGTCCAAACCGCAACAACGCAGAGACTGACGGCGATTCCGGCAGAATTGCCAATCATAAACAGCCAGAAGCTGTTCATCAGCACGAGACCGGCGAGCACACCGGACATGATCGGAGATGCATCGGCGGCCAGGTCCCACGCCGCGATCGCCGCCAGGATAAAGCTTCCGGACAGCAGAACTGTCCAGGCCACCCCTCCCGCCGTGAAACCCAAAAGCGCAAAGGGCACGGTGAAAACAAACGCGGTCGGCGGATAGAAGTAGCGGCTCTTCACCTGCCGATCCAGCACCGGTTCGGTCGGACGCTCTTGGCCTTCCGCGTAATACACGCGCAGAACATCCCGCTCGCTGTACGGATCACCACGCTCTAGCAGGCACCGGGCGCCGTAATAGACAACCTTGAAATCGCCCATCTCAATTCGAGACACACGCCTCCACGCGATTCCAATGACGAGGAACGCGACCGCGCCGAGCAGAAGCAGGATCAACCCGTCAGATCGCCTCTTCGTCCATTCTCGCATCATCGTTCTCCGCTCACCTCGCGGCAATTTGCCAATAACCCTGCGTCAACGATCAAACACTGTTCTGTGCAACGATCGCTTCCGAACCGTCGGAAACAGAGGCTCCCATCGACTGGGAACCTGCCCGCACGTAAATCCAAAGGAAAAAGCAGGTCGTGATCAACAAAGCAATCGGCGCAGGCCTTTCAAACGAAATCATCTGGAGTTTTCCCAACGTGCTTGTCGCAGAATAAACATGCCCCTCCCCAATGCGCGCAAGTAGGGCATGCGGGATATCCCCGGTCAGTGCAAGAGCGACCAGCGTTACTAATACGCAGGCTCGTCCGGCACTGCGCCTCTGCATCCAAAGGATTGCGCTCGCCGGCACCGCCAAAAGCAGCAGCTTTGAATCGTGGTAGCGATGGTAAATCGGAAGCAAGGTCATCGCCGAGACGACGGCCATTGCCAGCCAGGATCGTTCCTCGCTCGCAGGTTGACGAATGGTCGCCAACGTCCAGACGATGAGCAGCACACCGCAGAGCAGGTAGGTCGTGGTGTTGTAAAAAACAGGTTCATCATCAATCACGGCAAACACAGTCTGCAGATTGACGGCAGAGTTTATGATCAGCGGAGTTGCGGTGTCTGGACCGGGATCATTGACGCCGCCGCGCGACGATATTTGAGCTATGTTTGCGGCCATTTCCTGTCGCCAGTTTGGAGAAACCGAAGATATCCAGGCAATTGCGATCGCAGCAACCGCGCATGTGAGCAGGAGTGCCTGCAACGCTCGACGTCGATAGCTGCCGCCAGCAAGGATCAGATACACCCAAATCAGATAGGCATCGTGGGGTTTCATGCAGAAGGCGATCGTCAGGCAGGCGATCGCAGCGAACCCAAATCTCTTTCTGAAGATGCAGGCCACTGCCACAACGCATGCACCGACCGCGATCCCGGCTGCGTTGGCCTGGAAAAGAACCGTTGCGCTATTGGCAAGAAAGAAGCCGATCAGAATCCCTGAGAGAAGGGGCGCATGTTGCGCTGAAACCTTCCACACAACAAACGAAGGGAGGAGCAATCCAAGTGCGATCAACGCCATCCAAATCAGGTGAGCCGGATACCAGGTCAGGAATGCGAGTGGGGCGGCAAGAAGCAACGCTGTCGGAGGATATACACATGGGATTTGCCCGGCGCCAGCGTAAAGAATTGATTTTGGATTTAGAAATCCTCCCGATTTGAGTTGGCTGTACTTGTCGCGGCTTTCGGTGTATGGATCCTGATGTTGCACGAGAAATCGCGCGTGGTAATAAACCGGCTCGAAATCGCAAGCTCCGTTCGGAGACCCGCGCTCAAGAGCAAATCCCGATATAACGAAAATCACTCCTCCCAGAATCACTGAAAGCAATCCAAGAAGTCGCGCTGTCCCTTCATTTCTCATCAGTGTTTATCTGTCCGCCTTTGGTGATTCAGCAATCTGCTCATCTTCCGGGTTCTGGGTTTTCCGTCATTGGCAAGCCGCTTCCGCTTTGAGTTGCACGTGAATCTGGGCATCATGCTGCTTGCCGCAGACGTATACAGCAAGGTAGAACACCGACACGAGCAACAGCACTAATGGAGCGGGTCGCGTGAAAAAGATCGTCAAAAGCTTCTCTCCGAGCGGCATCGTCGCGACGTCCAGTCTGCGGGTGAGCAGACTCAAAACCGCGAGCGGAATATCCGCGGTCACGATCGTGCCAGCCCCCACCAGGTAAACGCCGACCTTTCCTATGAGACCGCCACGCGCCCAAAGGCACGCGCAGCCCGGCACCGCCAGCAGCAGAAGTTTTGCGTCGTAAGGGCGATGGTAACTCCCCAGCATCGAAAGAGCCGAGATCGAGGCAAGCGCGTACCAGGTATTCGCAGTTGACCCCTGTGCGCGAAGTGTTGTGACTCCCCAGACAACGAGCAAGATCCCGCAAATCGTGAAAACTACCGGATTGTAGAAGCTCGGATCATCCTTGAAGGCGCTCACCACCGATTGCAGGTCGATGATGACATCGGTGCTGCCCTTTCGGCTGATGGATGTCGGTCCCGGGTCGCTGATATCGCCGTGTGATGATATCGCCGCCAGATTTGCTCTTAATTCATGGTTCCAGTGGGGAGCTACGCCCGAAACCCACATCACCGTCGGAATCGCAAAAAGCACCGTCAACGCCAGCGCCTGGAGTCCGCGTTTCCGCAGAGCGCCTCCCGCGAGCAATAGGTAAAGCCAGACCAGTCCGGAATCATGAGGCTTGAGAGCAAGGCTGACTGCCAGGCACAGCACTCCAGCCCAGACCAGACGCTCCCGCACAAAGCACCACACCGCTACAACACAAAGCCCTACCGCAAGTCCGGCAGTGTTGCCAACTGCAAACAACACCTCGCAATTTGCCAGCATGATGCAGATAAGAAGCAGCGCCACGCCGGGCGCATATTCCCGGGCCAGATCGTAGGCAAGAAGTGCGGCCGCCGTAATACTGCATCCGATCAAAATCAACCAGATTACGTGCGATGGTCCCCATGTGAGCAACGCAAGCGGCGCCACGAGAAACAGCGTCGTCGGCAGATTCACGCAGACCGGCACGGCGCGTAGAAAAAACTGCCTCCTCACGGGCGCCGAAGGGAACTCCCCACTCTCCGCGCTGTAGACCCGAAGGAAATCTTCCGGATTATAAGGGTCACTGTGTTTGATGAGACAACGGGCACCGTAGTAGATCGCCCGGTAGTTTGCGGTCGTTCCCGGCGAGGAGTGATCGAGAAGAACGCCCGACAGTATCGAAATCCCGCTACTCAGCAGGATCAGCAACACACTCATCGGGCGCATCTTCGCCATCATCGCATCGCTCTTCTCGGTCAGGGGTGATTCGCGGCTTCAGAATAGACCTGCTGGTCGACCTTGCGGCCGTTGGCGTCGAATCGCGGCAGGTGCACGATGCCGAGCTTGTGCGCAACAAAACTGAGCGTGGTGCCCAAAACGCCAAGGCCGTATTCAACGCTTCGTTTGAAGTTGATGGAAGATGCTTCCTGGAAGTACTTTGTCGGACAGGAGATTTCGCCGATCCTGAATCCGAACATCACAGCCTGGGCAATCATCTGGTTGTCGAAAACAAAGTCATCCGAATTCTCGAGAATCGGAAGCGTCTCCAGCAACTGCCGCGAAAACGCGCGAAACCCGGTGTGATACTCCGATAGCTTCACACCCAGAAAGAGGTTCTGAAATGCCGTGAGTAAGCGGTTCGAAACGTACTTGTAAACCGGCATCCCGCCGCTTAACGCTCCGCCGCCGAGGATGCGCGACGCGAGCACCATGTCGTACACCCCGCTCGCGATCATGCCTGCCATCGCTGGAACCAGCAACGGCGTGTATTGGTAGTCGGGATGAACCATCACCACGATATCGGCCCCTGCAGCCAATGCCTCGCGGTAGCATGTCTGCTGATTCCTGCCGTAGCCGTAGTTCTCTTCGTGAACGAAGGTGTTCAGCCCTAACTCACGCGCGAGCTTAACGGTCTGATCCTTGCTCGAGTCGTCCACCAGAATCTTGATATCGACCACATCGGTTAACTCGCGCACCGTCAACTCGAGGGTCTTCTCGGCGTTGTAGGCCGGCATCACCACGGCAATACGTTTTCCATTGATCATGCTTCCCTACCCCGCTTCGCTCTATTCTCACATCTTTAGTACTGCAAAGTATCACCGGGACAACGCCGCGGTAACCTGCTCCGGCACGGGGTATGGCATGACCTCTGCCGCGGGCGAGTCCGGCTGAACCAGCCAGACCTTTCGATCTCTGTAGTAACGGATCAGTTCCGCGTTGCTGGCTTGGTCCATATCACGCGCCCAGATCACCTTGGAAGCGTCGATATCAGCGCCGTTATATACCCATTCATCCACCGGGTTGTGTCCCGGCGAGTAGCGGACGATGGCGAGCTGGCCGCCTGGGTTTTGCGCCAGGGCACCCCACACCTTCTCGCGCTCCGACACGAAATGATCCGGACCGAACCAGTTGCAGATCCACGTCGAAAAGGGGTATCCCGGAACCGGACACTGAATCTGCCTGTCAAACACCCGCAAACCTGCCATCAGTACACAAATCGAGACCGTGACGCGCACCATGGACATTCCCACTGGCTGGCCCCCGGGGCGCCATTGCCACAGGTGGCGCATAGACTGCATTCCCACCGCGTAAAACGCCGCGGTGAAGGGCGCCAGGTAATGGGGAAATAGATATATCTCGATGGTCATGCCGCAGGCCAGGACGATCAGGCAAATCACGAGAAATCGAATCCGGCGGTCGCGCAGAGCCCAGGGAAGCATAAACAGCGCCGGCAGAAATACCACTCCTGAAAAGAACAGGATGCCGCGCAAAGCCTTCACCAGCGTTATGAACGGAAAACGAGTCCTGGAGTGGACCCGGTAATAGTCCTTGAGCTCGTCCACCTCGTAAAACCGGCGCATCTCGGCATGGCGATAGGCAGGCTCCGGGCGCGGCTTCTGCCACACGTAGTAGGGCGCAAGAGCATAATTGGCCCGATTGACGGTATATGGCAGCGTGGTTGGGTTTCCAAAGACGCGCAGGTCGTAGTACCCCATCCAGGCGATTCCGGCGGCCAGGAGAGCCACTGCAGGCCCTGCCGTGCGGGCAAGCGTTATCCCCCTTACACGCCTCTTCCGTGCCCACAGCAGCAGCGCTACGCCCACCGGCAGGCACAGGAGCATCCCTTCGTATGGTCGCGTCACAATGAGCATCACGACCCCCGCCGCCATCAGCAGCGCATATCGAACGCCCGGGTGTCTCTGGAATCGTGGCAGAGCCCCCAGCACCAGGGCGCCTCCTAGTGCCGCTAAAGTACCTGCAGTGTGATAGGTGTTGGTCCAATAGCTGAAAACGCCCAGCCGCAACACCGCGAGAAAGCCGCCGAGAAGTGCCCAGGAAGGCGGCATCCAGCCCTGAAGCATCCAGCAGATGGCGGAGCACATCAGGGCCGCGGCAAAAGGCACCGCAAGCCAGAAACTGCCCAGCAATATCTTGCCCAACGAAAGGAGCAGGCCCTGTCCAGGGAAATACATGGACATGTACGTGGGTTGCATGTCGATGTGCATCGACTCGAAATGGACCCACATGGCAGGAGTCGGATTTGCCAACCGCCAGTGCGCGAATGTATCCGCTGCCAGGAGATTGCTGTAGTCATCCGCTGTGAATGGAGCCGGAACCGGCAGAAGCGGAAGGATTGAAAACCGCAAAATGAGCACCGAAAGGCCCACAACGAAAGCCGACACGAAACGGCGCTTGGACAACCGATTGAATTGCCTCTCGATCCGATTGAAAGAGGCCAAAGCCATTCGTGGCCAGGCGAAGCACAGGCCTACAGCAACGGCAGTGAATGCCGCCTCCATTCCCATTAAGGAGAAGCCTGACGCCGCGGGCGCTGGAGCATCTGAAATCATGAAGGAGCTATTCGGCAATTATAAGGGAGACTCTAAAGAATCAGTTGCAGGGGAGATCGATCGGTGGTGACAGTCTGTAATTGCAGGTAGCTCCAGCCGCCGAGAACTGCACAGGAGCAATTGACTTGAATTGTACGGGAATTGACTCTTAGTTGGAGGGGTAATCGCCTGGAAACAAGATGCGGCAACAGCCGAAGCTGTTGCCGCATCTTGTCTCGCCAAATTGCGCGATTTGTTGAGAGATTGACCTCCAGCCAGGCCGGAGATCATCTCGACTATACGTTGGCTGTCAGTGTCGTGGCGATTGAAGAGAAGGCATTGTTGATGCCCTTGGCGAGATAGCCCATGCCGGTGATCGCACCGAAAGCGATCAGGGCAACAACGAGGGCGTACTCAACCAGGTCCTGACCTTCTTCGCGCTCGATCATGGACTTTGCTGCTACGTACATCTTGATCATCAGATCGTTCATTCCTGATTCTCCATTTCCTGGGTTGGGGTTCCAGTCATTGACTGGTGGCAGTGCATGCGTTGAAGCAAGTGTTGTGCATTAGGTTTAGCACTTGGCTTAATTAGAAGTCAATCACTTATAAAAGTGCATACCACCAAAGGTGTACAGAGAGGGCCTGACAGGCCCTGACAGGCCTCACACGAAAGTGTTATTGGCTTTTTGAGCGCCCTGATGTATGCGGGAACTCTCAAAAATCACTCCCCTGAATCAAAGCTTGGTTACTGTCGATTCGTTACCGCCGCAAAGGGCCGGCAATCCTTGCCGCGAATAATCATTCCGGCCAGGTACGTACACAAGAGCATCATCAGCAACCCTGCAAGCACGTCGACGCCGTAGTGCCATCCAGTCGTCATCGTCGAAATTGTGACCAAAAATGCCAAGAGCATTGCGGGATAACGGAGATAACGGAATGGATAAAGGGCATGTGCCGATACCACCGCCCAGAAAACATGGAACGACGGAAGGCAGACGATCCCCCCGAAGGAGTCCTTGATGATCAGTGAACCTTGCCTCAACGCATTAATCGTCGCCTGGCACTCCTGCTGCATTGGCCTCGGAGCAAAATGCCAGCCCACCCACGGACCAACCGCCGGTAAAAAAAGCATGAATGGCAACGCCAATACGAAGCTCAGGGCATTCGCCAGGACAAATCGTTGTGCGGCCTCGCGTTTCCCGAAGAGCGCCGGAAGAAGGATCGCCCCGAGCACCACTGGGTGGAGCGCCCAGCTATAGGAAGCGTTGAGTATCTCGTCGAAAACCCGATGCCGCGCCGCAAACGCCATGATCGCCGGAATGCTGATCCCGAGACGTGCATCCAGATTCCTCCATAAATCGTCGCGCAATGGAAATCCGAAGGTCTCGGCAGTGGGCGCGGCCTGCGTAATCAGCAGGGCGATCAAAAGCGTCCAGGGAAGCATCAGAATCGCATCGCGCCTTGCCCACTTCTTCTTCTCGTGCAGAAACGCGGCGGGAACCAGGAGCGGCGGAGTAAGTAGCAGCACGGTTTCGATTAACGGAGTCGCCGAATGCATGCCGCCTTTCGGGGCCGAAAAGATGCAAAAGGCAAGCAACACCGCGCTGCAGCACGCCAACGCGAGGTGCACGCGCCGGAATGACTGCGTTGAGGGCTTCTCGAATCCCTTGGCGACAAGGGGTTCAGCGATGGCGGGTGAATGCATGCTTTTCACAATATAACAACCGCTTTGGCTGGCCGCATTGCTCAGATTCCTCTTTGCGGGAGTTCGGGATCCTGATAACTCTTGAGTTTCTCCAGTCAGCGCAATGTCGCATCACGTGCTGCTCGTTTCGACTGTGTCCAGGAAGTGCGCTGAGGCACCCCTATCCTCAGCGTCCATTCGGCAATGTTTAGCGTATTGGAACAAGTTGAATGCACCTAAAGCCATCAGTGCGAGCGGAGCAGGCCGCATCAGGATGATTGTGAGCCCCGCGCCGAATGCGCCGCCTGGAATATGTAACCTTTGCGAGAGGATTGAGAGCAATGCCAGCGGCAGATCTGACGTCAAGAGAATCCCGATGGCCGTTAAAACGACAGACATCCATGCAGCAAGCGTCCTTCCAGTCCAGAGGATGGCGCACGCCGGAATTGTGAGAAGAAGAAGCTTGGCGTCGTAGGGCCTGTGATATACCGGCAACATAGTGAGAGGAGCAACAGCGGCAAGTGCGAGCCATGCTGAGTTCTTCGAGAAGCGCGATCGGATCGCCAGAGAAACCCATACAGCCAGAAACGGAGCACACAGCAGGTACGCTGCCGGCCTGTAAAAAGCGGGGACATCGCGAATGACACTGGTAATCGTTTGCAGGTCGATGATCATTCCCGTCCCGATGATTTTGTTGGCGGTGGGACCAGGGTCGTTATATGACCCTCGCGCCGCGTACTCCTGCACGTTCAATTGAAGTTCCGACAGCCAATGCGGCGAGATCTGCTGAATACTCGCCAGCGCGATGATTCCAATTGCAGCCGCGGCCAGCAAGCTCTTGATCGCGCGCTTTCTTGAGACCCCTCCGGCCAGAAGGAAATAGAGCCAAACCAGACCGGCATCGTGAGGCTTGATCGCCAGGCTGATGCCCATGAAGATGATGCCCATTGTCACGAGCCGATCCTCGAGGAAGCACCAGGCTGCGGTCACGCAGAGACTCACAGCTACACCCGCCGGATTTCCTCCAGCGAAGAGAATGCCGCAATTCACAAGCACGAAGGAGATCAGGTAAAGGGGCGGATCGGATGCGTATCGGCTGGCCACACTCCACATCAGGACCGCGGCAGCCGTTACTCCGCAGACCGTTAGAGTCATCCAAACGAGATACGCCAGAGGCCAGGGAAGCAGCCCGAAGGGTGCCAGGAGAATTGCAGCGCTCGGCAGATACATCTGCGATGCAACGATCATCTGGCTGCGGTAACCCTCGGCTGCCTTCGGAATCGATTCCCCACCTTCGGCGAGATAGACTCTCAGTAACTCACTCTCGTTGTAGGGATCGCGGTGTTGTACAAGGCACCGTGCACCGTAATAAACGATCTTGAAGTCCAGGATCACGCCGCGAGCGGCCCGCGCCAACGCCATCCCCCACAACAGCGAAAAGCAACTGCAGAGACAGAGCAGAAGCGCTACTGCGATCATCGTCTTGCTCGCACTCAAACTCTTTCTCTGCAAATCCCCCTCCGGACAATCACTGCATTTTTAGTTTGCCTGACTGGATCGCGAAACAAAACGGCGATTTGAGCTCAGCCAGTAGGTAACCAACCACCCGGCCCCCGTCCACCATAGAAACATGTAACCGAATCCCAGGATGCCCGCGATCTGGAACAGATAGAACCCATAGCCCAAATTAATAAATGCGAAGCAAACAAGAAAAATTCTTTTGTTTCCCGTCACGAATGCCGTCACCAGTGCGGGAAGGACCAGGACCTCATCGTAGGGATAGCTGTAGTAGCTGCACGCTATCGACGACACAAGAACGAGCATCCCATCCGTATTCCAGTCCCATACCAGCCGACGTCGGCACCAGTAAGTTAGCAGCCACAGGACGCCGACGATTTGAGGAAGAATAGCGAGCATGTGGTGGCCCGAAATGGTGTAAAGCATCCCCCCTGGATTCGGATACGGGACCCTCTCATCAACGACCTCCCGCGTACGCTCAAGGAATTGTGTGAATACGTGAGGATTGAGTGTAAGGACGACCACACTCGAAACAGCCAGCGACAGCGCAGTTGAATAAGAGATCTTCCATCTTCTCGTCTGGAAGATCCAGAGACCAATTGCAAGCAGGAATAGAAGTGCCACGTGCGGTTTTCCCATCACCAGGAGAAGAAATGCACCGGCGAGCCAATCCTGCCGCCGCTCAATGGAAATGAGGAAACCTGTAATTCCAAGCAGGACCAAAACTGTCCACTGGCCCAACATAAGCAGAACAATTGTTGGACCGAAAATCAGTGGAAATAGAATCGAGAACAACGATTCCGGTTTCTCGATCCGCCGCCAAACGGCTGCCACACAACCCGTCACGACAACGACGCTGAATACTGTCCACCATGCAAAAGCGACTCGGTAGCTGAACATTCCCAGCGGAAGGATGAATGGAATCGCCCATGGTGGATTTCTTAATAAGAGCGGCGGATTCGGAGCTCCTATCCCGGATACTCTTTCGAATGTGGAAACAAGGTGCGCCGAGTAAGGGTCTTGTCGGACTAGATGCGCAGCCGCCCAATACGCGGTGAAGTCCTGCGGCGGGAGAACTGACGCCGCCATAAGCGCGGCCACAAACAGCACTCCCACCACAAATGTGATCAGTGCTGCTGTAGGGATCGATTTAGACCGCATGGCTTGCTATACACCCCGGCAGCAAAACGGACGATAAGACTGGGCCTTCCTCTGCTCCGGCACGATTCAATGGCCCTGGATTCCGTTCTTTGCTGCAGTCCTCCAATTGATTATGTGGGCTCCACGATTTCCAGAATGTCTCCGCGCACGGTGCCCGTATTCCGAATTGTTCCGGCCGGAAGTTCAAGCACAGAGTGCGCCGAAAGACACCCTGAAATTCGCCAGGCAGGAACACTGTCCTGGACCTTCTTAACTCGGTGCTTCCGATCCAGATAAATGAGATCGATCGGGAACTTCATGAAGAAAGTGTGGACCGCTTCACAGGGAATAATCCACATCCCTTCCCCATCCCCGAGACCCGCTCGACCAAGAAGCCCCTTGGAGCGCTTTGGTCCGCTCCCGGCCACCTCAAGCTTGTCGGCAACGCATGTGTTTCTGGTCAGGTTTCTCACAACCATCCGAACGTCCTGCCGACTTCTCACGGGATCAGCACCCGCATTGCTGTCCGGACTCGCTTTTTGAGACTCTTTCATCTCCGGTTCGAAGCCCCTGAAACTTCTGCTGGTTGGGCAATCAGATCATTCGGATCTGCAGAAGATCGATGATCAACCCGTTCAGTGCTCTATGCGCAAGGAGCCCCAGCGAGCATGTCTCACTGGGGCTCACAAGTCGTTATACAGCTGCTTTGGACATGAACCGCCTATTGCGGTCCGGCTTGCGTGGCTTGGCCGCCGCCGCCACCGCCAACGCTCATTCCGCCTTCAATTTGAAGCGGTGTCTCCGGCTTCTGGCTCTCAATCAGCTTCTCCACAGGAATGGTCGCCGGAGGAGGCGGAGGTGCACTTCCGGGAGCCTTGACATCCGGAGTGTGCATCGGAATCGGAGAGTTCGGGGGCAGGAATCCTTCCGGATACTTCAGCTCAGGCAGGGGGGTCCCCGCGTCAATCGGGTTCACGATCTCGGGCGTAACGATGACAATCAACTCAGAATTGGACTTGGTCCGCTGCATGGTGTTGAAGAACTTGCCCAGAATCGGAATATCGCCGAGAAATGGAATCTTCTCAAAATTACTTGTCTCGCGGTTATCCAGCAGACCGCCAATCACGAAGCTTTGCCCATCGGAGAGTTCCACTTCCGTCTTGACGCGCCTGATGGTCAGAGCAGGAACGTTCGCCCCACCAATGTTAACGGAGTTTGCGTAGTCGAGGGCGCTGACTTCTGGTGCGACCTGCAACCGGATCGTTCCTCGATTCGTGATGGTGGGAAGGAAGGCGAGCAGAACACCGTATTGCTTGTACTGAATCGTAATGGGCGCTGATGCGCCGCCCGTCACACCCGTCTGCGCAACTGGATACGGGTATTCACCACCAGCCAGAAAGCTGGCCTGATGACCGTTCTTTGCAAGAACGTTCGGTTCCGCGAGAACCTCGGCCAGACCCTTCTGCTCCAATGCCTGAATGGTTGTACCGAGATTGATGCCGGGATAATAGGCAAATAAGTTTAGCGGGTTGACGTTGCTAATAGTAGCCGCCCCTCCGCTCACGCTGATTCCTGGTGCCGTGAACTGATTGGTCGTGATTGATCCGATTGTATTGCCGAATCCCGTGCTGAAGATGTTCATGCCAAGCTGCTTCTCTCTGGTGCGATCAATGCTGGCAAAGCGAACCTTCAGAAGAATCTGCGGCTCAGAGGCCGGAACATTCACATTGAGCAGGTTCACAACTTTTCCTGCAGTCGAAGCAATCATCACGGCGCGATCGGAACTGTTCAGATTGTTTACCGTACCGCGCAGGAATATCACTCCGTTATCTTCCGAAACCCTGACGTTCTGGCCCGGCAACTCGGCTCTGAGTTCCCGGCGAATGCCCTCGAGCATGTCGTTCGAAGCGAAGGAACTGGGACGAACCGAAACGTTGAAGAACTGCCGTCCGCCGCTTTGATCCCAGATAATCAGGCTGGTTTCGCCCGGTGCCTTGCCGCTCAGCAGGATCTGCGTCGGACTTACGGCTTGCGCCTCAGCGAAGCCCCCCAGTCCGACAACAATCCGCGTTACAGGCCGGGCAAGGTCAAGCACTACCGATTTGCCCACCGCCAGCGACAGGTCGTTTGTTGAATCTTGACTCGTGGTTGCCCCCGGCTGGGCTCCCGGCAGGGGTGCCTGAGCCCACATGGACGCCTTGGCACAAAACAAAAGTGTCAAAGCACTGACACAGGCAATGGCAATCCCAGTTCTAGCTTTCACTGTTTCCCCCCGGGCGTTGCAAATTTATCTTCGGTTTTGGTGCCCCCGTTGATCACAGTCACTGTCCACATCTCCTGAGCTTTTTTGACTGGATGAACCGCACCAGTGAAGTGAGGTTTGGTTGCGGGCGCGTTCTGATCGAGGAACAGATTTGTCATCGCTGTTCCCTGAACCGGCGCAACCTTTTGGTCGAGCGGATTGCGAAGCACAAGCTGAATCCGCGTCTCATTGCTTGCGAGCGCCAGCACCTGCGCCTGTTCCGGAGTCACAAGCAGATTGACCACCTGCACCTGCTGCGGCTTGCCCTCCGCATCCTTCTGAATGTCTGTTCCGGCAGAAAGTACCTCGATGTTCTGCAGGACCGTCCGCACCTGGGTGTTGTTGCCTCCACCCCCGTTTGTGGCGGGAGGAACACCGGAGATGAGAACATCAACGTGCATTCCGGGAAGCACGAAACCGGCCACGCCAACCACCTGATCGACTCTGACTGCGATCGCACGCATACCGTCCTTGATCGTTGCAGCCAGGCCGCCTCCGGATCCCATTGGAGCAAGCCGATCATCAAGAAGCGGCTCACCGGCATAAAGCGGAGAGATTACTCCGCGGCCGATCGCGTTCTTGGCATCCAGAATCGCGCTCTTCGGAACCGTACCCATAATTTGAACGGTTGTCAGATCCGGGGCGCTCAATACCGTTCCGATTTTGATATCGGTAGCGGCGGCAACCACTCTCGTGGATGGTTGCGGCTTAACAGCAGCAATGCGCATGCCGACCAACCGGTACACGAGCACGGAGCACAGTGCTGCCACTACGAATGCAGCGAGAAGAATGGTCACCAGTCTTCGGTTCATCAGAGTCCTGTCTTCGCGAGGTGAAGCACCTGTTTTCGCTCCTTGCCACAAATTTCATCGGCGCACGGAGAGACGGCCTCTTCACATAGAGTTAGTGGTCGAAAATGGTTTAACTGCCTACACGGGTGAATGCCGCTAGAGTATAGCACTATGCGACATTTGGAGTGCATCGAATTTAGCACCGCCAAACCGAAGTACCTAGAAAGCCACTTAACGAGAAACCGGCCCTTAAAGCTCCCTCCAAAGCAGGTTCACCCCGCTCCGGACAGCGGTATCTGCTCATGCCTCGACTCATCTGTCAACGGTACCAAAGCGTTGAAAATTCGAAGCCGTCGGCGCCTGCTTCCTCCCACGGAAGCTGCCCGGCTTCGCTATAACGAATGTGAGTCTTTTGTTACCTAAATGACCTTGTAGAGTTAGAAATCAACGCGCATACTAAAAGCAACGTTCGCAATGCGCACAAGGATCACGCGACTGTACAGCTGTGACCGTGCCTGGGTGTAACTCTGCGGCCCCGAGTTAGAGGTGCCTTGAGGAGCAACACTCAACCGGAAACAACACCTGTTCCCCCATGTAAAGTACGAAAAGACAGTCAGGAGAGGGGTTCACTCGGCGGATGAGGTCTTCGCGCACGATCACACTATTTTCGCTGCAACCAGAGCCCCGCCGCGGGCCCTCCGCGCTTGTGGCATCGGTTGTGCTGCATGCGGCGGCAATCGCCCTGGTACTCTCCGCGTTCGTCTACGCACCGCAATTCCGGCTGAATACTCCAGACGCCTACATGATGCAGCACGTCAGTTTGAACATGCCCTATCCGCCGATTCCAAAAGCTGGAGGAAGCGGAATCACGGCTCCGAAGTCGTCCTCGTCAGGGTCATCCTCGTCAGGGGCTCAAGGTTCAGCTCAGGAAAAACTTGCAGCTCCCGCATCCAGCCGCATTCACTTCATGCACCGCAAACTCGCCCCGCAGACCCTGATCGAGCCTGATATCGATCCAGACAGAATGCTGCCGAAGGAGACTCCGCTTCCGGCCATGCTGCTCTGGTCTGGGCACCGCCCAAAGGTCCAGATGCTCACGCCTCCCAGACCGCAGCCGCCTTCCATCACGCTCGACAAACCGAAGCTGAACTTCCCAAACAAAGAAACACACATCGCCGAACTCGACATATCGCCGACGCCCTTCCAGTCCAACAAGCCCATGCCTCTGGCCAGCAAATCGTCCCCCGTAATCCTGAACCGTCAACTGGATGTTCAGCGAATTCCGGAGACGGGCTCAGTCTCGACCATCGAGCCCACGCCGGCTGCCGTATTATCCGCGTCCGATCTGCACATGAATCAGGGCGTTGTCAGCATGCCTGCCGCGAACCAGTCTGCAGAGGGTTCAGAAACGGGCGGACTGGGTTCCGGCAAAACACCCAACTCCCTGCAGAACGGCTCCGGAGACTCGGGGAATAGCGCTGACAAGGGATCGGGCAAAGGACAGAGCTCCACCGGCGGGAAAGCTGCCGGAGCCGGAAGCGGGGACGGCCAAAAGGGAGCCGGAACGGGTGGCGGGCAAAAGGGAACCGGAAACGGGAACGGCGGAAACGGGGGCGGGCAAAAGGGAACCGGAAACGGGAATGGGAACGGCGGAAAAGGCTCTGAATCCGGAACCGGCGGCGGCCAGGGCACTGGACACAACGCGGGATCGGGATCGGGATCGACCACCGGGCATGGCTCGGGAGACGGCGAAAACGGCTCTGTTACACGTATCAATCTGCCCAGGAACGGTCAGTTTAATGTGGTTGTGGTGGGAACGTCGCTCGACGACCAGTACCCTGAGACAGCCGATGTCTGGAAGGGCCGCCTTGCCTACTCTGTTTATTTGCACGTGGGCTTGGAAAGGAACTGGATCCTTCAGTATTCGCTTCCGCGTGCCGCCGACTCTGCCAATTCGGGCAGTGCCCGCCTCGAAGCGCCCTGGCCCTACTACATCGTCCGCCCGAATCTGAACTCCGATGACGCCACCTCAGATTCGGTGATGGTTCATGGGTTTGTCGATGAATCGGGCCACTTTGAAAAGCTTTCCGTCGTTTTCCCAACGGACATGGGTTACGCTCGCGAACAACTCGTTCTCAACGCCCTGCAACAGTGGCAGTTCAGGGCAGGAACGCACAATGGCCAGGTCGCAAAGCTTGAAGTACTCCTGATTATCCCGGAAGTCGCTGAATAGATCCCTGACCGCACTCTCAAAAGCGCATCGCACGTGCGCCATGCCCAAAGCGATCACGGAATCACCCGGAAACCAAAACTCCCTATTCAAAGGCCTGCGGTTTGCAAATCGCCTCAGGACGGCGTCTGCACACGCTGGATGAAACGATGCAGAGCCTTCTTGCCCACTCCGGTCTCGGGCAATGGTTCGCCGCTGTTTAAATCAACCGTATTCGACGGCACAAACGACAGGCCTACGCCATCCGTCCCCCAGCGGATTACCTTCGTCAGAACAGAAATGAAATCGTCAGGATCATCTCCATCCGTGTTCGTCCGCTGCAGCGTCATCAGGATCATCGTGCCGGGGAACCAGCGTTCATCTGTCAAAAGGTACAGGCCGTTCGTGCTGATATCCGCAATGTGAAATGCCTGCGGAGCGCCGCCTGTCCAGTAATAGGCGACGAGGCCCGGCAAGGGATGCCGCTTGGAGCCGCGCCGGTCCGTTGAGAGCCAGCGCAGGAAGCGTATAAACCACGACACATTATGAAACGCATCGGCGTCTGAGGTCTCCTTCTCTACGAGGCGCTGATGAGCAATCTGCATCTCCGCAGCCCGATCGGTTTCGGGAGCCGCCTCTGCCACCGCCGCCGGCGAAGCTTTCGTGCCTGCAGACAAATCGCCGCCGGACGCTGCCTTGTGGCCCGTTCCGTCCGGCGAATGCGCCAGGCGTTCCTGCATTTCATCCGCCGGGCAGATCAGGAGCATGTCACCCGGCTGCGTCTGCGATGAAAAAATGGTGTGTCCTGCAAGCACCAAGGCGCTTGCAGGCTGCTCTCGTGTCGGCTCTATGGCGTGATTCGGAAATGACTCAATTGCTTGAATGACCCGGTCTTCTTCGTCCAGGTAAATCAAATCGACAGGCGTAAGCCCCTTGGTGGCCGGAACTCCCCGGAAGGGTGTCAGCCACAGGCCCGCATCGGCTTTGATGGAAAGGTTCTCCATCAGAACCTTCAGTTGCTTGGCTGCGGTATCCGCAACAACAACGCCAAGGCTCAGAAAGCTCTCGCGGGTCTGGTTGTATACACAATACTTGCGGGTTTCCATTCTCTACGCCTCTTCAGAAAGCTGCCTGGACAGGGTCGGGAACGAAGGAGAACAGCTTCGCTCCAAACCTGACGACCGGACACCAAGTGACGCAGAGAATATTCTGCGCCCGTGTCACCCCGAATGAACTCCACCCAATCGACAACCAATGTCGATCGAACGAAGAGGAAGAGCTGATTCATGTCCGCTAATGATACCTGCGGTACAGACGAGAAAACACAGGTTTCACCGCCACGGGGCGATCTCTGCGAGGCAAGGGCGCCCGGGGGAAACGCGGGTTTCCTGCGCCCGCGTTTTCCTCCGGCACCCTTCAAGCAGACCAGGTTACTTCACCCGTGTGCGACGCCGCTGAATCAGGATGACCAGCACGATAACAAAGAGCACACCGGCTACGACCCGGATAATCGTGGTAGTGTCCATATCGATTTTCTCCCTTCATGGAAATGGTTAAAAACTATTGACCAAAAAACTGTTTGAATGAATCCGCCATGACGAGCACAGCAGGTCCAAGCACGACCAAAAAGAGCGAAGGAAAAATAAACAGTACCAGCGGAAACAGGAGCTTGACCGAAAGCTTTGCGGCCTTCTCCTCAATCTCCTGGACGCGTTTTGTTCTCAACGTATCAGAGTGCACGCGCAACGTCTTGCCAATACTGGTTCCAAATTGTTCTGCCTGAACCAGCATGGAAACCAGGTTTCGCACCACGTCAACGTCGGTGCGTTCGGCAAGGTGCTTCCACGCGTCCGATCGAGCCCGTCCTGCACGCTGCTCAAGGGCGACAATACCAAGCTCATCGCTCAGCGCCGGCTGCGCTTTGCTCAACTCGTGTGCGGTACGCGCCGTCGCCTGATCCAGACTCAATCCGGCCTCCACGCAGATGACGAGAAGATCAAGCACATCCGGAAGGCCTTTCCTGATCTCCGCCTGGCGACTGGCAATCTTCCTACCCAGCCAGAAGTCAGGCGCCAGAAAGCCGATGCCGCCTGCCAATGCAAGAATAAAGAACGGCCCGATGTGGATTGCGCCCGTCACCCAGGCAAGCAGGATCAGGACGACGGGAGTCATCACCTTGGCGCCGTAAAACGTCTTGACGGCAGTATCAGAGCGATAGCCGGCCCGCACCAGCCTCTGCTGCACGACACCGATCTCGGCCTGGCTTCTCGGCAGAATCTTCTCGAAGTGCTCGACAACGCCACCGATCACATGGCGTGTCTCTTCGATTGTCGTCGTAATCGACTTCTTGTTGGAGCGCGGATAAAGCGCTGCCGAGATGCGCTCCTGGATCTTGTCGCGGTAGAAGATCAGCAGGCCGCCGCTCCCGATAAGGAGAAACGCCACTATGAACGAAATAACCGCAAATGTCATATCTCCCCCTTTAGACGTCCATGTTGACGATCTTGCGAATGATCAAACCGCCGATCACGATCATGATCCCCGCAGCATACAGGAGCTTTATACCGATCTCCTTCTTCCACAGGTTGCTCATCAGGTCCGGATTGACCATGTAAAGCAACATTCCCAGCACCACGGGCAACAGAGTGAGAATCCAACCAGTCAAACGCCCCTGGGCGGTGTGCGTCATTACCTGCCGCTTCAAACGGAAGCGCTCGCGAATCACCTGGGCCGTCTTGTCCAGAACTTCGGCCAGGTTGCCGCCGCTCTCGCGCTGGATCAGAACGGCCGTTGCAACGATCTTCACGTCCTGGAGGGGAACGCGCGTGACAAAGTTGTCCAGCGCCGACTTCAGCTCGAGGCCGTAGTTCATTTCATCGAACGTCAGCCGGAACTCCCCGCTGACGGGGTCAGGACATTCACGCGATACCAGGCCCATGGCCGCATTCAAGCTGTGGCCAACGCGCAGCGCGCTGACAATCAGATCGATCGCCTCCGGAAGCCCCTGTTCAAATTTGCCCAGACGGGATTTGCGCTTTTGATATACCCAGAAAATCGGCCCCGCACCGGTGATCAGGCCGACAACAAGACCAAATAAGATAGCTCCCGTGCGCAGGTAAACCAGGTACGCAGGCACGATGAAACAGACACCGCAGGCCAGGCACAGCCCGCCCACTGTCCACTTCACGTTCGCCTGGTAAAGGAACCGGCGAATGCGCGGCGTCAACTCAAGCTTCGAGAGGTATCGATCAAGCCAGGGAATCGAACTCATCAGTTCGGTCTTGCGAACGTCGACAACGAGGTCTGCCATCTCGGGCTTGCCCACGGCAATCGCGGACTCAAGCCTGGTCATGATCGCGCGGGTATGTTCCGTCGCTCCGGATCCGCTCGCTGCCGCGATGAGAACAACTACCCCGAAAACTCCCAGGAACACGAGTAAGACGATGACAAGCATTGTTACCTCCCAATGCGCCTGCTCAGTTCACTTCCGTTACTTTCTCAAACAGGCTGGGCGGCAGGAAGATGCCAGCAGTACGTAGCTGTTCGAGGAATTTGGGTCGGATGCGACTGGGTACGAACGCCCCCTGCACTCTTCCGTTGGGTCCGATGCCTTTTTTCTGGAACGCGAAGATCTCCTGCATGGAAATGACGTTCTCTTCCATGCCTGTGATCTCATGAATACTTATGCACTTACGGGAGCCGTCGCTCAAACGTGAAGACTGGACCACGATCGTGAGCGCCGAAGCAACCTGCTGCCGCACCGTCTTCTCAGGAAGATTCAGGTTGGTCATTGCGACCATCGATTCGAGACGGGTCAATGCGTCGCGCGCGGTGTTGGCGTGAATCGTGGTCATGGATCCTTCGTGACCCGTATTCATGGCCTGGAGCATGTCGAACGCTTCTTCGCCGCGGCACTCACCGATAATGATGCGGTCGGGACGCATACGAAGGCAGTTGATGAGCAGTTGCCTCTGGCGGATGGCTCCCTGCCCTTCCACGTTGGGCGGACGGGTTTCCAAGCGCACGATGTTCTCCTGCGCCAACTGCAATTCGGCCGCGTCCTCAATGGTGATCACGCGCTCATTCTGCGGGATGTACTGCGAAAGGATGTTGAGGAAGGTCGTTTTACCAGCGCCGGTGCCGCCCGAGATCAGGATGCTCAAACGAGCACGGACAGCGGCAGAGAGCAATTCCATCATCTCCGCCGAAATACTCTTCAACTGGACTAGTTGGTTGGCTGCGAGCGGACCGGTGCCGAATCGGCGAATCGACATCGAAGGACCGTCGAGCGCGAGCGGTGGAATGATCGCGTTCACACGGGAGCCGTCGGGCAGACGGGCGTCCACCATCGGGGAGGACTCGTCCACGCGGCGGCCTACGCGCGACACGATGCGATCGATGATCTGCAGCAGGTGACGATCGTCGCGGAACGAGCAGTCAGCCCGCGAAATCAAGCCTCCTTTTTCAATGAAGACGTGATCCTTGTCGTTAACCATGATGTCCGAGATCTTCTGATCCTTGAGCAAAGGCTCCAGCGGACCGAGTCCGAAGACCTCGTCGAGCAGATCGGTCTGGATCTTTTCCTGCTCATCAAAGCTCAGCGGCACGCGGCGATCACTGATGATCTCGTTGATGATGCTTGAGACAGCCTGCCGCGCCTGACTGGAGTTGATGCGCGAAAGCTTTTCCAGATCGAGCTTCGACAGCAGCGTACGGTGTACTTCTGCTTTGAAGTTTTCCAGATTCATTGATTCCACGATGCGCCGTCCTCAGTTACGAAATCCCGTAACCACGGGGGATTATTTGAAAAGGCTGAAACCCTTCCGCTTCTCCGGCTTGGGGGGCATCCCGCAGGCCGCTCGTGCCATGTCCTGAAGTACCCTTGCAATGCTTGAATCATCCAACGCCAGCGGGGTTGCCTCGTTCTGCATCCTGCGGACGTTGTAGTAATCGCTTGGAATCTTCCACGCGATCGGCTTGGTTAGCGCCTTTTCAATATGCTCTTCATCCACCCCCATCGAACTCTTCACATAACGATTCAACACTATCTCGAGCTTGGGGGTGCCCGACTTGAAAAACTCCGAGATCAGCCTGTGTGAGTTCCGCAGCTCTGGAATGCCCGCCTGCATGATCAGGTAGGCCGTATCCGCCTGCTCAAACCAGTTCGCATCGGTCAAATCGAAACGCGATCCTGCGTCAATCACCACATATGCAAATTCCTGCCGGGCCACATTCAGCATTTTTTCGATCGCGTCATTGCTGGCTTGAACCTGCGGGAACCTGCCCGGCGCGGCCAGCACCGGCAGACCGGAGCTGTGCGTGGTCAACAGCTTCGAGAAGAAATTCGTGTCCATGCGGTCCGCGTTCTGCAGCGCGTCCGCCGTCGAAAACTGGGTCGTCAACCCAAGGCTCAGCGCGGCATCGCCCAAGGGCAGATCGAGATCGATCAGCACTGTGCTCTGCTGGCACTCCTGCGCCAGGGCGACGGCAAAGTTGCAGGCCACCGTGGTCACGCCTGAACCGCCCTTTCCGCCGAGGAACACCAGCAGCTTTCCGCCCGTTCGCTTCGAACTTTTCCCTCCCTGACGGCGGGCAGCGGCGCGTATCAGCGCGTCACTCAGGGCTCCCGCGTCAATCGGATCCGACAGAAACTCGCGCGCCCCGGCCCGCATCGAGCGGACCATCAGGTTGGGATCGACCCGCGCGGTGTACACCATTACGGTCGTCGTGCTGTTTGAAGCTACAAACTCTACTAGTTCCAGGGCGTATTCGACATCGGACTCCAGGTCGATGATGACCGCGTCGAAGGCTTTTTCGCCCAGCATCCTGGGCATTTCTTTCAGAGTCGGGGGATAAGAAGAGTATTCCCTCACAATCGCGGCATGCGAGTTGTTCAGTGCGCCCGCAACTGTCCTGCGGCGCTGTTCACTGGGGCAGATCAGCGCAATGGACAGAATATTGCCGCTAAGGGGATCAGAGTCGTGCGTGTTATCAGTCACAAATCAAGGCTCCCAAGTTCTTGCGCCTGAGCTGCGGAGTCACCGAGTTCGAAGGCATTGTCAGCATACTTTAGTCGCCTCTCAACTTCCTTCTCAATGAGAAAAGAAGGAAATGAGAGTACCAATTGCAATTGCGGGAGCGTAAGGCATCTTGCGTGCCTTTGGATTTGAAAGCTTCAGGTCGGGGGGCGCGTGCATCCCGCGTTTCCCCCAGCCAAAAAGCAGATCCCCTGCCCCCGAAAACATCTCGCCCAAGAACCCACCGAACGTTGCCCAGCCCAATGCCATTACCCCGCCCACGACTGCGATCAGGACTAACGCCATTACAAGCTGCTGCCACCATATCCAGGCTCCGATTGCGGCACACAGCTTCACGTCTCCCATTCCCATGCCGCCCATCATCGCCAGCAAACCATACACCAGGCCGCCGAGCAGCATGCCCAACAGGGCTTGCCCGAGGCCATGCCACCCCGCAACCCACGTCGACACGACCAGCCCGGCCAGCAAAAACGGAAAAACCAGCCAATTCGGAATCCGTCGGCTGCGGATATCAGTAAATGTCGCAACTGCAAGAACTGCCAGCGTCGGCCACCATGCATACGGGTGCTGCAAATGCTGCAAACTTATCCTCCTCAGCTCCCCGGTCCGGTGGCTGTCTTCAGAGCAATTCTGCCCCCCTTTTCGCGCATGTCAACTCTTGCTGAATTCAGTATGTTGCGCTTGGGGTATCGAGGCAAGTGTACACGGAAGTACAGGTGTGGAGTACCCCTGTGCAATAAAGGGTATACACCGGAGTAATGCCCGCAGCCCCGATGTGTGGAAGGGAAAATCGTGGCGAAACCATCCACCTGGCTCCCGTTCTTCTTCCCCTCGAACCCGGACAAGTTTACAATCGGTCCGCTGCGGTCAATTGGCCACAGAATTAATTCGACACTACACCAAATCCAGAGCGAATTGCTTCAATAATCGGAGCCGATCCTAAAAAGGAGCCCCGAACCGCCTCGCCGTTCCATTCGAAAGCGATGTTCCCTTTCGGCATTCGAACTTTTCCAGGCATTGCCCGGATTCGCCCCGCGCCGTTGTATCCTGCTTCTAATGTTCAGGCGACTCGCTTTTTACCCTCTGATACTCGCGCTCTGTCTGTCGCCTGTTCCCATCCGGGCCCAGGTTTCGCCGCAAGCGCCCGACCGGCCCGCCTCAACGACGGCCAGGTCAACCAAGACCGCGCCAAAAGCTGCTCCGACCGGCGCTTCCAAATCCGCTCCCGCCCAGACAAGGGATGCAGCCGCTTCGGGAGCTGTCCTCGATCCATCGCCGGCGCCTGAAGTTGCCCCACCGCCGCAAATCGTCGTCACTTCGCCACCGCCCCAGGCTCCGCCCTGGACCTGGCACGACCGCGTGCTGTGGGGCGCAGAGATCGTCCTGGTGATCCTCGGCTATATCGGTGTCCTGCTGGCTCTCCGGACATTGAAAAACATCCAGAGACAGACCGAATTCGGCGTCTCGGCCGCCCAGGCTGCCCTGCAGTGCGCCAACGCGGCGCTCGAAAGCTCCCAGGCGATCGTCGATTCAGGCCGCCCCTGGATCGTCGTCACGGTCGAACCCCTCATGACCATGGAGCACGGCTTCAAGGTGATTGCCACCAATCGCGGCCGCACACCCGCTCGCATCATGGCCAAGGCCGATTGCGTGAAGATCGCGCCGGACGAAACCAAGCTGCCTATAACCCCGGACTACGAAAGCGGAAAATCGGCCACGCCCTTCGAGCCCATCATCCTTCTGCCGGGCGAATCTGCCGGCATCCGCCCATTCCGCCGCTCCGACGTACGCTCCTTCTGCTCGTCCGAAGACCAGTTCAGGCGCGTTGAAAAATGGGAGGAAAGGCTCTTCCTTTATGGCCGCGTGGTCTACCGGGACCTGATTTCTCCCATGGATCAGCCGAATCATGAAACCGATTGGTGCTGCTGGTACGTATACGGGGACAAAGATGCGCTGGTGATCGCCGGCCCGCCGGAATACAACAAGCACAATTAGTGCCTTCCGGGCGGTTCTGCGACCATTCCCCCGGAATCATCCTTCCCCGAATACATTCGCGCGCTTGGCCGCCACCCGCGAAAGCGAGCAGGAACTTCGAATGTACATGCCGCTCGCAGCCGCACCCACCTGGCTGAGTTTCTCGCTGATCATGCTTGTGAATCCTGAGCATTTGGGTGGCTCTCTGGATTTCAGCCAAGCTCCACTGGGCCGGCATCCTTATGAATGGCAAGCGCCCGACCCGCAGGAATTGGTTCGCTGGTTGCGGTATAGCTGAAGCATATTGAACAGCGACGGCCGACGATAACGAAGTGCGCGCAACTTGTAAAATCGAGTGAGTGAACGCCGAGGACAGCCCAAGATTTACACTGGGCCAGCGCATTGTGCTGGCGATTGTCCCGCGCCTGGTGTGGGCGCTCCTGGCGATAGTAGGCCGGACATGGCGATTCGAAGTCATCGCCGAAGAAGGCGTGACGCCGGTCCTTTTCGGCCAGAGACCTGGGCCGGAGATCTACTGCTTCTGGCACCAGTGCGTGCTGCCATGCACGATTTACTTCCGCAAGTCGTACTCGGTGATCCTCATCAGCCGCAGCTTCGACGGCGAATTGATCACGCGTATCCTGAGACGGTTTGACTTCGACGCAGTGCGCGGCTCAAGTTCGCGTGGAGCACGCGGAGGCCTGCTGGGTTTGAAGCGCGTCATCGAGACCGGGCGAACTGCGATCTTCACTGCCGACGGCCCGCTCGGCCCCATCTACCAGACCAAGATGGGCCCCATCAAGCTGGCGCAGACAACAGGCGCGCCCATCGGCGCATTTCACCTGCAGCCGGAGCGGGCATGGGTAATAAACTCGTGGGATCGTTTTCTCGTGCCGAAGCCCTTTACGCGCATCGTTGTGAGCTGGGCACAGTGGACCCTCGTCCCCACCGACACGCCGCCCGATCAATTTGAGCTCAAACGCCAGGAGCTGAACGACGCCCTCGAACGCGCGCGTCTGCGGGCTCTTGCGCATCTGGGGCAGCAACCATCATGAGCGATCTGCTCGTTTCAGACTTCGATTATGAACTCCCCGATGACCTGATCGCCCAGGAACCGCCCCGCGAGCGCGGCCAGAGCCGCATGCTTGTGATGAATCGTGCCACCGGCACGGTCCGTGACAGCCACTTCAGCGAGTTCCCTTCCCAACTCCGCCCGGGCGACCTGCTGGTTCTCAACGACAGCCGCGTAATCCCCGCGCGTCTCTACTCTCGCCGCACCCTCCGTCGTGAAAAGGAAAAGCCCACTGGCCGCATCGAGGTCATGCTCACCGAACCTGCCGGCGAAAACCAATGGCACGCCCTGGTGCGCCCCGGGCGCAAGGTGGCCATCGGCGAACGCCTCGTGTTCCCCGCGCCGGACGGCTCCATCGTGCTTGAAGCCGAGGTGCTCGAACGCGGACAATTCGGCGACCGCCTGCTCGAGTTCGCCCCCGTCGACGACTTCTTCGGGGTTCTCGACCGCATCGGGCACGTGCCGCTTCCACCTTACATTCACCGCGACGACGCCGCTGCCGATCGCGAGCGATACCAGACCGTCTTCTCGCGCGAGCGTGGATCGGTCGCCGCCCCTACCGCAGGATTGCACTTCACGCCGGAAATGCTCGATCGCATAAAAGCACAGGGCGTCGAGATTGCACGCGTCACGCTCCATGTCGGCCTCGGCACCTTCGCGCCGCTGCACGTGGAGCGCGTTGCCGAGGTCCGCCTCCACCGCGAGCGCTACAGCATCTCCGCCGAAGCGGCCGACGCGCTCAACCAGGCGCGTCGCGAGGACCGGCGTGTGGTGGCAGTCGGAACCACGGTAGTGCGTACGCTCGAGTCCGCGGCGCTCCGGGCAGCATCCGGACCAATTGCTCCTCATTCCGGAGACACGGAAATCTTCATCTCGCCGGGTTTCGAGTTTCGCGTCGTCGGTGGCCTCTTAACCAATTTTCATCTGCCTCAATCAAGCCTTCTGATGTTGGTTAGCGCCTTTGCCGGACGTGAACGCGTGCTGGCTGCATATCGCCGGGCGGTGGAAGCCCGGTACCGTTTTTTCAGCTACGGCGACTGCATGTTTATTGCCTGACCCGCATCAAAGTTTATGCGACTTTGGCCGCCGGCAATCCCTTCCTTGATGCATCTCCGCGGACCAGTCTGCATCACGAGGGTTACGATAGACTTACGCAGTGTGCAGACAGGTGTCTGAGGATCGAGGTCGCTCCGGGGGCTTCAATCGAAGAAGAATTGTGAGTCATAAGAATCCACCGACTTTGAAGGAAGCGCTCAACCCATGATGGAGACAAGTAACACCATCCTCGTAACAGGCGGCGCGGGATTTATCGGATCCAATTTCGTGCTGCGCTGGATCGAGAACGTTGGCTCGCCGGTCGTCAATTTTGACCTGCTGACCTACGCCGGTAACCCGGCGAACCTCGCCTCGCTCGCGGAGGACTCGCGCTACCAGATTTTGCGCGCCGACATCTGCGATGCCGAAGTGGTCTCATCCGCGTTGAAGCGGCATCGCCCGCGGGCCATCGTGCACTTCGCCGCGGAGAGCCATGTGGATCGCTCCATTCTCGATCCCGGCGCGTTCATCCACACCAATGTGCAAGGCACATACACACTGCTGGAGCAGGCGCGGCGCTACTGGTCCGCACTCGAAGAACCGGCGAAAGGCGCGTTCCGCTTCCTGCACGTTTCGACCGACGAGGTTTACGGGACGCTGGGGCCGGACGATCCGGCGTTTTCAGAGACGACGCCTTATGCGCCGAACAGTCCTTATGCGGCGTCGAAGGCGGGCTCGGATCACCTGGTGCGCGCGTATTTTCACACGTTCAAGTTGCCGGTGTTGACGACGAATTGCTCGAACAACTACGGGCCGTTTCAGTTTCCCGAGAAGCTGATTCCGCTGATGATCCTAAATGCGCTCGAAGGCAAGTCCCTGCCCGTCTACGGCGACGGCCAGAACGTCCGCGACTGGCTCTTCGTCGACGACCACTGCTCCGCGATCCGCACCGTGCTCGAACGCGGCACACCGGGCGAGACCTACAACGTCGGCGGCAACAGCGAACGCAACAACCTCCACGTCGTCAACACCATCTGCGATCTCGTCGACGAAATGCGGCCGGATTCAACCATCGGCCCGCGCCGGAATCTGATCAAGTTCGTTCCCGACCGCCCCGGACACGATCGCCGCTACGCGATCGACGCCCGCAAGATTGCGCGTGAGCTCGGCTGGCAGCCTTCCGTTGACTTCGAACATGGGCTGCGCAACACCGTTGCGTGGTATCTGAATCACCCAGGCTGGGTGGAGAATGTGCGCAGCGGCGCCTATCTCACTTGGATCAAGCAGAACTACGAGGAGAGGATCGCGCGATGAAAGGGATCATCCTTGCGGGCGGCTCGGGGACGCGGCTCTACCCCGTGACGCACGTCGTTTCAAAACAGCTTCTGCCCGTGTACGACAAGCCGATGATCTACTACCCGCTGAGCACGCTCATGCTGGCGGGCCTCCGCGACATCCTGATAATCTCCACTCCGCAGGACACGCACCGGTTTGCCGAGCTGCTCGGCGATGGCAGGCGCTGGGGCATCAACCTGAGCTACGCCGTGCAGCCAAGCCCTGACGGCCTCGCGCA
>Ga0326728_10006617_pt1 | contig 30954 bp, 26 predicted proteins | sample MB3enrmetagenome_FD_207602 | JGI IMG/M metagenome (GOLD analysis project Ga0326728, IMG submission 207602) | Lab enriched peat soil microbial communities from McLean, Ithaca, NY, United States - MB31MN | ecosystem: Environmental > Terrestrial > Soil > Wetlands > Peat | place: USA: New York...
AGCTCAGAATTTCGCCCGGCTCGCATTCCACGATCACCTCCATGGGGCGGCAGCAGATTTCGCAATCCGTGGTGAACCGTTGCGAGGGCTGGCTGGTGTCAATGAGGACTTCAAATTCCCGCCCGCAAAACGGGCATTGAATGAACTCTGATTCCTGCATAAAACGTGCGGCGCGCCCGGAATGCGAATCCGCTGGCGGCAGGCGCGCCGTTGACACTTTGGTTCCGGGCTGGTTAACTGTCAAGTGAGCGGCACCGTTAATGCCTTGATATGGTTTAAAACGCGCGTATGAAATCCGCACAGGATCAAAAGCCTCTGCCAACCGTTGGCCGCGAGGGCCGGCCTCTCCGGGTATTGATTGTGGAAGACTCAGCGCACGATGCCGAGCTGATGGTCAGCCACCTCGAATCCAGCGGTTACAACGTCCATCACCAAAGGGTTTGCGGCACCGCCGCGATGGAGGAAGCCCTGAACCAGGAGCAATGGGACCTTGTCCTCTGTGACTACACGCTGCCCAGTTTCAGTGTCGCCCTTGCCACCGGCCTGCTGAAGGAAAGGAAGCTCGATTTGCCCTTCATCGTCATCTCCGGCACCGTCGGGGAAAAAGTGGCTGTCGAAGTGATGAAGGCCGGCGCTCACGACTTTATTGTGAAGGACAACCTGGCGCGCCTCGCCCCCGCCATTGATCGGGAATTGCGCGAAGCGCAACTCAGGGACCAACGCGCGGCGGACTTGGAAAAACTGTTCTATCTGGCCGCCATCGTTGATTCCACGGGGGAAGCCATCATCAGCCAAAACTTGGATGGAATCATTACGACTTGGAACGCCGGCGCCCGGCAACTTTTCGGATATACGGAAGCGGAAGCCGTCGGAAGTTCCATCTTCATCATTATCCCCGAGTCCCTGCGCTCGACCCGGTTGGAGATCTTTGAGAAACTCCGCAACTGCGAACCGATCCCGCCCTTTGAGACGAAGCGCGTCCGCAAAGACGGCGTCGAGGTGGACGTTTATCTGGCCATATCTCCCATCAAAGGCGCGGACGGCAAGTTGATGGGCGCGTCGTCCATCGCCTACGACATCACCGAACGCAAAAGGATTGAGGCCGAACGCACCAAAATGATCGAACAGTTAAACGAAACGCTCTCCAAAGTCAGGACCCTGAGCGGGCTGCTGCCGATTTGCGCCAACTGCAAAAAGATCCGGGACGACAAGGGCTACTGGCAGAAGTTGGAGACATTTGTCCACGAACATTCCAACGCCGAATTTTCCCATTCCATCTGCCCCGACTGCATGGAAAAGCTTTACCCCGATTTCACCAAGCGCAAGGAATAGCCGGCTTTCAATAGCGGTAGTGCTCTGGCTTGTAGGGGCCGTCGGCTGATACGCCCAGGTATTCCGCCTGCTTTTTGGTCAGCCGGGTCAGTTTCACCCCGATTTTTTCAAGGTGCAACCGGGCCACTTCCTCGTCCAGTTTCTTCGGCAGGCGATAAACGTCGCGCCGATAAATGTCCTTGTGGTCCCACAAATCGATCTGGGCCAGGACCTGGTTCGAAAATGAGTTTGACATGACAAAGCTCGGATGCCCCGTGGCGCAGCCCAGGTTCACCAGGCGCCCCTCGGCCAGCAGGTAGAGGCTGTGGCCGTCGGGGAAAATATACTTGTCAACCTGCGGCTTGATGTTCAGCTTCTTGACGCCGGGCGCGCTGTTCAGCCGGCTGACCTGGATTTCGTTGTCGAAATGGCCGATGTTGCAGACGATGGCCTGGTCCTTCATCTTTTGCATGTGCTCCAGGGTGATGACATCGCAGTTGCCTGTGCAGGTCACGTAGATGTCCCCCGCCCCAAGCGTGGCTTCGACGGTCGTGACCTCGAAACCTTCCATGGCCGCCTGCAAGGCATTGATCGGGTCAATCTCCGTCACAATGACGCGCGCGCCAAAGCCGCGCAACGAATGGGACGAGCCTTTGCCCACGTCGCCGTACCCGCATACCACGGCCACTTTGCCGGCCACCATGACGTCGGTGGCGCGTTTGATGCCGTCGGCCAGCGATTCGCGGCAGCCATAGAGATTGTCAAACTTGGATTTGGTGACCGAATCGTTGACGTTGATGGCGGGGACCAACAGCTTTTTGGCCTGCTTCATCTGATAGAGCCGGTGGACGCCGGTGGTTGTTTCCTCGCTGACCCCTTTCCAATCCTTGACCACGGTGTGCCAAAATGAAGGGCGCTCCCGGGCCACGCGCTTGAGCAGGCGCTTGATGACGTCTTCCTCGTGCGACGCGCTTGGGGCGTTGACCCAGCCATCGCCGTTCTCCATTTCGTATCCTTTGTGGATGAGCAACGTGGCGTCACCGCCGTCATCGACAACCAATTGCGGCCCCAGCCCGTTGGGATGGGCAATGGCGGCGAAGGTGCAATCCCAGTACTCTTCCAGCGACTCGCCCTTCCAGGCGAAAACCGGAAAGCCCGCTTTGGCAATCGCCGCCGCCGCGTGGTCCTGGGTCGAAAAAATATTGCAACTGGCCCATCGGACGGACGCGCCCAAGGCCGCCAGGCTCTCGATGAGCACGGCCGTTTCCACAGTCATGTGCAAGGAGCCGGTTATGCGCACGCCTTGCAGCGGCTTGCTCGTCGCGTATTTGCGGCGGATGGCCATGAGACCGGGCATTTCGTGCTCGGCAATGTCGATGGCTTTGCGGCCGTACTGGGCCAGGCTGATGTCCCTGACCTTGTAGTCGCGGGACGGGCCGCCGTTTTTGGAGGGCGCGGTTTTGGCCGGCCCGGCGCGGCGGGAGGCTGAAAGTTTGATGGGCATAAGAAATGTGTTGCTGATTATTTAGTATTGTCTCACCGCGCCGCCTTGCGCAGCGCCGCGGCCTTGTCCGTTTTCTCCCAAGTGATGCTGGCCAGGTCGTCGATTTTGCCAAAATGGCCGTAATTGGTGGTTTTGGAGTAGATGGGCCGGAGCAGATTGAGCTGCTTGATGATGGCGGCTGGTTTGAAATTAAACACTTCGCGCACGGCCCGCTCGATTTTTTCGTCGCTGACTTCGCCCGTGCCGAAGGTGTCCACGCAAATTGAAACCGGGTCGGGATAACCGATGGCGTAGGCGAATTGAATCTCCGCCCGCGTGGCCAGCCCCGCCGCGACGATGTTTTTGGCCACGTAACGGCCCATGTAAGCCGCGCTGCGGTCCACTTTGGAGGGGTCCTTGCCGCTGAAGCAGCCGCCGCCGTGGCGGCCCATGCCGCCGTAGCTGTCAACTATAATCTTACGCCCCGTCAGCCCCGTGTCCCCCTGCGGCCCCCCCACCACGAAACGCCCCGTCGGGTTGATCAGGTATCGCGTCCCCTTGTCCAGCATCGACGGCGGAATCACTTTGAACACGATCTCCTTGATGATGAAATCCTTGATTTCCTTGTGCTTGACGTCGGCGGAGTGCTGGGTGGAGACAACGACAGCGACGATGCGCGCCGGCCGGCCGTTTTCATATTGGACGGAGACCTGGGTTTTGGAATCGGGCCGGAGCCAGGCCACTTTGCCGGCCTTGCGCACGCGGGTCAACTCGCGTCCCAGCCGGTGGGCAAACATGATGGGCGCCGGCATCAATTCCGGCGTTTCATTGCAGGCAAAGCCAAACATCAGTCCCTGGTCCCCCGCCCCCTGCTCCGCCGTCTCCTTGCCCTCCGCCGCGCGGGCATCGACGCCCTGGGCGATGTCCAGGCTCTGCCGGGTCACCAAATTGGTGATGAACACTTTCTCGGCATGAAACACATCGTCGTCGTTGACATAGCCGATTTCCGCAATCGCCCTGCGCACGACCTCGTTGATGTTGACCCTCGCCCGGGAGGTGATTTCGCCGCCGACAACGACGATGTTGCTCTTGGCGTAAGTCTCGCAGGCCACCCGGCTGCGCGGGTCCTGTTCCAGATGCGCATCCAGCACCGCATCGGAAATGGTGTCGCACACTTTGTCGGGATGGCCTTCCCCGACCGACTCGGACGAAAAAATGAAATTTTTGTTCATGTTCGATTAATGGCGCAATTACATATTGACGTATCTTGATGGGAAGATATATTATATTGGCATATGCGTCAACCTTTATTTGCATGCCGGCGGTTTTGAAATCATTGCGGGCCTTGTCCGACCCGACGCGGCTGCGCATCGTGGCTCTTCTGGAGAAGAACGAGCTGTCGGTGCATGAATTGCAGGAAATCACGCGGATGGGGCAATCGCGCATTTCGACCCACCTGGGACTGCTTCAGGGAGCGGGGCTGCTGGAATCCCGGCGCGAAGGCAAACGGACGTTTTACAAGATTGCGGCCGGCGCCGACGCCAGCACGGCGGAGTTCATCCAACTGGCTGCGCGCGGAGCGAAGGAACTGCCCGACAACGCCGCGGACCAGCTTAACCTTAGACGCATCCTGCTTCGGCGCAGCCAGGAGGCCCAGCTTTATTTCAACCAGGTGGCCGGCCGATTTGACCGCAGTTACGGGCCGGGCCGCTCCTGGCAGGCCTTTGGGCAACTGCTGTTGCGGGTGTTGCCTCCTTTGGTGGTCGCCGATCTTGGCGCCGGGGAAGGGTTGCTGGGCGAGTTGCTGGCGCGCCGCGCCAAAAAGGTCATTGCCGTGGACAATTCCGAAAAGATGGTGGCCTTTGGCGCGAACAAGGCGCGCAAGAACAAGATCAAGAACATGGAGTTTCGCCTGGGCGACCTTGCCGCGCCCCCCATTGAACCGGCCAGCGTTGATCTGGTCATCCTGAGCCAGGCCCTGCATCACGCCGCCGATCCGCAACGGGGCATTGCCAGCGCCCATAAGATCCTGCGTCCGGGCGGCCAGATTCTGATTTTGGATTTGTTGCGGCATAATTTTGAGCAGGCCCGCGAGCTGTATGGAGACCGCTGGCTGGGCTTTGCCGAAAGCGATTTGCAAAGCTGGCTGGAAGCGGCCGGCTTCAAAAAAATCGAAGTCAGCATAGTGGCCCGCGAAGAGCACCCCCCCCACTTTCAGACCGTGCTGGCTGCGGGCGAGAAGTGACCCGCCTTCGCCCCGAAAGCTTTCGGGGCTACGGCGCGGCAAGCCCGCTTTGCCTTTGTTAACTAAGTTTATCATTGGTTTGACCATTGGTTTTTTTGTAAAGCACTGAATTCAGGGTATTTGCGTAAAACTGCCTGGACTCGTGGCCAAGAAGAACTGGTTTGATTCACTTTGACTCACTGCTGTCCAGTTAAGGAGGGTTTTGGAAGTTGGAAGCATTTGAAAACACGGGGTTTACGAGATAAAAAGCATGTGATCGATCTGGAAACGGGATTGGCGCATGATGGGAGATGCAACCTTTCAGCCCTGTTTTTTCCCAAGTAATGTCCACCCTTCATCCTCAAGCTTTCGCGCGCTGCGCCGCGCTCCATCCTCTGCCCCGCCGACCGCACGGGCTCTCGGTTTATGATCATTTTCTGGCGTTGTGTTTTGCCCAATTGACTTGTCGGGAAAGCTTGCGCGACATCGAAGCCTGCCTCAATGCGCGGCCTTCCTTGCGTTACCACTTGGGCTTTCGCGGGCGCGTCACCCGCACCAATTTGGCTTACGCCAATGAGCGTCGGGACTGGCGCTTGTTCGCTGCGCTGGCACAACGGCTCATGCGCCAAGCCCGCAAACTCCATGCCGGCGATGCGCAGGAGCCGGAACTTCCGGAAGCGGCCTTTGCCTTGGATGCTTCCTTGATTCATTTGAGTGCGCGCCTGTTTCCCTGGGCGGGAGGGGGACGGCGCAAGACCACGGCCATTAAACTGCACACCTTGCTGGCCTGGCGCGGCAACCTGCCAGCGTGGGCTGCCCTGAGCCCAGGCCAGTTTCACGAGGTAAAAATGCTGGATCATCTGCCGGTCGAGCCGGGTTGCTTTTACGTGATGGATCGCGGGTATTTGAACTTCGTGCGGCTGCGCCGGGTGGCGCAGCCGCGGGCCTTCTTTGTCGTGCGCAGCCGACGCGGGCTGGGGTTTGCGGTGCGGCATTCCATCCCGGTGGATAAAACGACCGGCTTGCGTTGTGATCAAAAAATCGAATTGACAAATCCTCATTCCCAAAGGGCTTACCCGGAGCCGTTGCGCCGGGTGCGGGTCTACGATCCGGTGCGAAAAAAATCCTTGGTCCTGTTGACCAATCATTTCGAGTTGCCCACCCAAAGCGTGGCCGATCTTTATCAGCGACGTTGGCAGGTCGAACTCTTCTTTAGATGGATCAAGCAACACCTGTGCATTCGAGGATTTCTGGGCACCAGTCCCAATGCCGTGCAATGCCAGCTTTGGTCGGCCCTCTGCGTTTACCTGCTGGTGGCCATTCTCAAGAAGGAGCTTCAGTTGACTCATGGTCTGCACGAAATTCTACAAATTCTGAGCATCCACCCATTTGAGCAAAGCCCTATCAGAGAGTTACTTATGAAAACTGAAGTTGAAAACGGCATAGACGGTCAACAGAACTTGTTCGATCTCAACGATTTATAACTGGACAGCAGTGAGTCAAACCGATTCGCTTGGTCAGGCCGCCAGTCAAAATCCGTGCAAGGTCCTTAAAATGAACACGTTGCAAATAAATCGGCTTCAGCAGCATTAAACCATGCTAAACGTAGTTAAGTATGGTCAAAATCAGCCAATCCGTTTCGTCCTTCATTGGTCTTGGCGTTGTCGATCGTCCATTATCCATTGTCCGAATTTGCTTGCCGCCAACTTTGATTCGTCCAACATAGAGGAAATCTGTTTGAATTAGAAAAGGCACAAAGAAGTGAAACTGACCGACTTGCGAACCATCCTGCAGTACATCCCGCGCTTTCGGGAAAAGATCTTCGTGCTCAGCGTGGATGCGGCCATCGTCACCAGCGAGAATTTTCCCAATATTCTCCTGGACGTCGCGGTGCTGCGTTCCTTGAGTATTCGGGTCGTCCTGGTCCATGGCGCCGCCGCGCAAATGGACCTACTGGCCAGGGAACTGAATATCCAGCCTTCCAATCTGGACGGCAGCGGGGTGACCGATGCGCCGACGCTGAAGCTGGCCTTGACCGCCGCGAACCGGTTGACGCATGAGATTCTGGAGGGCCTCAGCGCCAATGATCTGCGCGCCGCCTCTTGCAACGCCTTGATCGCCCATCCGCTGGGCATCATTCGTGGTCAAGACCATCTTTTCACGGGCAAGGTCGAGCGGGTCGATGTCGAGATGCTCCAGGGGTTGCTGGCCCAGGGCATTATTCCCGTCGTGCCGCCGCTGGGATTTGACGGGGATGGCAAGACCTATCGCGTCAATTCTGACTCGGTGGCCCTGGAGCTGGCCAAGTCGCTCAACGCGGCCAAGCTCATTTACATCACGACCCAGGATGGATTGATTTATCAAGGCAACTTGATCCGGCAGATTCTGGTGGCCGAGCTGGATGGGCTTCTGGCGCAGAATAAATCCGGTTTTGCGCCTGAAATTGCCTCCAAGGCCCACTGCGCCTCCGCCGCCTGCGCCGCCGGCGTGTCGCGCGTGCATGTCATCAACGGGCGGGTGGACGAAGCGTTGCTGGCGGAAGTTTTTTCCAACGAAGGCATCGGCACCCTCGTTTACGCCAACGAATACCAGCAAATCCGGCGCGCCATGAAGAAGGACATCCGCGCCATCCTGGCCTTGACCAAGAATTCCGTGGTTTCGGACGAATTGATCAAGCGGACCCGGGCCAATCTTGAAAAGACCCTGGGCGACTTTTACATATTTGAAACGGACAAAAACCCGGTGGCGTGCGTCGCGCTGCATCTGCTGGAGCAAAACAAGGGCGAACTGGCCTGCCTCTACGTCAGCCCCTCGCACGAGAACCAAGGCATCGGGCAGAAGTTGATCGCCTATGTCGAATCGAAGGCGCGCGAGCTTGGCCTCAGCGAGTTGGTGACCCTTTCCACTCAAGCCTTCACTTATTTCCAATCCAAAGGCGGTTTCAGCGAGGGCGGCCCCGATGATCTCCCGCCGGCGCGGCGGGAAAGATACGAACAGAGCGGAAGAAACTCAAAAGTGCTGATCAAGAAACTGGCTCCAAAATGAAATCAAAAAACGGGCTTTCCCCGGAAGCCCTCCGCGCCTGCGCGCGCCGCGGCGTGGCGCCAACGCGCTATTTTCTTGCTGTGGATGTTTCCCGCCAGACCACTTCCCTTTTTGCCCGTCCGGCTTCCGCCGCGCCGGACCGCCGCCACAAACTGGTCAGGGCTTTTCGCTGCTCGACATCAAAATTCGGCGTTGGCGAAACCGCCCATTCCAACATGACCCCTCGCGGCCTGCACCGCATTGCAAAAAAGATCGGGGGCGGCTGGCCGGCTGGCACGGCCTTCACCAGCCGGCGAGTCACTGGCTTCACTTGGCGGGGCAAGCCGGCGGCCCCGGTGACCACGCGCATTTTTTGGCTGGAAGGTTTGGAGCCGGGCCTCAACCGCGGCGGCAACGTGGATTCACACGCCCGCTGCATTTACATTCACGGCACCGGCAACGAATTGGCCCTGGGCCGGCCCGATTCCCACGGCTGCGTTCATCTGGCGGCCGCCGATTTGATCCCGCTTTATGATTTGCTCCCGGAAGGCACGCTGGTGTGGATTGCCGAATCCGCTTCCAAATCCTGATCCAGTTTGACAATGCCCGCCCCACAGTTTACCAAGATAGAGTCAAAATGAACTATGAATACGATACGAAATACCTTCGCTCTGCTCTCCGCGCTCGCTTTTGTTTTTGCCGCGCAATCCATTGCAGCCGCCGGCTCGCCGAAAGTCGGGGACAAGGCGCCCCGGGTCAGCGGCGTGGACCAGGAGGGCAACAAATGGAAGCTGGCTGACGAAATCGGCAAAAACGTTGTCCTGCTTTATTTCTATCCAAAGGACAACACCCCGGGTTGCACCAAGGAAGCCTGCGGCTTGCGGGATCGTCTGGGCGGCCTCAAGGCGCAGGGGGTTGACGTCGTCGGCGTGAGCTTTGATTCAGTGGACAGTCACAAGAGCTTCGTCTTCAAGTACGACTTGAACTTCCCGTTGATCGCCGACACCAAGGGCAAAATCGCCGATGCCTACGGCGCGCGCATGGGACCGGACAAAAAAATGGCCCGCCGCGTCAGTTTCCTGATTGGATTGGACGGAAAGATTGTCCACGTGACCGATTCGCCCAACCCGGACGTTCATCTGGAGGAAATGCAGCGCGCCATCAAGAATTTGAACAGCAAGAGTTCTTTGTAATAAACGGCTTCAAGCGATCCAGCCGCCGCCCATCACCAAGTCGCCATCGTAGAAAACGCAGGCTTGTCCCGGAGTGATGGCCCGTTGCGGCGTGTGCAGCGTCACCTTCGCTTCGCCGCCGGCCAGCGCCCGGACGGTGGCCGGCGTGCCGGGATGGTTGTAACGAATTCTGGCCGCGACCTGCATTTCCTCCGGCGGTTGATCGAAGGGAATCCAGTTGCAATTGCGCACGGTGAATTCAGCGCGATCCAAAGCCGAATCCTCCCCCACGACCACGCGGTTCCGGGCGGCGTCCAATTCGACCACATAGAGCGGCTTTGGTGTTGACAGTCCAAGGCCCTTGCGCTGGCCGATGGTGAAAAACTCAATCCCTTCGTGATGGCCGAGCACCCGCCCCTGGAGATCGACAATTTCGCCCCGATGCTTTTGCGCCAGCCCGGCGGCGGAGAGAAACTGGCCGTAATCCTTGTCCGGCACAAAGCAAATTTCCATGCTCTCCTCCTTGTCCGCGGTTTTCAAGCGGCGCTCGCGGGCGGCCTGGCGGGTGTCTTGTTTGGTTTTTTCGCCGAGCGGAAACAGGGCGCGGGCCAACTGATCCTGGCGCAGGGAGAAAAGGAAATAACTCTGGTCCTTGCGCGGATCGCGGCCCTTTTTGAGGAGCGTGCGGCCGTCGGGGCGCTTTTCCAGCCGCGCAAAATGGCCGGTGGCAATGTACTCCCCGCCCAGTTGCCGCGCGCGGTCCAGCAGCGCGCCGAATTTCAATTTCTCATTGCACAGGACACAGGGGTTTGGCGTGCGTCCGGCCTTGTATTCCCCGGCGAAGTAGTGGATGACCTGTTTTTGAAAAGCATCCGCCTCGTCAACAAGATAATATGGAATGCCCAGCTTGTAACAAACGTTGCGCGCGTCCGCGACCGCCTGCGGGCCGCAACATTTGTCCGCGGCGCGGGAGACGCAATCCTGGGGCCACAACTTGAGGGTGATGCCGACCACGTCGTAACCCTGCTCCAAAAGCAAAGCCGCCGCCGCGGAGGAATCGACTCCGCCGCTCATCCCCACGATGACCCGGATTTTTGTGGTGTCCGACACATCCGAAGGATAGGCGCGATGGCTCTCCGCGCCAAGCGGCGAGTTCATCAAGGTTTGTTCAAGTTGATTTCGGCCGCAAATTTTTGCGGATCGCCCGGCGTAATAACGACCGTTTTGTCGGAAAAGCGCAGCACGACGGCATTCCTCGTGTCGGTGGCGTAGGCCCGATAAATGCCGAGCTTCTTGTTGCGAAACCAGCCTGTAAATGAGAAAAACCCGCCGTTGCCGAAGAGGCGCAGCGACCGTCGAAAAGCGTCCGGATCAACGGTTGCCGAATTCAGCCGGGACAAATCCAGGCGGCTCTCCCATCCCAGCCTTTTGATGATGAGCGAAGTGTCTGTCAGGACATAGCCCCGCACCATAAAGGCCGCGCTCACCACGAAGGTCAGGAGAGGAACTGCGACTAGGAGCCAGCCGGTCCAGGGTGGAATCATGGACATTCCCCGGGCGCGAAGCGCGGCGCTGCTGCCAAGACCGATCATCAGGCCCGGCAGCGGAAGGGAAAGACATATCACGGCGCATACCGCGGTCATGAGGGCGAGCGGAGCACCCCACGGGGCATTGAATGAAACCTCCTTCATACCACAGGCTGTGCCGGGCCGAAGGCCGCAGCGACCTTGGGCCGCGTCATGAAGATGATGAGCAGGATGGGATAAACCAAACTGCCGACGGTGGCGATCAGCGACACAATTATCATTATCCCTGACGTGCCACTATTCAGCGTCACGATGCCGCCGACAACACATGACAGGATCGAGTAAATACCATCGATGATCGAAACAATTCGCGCCCAATTCTGCGACAACAACAACCCAATTCCCGCCGCAGACAGCGCAACAGCGGCGATGCCATCCAACGGCATTGTTATCCTTGTCCAAGGGTTGTCATTCATCTGTATCAGCAATGGAGCGGCCATATTCATCCTCGGCACGACAAACATTGAAAACAGCGTGATGAACAGGTCAAAAAACCCAAATCCGATATTCAGTATGCCGAAAATCGTCACCGAAATGGGCCGTTGTTGCATGTCGTTCCTTTGGTTCGAGTTAATAATTTTGGAGAACTGCTTTGCTCCAGCTTAAAACCCCTGCCCAGGGATTCAAGGGCAAAGTGCCTCTGAACAGATTTCGCGCGTGACGATGCGGGGACTTCGTGTATTTTTGTCAGGCTGTGACGACTGCCGATGCCATCAAACTGCTGGAGAGATTTCGCGCGGGCAAGATAACCCTGCCCGCCGCGCTCCAAGCCTTCCAGGCCCCGCCGGTGACAGACCTCGGGTTTGCCCAAGTGGATACTCATCGGGCCTTGCGCAAGGGGTTTGCGGAGGTCATTTACTCCGCCGGCAAGACAGGCCCGCAGATTGTCAAAATCGCCGCGGCAATTCTTGCCCGCGAAGAGCGCCTCCTGATCACGCGCCTGACGCCGGATCAGGCACGCACGGTGCGAAAAAAATTCAGGTCCGCCGTCTTCCATCCTGTCGCGCGGTGCGTGACGATCGAGAAAAAGCCTGTTGCCAAACGCCCAGGGTCCATCGCGGTCGTCTGCGCGGGGACGAGCGACTTGCCCGTGGCCGAGGAGGCGGTTGTCACCGCCGAGATCATGGGGAACCGGGTGGAACGGATTTATGACGTGGGGGTGGCCGGGGTGCATCGCTTCTTGAATAAGTTGGAGCCGATCCGAAGCGCTCATGTGGTCGTTGTCGTGGCCGGGATGGAAGGCGCTCTGCCCAGCGTGGTTGCCGGGCTGGTCAGCCGTCCGGTCATTGCCGTCCCGACGAGTGTCGGGTATGGGGCGAACTTTGGCGGGCTGACGCCGTTGTTGGCCATGCTCAACAGTTGCGGGAGCGGCGTCATGGTGGTCAACATCGACAATGGATTTGGCGCGGGCTACGCTGCCAGCCAGATCAATTCCCTCTGCGCAGGCGGCTTATGAAAACACTTTATCTGGATCTTTTCAGCGGCATGAGCGGGGACATGTTGATGGGCGCGTTGCTGGATGTGGGGCTTGATTTTCCACACCTGGCCGGCGAGTTGCAAAAGCTCAATGTGGAGGGGTACCACTTGCAGGTGTCCCGCGCCAAACGCGCGCAAATCGAGGGAACAAAATTTGACGTTCATCTCGAAAACCATACCCACGGACACGAACACGGACGCGATTACGCGGAAATCAAGCAACTGATCCTGCAAAGTGGAATTTCAGCATGGGCCAGGGAAAAGGCCATCGCGGTTTTCAACCGCATTGCGGCGGCCGAGGGGAAGATTCACGGCGTGCCGGCTGAGACAGTCCACTTTCACGAAGTGGGCGCGGTGGATTCCATCGTCGATATCGCGGGGGCCTGCATAGGGCTGGAATTTTTGGGAAAACCGCGCGTGCTGGCCAGTCAACCGATCGATGGCACCGGTTGGATCGATTGTGCGCACGGACGTCTTCCGATTCCGGCCCCGGCCACGCTCGAAATCCTGGCGGCGCGCGGCATTGCCCTGACGCAGTGCGAGGAACCCGGCGAGATGATCACGCCCACCGGCGCGGCATTGCTGGCGGAGTTTGTGGAGGAATTCGGGCCGATGAGAAATTTCGCCCCGGCGCGCATTGGTTTCGGCCTCGGCTCGCGCGACAACCCAACGCGCCCCAACGTCCTGCGGGCCATCCTGGGAGAAACCAGCGCGGCCCTGGAGCACGATTGGGAGAGCGATGCCATCGCGGTTCTGGAAACAAATCTGGACGACGTCAGCCCGGAAATTCTTGGGCGCTTCATGGAAACGGCCCTGGCGGCGGGCGCTCTGGATGTCAGTTACGCACCCTTGCAAATGAAAAAAAACCGGCCCGGCTTCCTGCTCGCTGTTTTGTGCGCGGCGGCTCAAGCCGACAAGTTCAGTGAATTGATTTTGCGGGAGACGAGCGCCTTTGGGGTCCGCCGCTGCATGGCTGAACGCCGCAAATTGAGGCGCGAATTTCAAATGGTGCAGACTCCTTTTGGCGAGGTGAGCATGAAGATAGGCAGGCTGGACGGAAAAGTGTTGCAAGCCGCGCCCGAGTTCGAGTCGTGCCGAAAACTGGCCGAAAAGGAAAAGTTGCCGCTCAAACAAATTTACGAAGCAGCGATGGCGGCGTGGAACAAGTCCCATTAGTCCCCATTACCTTTCCATGCCTATGGGGAGGAAAGTTTTGAGGCGAACAGCTTTAGAATTTGTGTCCAATGCCGCTCGGACGCCGGGCGGTCATAGACGGGCGTATCGTTCACGGCGAAACCGTGTTTGACATCGGGATAAACTTCAACCTTATGCTCCACGCCCGCGGATTGGAATGCCGATTCGAGCCGCTGCTGTTCCTCCGGCGTGAAATAAGGATCAATGCCCGCGATGCCGACGTAAAGGCCGGCGCGCATTTTCGAGGCCAGGAGATGGGGGCTGTCCGGCTGATCGGTCGCCAGGCGCGCGCCATGCAGCGAAGCGGCGGCGGCGATCCGGCCGGGAAAAGTTCCGGCGGCGGCCAGCGCGAACGCGCCACCCATGCAGTAGCCGACGCAGCCGATCTTCCGACCGGCGACAGATGGCAGGAGACCCAGAAAATCCAGGAAACTCGCGGTGTCCTCCATCACCAGTTTATTGTTGAGCGACCGGAAAAGCGGCATCAGCCGGTCTCGTTCCGGACCCTCTTTGAATGCGGTGGCCGCATCGAACGGTTTGGTTGGACCTGAGCGGTAGTAGAGATTGGGCAGAAGAACGTGGTAGCCGTTGGAGGCAAGTCTTTCAGCCATGTCGCACAGCGCGGGGCGGATGCCGATTCCATCCATGTAAAAAATCACCGCCGGCCGGTTCCCTTTTTGCGGCGGACCAAAGAAATGACACGGCGCGAAGCCATCCTCTGTTTTGATGTCAATTGTTTTTGCGTTCATGGCAAACACTCCATCGCTTCATCCGGTTGTTCATGCCTGGAGTCAGGGAGCGATCCTCGTTTCAGAAAATGTTTCCAGTGGCGCAGGCTTCTCGCGCAGTCCGCATTTGACCATCGCCTGGGCCACCATGAAAGGGCCAATGGCTCCCTCGGTCTTATTCCCGCCGGAATATGGATTGCCATAGGGTTGATAGCCTTGAGCGAGCAGCTTGTTTACCTCCTTGTCCAGCGACGCCCAATTGTCCGCCGTTGCCGTCTTGTATTCGATTATCTTCATGGCTGCAATGAAATGGCAACCGGTGGGGATTTGTCAACGATGACAGCGACGATCCCGACGGCCAAAAAGGGCTGACACGCCGCCCAAAATGCGGTTTACTCCGCGCGATTATATGAAATTCCATCGCAGAGTATTTCTCAAACACCTCGGCTTTGGCGCGGCGGGGTTGGGCCTGGTTTCATCTTTCCCGGGTTGTTTGACCCCACGGGAGCCTGTTGATGGCAGGCTGCCGAGAAGCACGCCGGAAGAACAAGGGGTTTCGTCGGCGGGAATTTTGGGGTTTTTCGATGCGGCGGCAAAATCCACAAACGAGTTTCACTCTTTCATGATGGTCCGCCGCGGCCGCGTCATCGCGGAAGGCTGGTGGACGCCCTACCGGCCCGGGGCGAATCACATGCTGTATTCGCTGAGCAAAAGTTTCACCTCAACGGCGGCCGGCTTTGCCGTGGCGGAGGGAAGGCTCACAGCCGACGATCTTGTCGTTTCTTTTTTCCCCGACGACCTGCCCCAAAATGCGGGCGGCAATCTGGCGGCGTTGCGGGTAAAACATTTGTTGACGATGTCCGTGGGCCACGCCAGGGATTCGACGCCCATCATCACGAAGGAGGAAAACTGGGTGAAAAGCTTCCTGTCCCTGCCGATCGAGAACCCGCCGGGCAGCGTCTTTCTCTACAACAGCGGCGCCACCTATATGCTTTCCGCCATCGTCCAGAAGGTTTCGGGGCAAAAGGTCATCGATTATCTCCGGCCCCGGCTTTTCACGCCATTGGGAATCCGCGGCATGACATGGGAAACCTGTCCGCGCGGCATCAATACCGGCGGCTGGGGCCTGGCCGTTCAAACCGAAGCGCTGGCCAAATTCGGCCAGTTTTATTTGCAAAAAGGCGCCTGGCAGGGCCGGCAAATCCTGCCGGCAGCCTGGATACACGAGGCAACAACGTTCAAGATTCAACAGCCCGCCGGCAAAGGAGAAGATTTGGAAAAGCTGAAAAAGACCAGCGAATGGCATCTGGGCTATTGCTACCAGTTCTGGCGTTGCCGGCACAACGCCTTCCGCGGCGACGGCGCTTTCGGGCAATTCATGATCGTCATGCCCGATCAGGAAACCGTGGTCGCGATCACCTCCGAATCCGCCAGCATGCCGGATGACATGAACTTGGTCTGGGATCATCTGTTGCCCGCCCTCAAGGACACGGTGTTGCCGGCCGACCGGGAGGCGCAGGCTCAACTCGGACACACACTGGCTTCACTGGCCTTGCCGCCGCCGAAGGCGCGCCCGGCTTCGCCGACGGCAGACAGGATTTGGGGCAAAACCTTCCAGATCGAGCCGAATGCGGCGGGGGTGAGGAGCGTCTCGTTCCGTTTTCCGCGGGAAGCCTGCATTTTTCACTTGACAGATGCGGAGGGCTCCTGCGCCGTTCGGTGCGGTCTGGGCAAATGGGTGGACGGGGAATGCAACATGCCCGGCACGCCGCCAACAATAACAGTGGGCGGCCTGCGGCCCTGCAAGATCGCCGCCAGCGCCGGGTGGAAAGACCCGGACACCCTCGAGATGACCTGGCGTTATTACGAAACCCCGCACCACGACACCGTCACCTGTCATTTCGAGGGCAACACCGTCACAGTCCGGTTCAAGAACAGCATCCCGGGACACGGGGAGACCCGGCCCGTTTTGCGAGGGCGGGCTTGATTTCGGGAATTCAGCAGCAGTTTGGTCTTTCAAATTTCAAACCGCCGTGCTAATCTTTTTCGCAACAGCTTTCTTATGGCAACAACGCAGTGGCAAAAAACACTGGAAATACCGGGGAGGGTCCTTTTCTCCGAGGGCAACGGCGATCTGGCCCGGCTGCAAATCACCACCGCCTGGAGCAACGCCGAGGTTTATTTGCACGGCGCGCAAATCACTCATTTTGAGAGAAAGAAGGAGCCGCCCGTCTTGTTCATGAGCCAGCTCAGCCGCTTCAACGAGGGCAGTCCCATCCGCGGCGGCATCCCCATCATCTTTCCGTGGTTCGGCTCGCGCGAAGGGGAAGTGGCCCACGGCTTTGCCCGCATTCAAACCTGGGAATTGCGCGAAGTGGCCCAATTGCCCGAAGGCGGAGTCAGGCTGCGCCTTTCGCTGCCCGATTCGCCAGCCGCCGCCCTTTTTCAAAAATTTTCCGCCGACTACTCGATCACCATTGGCAAAACGCTCACGGCCGAATTGACCGTGGCCAACCTCTCGCCGCATCAGGACTTCACTTTTGAAAACTGCCTCCACAGCTATTTCGCCGTCGGCGACATCAGCGCCATTTCCGTCACGGGTTTGAAAGGGGCGGATTATCTGGACAAAACGGAAAACTTTGCCCGCAAAACCGAACGGGCCGAACACATCAAAATCTCCCAGGAAACCGACCGCACTTATCTTGACACGACCGCCCCCGTGGAAATTCACGATTCGAACTTGCGGCGGCGGATACGGATTGAAAAATCCGGCTCGCTCTCCACCGTCGTCTGGAACCCGTGGGTGGACAAAGCGGAACAAATGCCGGATTTCGGCGGCGACGAATTTCAGAAGATGATTTGCGTTGAATCCGGCAATGTTGCGGAAAACCGGGTGACGCTGCCCGCCGGCAAAACCGCCGCGCTCAAAATCGAAATAAGCACGTTGCCACTATAAGAAGACTTGCCATGAGGAATGGGGTTGCTAGGATGCGCCATGCCGATGCGGGTGTGGTTCAATGGTAGAATGCGGGCTTCCCAAGCCTGAGACGAGGGTTCGATTCCCTTCACCCGCTCCATGCAACGGAAATACTTTAAATCCAAATAGTTATAAAATACAGCCTCCCTCGGAAGCGTCTTAACGCTAACGTCCACTGCTAACATGTCCACCATGATCCAAGCTTTTCCAAGGTTGTCAAATCTGCTTGTTTTCGATGGAGGCGGCGGGAGTTGAATCCATTGGGAGCGTTTCGCATTGCTTTGCAAAAAGTGTCTTTCAACCGCATAAACATTGGCGAATCTTCGCTTTTTCGACTTTGCGAGTTTGAGCCTAAACCATTGTCAGCGGCGGGATGAAAGCGGTGGAAGGCTGTCCGTGCGCAATCTCCAGCAGTATTTGCGCGGCGAAATTAGGATCAAACCGAGTTTCGCTTTCTTGCTCCATAACCCGAAATCAGTGCGCAGTGCCGCCGGGATTTCGAGAGGATGATACCTCCGCGCTCAGTCCAGGCCACTCGGAGTCTTTCAGCGACCAGCCACCGCCCAGGGCTTTGTAAAGTTGAACGACCGCAAGCCGGCGGCCAGCCTCGATCTGCGACAGCGCGTTCTCCGCAGGAAAGAGCTGCTGTTGAGCCTCAAGAACTTCGTAATAGCTCGCCTTGCCTTCCTTGTAGCGGTCGGTCGCCACCGCCACGGCATCGCGGCCGGCATGGACGGCCTCGGCTTGCTCAACGCGCTCCTCGTCAAATTTGCGGTGGGATATAAGCGCGTCGGACACCTCTCGGAACGCACCGAGAGCTGTGTCCTGGTACTGAAGCTTCGCTTCTTCGCAGGCGGCTTTGGCCTGACGGTAGCGCCCCGTCAACCGTCCTCCGGTGAATAAGGGGCCAGCGGTACTCGCCGCCAGCGACCAAGTGTTCGCGCTGCCGGATAACAGGTCCTTGAGTTCGGTGCTGGTGCCGCCGTAAAAGGACGTTAAGCCGATGCGCGGAAAAAAGTCTCCAATGGCCACCCCAATTCTCGCGTTGGCCGCACGGACCTGCTGTTCAGCCTCCCGAACGTCGGGTCGGCGCTCCAGCAAAGTCGAGGGCAGTCCCACCGGGATTTCCATCGGCATCTCCTGGGCCAGCAGGGTCGAGGTGCGAATCACCGGTCCGGGGTTGCGTTCCAGCAGCGTGTTGATTTCGTTTTCTTTGAGGGCGATTTGGCGCTCGATTTCCGGGATGTTGGCTGAAACCGAGGCCAACGCCAACTTGGCGCGCGACAACTCCAGTTTCGAAGCCAAGCCGGCGGCGTGCTGATCGTCGAAAAGCTTGTAAGTGTGCTCGTAGGAATCCCGAGTGCGTCTGGCGATTGCAAGCTGGTCGTCCAATTCCAGCAACTCGAAATAGGCCTTTGCGACGCCGCTGACTACGGAGATCATGACCGTCCGACGGCCCTCCTGCGTAGCCATGAAGTTCGCACGGGCGGCCTCGTTCATCCGGCGGATACGACCCCACAGGTCAATTTCCCAAAGCGCCCCAAAGCCGGCCAGGAACCCGTTCATGGTCTGACCGCCGTTAGGGGTTGGCAGGTCGAGGAACATATTCCGTCCCCGGCTGGCTTCCCCAGCATAGCCAACTTGCGGCAGGAATTGGGAGCGCGCTTGCATCTGGAGGGCACGAGCCTGGTCCACCCGGGTGAGGATAATCCGCAGGTCATAGTTGTTGGTAAGGGCGACGCGAATCAGGTCCTGGAGCACCGGATCCTTGAATACCCCCCACCAGGGGAGATCGGCCAACGAGTTGGTCGGGACCTGGTTTGTAGAGTCGCGGTAACTAACCGGCGCATTCACCGCGGGACGTTGGTAATTCGGGCCAACGGCGCATCCGGCCAACGTCAGCACAACGACGGACCAGAATGGCAGTTTGAAATGATATGAACGCATAACGTGGTGATTACTTGATGAATTTCAACTTGGCGCAGAAGACGTAGTAGAGTGTCGGCAACATGACCAGGGTTAGCACGGTGGCAAGGAGCAGGCCAAAGATGTGGACCGCAGTCAGGGGGTGCCAGAGCGCGCCGCCGGTAAGGAACAGCGGAATCAGTCCGCCGACCGTGGCGAGGACTGTCACCAGCACCGGACGCAAACGCGCCAGGCCGGCCTGCACCAAGGCCTCTTCCAACGGCAGCCCACGAGCGCGCGCATGCTCGATGAAGTCGCTGAGCACGATAATGTGGCTGACCATGATGCCGGCCAGACTGACCATCGCCAGCAGCGCCATGAATCCCAAGGGCGAGCCGGTGACCCATAGCCCAAGCAAAGCGCCGATGAGCCCCAGCGGCACAGTCAGCATCACCACCACCGATTTGATGACCGAGCTGAACTGCAGCACCATCGTCAAGGCAATCAGCACGAGCGATATCTGCATTACCAGCCCCATTTCCGCCTTGTTTTTGCGCAACTCCTCATCCTCACCGGCAAACTTCATTTCGTAACCCGACTCCAATTTGATTTTGGCCAGGCCCGCTCGCGCACGGTCCAGCACCTGCGAAGGCAGCTCTCCGAAAGGCGCGTAGGCTTTGACCGTCACCGTGCGAAGCTGGTTGTAGTGAGGAATCGTCACGAACTCCGGCTGGATTTTCAGCCTCGAGAAACTCTCGAACGGGACGGCTTTCCCGTCCGGGGTTGGCGCATAGAGGCCGCGAATCTTGTCCACTTCGCTGCGCTCCTCGATGCGACCGCGAGCCAGGACCGGGATGAGCCGGTCACCCTCCCGCAACTCCGTCACCTTTAGCCCGGTGAAGGAAGCCTGGGCCACCGCGCCGATTTGCTGATTGTTCAAGCCCAGTGAATTAGCGCGGTCCTGGTCGATATCGATCTGAATGTTCGGCATGCGCAAGCCCAGGTCATCGAACACATGGTAGCCGCCGGCCGCGCGGAGTTCGGCCGCCGTCTGGTCGGCCAATAGCCGCAGTTTATCGAGGTTGTCGCCGCTAAGACGGATTTGAATCGGTTCCTTTACCGGCGGTCCCTGCTCGAGCTGCTTGACCACGCAACGCGCACCGGGAACCGATTGGTCCAGTTCCTGGCGCAGCTTGACGAGCAACTCTGTCACCTCGTCCTCGTGCCGCGTGTTGATGAGGATCTGCGCGAGATAGTTTGCCGGTTCCTTCGGTTCGACGTTGTAGTAAAAGCGAGGAGCGGTGCCGCCGGAGAAAACTGCCGCGCTGGAGACCTCCTCATGGCGTTTCATCAATGCCACCACTTGATCCACTGTTGCCCTCATGCTGGTCAGTGAGTCGGTTGAAGGCAGCTCGACATCCACCAATAACTGGTTGCGCTCGGCCGGCGGGAAAAACTGGCTTCCCAACATCGGAACCAGGAGGCAGCTAAGAGCCAGCAGCGAATAGCCCACGCCCAGGACCAGCCAGGGGCGCTTGAGGGCTCCTTGGAGTGCGGCGCGATAGTGTGGCAAAACAGCCGCCAGTGCCTGGTCCACGTACCGGAACAGGAAAAACGACCGGACTTCGCCGCCCTCATCAAACCCTTTCTGCCCTCGCAGGACGTAATAGCTGACGAGCGGAGTGAAGGTGACCGAAACCAGCAGCGCCGAAAGCAAAGCCAGGGTGATCACGACCGGCAGGCTTTTCATGAACTCACCTTTGTCCCCGGTGAGCAGCAGCAACGGCAGGAACGCGAAGATGTTGATCAACGTCCCGAATACCATCGGGTGCCGCAGGTGAAGCGGGCCAAGCCAGGCCGCGCGCAACCGCGGCTCCCCCCGATGCAGCTCGCGGTTGATGCCGTCCGAGGCCACTACCGGCACATCCACCAGCATTCCCAAAGCGATGATGAGCGAGGCAATGGAGATTTGCTGCAAGGGAATATGAAGCAGTTGCATGCCCACCAAGGTCATGGCGACGGTCAGGGGAACGGCCGTGGCCAGCACCAGCGCCGAACGCCAATCCATCAGGAACAACCCCACGATAATCACGATGACTACCGCCTCCGCAAAGCATTTGACAAAGTGATGGATGCGATGCGCTACCGCTGTGGGCTGGTCGGACAGCACCCGGAACTCCATGCCTTCTGGCATGCGGGCTTTCATGGCCTCTGCCACTTTCATCACGTCCCGGTTGAAATAGCGAATGATTTTGCCATCCCGCATTTCGACGGCCACCATTACCGCTCGGCGCGTGTCCAGCGGCCCATTCGTGCCCGTCCGCCCGAGGATATCCACTTTGTAAGAGATGGGCGACTCATACATTCGGCGGACGTCAAAAATGTCGCGCAGATACACCGGCGCACCTCCGCGGCTCATGCCCACCACAGTGCCGAGCATGTCCTTCTCGGTTTTGTATTCGCCGGAGAGTTGCACCGGGAAATTGCGGCCTTCGGTTCGCATCGTGCCGCCGGGGATCACCGCGTTGCGGGCGGCAATCGAGCTCATTACCGTCTCCGGGGTCAGCCCGTAGCCGGCCAGATTGGCATCCGAAAACAGCAGATACACCGTTTCCTGCACAATGCCGATCTTGGTGACTTTGCCGACGCTCTCGACTTGCTTGAGCGCATCCTCAAAATCGCGCGCCAACAATTCGAGCGTGCGATAGCTGTAGCGCGGCGGAGCCGACGCGCGAATTTGCGGCAGCGGGTCCTCGTCTCCCATCAGCAAAATCGGTTGAGTGAAATCGGGATGCCACAATTCACGGTCGGTGCCGGTGACCGTTCTCGTGAATTCGGCTATAAAGCGTTCCAAGTCGGCCCGGCAGGCTGAGGTTTCCATGTCAACCAGAATGAACGAATGTCCTTGAACCGTTCGCACTTCTTTGGCCAGACCAGCCGCGCGGACCGCTGTTTCCAATCGGCCGCGGAGCACCTCGAGGTAATTCTCGCCCAATGATGGGAAGAATGCCGCCATCGCAGCATGATTGGTTGTGGGCGCACCCCTCCGGACCTCGGCCAGACGCTCCCGCAGGAGATTGGCACGCGCCACGCACTCGGCATCCGTGATGGGAGGACTGACTAATCCAAACAACAGTGTGATCGTGTTGCCGAAATCCGTGTTCAGCCACGGCTGACGGGTCCCCTCAGGCAACTGCACCTCCTGAATCTTGGCCCGCACTTTGTCCCACTCCTGGTCAATCGTGGCCGTGGAGGCGGGAAGCTGTTTGATGGTCATCGTGGAAATGCCCGGCCGGGATTCCGTCTTGATCTCCTCGATCGATTTGAGCTCACTGATCTTGCGCTCGATGGGTTTGGACACCAATTCCTCCACCTTCGAAGACGTCGCCCCCGGGAACATCGTGACCAGCATGGCCGTTCGCTGGGGAATGGTCGGATCCTCCTGCTGGCCGAGTTTGGTATAAGCCACGGCGCCCCACACCAGCACCGCAATCAGGGCGAGCCAGCTCACCTCCCGGTGCTCGACAAAAAACTGGGCCAAGTCACCAGATTCAACTTTATTTTCGACTGGTTTTGACATCGGAACGTATCTCCTTTCAGGGCTTACTTCGCGGCCACACTGTCTGTAGCGACTTCGATGGGAGCGCCGTCATACAGAAAACTCGCTCCCGCAGTCACTACCTGTTCACCTGCCCGCAACCCTTCGGTAATGAGAATTGAACTGTTGAGAATATCGCCCGTCTTGACCGCTCGCTGCACCGCTTTGCCATCCTGGACGACAAAGACCCCTAACTGCGCTCGGCCGCTCGCTTCCAAACGGCTATCCGGAGCAAGGGTCACCAGCGCCGAGAGCGGAACGCAGACCGTGCCCGGTGTCACCGCCGGCGTGTCGCCGACGTGAATACGCGCCGTCATACCTGAGCGCAGCAGGCCGTCCGGGTTTGGCACCTTGATCACCACGCGAAACAACCGGCCTTCGGTGCTGGCCGCCACTCCCACCTCCGAAACGCGACCACGAAACGGCGGCAGGCCCTCTAACCCCGACACCTCCACGTCCACCTCCTTGCCTGGGGCGAGCAGCCCCACCAACCGATCCGGCAATCCCAACTCGACGGACATCAGGCCGGTGTCGGCAAAGCGTAGCACCCGCTGGCCAGGAGCCACCGTGACGCCCGAATTGACATAGCGAGCCAGCACTACTCCATGCTTGGACGCCACCAGCCGCGAATCCCGAAGATTTTGCTCCGCCTGGTCCAGTTGGGCCCGGGCCGTTTGCCAGTCCGCTTCAGTCACATCGAGTTCCTGCTGGGAAATGGCATCCGTCGCGCGCAGCTTGCGAAAACGCTCGAGAGTCTTGCCCGCCAGTTCCGCGCGGGCGCGAGCCGAGTTCAACGCATTAGTGAAGTCAGCCTGCTTCAACTCGGCCAGGACCATCCCGGCTTTCACCGGCGTCCCCTCGTCCCAGTCTGTGCCGGTCGCCGGCCCGATGCCGACCAAAATCCCCCCCACTTTGAAGCTCAAGTCCGTTTCGTGGTCGAACTTCACCAGTGCCAGGTAAGAAGCCTCACTGTCGGATCGGACATGGTCCATCGCTTCAACTACCGCGGTGCGCACCAACGATTTCTCGGGCGGTCTGGCCATCGGTCTTCCGCAGCCAACGAGCGCTAAGGCCATGCATAGCAAAGTCAGCGGGTTGCATCGGCCGCCCGCCAACCGGCGCCACGGTTTCATTATGTCAAGAGTGACAACTCTGCGCTTTCTCATAATCAATTCTCTCCAGCTTGGATAGTCCAACTAACGTCATCAGGGCCGTAAACTCCGCGTTGAATATTCGTGCAATCCTCCAGGTTATGAATTCACGGACAATGCCCTTGCCATGCCAGGCCCAATGACGGGTACTAAACGCGCACAGCAAATGCAAGGCGATTCGGCCAAGGGAAAATTGTGACGGGGTGTTCATAGCGGTGTTAAAACCTGTTCATGGATTGGAAACCTCCGGCTCCTTCCCCTCCCGTTCGAGAGCCCCCAACGAACGCTGCGTGAGAAAGTGGGCCAAACGCGCCCGATTTGCCAAACACACAGCCAGTTGGGTCAAGGGGTGATGCAGGTTCTCTCCCGCCAGAGAGCAAGAAACACATTCACCAATCACGCTCAGCGCATGAAGCCGGATAGCTTCGCTATTGGCTTTAGCCCCGAGCAAATCTCTCATCACCGCCTGGAGCAGGACAAAATCCCGCTCCAGCCCGGATGCTGCGTAGTTGTGCGCTTTGCCAGCCGGGTCCACCAATTCCCGGGCCAGGAGCTTGGCAATCCAGGCGCCCTCGGCATTGAGTCTCTGCAACAGGGACTCGACGAGCTTTAGCAGCTTCCGTTCAGGCGGCAGATGCCGGGACACGACGAAGCCCTCGTCTTGGTCGGAAAGCCGCCGGCCAGCCTCCATGATCACCGCCTGATAAAGCCCCTCCTTGCTGTGGAAATGGTAACAGACCCCGGCCAGATTAGTGTCGGCGCGTTTGCAGATCCCGCGAAGATGCGTTCCGTGAAAACCAGCTTCGGCGAACAACTCACAGGCGACCTCGAGGACGCGGGCGCGGGCGGGCAGTGGGCACCCCACTGGGCTGGTCGGCCAATCTGCTTCTTTACTCTGCCTGATTCGCATACAAAGCCGACTTATGCAGTGGCCGTGCCAACTACCTTCGTAATGCAGAAAGCGCTGGGGTACAAGTATTAGCAGCTTAGAAGCGACTCGTGGGCTGAGGCTCGGAATTTCGAAGACTCGAAAAACAGACAATCGTTCGTCCGATTCCTCATGTAACGCAGGTAGGCGCCAATTTCCGGACGCGAGTGAAACGCTCGCTGCGCTCATCTTGTCAGGTATTGGTGGCACCGTGGGCTGCTTCGACAGGCAGCAGAATTCCGATGAAGTCCTGCACGAGGTGTCATGGAATTCGCGCGCCAGCCGGTTGAGTCCTTCGATCACGGCCCGCTCCCACAAGAACGGTTGATCTCCGGGCCAAAGGCCGCTTAGTTCCATAGGTCCAAAACGGGTGTCCATTCCCCCCGTAATGGGACACAAAGCTTGCGAGATTCGCCAAAATTCTTACCCGCCACGGTTTCTCCGTTGGATTTATTTGTGCCCTGAGTGATGAACGGCTGAACGCCAATTTATTTGTTGCTCTTAACAGCCGCCTCCGCATTGGAGAGCTGTAAGATGACGCGGGCTCAACTCCGGCTTGCGCAGGCCACTTCGCCACGTCCTGCGTGATCGATGCAAATAATTTCGCCGAGATTTGTCCGGTGGATACCACCTAAGTATTTCTCTTGGGACGTCTGTGACAACGACTCGGATCTTGCCCTGCTCGGACCGTGCCTTCGATCACAGCCCCGTCGAGCGAGCACTCGCTCATGACGGCAACCTTCACCACGCAAGTCCCGGACGCGCCTTTGACACCAGAAACATTCGAGCACCGAAATGCCTTTGGTGGCGGGTGATTTCCGGCTGGAATTTTTCCTGAGTCCTCGCGGCCATTAGGAGGTACGTAGATAGTGGAGCAGCCAAGAAACCCGGCGCCTCGGGCCGAAGCGCAGCGATTCGAAAGCCGGTCCAGTGCGGTCTCGTAGCGCTCAATTGACCGCCGACCTGCGCTGCACGAGGAACCGGAAGAACATTGGTGTGTTTTTCGAGTGTTCGAAAATTCGAGCCTCACCCCACGAGTCGCTTCTAAGCCGTTAGTATGTCAACCTCAACATCTTCTGCATTTCGGAGATAGTTGGCATACTAGCTGCGTAACCCAGGTTTCGTATGCGAATTGCATTCAACAATGTGGACAAGAACCGAGCCCCAAGCGCCAACGCGGTCGTAGCGAATGTGGGCCAAGAATCTTGGCGAACCTTGCAAGCGTTCCGTCGCATTACGGGGGGAATGGACAGAGGCTTGTTCAACTGAACGACCATAGAAAATTCACAACATGGAAATTCGAATTCATACTCAGGGAGGCTCAATCGAGACTTTTCTTCAGGAAAATCCGGCACTGGTAGCTCGGATACTGAACGGAATCCAGCCCTCAAAAGTGTTTGCCGGCAACATCATCACCATTGCCGGCGATTATTCCCTGACGACCTTCGTCGCTTCGCGGGTCAACCGCGTTGACCTAATCGCCGAAGATCTCCCTCTTTGGAAACATCCCACCGACATCTTGGATGTGGTCGAACTGTCCGAGAACGAATTCCGAGAGCGAAGCCATCTGAGCGACCCGGCGCGGCTGGAACGACGCCGGAGCCCGATACAGACAGGCGAATTCGCCATGGTCTTCGTGGAAGTGGAATTAACTGGCGGGAACCGAATATTTCTGGCGGCTGAGATCAAGGTGGCATTGGAAGCGGAACGGCTTTATCGGCTGCATATGCTGTTCTCCGCGCCCGCAGTCCACTTCCGGTTGCCTCAGGGAGGCACCGCGATCCTGAACCTGAAAAACCTCGTCCGATTCACATTGAACCCCGGTCCCGATGTCACGCCCATTGACGCTTGGCCCGCGCACCACCTTTCCTGGCGGCAAGGGTCCGGGCGCATAGCCGATGCCATGACTGGAACAAATCCAAATCTATGAAACCTCTGATTCGCGCCACAACGAAACCACGGCGATTATTTGTGCCAGTAGCTCCGTTTGAATTCGAAAGCTTCGGAAAATGAAAGTCGGCGTTTGCAACTCCGGATCCAGCAGTCTCAAGTTCAGCCTGTTCGAGGCGGACCAGGAGTTGCTTCTGGCCGACGGCAGCATTGATTGGGCGACCCAGCCAACGCAGCTCAGGCTCCACTATCCCGGCCAACCTGAGATACGGGAGGAATTGCATCTGCGGGAGCATGGCGAGGCTTTTTCGCGAATCCTTTCAGGCCTCCGCACTGGCCCCCTCGCGCCCTTGCTGCGCAATGACGGACCTGCGGCGGTCGGGCACAGGATCGTGCATGGGGGAACGCGGTTCACCACAGCCGTGCGGATTACCGCGGAGGTTCAAGACGCAATTCATGATCTCTGTGAACTGGCGCCGCTGCATAACTTGGCCGGGCTCGAGGGCATACGCGCTATTGGAAGAGTCTTGCCCTCAGTACCTCAGGTAGCGGTGTTCGACACGGCCTTTCACGCCACTTTGCCGACTGCGGCGCGGACCTATGCCATACCCCGGACCTGGACAACTGAGTGGGGGATCTATCGTTACGGCTTTCACGGTTTGAGCCACGCTTACTGCTCAAGGCGCGCGGCCGCGATGCTGGGTCACAGCAGCGCTCGAATTGTGATTGCTCATCTGGGCAATGGCGCGTCCGTCTCAGCGGTCCGCGACGGCGTTTGCGTCGATATTTCCATGGGCTTCACCCCGCTTGAAGGGGTCGTCATGGGCACTCGCAGCGGAAGTGTCGATCCAGGCGCGCTCCTCTATCTCATGCAACACAAAGGGCTGACCGTTGAACAGCTCCTGCATGTTTTGAATTACGAATCCGGCCTGCTCGGTCTTTCGGGGATCTCTTCGGACATGCGCGAAATTTTGAAGAAGGCTCCTGCCCATCATGCGGCTCGCCTGGCGTTGGAAGTCTATGTCCACCGGCTGGTTCAAACCGTAGGAGCCATGGCGGCGGTCCTTGGCGGTGTTGATGCTTTGGCCTTCACCGCGGGTGTGGGTGAGAATTCGGCTCAAGTCCGGGCGTTAGTGTGCGAGAACCTTGGGCATCTTGGGCTGAGACTCGATTGCGCCGCCAATTCCCACTGCAAGCCGGACGCTGATGTCACTGAGGGTGATTCTCCGGCGCGGATCCTGGTTATTTCAAGCAGGGAGGATTTGACCATCCTGCGAGAGACACGGCGGGTGATTCATTCGGACGCACGATGGAAGTCTCCACCCAGAGAATTAGAACTGGCAACTGAAACCGTTTAACACCAAGACCGCTGGTCCGGGTCCGTGATCCGGACGGCGATGAAAGGAAGTATCAATATGAGTGAAACCGCAACAGTAATCGATGATGTAAAAAGAACTCGGCGCGTCGAGGCACGTCCGGCACCGCCACCAGCAATGTCCGGAGAGGAACTCAGCAAGATAAACGCCTACTGGCGGGCGTGCAATTACCTTGCCGCTGGGATGATTTATTTGCGGGCCAATCCGCTGCTGCGCGAACCGCTTATGGTTGACCATATCAAACAGCGATTGCTCGGGCATTGGGGCACAAGTCCGGGTTTGAGTTTTATTTATCTCCACCTTAACCGGCTGATCAAGAAGTATGATCTGAACACGATCTTCCTAGCCGGCCCGGGGCACGGGGCGCCAGGCGTATTGGCGCCGAGCTACCTCGAGGGCACCTATTCGGAGGTTTATCCCAACAAGGGCGAGGACGAAGCAGGAATGCGCGAGTTCTTCAAGGAATTTTCCTTCCCCGGCGGCATCGGCAGCCACTGCACACCGGAAACACCCGGCTCCATGCATGAGGGCGGCGAGTTGGGCTACAGCGTCTCACACGCCTTTGGCGCGGCCTACGATAATCCCGACCTGCTGGTGGCCGTCGTGGTGGGAGATGGGGAATCCGAAACCGGCCCACTGGCCGCTGCGTGGCATTCCGACAAGTTCCTGAACCCGATCCGGGATGGGGCGGTGCTGCCGATCCTGCAGCTCAACGGCTATAAGATCAACAATCCCACCGTGCTCTCCCGCATCTCGCACGATGAACTGGAATCCCTGTTTGTGGGCTATGGCTGGACGCCTTACTTCGTGGAGGGCAGCGACCCGGCAGACATGCACAAGAAGATGGCCGCGACCCTCGAGAACTGTGTGCTCGAAATCCGACGCATTCAGCAAGAAGCCCGCGCCAGCGGCAAAGCGACCCGCGCCCGGTGGCCCATGATCGTTCTGCGCAGTCCCAAGGGCTGGACAGGCCCCAAAGAAGTGGACGGCCATAAGGTCGAAGGCTTTTGGCGGGCGCACCAGGTGCCGTTGGCGGGCGTGCGGGAAAACCCGGCCCATTTGAAGCAGTTGGAGGCTTGGCTCCGCAGTTACCGCCCCGAGGAGCTGTTCGATAAAAGCGGCAAGCTAATCCCGGAACTCAAGGCCCTCGCGCCCGAAGGCGACCGGCGCATGAGCGCCAATCCCCATGCGAACGGCGGGTTGCTCCGCAAGCCCCTCCGTCTCCCCGATTTTCGGGACTATGCGGTCAAGGTGGACGCGCCAGGCCAGACTACGGCTGAGAACACGCGACCCCTGGGACGCTTCCTGCGGGACATCATGCGCAACAACATGCAGAGCTTCCGCGTCTTCGGTCCCGACGAAACCGCTTCCAACAAGCTGGATGCCATTTATGAGGCCAGCAAAAAATTGTGGCTGGCCGATTACCTTCCCGAAGATGCCGACGGCGGAGAACTGGCGCCCGACGGCCGTGTGATGGAACTGCTTTCGGAGCACACGCTCGAAGGCTGGCTCGAAGGTTATCTGCTCACGGGACGCCACGGCTTTTTCTCCACCTACGAGGCTTTCGTCCATGTGATTGACTCAATGTTCAACCAGCACGCCAAGTGGCTGGAGAGCTGCCGCGGGCTGTCCTGGCGGGCGCCGATTTCCTCGCTAAACCTGCTCATCACCTCGACGGTCTGGCGGCAGGACCACAACGGCTTCACGCATCAGGACCCGGGTTTCCTGGACCTGGTGGTGAACAAGAGTCCCGATATTTGCCGCATCTACCTGCCGCCGGACGCCAACTCGCTTCTCTGCGTAGCGGATCACTGCCTTAAGAGCACCAATTACATCAACGTGATCGTTTCGGACAAACAGAAGCATCTCCAATACATGACCATGGACCAGGCCATTGTACACTGCACCAAAGGGCTCGGCATTTGGCCCCAAGCGAGCAACGACGAGGGAAAGGAGCCGGATCTGGTCATCGCCTCCGCCGGAGATATCCCCACGAAGGAATCGCTCGCGGCCGTCATGCTATTGCGCGAGCACTTCCCCAACATCAAGATCCGGTTCATCAATGTGGTTGATCTCTTCCGGCTTACACCGTCAAGCGAACATCCGCACGGTCTGTCCGACCGGGACTTCGATACACTGTTCACCGAGGACAAACCTATCATCTTCAACTTTCACGGTTATCCCTGGTTGATTCACCGGCTTACTTACCGGCGGACGAATCACAAGAACTTGCACGTGCGCGGCTACAAAGAGAAAGGCAACATCAACACTCCGCTCGACCTGGCCATCCGAAACCAGATTGACCGCTTCACCATTGCAATGGACGCAATTGATCGGGTGCCGGCCCTCCGCGCAACCGGCGCTCATGCCAAGGAAAAGCTGCGCATCATGCAACTCGAATGCCAGTCCTACGCGTATGAGAACGGCATAGACAAGCCGGAGATGGATGGGTGGACTTGGCCAGGGAACCGCTGATCCGCAGTCGCTTCCACACGCACGACACTAACAACGCGCTTTGCACCCAAGAACAAACTGAAGAGGACGATATGGATAGCACAAAACTGAATACGATCTCCCAAACAAGTCAAACCCGTGAACCATTGCCCAAACCCAAACGATTACCGGCAAAAGCGCCGCGCTCGCCAGGCAAGGTCCGCCCGCTTGACAATGGGGCTAACCGAATGGCGGAGGCGGAAATCCTGGAGCAGTACGGCTGTGGCCCGATCCAATTCGCAGGCTCCGCCAACGCTTCCTATGAGCGACATCTTGTTTTTGACAATGTCATTGCACTCGAAGCTGCAGGGTCTCGCGAACGCTTCGAGGCGCTGGCGCGCTCCGTGCGCGACCTGTTGTCACAACGCTGGGTTCGCACCGAACGGCACTACACCCGGAGAAACCCCAAGCGCGTTTACTATCTCTCGATGGAGTACC
>Ga0326728_10006618_pt1 | contig 30948 bp, 18 predicted proteins | sample MB3enrmetagenome_FD_207602 | JGI IMG/M metagenome (GOLD analysis project Ga0326728, IMG submission 207602) | Lab enriched peat soil microbial communities from McLean, Ithaca, NY, United States - MB31MN | ecosystem: Environmental > Terrestrial > Soil > Wetlands > Peat | place: USA: New York...
GCCTATAACCTAGGGAACCTCTGGCGACGATTGGCGTTGCCAAATAGGATCAGGAACTGGTCGCTGACGAGTTTGCAGCAGTGGTTGGCGAAGACCGGCGGACGGCTGGTGAAACATGAGCGCCATTACTGGCTGCCGCTGGCCGAAGGGCATCTCACGCGGGGGTGTTTTAGCAGCGTGCTTCGAAGGATCGCGGCGCTGCCCAAGCCGGACGGGTAGCGAACACTGAGAGACAGGGAGTCGAGCGCTCCGAAGTGATCCAGTGAGGACAAATGTCAGCGGCGAGGCAGGTTGGAGGCGAGAAACAGACCAAACGAGTCAGCGAAACTGCCAAACGAGCCGCGATGCGATCCGAGGGCGGTTATGTTGATCTGAACTTGACGCGTGATAAAGTTGAAATCGGAAATTCCGGATTACTTCGATCACAGCAACGGAGCCGAAAACCTCTCGGAAACTTACACAGTTCAGGCTGTTGATGGCGACGACAATGCCTCCCACAAAGTCAAGACTGCCTAGGTTGAGGGGGAGATGTCAGCTTTTTTGCCCCGCGAATATGCTGCGCTCCGCGAGACACCGAGCGCTGCTGCAAAAGAAATCGCACTGAAGAACGAGTAGATGACTTAATGTCCGCTACGGTGATATACATAGGTCATTAGTGGCAACCAATGTTTTTCCGTTGAGGTTTTATTGGTTTAGTTTGCTGGCAACCCGTGGGCACTAATTGACAACAATGCAATTCTATGTAATTTTGATGTATGATAGGTCGGAGTAAGGTTAGTTTTTTTAACACCCTGCCCCATAACACTCGATCACTGGTGGGCAGGTGAGGAGCATAAGCCGGTGAGATTCTTGAGTTCTTGCATTAAGTTATCTGAGCTACACCACACTTGAGCGCCATGAAGACTTTGCGCCTCAATTCGCTCACTTACCCGATGACGCCCGAGGAGAAAAGCATATACGAGCAGGCGGGCGTTGAAATGATTTGCCGGGAACTGGTAGATGCCCCAGCGGAGACCGCACTCCTGGCGAGCATAGACGCGCTCGGGGTAGTCTCCGCCAAAGTCAACGCCGACATGATCAGCCGCTTGGCGAAATGCCGGGTTATTGGGCGCTACGGAACCGGGACGGACAACGTCGACAAGGCCGCGGCCACGGCGCAAGGAATCGTTGTAACGAATGTGCCGGATTTCTGCCTGTCTGAAATGGCTGACCACACGATGGCCCTGCTTCTGGGACTAGCGCGCAAGCTCCTGGTCATGGACCGCAGCACGCGCACCGGAGAGTGGCAAGCGCGCGTCCGCCAACCCGTCAGACGGGTCGCCGGCAAGACGCTCGGCTTGATTGGCTTTGGCTGCATTGGCCAGGAGGTGGCCAAGCGCGCAGCGGCTTTCGACCTGTGCACGGTTGTTTTTGACCCCTTCCTGGACCACGCCGCCGCAGAGCGGCTCCACGTGAGTCCCCTGCCCTTGCCGGAGTTACTCAAGGTGAGTGATTTCGTTTCGTTGCACCTCCCGCTGACTCCCGCGACTTTTCATTTCATTGGAGAGGCTGAACTGCGAATGATGAAGCCCTCCGCCTTTCTGATCAATACCGCTCGTGGAGCGGTGGTTGATGAGAGTGCGCTGGTCAAGGCTTTGACAGAGAGCTGGATTGCGGGGGCGGGGCTGGATGTTTTTGAAGGGCTGGCAATGTTCGATCCAAATCCCACGGTGCCTGACCACCCCTTCTTCAAAATGGATAATGTAATCCTCACACCCCATTCAGGGGGGTGTTCGGCGGAATCGCTGGAGCAACTCTGCCACGAGGGCGCCCAACAGGTCGTTTCAGTTTTGAAAGGAATCTGGCCCACTCATTGCGCCAATCCGGAGGTTGTTCCCAGACAGTCGTTAGTCCGGACTACCGATTAGGAAGGATGTTCTTTCGATGCCAAGACTCGATGGAAAAGTCGCCTTGATAACAGGAGCCGCCGGAGGACTTGGGGGCTCTTTGGCCGCGGGTTTCGCCCAGGAAGGATGCCGCCTATTTCTCTCCGACATTCACGAGACTGGGCTTCGGCAACGGCTGGAGGAGCTGCAGACGGGGGGCGAAGCAGCGGATGGACTGGCTGGCGACGTCACCCGGCAGGACCAAAGGCGCGCGATCGTGGATGGCGCCATCCAAAAATTCGGGCGCATCGATATTCTGGTCAACAACGCCGGAGTAGCAAGCGTGAAGTCTCTCTGGGATTTGGCGGAATCTGATTGGGATGCAGTTCTCAACGTCAATGTCAAAGGGCTTTTCTTCATGTTGCAGGCCGTGGCGCGACACATGGTATCCAACGGCAGCGGTTCAATCATCAATGTCGCGTCAGTCGCCGGTCGGGTGGGGCGCCCATTCCTCATCCACTATGCGGCAAGCAAGGCAGCGGTCATCTCGGTCACTCGCTCCTGCGCGCTAGCTCTGGCCCCCTGCGGCATCCGGGTGAATGCTGTTGCTCCAGGAATGATTGATACCGACATGCTTCAGTCGCTCCTCGGCAATTGGAACCAAACCCCACAGGGGTCCAGCCCGGCTGGTAAGGTCCCCCTAAGCGCCAACGTCCCCCTGGGACGCGTGGCGAAACCCGAGGAGATCGTGGGCGCCGCGATTTTTCTCGCGAGCAGAGAGTCAGGCTACGTGACGGGCCAAACTTACAATGTGGACGGCGGAATTGTGCTGAGTTAAGCCATTCTCATTCGTCTGGAATTACTATGAATGTCGCTCTCGATCACACCCTCTATATTGAACTTTACCGCAAAATGCGGCTCATTCGGCGTTTCGAAGAACGCGCTGCGGAACTGGTCAACCGCAATGAGATTGCAGGCAACACCCACGAATACATAGGAGAGGAAGCTGTCGCCGTAGGGATTTGCAGCGCGCTCCAGCCGGAGGACGTGATTACGAGCACGCACCGCGGCCATGGGCATCTTCTCGCCAAGGGCGGCGAGGCCAAGAAGATGATGGCGGAACTGCTCGGACGTTCGACCGGCTATAACCGGGGAAAGGGCGGCTCCATGCATATCGCCGATCTATCCCTCGGGATCTACGGAGCCAATGGCATGGTAGCCGGAGGAGTGCCCATCGCGGCTGGAGCCGCATGGGCAGCAAAGATCAGGAAGACGAATCAGATTGCGGTCGCTTTCTTCGGCGACGGAGGGGCGAATCAGGGAGTATTACACGAAACCATGAACCTCGCCGGGATATGGAATCTGCCCGTGCTGTTCGTCTGCGAGAACAATCTTTACGCCGTTACCACCTCGGTCAAATACGCCACGGCCGGCCCTGGCATCGCAGAACGCGCCAAGGGGTACGGCTTCCCCGGCTACGTCGTGGATGGGATGGACTTGGCCGCGGTCATGCAAGCAGCCCGGCAGGCCTCGGATCGAGCGCGCTCCGGACAGGGTCCGTCTTTGCTTGAGTGCCGGACCTATCGGTTTCGCGGCCATTTCACTGCCGAGCGCGCCCTGGGCATCAGCTACCGGACGCAGGCCGAAATAGAAGAGTGGCAGCAGCGTGATCCATTGCTTCTATGGGCCAGAAAACTTGAAGAGCTCGAGGTGTTGGCTCCCGTCGACCGGGCCGCAGTCGATGACCAGGTGGAGAAGCTCCTGGATGAGGCGGTCGAGTATGCACGGTTCAGCCCCTGGCCAGAACCACAGGAGGCCCTGGAGCATATGTACACCCAATGCTATCCGGGACTGCCCGCGAAGGGGATTTCATGCCACGCCAAATGAACTACCTGCAAGCGCTCAGGGAAGCGCTGGTCCTCGAAATGCGCCGCGATCAGAGTGTCGTCGTGCTGGGAGAGGACGTACGCATGTCACTCCGTGGCATCACCAAAGGGTTGCATGAGGAGTTCGGCCCCGAGCGAGTCTGGGACACGCCCATTTCCGAGTCGGCTTTTGTGGGGCTGGCCACTGGCGCGGCTCTCGCGGGCTTGCGGCCCGTTGTGGAATTCCAGGTCAGCACGCTCCTCTATGTCGCGATGGAGCAGTTGGTCAATCAGGCCCAGAAACTGCGCTACATGATGGGCGGACAAGGAAAGATTCCTGTCACTTATATCGTTCCTGGCTCCGGCGCGCGGCCGGGATTGGCGGGACAGCACTCGGATCATGCCTATCCTATGCTGATGCAGGGGGGCATGAAGGTAGTCATACCAACCACTCCGCAAGATGCCAAAGGGCTCCTCACCGCCGCCCTTCGCGAAGACGATCCGGTAGTCGTGTTTGCGCCGGCGGCCCTCCTGGGGGCAAGAGGTAATGTCTCCGAGGAGGAGTTTGTCATCCCGCTCGGAAAGGGCAAGATCATGAGAATCGGAACAGATGTCACGGTGGTGGCTGTCGGTCCTTGCTTGCCCCAAGCGTTAAAGGTGGCCGAGCAACTGGAGCCGGAAAGCATTTCCGTGGAGGTGATCGACCCGCGATCCCTCCTGCCGTTTGACTATCCCCTCTTGCAGGATTCGGTGCGCAAGACGGGGCGGCTGGTTATATTTGACGATTCCAATCGCACCTGCGGCCTCGCAGCCGAAGTGGCCGCCCACGCAGCCGAGCAGCTCTTCACCTTTTTGAAGGCGCCGGTCGCAAGAGTCACCAGGGCAGACGTGCCCGTTCCTTTTAGCATTGCTCTCGACAAGCACGTTCTGCCCAGCGCCGCCCAATTGGTAGAGGCGATCCGGAAGATCCTTGACACCAGCACAAAGGAGGAAGGACGTGCAGCGTAAATGTGCGGCCGGGTTCCGGGGGCCAGCGGGCAAGCTCAGTGCTCGGACGCTGCAAACAGAAGCACACCGTAGATCCGGGTTCCGAGGTAATATATTTAATGCTGACGCTCATTGAGGTTCGAGTCCCAAAGGTGGGAATGGACACGACGGAAGTAGTGCTGACCAAATGGCTGGCAAAACGCGGTGATCGGGTCAAGAAAGGCGTTCCCTTGCTGGAACTCGAAACGGAAAAGACAACTCTGGCGCTCGAATCAGAGGTTGAAGGAACGATCGCCGAAATCTGCCAGTCGGAAGGAAGCACCGTGCCCGTCGGTGAACTCGTTTGCCTTATTCGAGAAGCGCAGCCCGGCGAGGGAAAAAATGGATGAGACTGCAACCTTTCAAGACCGAGTCCGAATGGCTCGCAAGATCATCTCCTTCCCGAAGATTGAACCCGTAACCCTCCGTGACAAAGTCGTGATGATGCTCAAGGAGGCATTCTTCGCAGGGACGCTTAAACCTGGAGACCTCATCATCGAACGCCAATTATCGCGGCAGTTGAATATTGGGACCCCGGCAATTCGCGAAGCCCTGTTCACTCTTCAGGAACAAGGCTTCGTCCATCGGGTAGTAAACACGGGCACCTATGTGAATAAGTTCACATATGATGAGGTTCGGCAGATGTACCTTCTGCGCACCGAACTCGAGCTTTTGGCCTTACGTTGGGCAAAGTCTCGTGTGACCGAGAATGACCTACTCGCATTGGAGAAAGCCGTTGAGGGTATTGTCGAAGCGGCAACCCCGGAAAAAGCGAACCTCTACTATGAACGGGACCTTGACTTCCATCGCCAATGCTGGGACCTTTCGGGAAACAAGTTCCTATCCCGTAGCCTCGAGACAATGGTTGCCCCGCTCTTCGCGTTTGTGCTGGCCGACAGTCAAACCACGGTGAACGCGGAGGGCGCCCGCGAACATTTCCATATCGTCAATGCTCTGCGCAACCTTCAGGAACCCGAATTCACTTCCGTGGTCCGAGATACGCTGAGTGGCTTCGCACTCCGGGGCATATCCTCCATGGGTCAGGCAAAGGAGAGCATAATCAAGGCGCACCCATAGACAGGCGACTGACGTCCGCCAAGACTGGAGCTTTTCAAGCTGGACGCAAACACCCTCTACTCGCGAGTTGGCCCCTGGGTTTTCCCTCCTCCTCCCATACACATGCCTAGAACCTTCAGGCGAACAAGATGTACGTTCTACTTGTGTCCGGTAAACGTAATGTCCTGCCTGACACCATTTTTACGTCAAATGTGGAGCTTTAATCCAGTCGAAACAAGTGAGCGATTGAGCCACTTCTGGCTGGCTGCCCAAGTGGTTCAAGCCTTGGCAGAGGCAGTCCACTACCGCGGGCAGTGAGGGGGAGACGCGCTTGCCAAAGTAGTTCTCGCGCACGTGTTCGCGAAGGTGCTCAACCGGATTCAGTTCCGGACCGTAAGGGGGCACGGGGAGCAACCGCAAGGTAGGAGGAACACCCAGGGCCCACAGCTCGGTGCCAGCCCGCCCCGTCGAGTAGCAGCAGGCAAAGCAGCGGAACAAGAATCCAAACGATCCAACTTGACAGCCTATGCTTAATATGATAGCCTACAGAATGATGCACGGCTGTTCTGCCATGATCCGAGAGACCTCACGCGTGACTCCCCCGCCCTTCTCTCCGAACCGACAGCATGTCACTGCCTCCCTTTGCCACGACGAGCGCAGTAACATTAAAAGTGACGGAACGATGCGGGAATGTCTATGAAAACAAAGGGACGGTGTGGAAAACTTGGGAACAAAGCGTGTATGTGTATGAAAACACATGCACTTATCCCCTATAAGCGGCAATGTTGCTCACAACAAAAGACTTATATGGCATGTCGTAGGTGGTAGGTGGGCCTCCCCCCCACATACGACCTACCACATACCACATACGCTAGCAGGTCCCAGGCGTCAGGGGACAGGCAAGGGGGCTGCGATTTCCCTCAAGGAGAGACGAATCATCCCGGTGGCGAGTCCGCCGGCTGACAGAAATCGCAGACTGCAAAAATCAGCGGTCTGCGCCAGCCTGCCAGATTGAACTGAAGCCTGGTAAGCTCCATCTCGCCTGCCCATGCTCTCGTCATCGATTCATCTTCTCCCCGACAAGCCTCAAGGTCACAATTTCGTGAGGCTTCAGAGTCACCGTCAGTGAGTGGTTCTCCACCTTCAGGGGTGACTCGTTCTCCTCGGCGGCGTTTGTCTGCCAAGCTTGGCTGATGGTGAACAGCGGGAAATTCAACTTCGCCTTTGCGGATTGCCCTCCGCTCTCGAGCAGGCGCACGATGGTGCCCATGCCGTCCTCTGCTGCTTTCCAGTTGACCACCACCACATCGGGCGCGTCCACCTGAAGAAAGCTCGTCGGATTGGGCGTGAGCGGCTCGGCAGGATCCCCAACCTTGTCGTTCGAGACCAGATGCCGGATCTCGAGCGGAGTCATCGCCGACCACCCCAGCCGCGCCAATGCGCCAGGGGCAAGGTCTTGTCCACTGGTCACGACGTAACGGAATGTAAAGTCACCACTCTGCACCTTGCGAAAATTGGTGTGCCAGTAATTGTTGAGGACGTAAGAGAAGAGCGTGCCGCTCTTCGGTTCGAACTTCTCTGGCCAGGTACCGCGGTTTATGTCGCCGAGCGTCACCAACGGTGAGTCGATGGGAACCAGTCCAACGCTGAGGTCGGCCGACGCCACTTTCACCCAGTGCTGTACCGTGAACCAGGCGACGTTCGCTCCCTTAAGCAAGTCGTGCGCTGGATCAACCCAGCCGTTTTGGATCTCGTAAGTGAAGCAGGGATGTTCAACCGCCACCGGAAAGGCGAAGTAAATAGCTTCCTTGTTATTAGAAGGCTCCTTGTGCACCCGATTGACCACTTCGATCCTGTTTTCCCCGTCAAAAAGCATGACATCGGTCTGGATCGAAGAGGCGTGCGAGCCACTCGTCTCGTAAGTCAGGATTCCCCCATAGGCAGTCTTGCGGAGACTGGTTACGCGACCGCCGCTTGAAGTGCTTGTCGTCAGGTTGGCGAGAGGCATGGACTTGCGCAGATAGACGATCTGGGTCCCGCCGTCGCCTCCCGAAACGTAGAGATACTGGTTGAAGCGATACGGACTGGTCGTATCGACCAGTTCGCGGTTGAGTTGTTTATCGTACACACTCTTAATGGCGCCAGCCTGAGGGTCAACCTCGATACGGTAATAGCCATTCTCGATGGTGCTCGACAACGGCAGCGTGGTTTCGCCCGCTGCCGCGTGCTCTCTCCTGCTCACGATCTGATAGCAGCGGTATCCAAAGGCGGGTACATCACGGGCGAAGAAGCGAATGTGATCATAATCCGGATGATGGGCCAGCGCTTCGAAAGGAACCGGATTCTTGTCGGGATAGTCCAGAATCACCTCGTCGCGATCAAGGTCCGTCTCTACCAGATCGCTCCGAGTCCAGTTGAGCGAGTTGAACACAATCAGCGCAGGAGCGGGGACATGGATCTTATCCGCCAACTGGCTGAAGGACTGGTCGAGGATCGCGTTTACGAGTCCCCGTCCCTCGATGGCGAATTGGTCCTTTGTGTCGAGCTGGCGAAGGGTTTCTTCGCTGTCCGGGCGCGAATACCCGCCCCAGGAAGTGAAGGTGTGCTCCGCGTAAAGAATCAGATCATTCCACATTTGCCGGACCTGCTCAATCGGCCCCGACACGTCTCTCTGGAAAAATGTCGTGATGGTGGAGAGCTTTTCGGCGGAGGGCGCCCGCTGCTGGCTCGACCGGTCGATGGTCAGGTAGTGCACATCCGTGGCATAGCCGTCTTCCCAGTAAGGGCCACCGTCCCCTGCCACGGTATCAAGCGTGGGCCCGAAGTGTTGCTCGATATAGTGCATATACTCGGGAAAGGTAGCGAGCACCATCCTGGGATAGGCATAGCGAGCATTCCAGGCCCCTACGAATTGCGGTTCGCCCGGTATCAGGTCGGTGTTCTCGACTTGGCTCCCGTACATCAGGACAACGTTGGGCTTGTAGGAGGGTGACTCATACGGCTCGAGGAAGACAGGCAATGACTGCCGACATGCAGGCTCCTGGGCAGGCACTCCGCAGACGAAGGAAAGCTGAGAATACTGCCGCGAATAGGACATCAACACTTTGTTGCCGTCAGGCCCCTGCCACCAAAAGGGCGACTTCTCGTTCCAGCGTCCGTAGAGGAGGATTGGCCCCCGGTCGCTATTGGCTGCGGCCAGGAAGTACTTGACGCCGAGGGAACTCAGCACTGAAGCATAGGACCACGTGTAGCTGGGCACGTCGGTGAGGTTTGCGTACTCGAAGGGGAAACCTTCCGTACGGTGCAGCCATTGAGAATAAGAGGTAGAACGGAAGAGTTCCTCCAGCGTTGGGTAACCGGTCATCAGATTGGCCAACTGCGCAGGCACGGCGATCTTGCGCTCGCGCACGAGCCGGAGGAGCCGTTCCTGCGTCTGGGTGTTGCGTGACATCAAGTACTGACTCACGATCCAGGAGCCATCGAGGCTGAACCGCATCTCGGGGTTCTCCTCGATTTCATCAAGCAGTTTATCGACATTGCGGCTGTGGACCTCCGCCACCTTGGCCTGATAATCCGTGTAGCCGATGTCGAGGTGAGCGTGCGGCACAACGTAAAGGGTCCACTTTCGCTGGGGCGCCAGTTGGACATCCGACCGGTAGGTCTTGCCGTTCACGTGAACCGTCACCCGCCCTAATGTCTTCTCCGTCAATTGTGGAACAGCGAACTCGAACCTCTGTTGCCCGAAGTCGTCAGCGTGAGAAAGTTCAGCCGAAAAACTCTGCTGGCCAACGGCCAGCGTGACCGTTCCTTTCGTCACCTTGCTGTTCAGGGTTACGGTGAGATCGGTCAATTCCCGCAGTTGAGACTCTGGCCCGGTGTAAAACACAGTGGGTTCGACAACTACTCGCGGAGCGGCGGGGGGCTGGGCATACGGATCTTCGGTCAGCCGCAGGGCGTCGTAATTCAGGGCGGACTCACCGTCGCCGTCCGCCGGGTCGTCCATTGCCGTCAGGACGAGTTTGTTCTCGCCTGAATGCATATCGTTTGTCGGCAGATCAATGTCGATCGTGTCGCCACCGTAAACTGGGGAATCGGCGCCGCCGTCACCAGGGTAATTGCTCGCCCGGCGGTTGAAGAAGAACGATCCGCAATGACCATTGAGCTCGACTTGAAGATAGGGAACTCGAGAGCGGGTCAAGATTACGGCGATTCTGAGCCGGTAAGAGCCCTTGGCCGATCCCGGGAGGCTGAAAAGGATCGTGTACGGATGAGGGCGTGCGCCTAGCGCCTTCACTTCGGAACCCGGCTGAAAGGCCGGCCAATCCTTGTTGACACTTTCACCTACTTTGAATGTCGGACTGTAGTTGGGATTGGCGAAGTCAACTTGGTTGTTGAATTCATGGGATGACTGGTCGAATTTGCCGATTTCCCATAGCACACGCTGCTCAGCGATGGCGGGACGAGCAAAGGCCAATATAAGCATGAGACTATTGATAGCAGCGACCAGGGTCACGCGATTAGTGGGTTTGCTCATGATGCGTGCTCCTTCCTCAGGCGGCGCCGCGAGCTTGCGACCTCCCGACCGCACCTTTCCGGATTGTAGCGTTCTGAATATAAAAATGACACCGGACATGAATCGCGATTCCCTAGCCATTATCCCTGAATGAGCCCAACCCGGGACAGTTCTTCCAGATGTTCACTTCCCCCCTTACTAGGACAAATTCGCATTCGTTATGCGGACAAGCGGATTGTTGCGCACCCTTGCTCTTGGGGAACTGGGTGTGTACGATTCCCCGTCGGCGCTGGCAACCATTGTATACTTGTGCCGGAGTTATGCTATGCGCAGAGTGATTCTGGCCTCTCTTCTCATCTTCGCTAGTGCTGCTTCCGCACAGGAGGAAGCATCGCAATACCGCCTCGCTATGATTGGTCATGCTCACATAGATCTGGCCTATCGCTGGAGATGGAACGAGGTGGTCAAGCACGTGGCCCCCGATACGTTCCGTGGAATCCTGGCAATGATGGAGCGGGAGCCGGGGCTGACGTTCGCCCAGAGCCAAATGGCGCTATACGAAGCCATGCAGGAGGAACAACCCGAATTATTCAACGAAATCCGCCGGCGCATCCTGGAAGGACGATGGGCAGTGGTGGGAGGGATGTGGTCGGAGGCGGACATGATCTCGCCGTCCGGTGAGTCCTTCGTGCGCCAGTTTCTGATTGGGAAGGATTATGCACGCCGGCAACTAGGTGTAGATGTGAAAGTCGGATGGCTGCCGGATGCCTTCGCGGGAATGGCCGGCACACTGCCGCAGATTCTCAAGGGCTGCGGCATCGACTATTGCGTGTTGGACACCCGGCACTCGCCGCAGGAGGTCTTCTGGTGGGAGGGCCCGGCGGGGTCGAGCGTAATCGCTTACCCGGTCTTTGTTGCCTATAACCTCCCGCCACTGAGTCCGGCGATCCTGCCGTCCGTGCTGGAATGGGGTGCCCGCAATCCTGGCCTCCGTTCGATCTTGGTTCTCTACGGGCGTGGCGACCACGGCGGCGGGCCACGAAGCGACGATTTGCATGGCATGAAGGCGCTGGAGCAGCGCCCTGGAGCACCGAAGATTATCTATCAGACTCCGCAGCAGTACTTCGACACCGAGATCCGCCCACACAAAGACGCGCTGCCGGTTCACGCCGGTTCGCTGCCGGGGATGATCCGCCTCTCGTACAGCTCCCAGGCGAGAGTGCGGATGGCGAATCGCGCTGCCGAGAATCTGCTGCTTACGGCCGAGATGTTCAACACACTGGGCACGCTCTGCCAGCGCAAACCGAGCTATCCACGGGAGGACTTCACATCGGCCTGGAAGCTGGTATTGAGAGGTCAATTTCACGATGCCCTAAGGGGCACCGCTACCGGTAGGGCCACCGATGACGCCGTGGCCGATTTCGGTCAAGCGGAGCGCGAGGCGCGGGCCTTGCTCTCTCAAGGTTTGCAATACATTGGCTCGCGGATCGATACTTCGGGAACTGGGATTCCACTGATCATTTACAACGCCTCTTCCTGGAGACGCACCGGTGCTGTGGAAGTGGATGTCCGCCTTCCGGAACCGGCCACCAGCTTAGCCGTCCGGGATGCCAGCGGAACTGACGTGCTGTATCAGAAAACCGGACCCTCGGAGGATCCCCATAAGTTGCGGCTTTTAGTGCTTGCGCGTGATGTGCCGGCCGTGGGGTTTGGGACACTTCGCCTGCACATCGGCGCGCGATCGATTGCTTCAACCCCCCTGCGGGCGTCCGCCTCCACACTTGAGAATGAGTATCTGCGGGTGAGCGCCGACGATTCCGGCGCGATCACCAGCATTCTCGACAAGAGAACGGGGCGCGAGGTGCTGGCGGGAACCGGCATCCGGCCCGAGTTGCTCCGGGAGGACCCGGTGGCTAGCAGCGCTTGGAACCTCGCGCTCACCGGTGAACATGCGCCGCTCACCGCGGTCTCCAAAGCAGAACTCGTGGGAAGCGGACCCGTGCGCGCCGTGCTACGGTCTCATTACCGCTCCCAGGATTCCAACATCACCGTAGATGCAATCCTGGACGCCGGCATTCCCCGGCTGGAATTTGAACTCCGCGCCGATTGGCACGACAGGGACAAGTTCCTGGTCATCGGTTTCCCTACCCAAATCAAACACGGCGACTTCACAGTCGAAAAGCCATACGGATTTGAAGAGGTGCCTACGAACGGGCAGCGGCAATGCGCCGGACGCTGGGTGGATTTGTCCGCGGAGGATTTCGGCTTGAGTTTACTCAATGACGGCTTGGACGAATTCTGGGTCCAGGATGGCGTCATCCGAATGGGCGTGCTGCGTGGCGCGCGCGACATGGACCCCCGCATGGACGAAGGCCCGCACCTTTTCCGCTACGCCATCTATCCGCACAGCGGGGGTTGGCGCGGAGCAGGGACAGTCCAGCAGGCCGTGGACCTGAATCAGCCGCTTGTGGCCGTCCAGGAGCCGCATCACAGTGGAAACATTTCGCCTAGCGCCGATCCGCGTGGCAACTTCGTATTGCCGCCGGTTTACTCATTCCTGTCAGTGGCTCCGGAGAATATCGCAGTCTCCGTGATTAAGATCCAGCAGGAGGCTTGGATGCCTGAATCGCTCGTCGTGCGACTCCACGAGACCGAGGGGCGAGCGACGAAGGGCAAACTCACTGTGCCACTCCCCTTCCTGCGTGCGGAAGAGACGAACCTGATCGAGGAACCCATCACCGCGCTGCCCACAGGACCCGGAATGGACGTGGCACTCAACTTCCAGCCGGGGGAAATCAAGACAATACGTCTGGTTCTGCTGCCCGCGGGCATCGAGTAAATCAGTCGAAAGGAAACGTTACTGTCGGTTACTCCGTCGTCGCATAGCCAAACCCAAATGTACGATTGCATCCAGCAACGATCAGGTGTATTTTAGATGCCGGTCGAGCATAGGAAAATGTACACGATTCGCGATGTGGCACGATTAGCAAACGTTTCTATTTCCACAGCCTCCGGCGTGATCAATGGAAAGCCGACTGTGAAGGAAGCACTGCGGCTGCGCGTGATCGCGGCTATGGAAGCGCTTGACTATCACCCCGACACTGTGGCGCGCAGCCTTAAGGTCCGCCGCACAAAGACCATTGGCATCGTGGTTCCCGAGATCACTAATCCATTCTACCCTGAGATCATCCAAGGCATGGAGGACGTGGCGAACCAGAGCGGGTATTCAGTGATGTTCTGCGATTCTGGCGAGGACCGGGATCTCGAGCACGCCCATCTCAGCATGCTCTTCTCGCGGCGCGTGGATGGTGTGCTGATCGCGCCCGCGGATCCTTACGGAGCACGGGACCGCCTAACCCGCCAGCGGATCCCGTTTGTCCTCTTTGATCGGGTCCCGCGGGGGTTTCCTGGTCCTGGGGTGATTATCGATAACTTCGAGGCATCGCGAAATGCCGCGCGTTACCTCATTGGATTGGGGCATGAACGCAACGCCGTCGTCGCATGGCTGCCGAACCTGCCTGCCATGGTAGACCGGGTAGATGGCTTCCGGCAGGCATTGCAGGAGCAGCATCTTCCCATAAGCGAGGAATACTTTCGATGGGTTGATTTCTCATTAGAGAGCGCATATCAATGCGGTTTGGAATTGATGCGGCTGCCCGAACCACCCACCGCGATTTTCTGTTGCAACAACCGAATGACGCTTGGGGTGATGCGTGCCCTTGGGGGACTTGGCATTCCGTGCCCGGAGCTTGTCAGCGTCTTGGGGTTTGACGACTTTGATTGGGCTGCAAACATCACCCCACGACTGACGACCGTCGCGCAGCCTACGTACGAAATGGGGAGACAAGCGATGCAGTTACTAATGCAGAAAATGGCAGGTGCGAAAGACGATTTAGGTACAGAAGGATCCCACCTGATTGTGTTGCAATGCGAACTGCGTGTGCGCGATTCAACCGCTCCACCGTGCCAGGCTCGCGTAGGAGGGGTCAGCCCGCAGCCAACACCTGGTCCGACAGCTGAAAATTTGAAAGGCCTGGCGCGCGAGCCGGTTCCATAGCTGCACTCTCATCCCTGACCAAGCCTGCCGGATCTGCCCCACGATCCCTCCCACTGAAAACCGCCTCCACCTCGTGCCTTCCCTTTTGTCGCCTCCAAAACCTTGCCAGGAACTCCCTCTCTTTGTAGGCCGAGAAATGACATGCCGCTCACAGAGCCCCGCTTTAGGAAACGTTTCTGTTTTCCTTTGAATCTGTTGCAAAACCATCCTCTGTGAATTGCGTGAACAGAGCATAATGGTGGGTGCCATTGAAAAACAGAAACGTTGTATTTTTCGCTTGACAAGGATTTCTCCGTGTGATACACAGTGCTGCGAAAGTTCGGGATCGATAGTCTTTAGGCGCGCTTTGTGGGCGCCAAAACGCTTGAGAACCCGGAAGCGGCGGTCCCTGCCTACACCAAGGCAAGCTCTGACTGCCGCAAGAGCGAAATGGTTCCACAGCTTCTGAGACATTGCTTCAGAACCGCAGGTGGACGTCATTCAACTTGATAACTCATAACCCGACAGTCATGGGAGACCTATGGAGGGAAATATATGAAGCTCAGTCTGCACTGGAACAATGGAGTTGTCCTCCGGAAAGGCGCCTGGGTAAAGAGGGCCGCGCTCGCCGCCGCCCTCATGTGGGTTCTTGCCCCCTGCGCCTTCGCGCAAAACATCGGTTCTGTCTTAGGCACGGTGAAGGACCATACCGGCGCCGTAATCCCTGGCGCCAAAGTGGTTGCCACCAGCAACTTGACCGGTATTAACTACGACATGGTCACTAACTCATTGGGCGATTATTATTTTCCGAGCCTTCCAGAAGGCGTCTATACGTTTAAGGTCAGCGCCCCCTCATTCCGGGAATTGCAGATTGAACGGATTGAGGTTCACGTGGGGTCGACAGTGCGCCAGGACGCCGTACTTATGCTGGCCAGTGTGACGACCAAGGTGGAGGTCGTCTCCAGCACTCCGCTGGTGAATTCGGAAACATCGGAAATCGGAATGCTGACGTATTCCGAACAGATCACGAATTTGCCGTTGAATGGCCGGGACGTTTATGGCCTGATCTTTCTCACTCCCGGTACCGACTCGAACGACGAAGCCACCGGAAACACTGAAAAGCCATCCGTGGCTGGGGGACGCCCTGGGTTTGCAGTCTATTACATTGACGGGATTAATATAAACGGGCACAACACGGTCGCGGCCCAGATTTCGCCGACCGTCGACGCGGTGCAGGAATTCCGTTTCGAGACCCAGATGGCTCCGGCGTCGGAACCTTCAAGTTCGAACATCCGGGTGGCGTTGAAATCCGGAACCAATCAGTATCACGGAACGGCTTACGACTTCTTGCGAAACAACGTCCTGGATGCGCACCCGTATTTCCAGGTGGCGATCAGCGCCCCCGGCTATAACTTTCAGCCAGAACAATTGCGCCAAAACCAGTTCGGCGGCACGCTGGGTGGACCGATTCTAAAGGACAAGCTGTTCTTCTTCGTCAGCTATCAGGCGCAAAGAGTGAGAACTAGTGACCAAGCGACTGCCTTGTATCCCACCGCGGCGATGCTGGCCGGGGATTTCACGGGCATCAATCCGGAGACGGGAGCGGCCGGGAAAACATTCGGCACGGTTTACGATCCCACAACCTATGCGGGGTTTCCCGGCAACCAAGTTCCCTCGACCCGGTTCAGTTCGTTCGCGAACAAATTCAATTCCTTGATTCCGGCCGCGAATTGTATGGTCTGCCTGGCCGACGGGTTGGGCTTCGATTTTGTCGGCAGTTCTCCAGGCTACAACAATGCGGACGCGGGTATCGCCCGGGTGGACTACCACATCAGCTCGAAGGACATGCTCGCGGGCAGCGTGGACATCAACGACTCTCGAACCTCAGAGTATGTGTCTGCAGTCGAGGTCTCCCGCGGGCAACTGATGAATCGCGGCACTTTGGTAACCCTCAGCGAGACCCACACTTTCAGCCCGACTCTCCTCAACGAGGTTCTCGTGGGCTATCTGCGCCGTCCAGGCGTCAACGAGCAACAGGGTAATGCGGAGGGCGCTTACACTTTCCTCAATACGCCATTTGCCCTTCCGTCGGAAACTCCGACGGTGATTGCCCAAAGCTACACAACTATGGGAAGTGGGCGTGACTCCGGGTGGATGGATGCGACCGAGGAAGGCTACAACGCCCATGACAACCTGCACTGGACGCACGGCAGCCACCAGCTCCAGGGCGGCATTGAATTTCGGCGCACGCACTCTACGCTCATTAACGACTACAACGGCGTGTTCGAGTTTCTTGACGGCTATTCGCCGATCCTCGGCTACACCACAAACGCTTTCGCTGATTACCTGCTCGGCATTCCGTTAGCCGGTTTGACCGCTCAAGGCATCGGCCGGGTGAACCTGCTGGAGCGCTCCACCTATGGTGTGTTTGGCCAAGACGACTGGAAGGTGAGCTCGCGGCTCACTCTGAACCTCGGTTTGCGCTGGGAATACGCACAACCGTGGCATGGCAACAATGACCGCCTCGGAAGGTTGGGCACACTGGACACCTCGTCGGCAAGCCTTGCGGTCGGCGGCAGATTCCTGCTGGGCGGCAGCCCGGACTACTACATCCCCGGGACAGGCGTCATTACGGGAACTGGAGCGCCTGGGGTCCGCGAATCGGTGATCGATCCGCGCTGGCAGGACTTCATGCCGCGCCTCGGTTTCGCGTTCCGACCGTTCAACAGCAATCGCACCGCGATTCGCGGCGGCTACGGAATGTTCTTCACGGTTCCGGATTCCTCCGATGTCCTCAGTATGGCCACTTCGCCCCCTTACTGGTTCCTTTCCGAGTTTGTGAACATTTTGAACTTCTACAAGGGCATTCCTCCATATAAGATCGACCAGTTCTTTCCGCCGCCGGCTGCCGGACAAGCGGGGTCGCAGGGCGTCGACCCGCGTCTGCGCGATCCGCGCTATTACCAATGGACCTTGAGCATCCAACATCAGTTGTCGTCAAGGGTGATGGTGGCTGCCGAGTATATGGGCAACCGGGGCCTCAAGCTGCCCATCGCGATGCCGATTAATGTGCCGGGTTTGCCGAACGTAGCGGAACTCGCGGTACTCGAAGCGAATCCGGGACTGAACGACGCCCTGGCGGCTGAGCGCATGCCTTACACAGGTATCTCTGAGTCTTACACTTACACGCAGTCCGTGGCGAACTCCACCTACAACGCATTGAACCTACGCGCGGAAGGCCGCTTCAGCTCGCGGCTGACATTCTCCGCGTTATACACCTACTCAAAAGCCTTGGATGAGTCTGGGTACTTGAACACCGACGCGCCCACGGACCCCACCAATCTGGGGCTCAACAAGAGCTATTCGGACTTCGATCACCCCAATCGCTTCGTTGCCGACTGGGTGTATCTGCTGCCGTTCGGGAACATGCTCTGGAAGCCCTCCAACCCGGTTGTGAAGCGATTCGTGGACGGCTGGCAGTTGACCGGTATCGCCACGATGCAATCGGGGGGGCCACTCAACGTCACGGTGGGCGCCGACACGTCGTTCCGCGGCGCTGTGCTGCCTGTCTATCCGGACATGAGCGGAGCGCCGGTTTTTTCGAATATCCGCAAAAGTAACGGCATTTACCTGACGCCGCAGAATTTTGTGGCGCCACCCTTCGGGCAATTGGGCATGCTTGCTCGAAACGCCTTTCATGGACCGGGGCTCAATAATTTCGATCTCGGGTTGCTGAAGAATATACCGATTCGGGAGAAACTCTCGCTGCAATTCCGCGCCGAGATGTTCAACGCGTTTAACCACGGGCAGTTCTCAGGCGGAAGCGGATCCTTGGTGCAAAGCATGAGCTCACCGGCAACAGGCACGACCGTCCCTGTCTTGAACTACACGGATCCGTCGCTGTTCGGACGTGTCAGCGCGTACCCGTCGCGCGTCGCTCAGATGGCTCTAAAGCTGATCTGGTAAGCCGGGCGGAAGCACATGGATTCAAGTCCTGTGGAAAAGCGAATCGAACCATCTTTGGTGATATGGAAAACCACAACCATCGGCTTGGAAGACGATCATTCTACTTTGCGCTCGCATCGCCGGTCTGTCTGGCGGCGGGGGGATTGCGCCCGCCGCCGGACGACCCGAAACGAGGTCTGAGGCAACAGAAACGCACGTCGGAGTGGAACGTACTCGACTACGGCGCCGTCGGCGACGGCGCCACTGACAACACGAAAGCATTCCAACTAGCATTGGATGCCGCCGGGGCTGCCTTGGGGGGGAGGGTGGTGGCCCCGAATGGGCGTTACAGTTTCTCCGGTTCGTTGCGCGTACCCAAAGACGTGACGCTCCGCGGCGCCTTTGCCTCGCCGCCATCGCACTCGGTCACCCAGACCAATCAACGGCCTGAGTACGGCACTGTATTCCTGCCGAGAGGTGGGGCCGGATCGGAAGAGGGTCCAGCCTTCATCGATCTGGACACCAACGCAGTGCTCCAGGGGGTCTGCGTTTTTTACCCCGATCAGAAGCTCGATCCCCCGCCGGTTCCTTATCCCTACACGGTGCTCATGCACGGCAACAGCCCGGCCGTGCTAGACAGCGAGTTACTCAATCCGTACAATGGCATCAAAGTGGAAAAGGGTGGGCGGCAGAATGTCCGCAATGTCTGCGGGCAACCGTTGCACATTGGTTTGTTTGTCGACGAGGCCTATGACTGCTGCCGCTTGGAAAACGTCCACTGGAACCCGTACTGGACTTACGAGACGCCCTTGTCGCGGTGGCAATTGGATAACGGCGTCGGGTTCGTTTTCGGCCGGACTGACGGGCAATTCGCTTTGAACACCTTCTGCTTCAACTACGACATCGGCTATAAGTTCATCCGCACAAAAGCCGGCGCCGCTTACGGAAACTTCTCCGGCGCCAACGCCGAGCTTTGCCACGCCTGCGTGCACGTCGACGACTGCGACACCTGGGCCATCCTCTTCAGCAACGGAGGCTACGCGCTGCTCGATCCGCCGAGGTCGATGATGCTCCGGGTGGGGCCGCGCAACCGGGGCTCGGTGCGGTTCAGCAACTGCGCTTTCTGGGGCCCAACCGACCGTTGCGCACTCATCGAGGGGGACAGTATCGGGATGGTCGCGTTTGCCAACTGCACATTCGCGGAGTGGCCTGAAAACAGGGCGATGCCGCAAGACCAGAGATGGAAGCGCGATCCGTGCATCGCGGCGTTGGGCGGTTCCATCCTGATTCAGGGCTGTGAGTTCCGCGACCACAAGCCCCAGGTCTACCTCGGTCCAGACCTCCGCGGAGCGATCGTGAGTAACAATATCATGCATTGGGCCGTGGATATCCGTTCTGAGATGAAACAGCAGGCCATTGTGAAGGACAATCTTGGGCTGCCGCCGGCAAACCAGGAGAAGAAGAGTACAGCGGACTGATCTACTCGATCCTCCATTAGGGCAGCCGCGCTGGGGCGGTGGAGGCATAGGGGGAGGGCTTACCGTCCCCTGGATGGTTTGCCGTTCGCTGACGAGGGTAGGGCAAGCCCTGCCCCTACAGGTAAATCGATACGGGAGAAACCCATGAAAATTGCCACCTTCATCATCAAGTCTTACCCACTCGCACGGAAGACTTTTGGTAAACACGGCGGCTCTGCCGCCCTATGTACCCTCCTCGTTCTATCGAATGTTGCTCTCCCCAATCCGGCGCGCGCTTCCCAGCGCATCGAGGTCAAAGTCCTCTCTTCCCAACCCGACATGGTGAGTGGGGGAAGCGCGTTGGTTCAAGTCACGAGCCAGGCGGAAATCCAAAAGCTTTCTATTTGGGCCGACGACCGAGAGGTAACCAGCGCATTTCATGTGAGTCCACGTACGCAGACTTTGATCGGGCTGGTCGACAGTTTGGCGGCGGGAAAGAATCGGTTGGAGGTCAAGTCTGGCCGCAAAGTCCTGGCGAAACTCGAAATTATTAACCATGGAATCACCGGCCCCATCTTTTCGGGTCCTCACCAAACGCCATTCATCTGCGAGACCGCGTCGGCGGGCTTGGGCTCTCCGCTCGACGCCGATTGCAGCGCGAAGACCGAGGTCACCTACATTTACAAATCCACCCAGCCTCCCACCCCTGCCGAACGCAGCGCAAAGCGAGAGCCGGGCGCCCCTCCGGTGGGATTCAAAGTGTATGACCCGAAGGGGCCGCGTCCGGCCGACCTCGCCGAAGTCACCACCACGGAAGACAAGAAGGTGCCCTACATCGTGCGCTGGGAGAGAGGCACCATCAACCGGGCTATCTATGAGATTGCCTTCCTGCATGAGCCCGGAACACCTTTGCCCGACCCCTGGACGCTCACTCCGGCTTGGAATGGCCGCCTTGTTTACGATTTCGGCGGGGGGTGCAGCGCTGGGTACCACCAGGGCCAACCTCCTAACGTCATCGACAACATGTTTCTTTCCCTCGGCTACGCACACGTGACGTCGTCCCTCAACGTGTTTGGCAATGACTGCAATGATGTCATCTCCGCAGAAACTGTAGCCATGGTGAAGGAACACTTCATTAAGCGCTTCGGGGTTCCCGTGCACACCATCGGGTGGGGCGGCTCGGGAGGATCGATGCAACAACATCTGATCGCCCAAGACTATCCGGGGCTGCTGGACGGCATCATTCCCAGCATGAGTTACCCTGACCTCGTCACCGTGGTGCCCGGAGTCACCGATTGCACTCTGCTCGCGCATGTTTTCGAAAGCTCCACGCAGGCGTGGACCGAAGAGCAAAAAACTGCCATTTCCGGATTCGCCACCTGGGGCACTTGCGCCAAGGAATCGAGAGGCAATTCGTGGATCAAATCCCACTTTTCTCCCGATCTGGTTCGCGCCCTGGCGTGCAATTCGACTATCCCTCGGGCGCTGGTTTACGACCCGGCAACCAATCGTAAGGGCGCGCGTTGCGACGTCTACGACAACGAAGTCAACGTTTTTGGCGGGGATGCCAAGACCGGCTTTGCCCGGCGCCCTCTCGATAATGTCGGAGTTCAGTACGGGCTGGTGGCATTTAACCGAGGCATTATCAGCGCCGAGCAGTTCCTGGAATTGAACGAAAAAGTGGGTGGCTATGACGATGACGGCAATATCGCGGCCGCGCGCATGGCCGGGGATCCCGAAGCGCTCCGCATCGCCTACGCCACAGGTCGGGTGAACGCCGGAAGCGGCGGGTTGAGCTCCATCCCGATCATCGACTTTCGCCTCTATGGAGACACTTTTCCCGATATCCACGATGAATATCGGTCGTTTGTCACCCGCGCGCGCCTGATCGCCGCCAATGGCAGCGCGGATAACCAGGTCATTCTGACCTTCCCTTTCACCCTCAAGCCCAGCCAGAAACTGGGCGCGTTGTTCGGCACGGTGTCATCGACGCTCGTGCCGAAGATGGATCAATGGCTCGACACTCTCGCGAAAGACACCTCACAACGCAGCGTAATCGAGAAGATCGCTGCTGCGAAACCTGCGGATATTACCGACGCATGCTGGTCTGAAGACGGGGAGAAGATTGTTGAGAAGAGAACTTACGACGGGAATGGCCGGTGCAACCAGTTGTTTCCGCCACACGGCGGCCCGCGGATCGCTGCGGGCGGACCGCTGACGGAAGACATCCTGAAATGCGCACTCAAGCCGGTTGATCCCAAGGATTACGTCCACCCGCTGACCCCGGATCAACTGACCAGGTTGAAGGCGATCTTTCCAAAAGGTGTGTGCGACTTCACACGCCCCGGCATTGGACAGGAACCCTTGCAGGGGACATGGAGGGAGTATTGAGAGTCGTTTCGCTGGCGATGAGTTGCCTCGAACTGCGCATTCGGTTGTCCTTTGCATCCTATCCGCAATTGAAAGGGGGAGTGAATGACAACCCTTGAAAAACAGAAACCACACGAAGACGCTGTATCCGTCTGCCATCTAACCATTCTGTTTCTTATGCTGCTTTTCGGGGCGAACCCATCATTGCTGGCTCAGGAAGGATGCGACAAGCAGGCAGGGCCTCTGGACGGGCTATACCTTCTACAAGACCGCAAGACCGCACGCGTCTCTTCTTGGGACACGACCGGCGGCAATAACGACTGGTTTGTGATTGCGCCGGGGGAAACGAAGACGCTGTTTGACATGTCAGGGAGCGGCGTCATTCGACGTTTCTACGTCACGTCCATGGCGTCTGATCGGATGCGCTATCGCAAGCTGGTCCTGCGGATGTACTGGGACGGTGAAAAAGACCCTAGCGTCGAGGTTCCGCTGGGAGACTTTTTTGGCTCCGGCTTGGGCACGCTCCGGTATTTTCACTCGGCGGTTGTAGATATCAACAAAGGCCCCCGCGGCGGGGATTTCGATGGCCTGGTCAATTACCTTCCTATGCCTTACCAGAAAAGCGCGCGCATTACCTTGGAGAATGACGGGAAGGTGCGAGGTTTCACGCTTTGGTATCACATCGATTACGAGCGGTATCCTTCCCTCCCCGGTAACGCTGGCTCGCTGCACGCTCAGTGGAGGCGCGTCGTCCGAACACCAGTTCCCGAGGGGATTCCCAAAAACACCACGGGCGGAGCCAACGGGGTCAAGAACCTGACCGGTGAAAACAACTTCCTGATTCTGGACGCGGAAGGACAAGGTGCTTACGTCGGTCTCTTTCTGATTGTGGACAACGTCGTGGGAGGATGGTACGGCGAGGGTGACGACATGATCTTCGTGGACGGGGCCAAGTGGCCGCCCACGTATCCGGGTACAGGCCACGAAGAGGTCTTCGGTGCCGGGTGCTGTCCGGATGAAGAATTCTGGGGGCTGTACACGGGCTTCTATCTGATCGAGAACTTGAACGGGAACTTCGGAGGAAAGAATCAGATGTATCGTTTTTATGTCAATGACCCGGTGCGCTTTAAGAAATCCATCCGGGTCACGATCGAGCACGGGCATGCCAATAATTTTGAAAACGACTACACCTCAACGGCGTTCTGGTATCAGAAAGAGCCGCACAAAGCCTTTCCGCCGATGCCCAGCGCCCAAGACCGTCTGCCAAGCTGGCCGGCAGGGATGGGAGAGGCGCTGGAAAAGGAAGCACGTTTGGGTAGAGAACTGACGATCATGGTGGACGAGGGGAAAGTTCACCTGAGCGAACCCGATGGGAAGCTTGTCCAGGTGCTTGGTGCGCAATCCAGTAAGGCGTTCCGGGAACTGCGATACCAGGACTACACCCGCGACGTGCTGGCCCTGGAATCCTTGATAGATCGCTACAGACAACCGAATCCCTGAGGGCTGTGGCCCAGCCTATCTCGAGACTCGCCCGCCGCTGGGCACGTTAGATGTTGAATCCGAGCTGCCGCAGAGCTTCTTTGTTGATCCGTGCACTCTCCGCGGGTCCACCGGGTGGCGGCTCGTAGCGATCGAGTTCCACGACCACCCAGCCCTTGAACTGAACCTCGCGAAGCGTAGTGACGACTGCCGGAAAGTTGATCACTCCGCGCCCGATTTCGCAGAACCGATATTTCATCTTTCTTGCCGCGGCGCGATTCTGGAGGGCCAGGGCATAGGTATCTCTGCGAGCGTCTTTCAGGTGCAGAAAGATCAGTCGCTGGTGATAAGTTCGGATCACTTCTACCGGGTCTGATCCGCCGAGTGCGAGGTGGGCGAGGTCGGCAATGAGCCCCACGTATCTTGGGTCCGTGGCTTCGAGCACCTCGCCCAATCCTTCGCGGGTTTCGCCCAACGTTTCTAAATGGGGGTGGTAGCCGAGCGTCAAGCCGGAGTCTTTAGCGAGTTTTCCCCACTCGTTCAGGCTGGTGCCCAGGGACTTGATCTCGGTCGCAGTGTATTTTCTGTCGGGTCGGCCGCCAACGGGCACTTGCAGGAAATACCCACCCAGGCTGCTCATGAACGCCAGATATTCGCGAAACCTCCCGGTTGCGTCCACGGGTCTTCCCGGTTCGAGGTCCGCTCCCCCGCACGACAAAGCAGTCGGGACGAGTTTCAGCTTCTGCAACCATTCCCTGAGTTCGTGGATCTTGCCGCCCTGATAGGCATCTCGCACCCACCCAAGCATATGGACGCCCCTGTAACCGAGCGCGGAGATTGTCTTGAGGGCCTGGTCAAACTCGTCCTTCGGCCAAGAGATGGTTGCATAGCCCACGGGGTTCGGCAGTGTCCTGGGGAGGGCGCTCCCAAAGCGTGAAGACGCAATCCCGCCCAAGGCGATGGCTCCCGCTTGGCGAAAAAACTCCCGCCGCGCAGGACTAACCAGCCGCACCTCCTTTGCTTCTTTCCCCAGGATTTCCGAAACCGCTGCGATTCTCTCTTTCACGCTTGGCTCCACGCCTCAGAGTGAGTACCTTAGAAGTTGTCAATACAAATTCTCGCATATATTCCCACTCACGTTGCCCCAAACCGTCCTCGCCCGGAGAAGATCAGATCAGATAACCGCTCATGCCGCCTTCCGACGCCAGGTATCACGGATTGGAACGCCGATACGGATTAGTTTTTCCCCTCGCCAAGAGTGAAGGATTGGCTAGGCATAAGTGAGAAGCCTGCGAGATTGTTTTGCTTGGACATCTTCCCATTCTACAAACTGTCATCTTGCTGCAGCAAGAGCAGGCCCCAAGGAGCGGTTCTGCATTCCATGACCCTTTGTGCAGGCCAGAAGGCAATTGTGCACGAGATTGCTCACCTCATGGTCCCCCGCGCACGCGCGCATCTCCTGTCCGGCAGCCTGCACCCTGTCGTGGTCGAGCTTAGCCGTAGGATTGGGGACTCAGGCGCCTTAGCCGTCCTTTCGCCGCGCGTTGGACCGATTCGGGAGTGTGGTCGCCATAACCGGCCAATCATGATGCCCGCGCTGCTGTAACTTCGGCGAAAGAGGAGCTTAAACGGGATTTGGTGCAATCTATGCGCCCGCGTGCGGTCGTTCAAAAAAGCCTAAGCGCCGGTTAAGCCCCGGAAGGGGCGGCAGAACCAGGGAGAGTTCCCGCGTCGAAACCTTTTCTTTCGCCCCGCTGGGGTTCCCGCGAACAAGAGGGCTTTCTGGACTCGGCCACAATCAGCAAGGTGACATAGCGGAACCGAGGGAAGGAAAGGTGTTTGAGAAGCCGGTCGGAAAAGCGTCATTCTTGGGCTTTGTGACTTTCCCGCGGCCGCCGAAAGGGCTCTGCACTCAAAAACCTGGCCGGAGCATTGTATGCTGAGGCGGTCGGCGGTATATTATCGATCGGTCGGGAAGGCAAGACAGGATATCCGCTTAAAAGGAGCACCGATGAAATTGCAATCAGTCTTCTCCGCGAGTTTGCTCATTTTCGCACTCTGCTGTTTTTTGGCCGCTGCTTGGGGTCAAGAGGCGCCCGGCCCCGGCGCAAAGCCTGCGACGGCAATGCCGTCGGTGGTCCAGGTTCCGCTGGAGGCGCAGCCCTCGGACCATTTCGACGCTGTGGCGGCCACCAACGCGTACCTCGCACAGATTCCCGCCGATGCGCGCGCGCGTTCCGACGCCTACTTTGAGGGTGGGTATTGGCTGATCCTTTGGGATTTTCTGTACGGCGCGATGGTCTGGATTCTGCTGCTGCAGCTTCGGTGGTCTGCGGCGATGCGCAACCTGGCCGAACGCATCACCCGATTCAAGCCGTTGCAGACGCTGATCTACTGGTCGGAATTTCTGGTGGCTACCACAATTCTCAGCTTCCCGCTCACGGTGTATGAAGACTACACCCGCGAGCGCCGGTACGGCCTTGCCACGCAGACGTTCAGGCCGTGGCTCGGCGACCAGTTCAAAAGCCTGCTGGTCGGCATCGTCCTGGGTGGCATCATCACCATGTTGCTCTTCGGTGTGGTGCGCCGCCTGCGTCGCAGTTGGTGGATCTGGGGTTCCGTCGTCGCCACTTTGTTCCTGGCCTTCACTGCGATGATCGCTCCCGTGTACATTTCCCCGATCTTCAACAAGAGCACGCCGCTGGATGATCCCCGCATCACCGGCCCGATCCTCAGCATGGCTCACGCGAATGGCATCGCAGCCGACAAGGTATATCAAATCGACGCTTCCCGCCAGACCACCCGCATGAGCGCCAACGTCAGCGGCCTTGGCCGCACTATGCGCATCACTCTCAACGACAATCTCCTGCGCCGCGGTTCGCCCGAAGAAATCCAGTTCGTCATGGGACACGAGATGGGCCACTACGTCCTTGCCCACATCCCCAAGGACATGATTTTCTTCTTCGTGGGCATCGTGGCGGCATTCGCGTTCCTGCGCTGGTCGCTCGATTGGTCCCTCGCGCGCTGGGGTGAAAGATGGCAGATTCGCGGAATTACCGACACCGCCGTTCTCCCTCTCGTCCTCCTGATAGGCTCTTTCTTCTTTTTCGTGCTCACGCCAATCCTGAACACTTCCACCCGAATCGACGAGCACGAAGCCGACATGTACGGCCTGAACGCCAGCCGCCAGCCGGACGGCTTCGCCCAGGCCGCCATTCATCTCGGTGAATACCGCAAAATGAACCCCGGTCCCGTCGAGGAGTGGGTCTTCTTCGATCATCCGAGCGGCCGCAACCGCATCTATGCCGCCATGCGCTGGAAGGCCGAAAACTTGAAGCTCTTCACGCTGCCACCCGGCCACTGATTCCGGCGGAAAATGCCGCTGCACCTTGCGGCGCGGCGACGGGGCGCCGGTGTGAGCGGAAAAGGCGCCCTACAACTTTGATCGCAGTTCTCGGATCCAATCCATAAACAAAATCTGCCCGTCAGGAGGTTCCGCCACTGCCATAGATTCGGCCTAAGAAGTCGCCTTTGCGTCAAGCGAGATCTTCATCCCTCATGGTTGCCCGCGCACGCTTGCATCTTCCGTCCGGCAGCCTCCACCCCGTCGTGCCCCAGCCTATCCGCACGATTGGGGACTCAGGCTCCTTAGCCGCCGTTTCGCCGCGCGTTGCACCGATTCTGGGCGCGTGATCACCATAGCCGGCCTATCATGATGCCCGCGCTGGTGTAACTTCGGCGAAACAGGAGCTTCAACGGGATTTGCCGCAATATAAAAGTAGGAGTCCTGCTGCTGATGCATAACGTATTTGTGAAAGCTTACGGCGGCAGCAGCAGGACGAGCAGGGTGGTCCGAGGAGCCCGCCTAGCGGGCGTCCCGCAAGGCGGGATAGCCCAGGCCGTAAGAAGGTGCGAAGAAATTGCAAGCCGCTGATTGACACGGATAAACGCTGATGAAAGCAGGCTTCTTATCTGCGTTGATCTGCGTTCATCTGCGGCTGACGTTGATTATTTCACAGCTTCTAAGCCCTGGGAAACCAAGCTCAAGCGCCGGTCTAGCCCCGGAAGGGGCGGCAGAACCCGGGAGAGTTCCGGCAACGGAGCGATGACCCTCTTTCAAAAAAGACCCTTGACAGCCTATGCTTAATGTGATAGCCTAGCGAATGATGCCCGGCTGTTCTGCCATGATCCGAGAGACCCCACGGATGACTCCCCACCCTTCTATCACATACCACCTACGGGTGCTTGGGGAAGGGCAAGGGGGCCGCGATAGGGCTGATCCAGACTTGGTAGCGCTACCGGGAATCGAACCCGGGTTTTCAGATTGAGAATCTGACGTCCTAACCCCTAGACGATAGCGCCAGAGAGGCCACACAACTTTTCTAGCATCCGCTTGCAAGCCTTGTCAAGCACTCAACCTCTTCCTAAACGTCGAAACCCATCTTGCGCAACGCGTCTCGGTTCTTGCCGGCGCTGGCATCCGGGCCGCCCAGCGTTGAATTCCCGCCATCCAATTCGACCACCACCCAGCCAGAGAATCGGACCGCGCGCAATGCCTGCACCACCGCAGCAAAATTCACAACGCCCAGCCCGATTTCACAAAAGGGAGGGCCCTTTCCACCGACCAGATTGCGGTCTTGCCGGGCAATGGCGGCTACTTCTTTGCGCAGATCCTTGAGGTGAAGAAAGCAGAGCCGTTCCCCGTAAGTCCGAATGACCTCGGCAGGATCCGAACCGCCAAACGCCAGATGGGCGACATCGGCAATCAGCTTCACGTATCGCGGGTCTGTAGCTTCCAGCACGCGCCCTAATCCCATGCGCGTCTCCCCGATGGTTCCGAAATGCGGGTGGTAGCCCAGAGTCAATCCAAAGTCTTGCGCAATCTTCCCGAGTGCGTTCATCCGTAAGCCAAGGCCTTTTATATCCTCCTCTGAATACTCTTTGGAGGGATTACCCTGGTCGGTTACCTGAAGGAAGATTCCACCGAGCCGAGAGAAGAACTCCGCATAGCTGCGTACCTCGGCATTCTCATTTCCTTCCCGCTCCGGAGCCAACCGCACGGCCGAACAGGAGAGGGCCACGGGTTTCAACTTCAAAGAGGCAAGAAGTTCCCCGAGTTCCGGCGCCTTTGTTGCCGGGTAAGCCTCGCGAACCCAGCCCAACAACTGCACGCCCCGGTAGCCCAAAAGCGAGATGGTCCCGAGCGCATGGGCAAACTCCTCGCGAGGCCACGCGATGGTGGCGTATCCGACGGGATTGGGCAAGACATCCCTGGCGCCTGCTCGCAGCGTCGTGAGCGCCCCTGGCACGACGCCCAGACCTGCCAGGGTTCGCAGGAATTCCCTGCGTGCGTAGGAGCCCGCCTGAGTTTCTGCTTCGAGGGGTCCAGTCATAACGCTTATCCTCCTCCCCTGTCGCTTTCGTAGCGCCGGTCCCGAGTCTGCGGGACCGGCACATGCCGACCCCGCGCTTGCGGGGTCGGCGCTACTTTCTTGACTTTGGACTCTTGACTCTCGACTTGTCGGGCAGGGGCGAATTTCAAATACTTTCGGCTAGTACTTGGTCAGTGATGAAAAATTGAACTCGCGAATCTTCATGGCCGGAACCACCATCTCGAAGGACTCTTCCCCCGCGGTCCTCTGAGGCTGGCCCAGCATCTCCACCTGACGGAGCATTTCTACGACGCTTTGATTGAATCGCAGGTTCTTGACTCCGTGCCGCACCTGACCATCCTCGATCCAGAAGGTTCCGTCACGCGTCATGCCGGTCAGTATTTTCTGATACGGGTCCACCTCGCGGATATACCAGAAGCGGGTAACGAGCAAACCCTTTGGAGTGGACCTCACCATGTCCTCGAGGCTGGAGCGCTCGCCGTCCATGACGATGTTTAATGGGGCTTCGCCAAGCTCGTTGGGAAGGGGTAAACCATGACCTGTGGGCTGCGTCCCCATTTTATGGGCGGTCTGTCTGGCGTAAACCAGATTCTTCACCACGCCGCGTTCCAGGATGGTGACGCGCTGGCGCGGAATGCCCTCGCCGTCAAACGCAGCTCCCGTTTGGGAGGGGTGAAAGACATCATCGCGGAGACTGATGTTGTCGCCAAAAACCTTTTCCCCTACCCTGCCGGTAAGGCAACTCCGCTGCTCATGCACCGCCAGCCCGCTGAAATCGAGAACCAAAAAGCCCAGCAGGTCGAGAACAGCCGCCGGTTCGAGAATGACCGTGTATCTTCCCGGCGCAATCTCCTGCGGCTTCCTGCTGTTGAACGCTTTCTGAGCTGCCCGCTCCGCCAATTCCTGCGGTTCCAGCTCGGGCCAGTAAGGAGCAGTCTTCTTGGCCCAGCCCGAACTTTCCCGGCCCAACATGGTGACGGAGAATTCCGCCAGTGTTTCCTCATGGAACGCGGAAAGGCCGCGGGAATTAAAGAGTCCGTAGGCGCTGGCCCCGCTGGAAAAGATGCCCGCCGCGGTCAGCCGGTTCTTTCCCGCGCGCTTGATGACACTCGCGACGGTCGCAGCGCGTGTGGCGGGACTCAACTCTGCCGTCTCGCTGAAAAAACGGTTGACAGCCCGGTAAGTTTGCGGGCCGGGCATCGGCAGAAGGTCGGGGTCAGGCGGTTGCAGTCGCGCCAGCGCAAGGACCCCCTCGCAAATCTGCCGGATGGACTCCTCATCGAACTTGTTCGTGCTGGCGCGCGCCATCCGGCCATTCGTCACCACGCGCACCGAAAGCGTGGTGGTCTCTTCCGAAACATTCTGGTGAATAGTGTTGTTGGCGAACCGAGTTAGCGCGAAGGTGGAGGAGGAAACCAAGACCTCCGTCTCTTCGGCAGTGGAGTATTTGAGGACTCTATCGAAGATCTGTTCCGCTTGTTGACGCGTCAAAGCCATAGGAAGTCAAGGAGTCAAGAGTCGAGAAGTCGAGAGCTAGTCGAGGAGTCGAGAAGTCCTTGACCCTCGCTCTTGAAGTCGAAGGCTCAGGGGTCGAGAGTCAAGGAGTCTTCGACTTCTCGACCTCTCGACTCCTTGACTTCTCGACTAATTGTACGCGACTCCCACCTGCACCTTGCGAAAGCGCGCCGGGGATGCGCCGTGGCCGGTCCCCATGGCTTGCATGGGCTGCCCTTTGCCGCAAGTGGGCACGCCCCACAGCGTCCAGTGCTCGGGGCCGCAGATGGCATCGCAGGCATTCCAGAATTCGGTGGTCATGCCGCCGTAACTCGGGTTCTTGAGCATGCGCGTCTTCTTGCCGCCGCGGATTTCCCAGCCAATTTCGGTCCCGAACTGGAAGTTGTAACGCCGGTCGTCGATAGACCAACTGCGGTTGGTCTCCATGT
>Ga0326728_10006619_pt1 | contig 30944 bp, 26 predicted proteins | sample MB3enrmetagenome_FD_207602 | JGI IMG/M metagenome (GOLD analysis project Ga0326728, IMG submission 207602) | Lab enriched peat soil microbial communities from McLean, Ithaca, NY, United States - MB31MN | ecosystem: Environmental > Terrestrial > Soil > Wetlands > Peat | place: USA: New York...
AGAAGGCGATTTCAGCCTGAAATCGTAAATTTTTTTAAGCAACCGATTACAGGAAGTATCCTCGCCGGAGCACCAATTCGGCGAGCACCAGGAACTCCTCTGCCGAGAGCGTCTCCGGCCGCCTTTTCGGGTCGATTGCGGCTTGCTCGAAGCATTCCTTAAGGGCTGTCCCGGAAAGGCCGAACATACCTGAGAAGTTCTTGCCCAAGGTTTTCCGCCGCTGTTGGAAAACCTTGCTGACCAACTTCCTCAGAAAATCGAAATCGGGACCGGGCGGGCGTTCTTCGGCGAAATCTATGCGGAGCACTACCGAGTCGACTTTTGGGGATGGATAGAACTGGCCGGGCCCCACTGTGAAAAGCGTCCGCACCTTGGAATAAATTCCAAGCAGGACGGTGAGAACACCATAGTCCTTAGTGGACGGCGTTGCGGCAAAACGCGCCCCGACCTCTTTTTGCACCATGAAGACGGCCCGCTCGACCGCCGGAAAACTCTCAAGCAGATGGAACATCAAAGGAGAGCTGATATTGTAGGGAAGATTGCCCAACACGACCAGGCGCCTGCCTTCGATGGCGGCGATATTTCCAAAGTCGAACGAGAGGGCGTCCTGCTGGTGAATTACAACCTTTTGAGAAGGTATCACTGCACGCAGGTATTCAACCATATCCTTGTCCAACTCGATCAAATGAAGCTTTTTGGCCAGAGGTAAAATGAAGCGGGTGAGAGATCCAAGTCCGGGCCCTATCTCGACCACGGCATCGGCATCCCTCAATGCGGCGCTCTGAACAATCTTCAGGGCGGTCGACGGCTGGGAAAGGAAATGCTGTCCCAACCATTTTCGCGGATAAGACTTTCTCTGCCGAAAGTAGTCGCCGGGGGCCAGAAAATCAGGCATGCACAACTCCTCGTGAGTGAAACGGCGACCGGCAAACAGTTAACAATGGCGCCATTCACCGCGAATATGCGTCAAGCTCCATCATTCCATCCCGGGTTCCCGACCGCATCCAGATCCGGTACGCGGCCGATGCGATCATTACGGCGTTATCGGTGCAGAACCTCACAGGGGGCAGATGAAGCCGCAAATGCTCAGAGGCCGCCTCCTGCGCAAGTCTTGCCCTCAGCCTGCTATTCGCGGCAACTCCCCCTACAGCGGCTATCTCTGACAGACCGCACTGCTTTGCAGCCTTGATAATTTTTTCAACAAGCACGTCAACAATAGCTTCCTGAAAGCTGGCGGCGAAATCCTCCAACGTGCACCGCTCCGCTGCCGGCAAACGGTGAGCAGTTTCACGCTTATGACCGGCAAGACCCGCTCCTGAAGAGCGCAGCTTATTATCCAGCATCGGACCGTGCACACGCAAATAATTTGCCGCCGCTGTTTTCAAGCCGCTGAAACTGAATTCAAGGGATTCTTTTTCAAATCTGGAGCGGGGGAATTGGATCGACGCCGGGTTTCCGCCCGAAGCGAGTTTATCGATAGCAACTCCGCCCGGATAACCTATACCCAGCAGCTTTGCTATCTTATCGAACGCCTCTCCCGCCGCGTCATCCCTTGTAGCTCCCAGCAGCAGGCTGCCGCCGTCCGGATCGACTTTGTGCAGGGAAGTATGCCCTCCCGAGACGACAAGGCAAATAAACGGGTTCTCAGGAACGGCGCTCGAGAGAAATGCAGCCTGAATATGTCCTTCCAGATGATTAACCGCAATGAGCGGCTTATGCAGAGCATAAGCTATGGCTTTTGCCGCGCTCAGCCCCACCAGAAGCGCCCCCACAAGACCAGGGCCCTGGGTGACCGCAAGAACGTCCAGGTCTTTCAGCGAGACCCCTGCTTTTTCCAGCGCGCTTTCGATTACCGGGATGATATATTCCAAGTGCTTCCTGGAGGCCAGTTCGGGAACCACCCCGCCATAAGGGCCATGTATCTTGATCTGGCTGGCGATCACGTCGGACAGAATCTCTTGGCCGTCCCGGACGACCGCTGCCGCGGTTTCGTCACAAGAGGTCTCGATTCCAAGGATTATCACTGTTCCGCCTTCATCTTTAACTTTATCGCAGACGCTTCCAAAGGTGCCGAAATGCGGATTTCACACGGAACGAAAACGTTAGTTGGTGTTTAATGCCATCTCCTTTTAACATGGAAATTGAAATTCTTCTTCACAAACAACCCCTTTCTGGCATAATGCAAGCTTTGAGGTGATAATTTTCGGTTTGGGTTTTCTGTTTTGGAGACAAGCGGCCCCCGCCAAGGTTATTTCTCTTTAATTTCTCTACGATTGGAAACGCGCATCGATGGGTATTGCAACGAACTCACTCGCTCTGAGCAATGTTATCGGTTATTGCCGTGACAATTATTTGCTTATACTGGGCTTTATCGGCCAGGGCCTCTTTTTCGGCAGATTCTTCGTTCAGTGGATAGCAAGCGAAAGGGAACGCAGAAGCGTCGTTCCTCTGGCCTTTTGGTATTTTAGCATAGGCGGAGGCACGCTGCTTCTCGTCTATTCCATATTTAAGAAGGATCCCGTGTTCATTGTGGGCCAGGGGGGTGGTCTTTTCATATACCTGCGGAATCTTTACATGATTCATACGGAACGCTCCAGGGGGAGTGCCTAGCGCCCCATGATTCCAGGGAGATTCCTCTATCCATTAGTCCTTGTTGCCCTGTGGTCTGCCATTTTCGCTTCTACTATCACCCGGCCGGCACTGCTCGACGATGCAGACTCTTTCCACGCCGAAGCGGTCCGGGAGATGGTCCAGTCGGGAGACTGGGTGACCCTGCGAATAAACAACGGCATCAGGTACCTTGAAAAGGCCCCCTTCATATATTGGCTGGCGGCCCTTTCAGTATCAGCTTTCGGCCTCCATGACTGGGCGGTCAGGCTGCCCAATGCACTCTTTTCGCTACTGTTGATACTACTGGTATTCAGGTTTGCATCGAGATTCTGGGGCCAAAGAGGAGGATTCTATTCGGGGGTCGTTATTGCAACCTGCCTCGGCCATTATGCATTCACCCGGATATTTTTGCCCGACCTCATCCTATCCTTCTTTATAGCTTTTTCTCTCTACCTTTTCGCTCGCATAGCCATCGAAGAAGCAGATCCCGAATATATCGGCCCACTCGATCTGCGGTGCGCGGCCTTATATATTTCCGTAGCCTTGGCCATGCTGACAAAAGGGTTGATCGGGATCATTTTTACGGGCGCAATTATTTTTCTCTACATCCTGGTAACCGGAAACTGGAAGGTCCTCAAAAGGCTCCAGTTAGGATACGGGATTCTCATCTTTCTCGTCGTTGCAGCCCCCTGGCATATTGCAGCCGCCCGTGCCAATTCCGATTTCCTTTGGTTCTATTTTGTCCGCGAACACCTCATGCGCTTCTTGGGGACGCGCTTCCCTAAAGACTCCGGCAGCGTTCCGCGCCTGCTCTTCTGGGGTCTTCATCTGGTGTGGCTCTTCCCGTGGAGCGCATTTATATGGGGACTCGTCCGAAATTTCCCAAAATCTTTTCACCCGCGGGGCATGGCCGAACGGCTCTGCTTGCTTCTATTTATCTGGATCGGCGTGATACTCATTTTCTTCACCTTTGGCACAACCCAGGAATACTATACTTTTCCATCGCTTGCAGCATTTGCGCTTCTTCTCGGCAAGGCCATGGCGGACCTGGAGTCGGGACGGATTTCCCAACACCTGGAAATCATCGGCCTTGGAATCATGGCAGCTCTAATGTTTTCGATCGGCGTGGGTATGATAGTACTAACATGGATCGGCAACCACATAGCTGCGCAGACCCTTTCCGCGACTCTTACAACAAACCCCGATCGCTATTACATAGCTTTTGGTCATATCCGCGACCTCACCCCGGCAACTTTCCGTCTCCTATCCGCGTTGGTGTACCAAACCTCCGCCCTGCTGATCGCAGGACCTTCAACGGCCTTTTTGTTTGCTCTAAGGAAACGATGGCTGGTTTCTTTCCTGATTTTGGCGGCTATGATGATCGGAGTTTGCCGCTTATACAACGCGGGGATGGTTGCCTTCGAGCCGGTGCTCGGCTCCAGGACCCTTGCCAAGGTCGTCCAGTATTACCAAAGGACTGGAGATGAGATCGTCATAAACGATTTCTATGAGAAAGGCTCCACTCTGAATTATTACACGGGTCTCCAAGTCCACGTTCTCAATGGCGAGGTCGGCGTTCTCTGGTATGGCTTGAGGGACGAAACAGCCCCAAAGCTGTGGCTCGACGAAAAACAGTTCCTCGACGAGTGGAGATCCGGAAAAAGGATTTTTTTCTTCAGCGAAGACAAACCCCTCAACTCTTTTCTCTCAAGGCATCCCGATTTCCAGTACCGGCTGCTGGCCGAAGATGGTGGGAAGAAAATCCTCATAAATGGGACAAGCCCTGGCGAATAGAGAAACATCAATTCACCAGCATTTTCTTAGGGGGGAAAGGCTGATTCTCAGTTCGACCGGCAAGAGCTATTCTTTCTTCCAAGACCAAAGGGTCGGATTATCGCGTTTAGCGGAGGGTCAATTGTCTTAATCGCGAATGTCACATCCCTTCCCCCCCCCACAAAAAAATACCCTAACCTGGAAATTACACCACCTCGACATCGCATTTATCTTGACTTGCTCATGAATTGCGGATATCTGAAAATGCTCATAGTTTCTGTACTCCATTAACGTTTAAAGGGATCAAAGTATGAAGTTCTGGCGCGTTCCCCTGGATACCCAAGAGATCGTCATATCGAGGGGGGTGGTCTATATAGTCGAAGAGCGATGCAAGGGGTGCGGCTATTGCATCGAATATTGCCCAAGAGGCGTTCTCCAAGCTTCCGAACGCTTTAACGCCAAGGGATATCACACTCCGGAGGTAAAGCAGCCGGATTTATGTGTTAACTGTCACTATTGTGAAGCCATTTGTCCCGATTTTGCGATCTATTCGGTAGAGGTTCCCTTGCAGGCAGGAGCTGTCCAGACGGATCACTCCTCTTAGCCCGTTGCTTTCTCAATGCAAAGACACGAAGGATTGCATTTTATGAAACCTGCGGTTCTCACCGGCGTGCACTTCCTTGATGGCGACTCTGCTTGTGCAGAAGGAGCCCTTGCCGCAGGCTGCCGTTTTTTTGCCGGATATCCTATCACACCGGCCACCGAAATAGCGGTACGCATGGCCGAAAGGCTTCCTGAAGTTGGTGGAATCTTTATTCAGATGGAAGACGAGATTGCCGCCATGGCGGCCATTCTCGGCGCTTCCTGCGCCGGGACCAAGAGTATGACGGCCACATCCGGTCCCGGGTTCAGCCTGATGATGGAAAACATCGGCCTCGGCGTGACGATGGAAACCCCGTGTGTGGTTGTCAACGTTCAGCGCGCAGGTCCATCTACAGGCCTGCCCACCCTTGGCGCCCAGGGTGATATGATGCAGGCGAGGTGGGGATCGCATGGCCATTACGAAATCATTGCGCTTGCTCCTGCTTCGCCCCAGGAAATGTTCCACCAGACCATCAACGCCTTCAATCTGAGCGAGACCTACCGGCTTCCCGTGCTCATAATGGCCGACGAAATAGTAGGGCACCTCAGCGAGAGAGTCGTGATACCGGAAGCATCAAAAATAAGGCTCCGCTCCCGTCCGCGCCCCAGGGGAAGGAAGGACCGCTTTAAACCTTATCATCCCGGCCCTGATGGGGTAGCTCCGATGGCCAATGCGGGCGAGGGTTATTCGGTGCACTTTACCGGACTCACGCATGACGAAAGAGGTTATCCGGTTATGACTGCTGAGGCTCAGGCAGAGATGCTCTCCCGTATCACGGGCAAAATTCGCTCGAACCTGGATAAGATCGTTGAGGTTGAGGAGTATCGGCTGGAGGATGCGGAGATAGCTCTGATATCTTACGGAATTAGCTCACGAAGCAGCTTGGCCGCGGTCGATGAAGCTCGGCGTCGAGGCATAAAGGCCGGCCTTCTCAGGCTGATAACCGTATGGCCTTTTCCGGAGAAGACAATAAGAGAACTTGCAAAACGAGTTAAGTGCCTGATAACGGTGGAATTAAACCTGGGCCAGATCCACCTCGAAGTGCAAAGGTGCGCGGGCGGGATAGCACCCGCACTGCTGGTCGGCCATGCGGGAGGAACGGCAATCACGCCGGAATTTATACTTCAAAACATAATGGAATCGCATGAGCAGAAATCGTTCCTCAAAACATCCGCTTGATAATCTTCTGCGAATAGATCGCATTCCGCACATTTGGTGCTCGGGATGCGGGACCGGCACAGTCTTTTCATCATCGCTGATCGCCATCCGGTCAACGGTGCCGGATTTGACAAAGACCGCCATGGTGTCGGGCATAGGGTGTTCCGGAAGAGGCGCCGGATATGTAAACCTCGACTCCTATCACACGACTCACGGGCGGGCGATTCCGTTTGCAACCGGTTTGAAGCTGGCCAACCCGGAATTGACCGTTGTCGTTTTCAGCGGTGACGGAGACCTGTTTGCAATCGGCGGGAATCATTTTCTTCACGCCGCCAGACGAAACATGGACCTTACAGTCATATGCGTTAACAATTTCAATTACGGCATGACGGGTGGACAGGCCGCCGCAACAACCCCCTTTCTGGCCAAGACTTCCACCACGCCTCTCGGCAATCCCGAGCCGCCGTTCAATCTGCCCCTTCTGGCATACGCGTCCGGGGCGACATATGTTGCCCGCTGGACAATGCTTCACACACGCGATCTAACTCAATCGATCGCTGAAGCTCTTTCGCGCCGGGGTTTTTCTTTTATTGAGGTTCTCGCTCCATGCCCTACCGGGTATGGCCGCAGAAACAAACAGAGACCCATCGATTCGCTTAAGCTTTTTCAAGAGAAATCAATAGTGAAGAATGGAGCCGACCCTGCCGAGGTCATCCTTGATTTCAAGCAGGGTATAACCCTCGGGAAATTCGTTGAGTATGACAGGCCGACTTTTTTGGAAGCCTACGACAAGATATGCAAAAAAGCTCAGTAAGGTGAATGATTGGATGGGAAAACCCGGGAACCGGGAACTCAAACCTGAGAACTGATCGGTGACGTGTGAATTGTTGTCAGTGAGGTTGGCTTGCGAAGCAATGCATCTGCAAAATTGAGAAAAGAGATACTTTTAACCGGCCTTGGCGGTCAGGGCATCGTCCTCGCCGGTCAGGTGCTCGGGATGGGGGCTTGTCTTCGAGATTGCCTGGAGAGTACGTTTACACAGTCCTACGGTCCTGAATCTCGCGGCGGGGCGTGCAGCGCACAGGTGATCGTATCCGATGAGCCGATCCACTACCCTTACGTTCGCAATGCGGACATACTGGTTTGCATGTCACAGTCGGGATATGAGAAATTCCGCGGAATCCTCAAAGAGGACGGCATCCTCATCATCGACCAGGATTTGGTGAGAACTGCCGAGAGCTCCGGCGGGGACGTTTTTCTTATTCCGGCGACACGCATTGCCGAGGAACTCGGCAGAAAGATGATGGCCAACATAGTTATGCTCGGCTTTGTAACCGCAGTAACGGGCGCAGTTTCACTCGACGGCATGCTCGCCTCCGTTGCCGATTCCGTCCCCAAAGGGACTGAGGAAACAAATTTGGCTGCCTTCAACAAAGGTTACGATTTCGGACAGGCGCTGCTCAAGGCAAGGCAAAAGAAGGCGGCAAAGAAGGTATCAGCTTGATGAAGGTCTTCAAAGAACGCCTACAGAAGGTGTGCGTCATAGGAGCTACGCCGGCCGGGATCGCTGCGACCAATAAACTCGGCGAGATGGGGATAGCAGTGACCCTGATTGATGAATCCCCCGACCTCAACGAGAAGCTGGCATCGGATATGTGGCGCATGCCCTCGGGAGTGAGCTTCAATTATGCTCTGCGACCGGGGCTTTTGAGAATAATGAGAAACCCCGGGATCAGGTTGCTTCTCCCCGCTTCCGTAAATTCCATCAAACACACCCCTCAGGGATTTTCAGTTCGATACAAAAAGAGGGCTTCCTATGTCGACCCCAACAAGTGCACCCTTTGCGGTCTTTGCTCTCAGAGCTGCCCGGCGACCGGCCCTGACGGCGCCAAGGCCTTAAGGTACGGGGGGAGGCACGCCCTCCCTGGAAGGCCGGTAATCGACAAGCGCAGGACCCCTCTATGCCAGGCCAATTGCCCTCTGGGCGTGAACGTCCAGGGGTATATGGCCCTGGCGCATGCAGGCAAATACGCCGAGGCGCTCGAACTCATCAGGAAAGACAACGTCCTGCCCGGCATCTGCGGCAGAATCTGCACTCATCCTTGTGAGGCCGCATGCCGCAGAAACGATCTTGATCAACCCCTGGCCATAAGAGATATAAAGCGCTTCATCGCCGACAGCGTGTTGCCGAACTCTTCATCCGCCAAACCGGCGGCAACCCGGCCTGAAAAAATTGCCGTGGCCGGTTCGGGACCAGCCGGACTGGCTGCAGCATCCGACCTTATCCGTTTAGGATATCAAGTCACGGTCTTCGAGAAAGAGAATTCGCCCGGAGGGCTTTTGCGCTACGGGGTGGGACCCTTCAGGCTCCCGCGCGTGGTGCTCGATCGGGAAATCGACTACCTTAGCCAAGCTGGAGTCGAATTCCGCCTGGGCTGCGAATACAAACCTTCCCCGGACGATGACTTTTCCGCGATCGTTTTTGCCACGGGCTTGTGGAAAGACCGCAAGCTGAACGTCCTTGGAGAAGACCTCCATGGTGTGGTTGGATGCATATCGTTCCTTTCCGCTGTATTTCGGGGTGAAATAAAGTCCATTTCCGGAAAGACAGCAGTCATCGGCGACGGGAATTCGGCGTTCGAAGCAGCACGCACGCTCGTTCGTCTTGGGGCCGAGGTAACGTTGATTTCGTGGTTTCCGGAGGCCCTGATTCCGGCTGATGCCGCCGAGGTGGAAGGGGCCTTGAAAGAAGGAGTGGAGCTAAAGACCAGCCTGAAAGTCGCCCGGTTTTTGGGAACCGGCGGAAATCTCAAAGCCGTCCGCCTGATTCCGACCAAGCCGGGACCACCAGACGCCAAGGGAATACCATGGCCTGTATCGGTCGAAGGCGGCAATCCGCTCGAAATCGAATTCGAGCGCGTTGTTATCGCAATTGGGCAGACGGGAGATGCGACTCATTTCGAGGGCTACGGAGATGGTTTCACCACGCCGGACGGTATCATTCGCGTGGATGAAAAAGGAGGAACCGGGGCACAAAATGTTTTTGCCGCAGGCGATGTTGCGATGGGGCCGTCGAGCGTGGTATCCGCTATGGCTTCCGGCCGGGCGGCAGCTAGGGCCGTTCACGGTTTTCTGACCGGACAGACCGTTGAGCATCGCTCTTTATCCAGGCCGCAGGAGTCCGACTTTCCTCCGATAACAACTGAGATCCCATCGATTCCCCGAACGGTGATGCCCGAGCTCAACCGCATCTCCAGCAGGGACCTTTCCGTCGAAGTATCCCTTGGCCTGACCGAAGATCAGGTCCGCTCGGAGACATCCAGGTGCCTTCAGTGCGGGGTATGTTCGGAATGCTTCCAGTGCATCGAGGCCTGCCGGGCAGCCGGGGCCATTTCGCAGGCCGACGACTCATCGCAGGCTGCCGAGCATGCAGGGGTCGTCATTATCGCTGACCCTGCTTTCGCTCCTGGAATAAAAGGCGAAGATGTTATCCGCGCTTACAGCTCCAAGGCCATCAACCCGGACGTCTCCGCCCAGATGTTGCGTGGTTTTGCGGCTGCGGCCGAAGCCGTTTTGCTGCTCGGCGACGGCGCTCCTCGAGTCAAGGGCCACGGCATATCCTTTTCTCCGCCTTCTCCTAAGCTCTCCCCCGAGCTTCGCGCCGGCGTGTTTGTCTGCCGCTGCAACGACGCGCTCGGATGGGACCCCGAACTGGACAGGTACATTTCGCGCCTCGGGGAAAATTCCCCGGTGGAATATGCAGAATCGGTGGCCTCCGCATGTGCGCAGGAGGGCGCGGCTTCCATACTAAGGACTATTCGAGAGAAAGGCCTCACCCGATTTGTCCTTGCCTCCTGCGTATGCTGTCCGCTTGATCTCATATGCAGCGCCTGCACCGACCAACGAAGCAGACTCAAAGCGGCGATTTTCCAGGGTACCGGAATAGCTCGCGCAATGGCCGAAACCTGCAATCTCAGAGGAGAGGCGCTTACTCTTCTCAAGAGTGATCCAGCGCTTGCCGTAAGCCGTTTCAAGGGACTCATCCAAAGATCCATCGGGCGCGTGGCTCATCTCAAGTCCCTTCCCACTCCGGGGCGCCAGTACAACTTCACTACCGCCTTGATTGGCGTATCCGAGGCGGTGGCAAAGAGCGCGCAGACCCTGGGTCAAATGGGCATGGAGGTCTTTTGGTTCGGAAGCCCGGACGGGCCGCTCTCTTCGGCGCCTGATTTCCCCAACGTGCATGCGTTTCTGGGTTCCAGCGCCGTGACGCTTAAGGGTACGGTTGGAGACTTTCGGGTCGTAGTGAGAATGGAAGATGGCGGCCAGCAGGTTTTCAGCGCGGGTTCGGTAATCCTGGGGAACAGAGCGCGAAAGAATTTAGCTTACATGCCCCACCCGGACATGCCTCCGCATGAGTTTGCAGATTCGATGCAGACAAAAGACGCCAGGGGAGTCCCCTTTTTCGTCCCGGGAGCGACTTCCATTGCCGGGCTTTTGCTGGCGAGTCCACCGGGTATAAATGTTTCTGAGCGGTTGAAAGGCACGGCGGCGGGAATCCTGGCGGCCACCGTTATGCCCAGGGGGCCAAGGCAAAACAAAGGTTACACCGTTTCCATAAACGAAATTCTCTGCAGAGGATGCGGCAGGTGCGTAAAGGCTTGCCCATACCGGGCGATAAGCTTTCATCACAATTCGCTCGGTTTTGGTTATGCGGTGGTCGATGAGGCCCTATGCAAGGGATGCGGCAACTGCATTTCTATCTGTCCGTGCGACGCTGCCGACAGTCCATATCGCGACAGGTTCCAGCTCGAGCAGATGATCGAGGAAATAACGGCTCGGGGTTGATATAGATGGAAAACGATCTGAAGATACTTCTTTTTCTTTGCAACTGGTGCCCGCACGCTGCATTCCAGAATCTCCAGGACACGCTGGCCCCTCTGCCCGCGGAGATCAGGATGATCAGGATACCTTGCAGCGGCAGAATTACCAAGTCGCTTCTTTTCAAGGCATTCGAAACCGGCGCAGACGGTGTCGCCCTCGTCGGATGCCCGCCGGGCGCATGTCGCTACGGAATCGGTACGGGAGTCGCTGAAAGAAACGTGGATGACACCAGGGGCATTCTTCGACTGCTTGGTTTGGGAGACGAACGGATAGGTTTTGCTTCTTTTTATCCTGACCAGCCTTCGGAAATTCTGGAGTTTTTGGCCGGGTTCAGAGATAGAATTAAAGAACTTGGCAAAACGCCCATCGTTCCTCCCTCTCGAACGGGCAAGCCTGCGCTCACGCCCGAGCTGGCCTCGTCTATCATGGGATCTCACAATATCTACACCTGCCAGGATTGCGGCAAGTGCTCGTCTGCGTGTCCCGTTGCCCTGTCCGGAAAGCCGTTTTCCCCCAGAGCGATCGCAAATGCCGCAGCTACTGGTGAATTGGACTCTCCCCGCATCAGCGATGACATCTGGTCCTGCCTTACCTGTGGCCTTTGCTACGACCGATGCCCATCAGCCGTCAGCTTCCCCGATTTCATAAAAGAGATGCGCAACGTTGCGTCCGCCAATGGAAGGTTCGAAGCCCATGAAGGTTTCTTTCATTCTTTAATGCGCGCAATGATCTCAAAAGATCTTCCAGTTGAACACTGGAAATGGCTTGCGCCGGAAATTCAGACCGACCCCGAGAGTAAGATGCTGTTTTTCGGGGGGTGTGCCCCATATTTCGACATTTTTTTCAAAAATCACCTTGGCATCAGCACCAGCAACATTCTGGCCGATGCGCTCAAGCTCATGAACTTCTTCGATATCTATCCGGCGATCATGCAAAATGAAAGATGCTGCGGCCATGACCTGCTCTGGTCGGGGGACCGCGACAATTTTATCAAGCTTGCCCGGCTCAACGTGGAGTTGATCTCCGATATGGGGATCGAAGAACTGGTGACGGCGTGTCCGGAATGCTACCGGGCGTTTTCACGCGACTATCGCGAAAACGGGATTGAAGTGAGATTTAAGGTCACCCATATTTTCGAGCTCGCAGACACCGAGATAAGCAAGGGCGCCGTCGGTTTTTCAAGATTAAACAAAAAGATAACCTTTCAAGACCCGTGCAGGTCCCGCCGCTCTCAAACAGGGCGCCAGTTCATGAGAAATCTTCTCGGGCGGCTGAATGTACGCGTTTTTAACGAAATGCGTGATTGGGGAGCATCTTCGCTTTGTTGTGGAAACTGCGCATGGACGGGATGCGACAGCTATTCCAAAGCTATGCAGGTGAGCAGGCTCAGGCAGGCGAAAGAAACCGGAAGCGACCTTTTGGTAACCGCATGCCCGAAATGCCAGATACATTTAAGGTGCGCCATGGAAGATCCTGTTTTGGAAGACGAGATCCGCATGGAGATGATGGATCTTACCTCCGTTCTGGCCCGGACGATACAGTGGGAATGAGTCTTTTTCACGCATGAAGCAAAAGCGCGAAGACTGAGGAAGGCGAGATTTAAAAATGCAAAAATCAACAGCAAACGACGGCCCTCGAATCGGTGTTTACGTGTGCCACTGCGGATTGAACATCGCTAGAACGGTCGATTGTCCGCAAGTAGTAGCAGAAATAGCCAAGCTCGAAAACGTCGCTCTTGCACGGGATATTCAGTATGCCTGTTCCGAACCGGGTCAGCAAAACATCAGGGAAGATATTGCAGACTCGGGCCTTGACCGCGTGGTGATAGCTTCCTGCTCGCCGAGGCTCCATGAACCCACATTTCGCCGGATGCTCGAGGACGCAGGGATCAATCCCTACATGCTTGAAATGGCCAACCTCCGGGAACAGTGCAGTTGGGTTCATATCAACGAACCGGAAGCCGCGACGCGGAAAGCTGTCGACCTGGTGCGAATGGCGGTTGCGAGGGCCGCCGGACTGGAACCGCTCCAGAGCCGAAAAATACCGCTCAGCAAGAGAGTTTTAGTAATAGGGGGAGGCATCGCCGGAATCCAGGCCGCCCTTGACCTTGCCGATAACGATTACGAGGTCGTGCTGGTCGAACGCAAGCCCTCCATAGGGGGCCAGATGGCGAGGCTGGATAAGACCTTCCCCACCATGGACTGCTCCATTTGAATACTCGGACCGAAAATGACGGATGTCGGTCGACATCCAGGAATAAAGCTCCTCACTCTCTCCGAAGTGATCGATGTCAAAGGCTACGTCGGGAACTTCGAAGTCAAGATCCTCAAGAAGGCAAGGTATGTATCCGAAAAGGACTGCACAGCCTGCGGCGATTGCGCACAAGTGTGCCCGGTAGTGTGGCCCGATGAGTTCAACTCGGGGCTTTCTTCAAGGAGGGCCATCTACTCTCCTTTCCCACAGGCGGTGCCGTCGGCTTATGTGATCAATATCAACGAGTGCCTTGGTCATAATCCGGTCGTATGCGCCAAATGCGCCGAGGTGTGCGAAAAAAAGTGCATCAACTTCCACATGTCGGATGAAGAAGTCGTTGAACACGTGGGCGGTATTGTAGTGGCAACGGGCCTTGAAGCATACGACCCCACCGAACTGGATGAGTATGGCTATACGCGGTATGAAAACGTACTGACCAGCACTGAGTTTGAGCGCTTGATAAGCGCGGGAGGCCCGACTGGAGGAGAGCTGGTCAGACCGACGGACAGAAGGAGCCCGAGATCGATAGGTTTCGTTCAATGCGTAGGCTCTCGCTCGGCAAGAAAAGGCGCGCCATACTGCTCCAATGTTTGCTGCATGAATACCGTAAAGAGCACTTTGATTCTTAAAGAACACTATCCTGGAATGAACATAAAGGTTTTCTACATTGACATCCGCGCCTTCGGAAAGGGCTTCGAAGACCTCTACAAGAGGAGCAAGAGCCTCGGGGTACAGTACATCCGGGGTTTGCCCGGAACCGTTAGGGAAACCTCCGAACGAGGGCTGCAGGTTGCCGTGGATAACGGGGCGAGCGGAAGAATAGCCTTCCATGACCTTGACATGCTGGTTCTGGCAATCGGCATGAAACCTTCGGACACGACAAAGAAACTCCAGGAGATGCTCGGGCTTCAACTCTCTCCCGACGGATTCTTCCTGGAAGCCCATCCCAAGCTTCAACCGGTTGACGCCGCCACGAGGGGCATCTATTTTGCCGGATGCGCCGAAGGACCCAAGGACATAAAAGAATCGGTCACCCAAGGATCGGCGGCTGCAGCGCGCATCGTTCGCCTGCTCCACCGAGGGGAAATGTTCGCAGAACCGATAACTGCCGAAGTGATCCAGGAAGAATGTAAAATTTGCGGAAAATGCGTGGAGGTTTGTCCCTACGGCGCCATAACGCTGGACGTGAAGCGAAAGATAGCGGCATCCGTCAATGCCGCCGCTTGTTCCGGCTGTGGCACCTGTGCCGCCGAATGCCCCTTCGATTCGATTGTAATGAATCACTTCACCGACGCGCAGATAATGGGCCAAGTCGACAGCATCCTCTCCGAAGGCAGGGAGAACAGGGTGCTCGTCTTTGCGTGCAACTGGTGCTCCTACGCTGGCGCGGACTATGCCGGAGTGTCACGCCTCCAATATCCGCCTACCGTTCGGCTGGTTCGGACCATGTGTTCAGGACGAGTTGATGAATCCTTCATATGGGGGGCGTTCTCGAAAGGGGCGCCGGTAGTTGTGGTCAGCGGCTGCCATATCGGTGACTGCCACTACATAAATGCAAATCTGTGGACCGTCAAGCGCGTCGAGAAGATTCGCGCAAAGATGGAAAAGCTCGGGATAAGGTCTGAAAGACTCCAGCTCGAGTGGGTGAGCGCCGCCGAAGGCATCCGCTTCGCCCGGTTGATGGAAGAAGTGGAAAGGCTCAGGCAGGGTGTTACGGCGGAAGAGATTGCCGAGACGGTCAGGGTGCTGGGAGAAAAGGCGAGGAAAAAGGATTCGGGGTAAAGTTGAACTTGGTACGAATTAAGTTCGATCACGCCGCCTCATAATCGACAGGGACTTGTTGCCTGTCGAGTCCGACTCCTTTTGGTTCCGTTTTGGCGTCGACAACCACCACCGTCAGGCCGTGCGCTTTCAAAATCAACTGTTCTACGACCGTTTTTCGTCCCAGCATCCGTTTCCACCATGGAAGAGGTCCCGGACGACCGATCACTACGTGGCCGACACGATATTCCCTGGCGAAATGCAGTATGGTGTCCACGATATCTTCGCCTTTATAAGTGAAGACGATGGCGCCAAGAGTATTGGCCAGTGTCAACGTCTCCGAGAGGAAGCGCTGTGTGGTGGCGTCTATGGCTGTGGGCGATTCCGAGGGTCTCTGCACGTAAACGGCGTACCAGTTCCGGTTAAGGCGTCCGGCCAGCCTCGATCCGTAGCGCAGGAGGCCGGCGCTGTTGGGCCCCCGCGAGCTCAAGCAGACCATCACCTGGTCGGGCGCCATTCCATGTTCTTCTTCCGGCGTGCTTCGACGTTTTAAATCTATCTGTGATGCAAGCTCTCTGAATGCCAGTTCGCGCAGTTCATTCAGGTTGGTTCGCTTGAAGAAATGATCGAGAGCTGTGGGGACCCTTTCCAGAGAGTAGATCTTACCCTCCCTTAAACGCTGTTGGAGGTCCTCCGGTCCAAGATCGACATTTACGATCTCGTCCGCCTCGGCAAGGATCGAATCCGGCAGCCGTTCGTGCACCTTTACACCCACCAGCTGTTCCACTGTATTGTAAAGGCTCTCCAGGTGTTGAATATTGAGCGTGGTAATTACGTGAATACCTGCTGCCAAAAGGTCCTGCACGTCCTGGTAACGTTTCGAGTTTTCGCTGCCGGGTACGTTCGTATGCGCCAGTTCGTCGACAAGCGCTACTTCAGGGCGACGCGCCAGCACCCCGTCAAGGTCCATTTCTTCAAGGAGAATGCTTCGATAAAGAATCTGCTTCCTGGGAATCACTTCGAGGCCTTCGACCAATTTAGCCGTCTCCGCTCTTCCGTGGGTTTCCACCAGGGCGGCTACTACATCGACCCCTTCCTGCTTCAGGCGGTGTCCTTCTACGAGCATCTGCCAAGTCTTACCCACTCCCGGTCCATAGCCAAGATAAACCTTGAGCCTGCCGCGCTGAGCGCGGCGTATCAACTGTAGAAAGCTTAAGGCCTTTTCATCCGACATCGAGCCTGCACCTTCCGCTCTCAAGCACCACCTGATGTTTCAGGGAAAGGGCTCTCCAGGGTGTGCTCCACTCTGGTCAGCTCCTGCATCGCATCACGAATCCGTTGTTCAGTTTTGACGTGTGCATCCCGTTCGGCTGCGATTTCTTTCCTGAGGCCGGCGATCCGTTTCTCCTGGTTGGCAATCTTGGCCTCGGCATCTCCAAGGGCGCGCATCAGAGCTGTAATCTGAGCGGCCTGCTGTTCGTTTATCTTCACCAGCCTGTCCCTGTCAATCTGTATTTCGGCCGATTCAGCGTTGAGTTTTGCGGTCAAGGAAGCCACCCGTCTCTCGAATGCCTCTGCCAGGAGGTGTTGAAGCTCCGGCGGCAAGTCGGCTATATGTGTCTTCTCTGACTGATTATGGCCGTGTCCCGTTCTCCACAAAGCGAAGTATTGCCCTACCTTATCAGTGTTCCGGACATTTAACTCCTCACAGATGGCCTCAAGGGTCGGCAGTCTGCCCGTCCATACCATGCGGTCTGCAACAGCCGCCACATCGTTGAAATCTATATTTTCGCCGTTCGGCTTAACTTTAAATTGCCTCATATCAGCCTCCAAATAAGAAGCGGAAGCGGTGAACAGGGAGCAACAACGGAGGAAAAAGGAAGATCCACGTGGAGACGGGGGAGACAGGGCAGGAAGGAGACGGACTGTACCCGCCTCTTCACGGCTCCGTGTCGGTCTTTTCCCCGCGTCCCCGTATCCGCTTGTTTCCGGCTTCGCGCTGCTTTTTTCCTACGGTTTCCCGTATTTCTTATCAAGTTCGAGGTTAACTTCCAGCACATTGACGAATTTATCACCAGCAAGTCCAAACCATGGGGCGGATGCATTTTCCTGGAGGATAGCCTCGATTTCTTTCCGAACCTGGGCCGGGTCGCGTTTCAGGTCTTCCGCCCGCTTGGATGCGACCCGCTCGAGCTGAAATTCCGCATTTTCCATCGTGATGTGAGGGTCGAGTCCTGAACCCGACGCGGTGACATAGTCACCGGGCGCTTCCTGAAGGTCCGCGTCAGGGTGATCCTCACGCCACATCAAAAAGAACGTCGATTGAATGTCACTGCCCGAATCGGTCACACTGAAAGTCGTAACGGGTTTTCCCTCCGGGCCGGTTTTAGTTTCCGCGGTCAGGAATTTACCGGGATTCCTGGCCGAAAAATCCTTGAAAAACACAACCGCCAGATCCGGGGCCTTCGGTTCGGGAGTGGCCGGGTTTTCCTTGATAAACTGCCCCACTACCTTCGGATTGGCCTTTGCCCACGCATCGACATAGTCGCTGTGGGCTGTGTCCGTTTTAACCCATGCCTGAGCAAGAGAGTTGTGCTGGTCCGCCCACTGGGCCACTATACCAGGTTTGCCCTGATATTTATCCGCATCAAACCAGCTCTCGACGTCCGGAGCGACGAGTTCTCCGGCTTTCGGCCCACTCTTAAACTTCACGACTGGTCCCAGCGTACGGGCCACTCGGTCGCGAAGGCCGTAATTGGACGCTGCAAGGCTGGATGAAGCTGATGCGGACGCGTCGTAAGAGGCGGCGGAAGGCCGTGGCTGAAAATATTCATCCTTCGTGAAGGGCTGAGCGATCAGTTTCGATCCCAGGTACTTGCCTTCCTGTCCGGTCAGCATGCTGCCGTTTGACTGGAAAGGAAACAGGGTTTGTCCTATCACCCACAGCACCAGTGGATAAATAACGCAGGTGATGGCCACTCCGAAGACTAGAAGAAGAAGGCTTTTTGAAAAATACCGCATCATGCGCGTGTCTCCTCAATTTACGTTTTTAGCTGATCATGTGCAGTGCAACCATCACAACATCGATCAGTTTTATTCCAATAAACGGCAAGATTACTCCTCCCAGTCCCCATATGAGCAAGTTTCTGCGGAGCAAAGCATCAGCGCCGAGCGGCTGGTACTTTACACCCTTGAGCGCAACGGGAATGAGGGCTGGAATGATCAACGCATTGAAGATTACCGCCGAAAGGATCGCCGATGTCGGCGAGTGAAGGTGCATTACGTCGATCGCCTTCAGCCAGGGCAAAGTACCTGCAAACATGGCGGGAATGATCGCGAAGTATTTCGCCACGTCGTTTGCAATGGAAAAGGTCGTGAGCGAACCTCGAGTCACCAGGAGCTGTTTTCCGATTTCCACCACTTCGATCAGCTTGGTAGGATCGCTGTCCAGGTCAACCATGTTGGCTGCTTCTTTGGCCGCCTGGGTCCCGGCGTTCATGGCCAGCGCCACGTCCGCCTGAGCAAGGGCGGGGGCATCGTTTGTGCCGTCGCCCATCATGGCTACCAATCTTCCCCCCACCTGCTCCTTTTTGATGTAGGCAAGTTTGGTTTCGGGGGTCGCTTCGGCCAGAAAGTCGTCGACCCCGGCTCTTTTGGCTATCGTTGCCGCCGTCAGCGGGTTGTCGCCCGTAATCATGACTGTCCGAAGCCCCATTCTGCGCAATCGCTCGAAACGTTCAGACATGTGCGGCTTGAGAATATCTTCGAGCACGACCACGCCGGCAATGTTCGAACCTTCCGCTACAGCCAGGGGAGTAGCGCCTTCTGAAGCCACTTTGTGCACCAAGGCGGAGAGCTCGGGTGGAACTTCGCTTCCATTACCACTAACGAATTTGACAATGGCGTCCGGAGCGCCCTTCCTTATTTTCCGGCCATCCGGCAGGTCGACTCCGCTCATGCGCGTTTGAGCGGTAAATGGAATAAACTTGGCATCGGGGGGCACATCGACTGGCGATGAACCGGATTGCTCAAACAACTGCACTATGCTTTTCCCTTCGGGGGTGGCGTCGGCGGCAGACGCCATGGCCGCCAGCCTTCCCACATCGGAGGCCGAGTACTTTCCAATCGGCAGGAATGTGGTCGCGTTCCTGTTGCCTATTGTGATAGTTCCGGTCTTATCGAGCAGAACGACGTCGACGTCACCGGCCAATTCTACGGCCTTGCCGCTCTTGGCGATGATATTGGCCTGAAGGGCGCGGTCCATGCCCGCGATGCCGATAGCGGAGAGCAGTGCGCCTATAGTGGTGGGAATGAGGCACACGAGAAGCGCGATCAGGGTCGGCACATCGGTGCCAAGACTCCTGATAGGTTCCTGGACACCCAGGTAGCTCTGCATGTATATCTCGGCATTGCGGGCCTGCGGCAAAAGAGGGATGGTTACAATCAGGAAGATCAGAGTAAAGGCCGAAAGGACCAGGGTGAGAGCGATCTCGTTCGGGGTCCGCTGCCGGATGGCGCCCTCGACCAGTGCAATCATTCGGTCCAGAAAAGATTCCCCGGCCCCGCTGGTTATCTCGACCACGATACGGTCCGAGAGCACTACGGTGCCTCCTGTCACACCCGAACGGTCACCGCCCGCTTCGCGAATTACAGGGGCCGACTCTCCCGTTATCGCCGATTCGTCGACCGAGGCGATCCCCTCAGTAATGTCCCCGTCTCCTGGAATTGTCTGTCCGGCCTGCACCACCACCCGGTCACCGGGTTTCAGCGCGGTCGAGGAGATCTCTTCGATGCGGCCTGCAGCGACCAGGCGGTAGGCAATGGTGTCGAAACGGGCTTTTCTCAACGATTCAGTCTGTGCTTTGCCGCGCGCTTCGGCGAGGGAGGTGGCGAAATTGGCGAAGAGAACGGTTAAAAAGAGCCATATGTCCAGAGCAATAAAGTATGAAACGTGGACCTGGCTTTCGGCGCCCTTCCACAGAGCTTCGACTATATAGAGAAGAGTAAGAACGGCCCCAACCAAAACTACGAACATGACCGGGTTATTCCACTGAAGGTCTGGCCTCAGCATTTTGAAGGCCTGCTTCAAAGCGACCTTGGCGGTTTCCTTTTCCAGGATCCCGCGAGGTTTCACCCGTCGCACCGGCTGGTGCTGCTCCAGGGTCGTACGCGCATGCGCCGCTGCCTTTTCGATTTCCGGAATTTCCTTACTCATATCTGGAACTCCTTTGAGTGGGTCCTCATCTTGTTGCACCTTAAGATCGTCAAGAATCGGTGCTTCTTATCCTCCAAAAGGCATCGGGCCTAAGTGCTCAGCCACGGGTCCTAGAACGCCCACCGGTAAAAAGAGTAACGCGCCGATGATAACAACGACCCCTAAAAGCAGAAAACCGAACGTTAATCCGTCATCCCGAAGAGTGCCCAGGCCGAACGGACTGGCCTTTTTCGCGCCAAGGGACGCCGCCATGGCTACCGGTGCGATAATCGGAAGAAAGCGGCCGAAAAGCATGCACAGGCCGGCCGCAATGTCGAATGGAATGGCGCTCGGCGCCGGATTCGTCGCATTCCAGAACCCGTAAGTTACACCCAGGCCGTCAAAGGCCGATCCGTTGTTGGCCGTGGCCGACGAGAACTGGTAAAGAATCTGCGAGAAACCGTGCGCGCCCGGATTGCTTATGGCGTTGAGTCCCCAGGCCGTCCCGGCAAAAAGCCCGGTAGGCCAAAGGATAAAGACAGGGTGAACCAGTATGGCGATCATTGCGAACGTGACCTCCCGCGCGCCGATTTTCTTGCCAAGATATTCCGGCGTCCTCCCTACCATCATGCCGGCGATGAAAAGCCCCACTATGATAAACGTCAGCATGTTTATCATCCCCACGCCCTTGCCTCCGTAGACGCAGTTGAGCCACATGCCGACCATAGGCGAAAGCCCTGCCATCGGGTTGAGACTGTCTTCCTCGGCGTTAACGGCGCCGCATGTCACGTCGGTGGTAAGAGCACCGAAGGTTGCGCCCGCCGACGTCCCGAAACGCATTTCCTTACCTTCGAGATTTCCCAGATGCTGCTCGACGGGTAGACTTGCAACTGCAGGCAGGGCCACAGCGCGCTTCCCGCCGGGATCCGCCGCACTGGGGATTTCGAAGTTTTGTTCCACGGATTGTCCGGTCAGCCCCGGATTGGGTTTAAGAGTGTCAAAATAGATCGACCAGGCGACCGTGCCTGCCATCATGACCATCATGACGCTAAAAATGACAAGGCTGTGCCGGAACTTGTTAAGCATCCTTCCAAACATCAACACCAGAGCGAACGGGAACATCATCATGCCGTAGGTATCAAAGAAATTGGAAAATCCGGTGGGATTTTCGAACGGGTGAGCCGAGTTCATGCCATAGAATCCGCCCCCGTTGGTACCCAGCATTTTCATGGATTCCCAGGCGGCGACAGGCCCGACGATAATCGTCTGCGGTTTCGCCTCGCCCGTGTCTGTAGTGCCCATCGCGCCGGCTTCGACCGTCTGAACGTCATAGGACGTCCGGAAGGTCATGGGGCTGCCCTGGGTTATGAAGATGAGGCCGAATATGAGAGCGGTCGGCACGAACATGTAGACCACAACCCGCCACATATCGACGAAGAAGTTACCGACGGTCGATTGGCCCCGCAAGGCGCGGATAATCGCCACCAGCGCGCAAAGACCAACGGCAGCGGAGAAAAAGAGATTGAAGATTCCGAAAAAGATCTGGGTGAAGTTGGACAGGTGTTGGTCCCCTGAGTAATGCTGGAGGTTGGTGTTCGTAATAAATGAAATAACGGTGTTAAAAATGGTGCTCGGGGCGATAAGCGTAAGCCCCCTCGGATTCATGGGTGTATAGGGCTGGATCGCCAGGACCAGAAAGGTGTAAACGAACATAAAAATGTTAAAAATCAGCAGCGCGAATAGATACTGTTTCCAGTTTTGCTCGCCGCTGTCCAACCGCTTCTCGAACCAGGCAAAAATCCGGAAAGGGCGGTATTTTCCGTCCATTATCCACGCCATGTAACGGCTCAACGGAAAAGCCAAGACTGTTGCAAACGCAAGAAGCGCAAAAGGAAGCAACCATACCTGGATAAACGCCATCTGTTTTTCCTTTCAAATCGTTGAGAACGCCGGAACTCAACTTAGAACCATTCCGGACGTATCATGGCTATGGTCAGATATATAAAAAGTAGTACCGCGACAGCCGCTGTAAGATAGATCATTGAATTTACTCCTTCGCCCTAAATCTTTTCGCAGGCTTTTATGAACAAAACGCAAAGCCCCATGCACGCAATTCCCAGGAAGAACATTCCCGGCAGCCAGGTTACCAGATTCTGCGGATCCATCTCCCAATGCTCCTTTCGAAAAATTGTCACACAGCTTTTGCTTCATTAACTGCAAGAGGGCGCACGGCATTCAGCCTGAAGCTGAATTTTGTGCCCTGACCCAGTTTGCTGCTCACCTCTACCTTGCTTCCGTGGGCCTCTATAATTTCCTTCACGATAGCAAGGCCCAACCCCGTGGTGCTCTGCTGCACCCGTCCGGGAACGCGGAAAAATTTTTCAAAAATGTGCGGCAGATACTCTTCAGGTATTCCGGATCCGGTGTCTTCAACGGCAAAAAGCACCGAGCAGTTCTCACTCAATGCGGATATCTTCACATGTCCGCCGGGCGGGGTGAATTTGAGGCCGTTGCTGAGCAGGTTGGAAAAGACTATTTCCAGTCTCAGCTTGTCTGCAAGCACTTGCGGCAAATCCCCGGAGAGATCGAGAACGAGGGAAATTCCACGATCAACGAAGGCCGGCCTCATCTCCTCGACTACGTTTAAAAGCACCGCTTCAGGGCTTACCGGAAGGATATCCAGCGTCGGCTGTCCAAACTCCAGCCGATGGATGTCAAGCAGGTTTTCTATAATCCTATAAAGCCGCTCGCTGTCCTCGCGCGCAGCCATCACCAGTTCAGCCTGCTTAGGGGTAAGCGGACCGAGTTTTTCATCCAAGAGCACGTGGGCCGCAAGCCTGATCGAAGTAAGAGGCGTTTTCAGTTCATGCGAAACAGTGGAAATCAGTCCGCTTTTGACCTCATCGAGCTGCCGCAGCTTTGTCACGTCCGTGAGTATGAGCGTAACTCCTATCAAGCGTCGTTCCTCGTCAAGTATCGGAACCGCCTCGGGCAAAAAGAAGCGTTCTTCTCCGTCCTTGAAGACCTGAATGGCTGCATCATAGGTCTTGAGGCGGATGGGACGCATTTCAAGATATGCGCGGTCGAAGAGTTCGCGTATCTTCTCATTTTCTATCGACTGGATTCTCGTCCCGGTCTTGAGCGCGAAAAGAAGTTGCGCTGTCTCGTTAGACAGCTCTATATCGCCGGCAGGGTTGCAGATTACGACCGCATCCGGAAGAGAATTAAGAGCTGAAAGGGTAGCCTTCTGGGAGCGAATGAGCCGGGCGCGGTTCGTTCTCCTGAGTTCGCGCAGGCTCGATGTCATTTCGTTAAACGCTTCCGCAAGCTGGCCGATTTCATCTCCCGATCTGGCCTTCACCACGAGATCGAGGTTCCCCCGCTGAATTTCCTTTACCGAACGGGTCAAGTTGGATATCGGCCTGAGTATGGACGGCGCCAGAATGGCCACAAAGATCAGCGCAAGAATTGCCCCGGCCAGCAATAATACTATTACCGTTCGATTTGTCTTGGTCGCCTGATACCGCACCTGGCCGTCGGCGGACATCATATTGTTCAGGTTGATATCGATAATTTGCTGCGCCGTATTAAGGACATCATCCGAGCGGGGGAGAAGTTTTGTCACGTAAAAGTTACGGCGCTCACCGGTGTCGGCGGGCAATTGTAAAAATTTTTCCAGGTCGATCGAGTAAACCTTCCACACTTCGGTTAGTTTACCGGTAAGCTCCTTCTCGCCAGTCAAGGAGGCATTGTTTTGCTGGAACTTGAGACTGCGGGAAAACTTGAGCATTGCAGAATTTATATCGTTGCTTCCGCCGTTTTCCCAAAGGTAGGCATCAGCGCCATGTTCGATTTCCTGGATCGCCTGCTTCATGGTCAGGCAGGCGACAACGCGGCTGTAGTCTTCGCTGAAAATCCGCTCCAACGTCTTGCTCGAATTGGTAATTGTCCTGATACTGATCAGGCCAACTATCATAAGAATCAGCAGTGGTCCGCAGGAAGCGAGCACCAGTTTGGTTTTCAAACTCATGGGCAAACCTTTCGCCGATCACTACGGCAAACCGCGTGCCAATTGTTTTATATAACTAAGTTAAGCAATTTCAACGGCTTACGAAATAAATTACGTGGCGTGCAGCGCCGGAAGATTTCAAAATGAAGGATCAGTTTTTTTAAACATTTCAAAATGAAATGCTGCATGAGTAGTATCCGAGGTACTCATATGACGCATAGGAGGAGCCAATTGAGCGCAGGGGTTCACCGCTGCTGCGGGATCCTGCTTCCCGCTTCATAATCCGTATTTCTTGCGCTTTCGCCAAAGAGTAACTGAATCCATTCCCAGGATTCGGCATGCTTCTTCTATGGATTTGCTGGAAGCAAGCACGCGCCGGATATGGGTCCTTTCAAGCTCCTCCATTGTCACCATGTCGCCGGCTTCCGGTTCGCGTTCCAGAGGTTTCAGCTTGAGAGGCAGATGGTGAATCCCGATTCGGGTGTCTTTGCACAACAGGACCGAACGTTCGATGGAGTTGCGAAGTTCCCTTACATTGCCTGGCCATTCGTAGCTTCTTAGAGCTTCCGAAGCATTATCCGTGAAACCCAGTATTCGCCGGTGGTTCTGTCTGGCAAAAAAGGCCAGAAGCGATTCTGCAAGCGGGATAATATCATCCCGCCGGTCACGAAGCGGAGGAATAACGATCTCGACAACATTGAGCCTGTAGAAAAGGTCCTCGCGAAAACGTCCGGTCTTGATTGCCAATTCGAGATCGATATTGGTCGCCGCTATTACTCGAACGTTCGCTTTCCTTGTTTTCAGATCGCCAAGGCGTTCGTAGACCCTGTCCTGAAGCACCCGCAGCAACTTGGCCTGAATAGGCAAAGGCAAATCGCCTATTTCATCCAAAAGCAGGGTGCCTCCCTCGCAAGCAGAGATGCGCCCCGGATAATCGCGCAAGGCGCCTGTAAAAGACCCTTTTGCATGACCGAAGAGTTCGCTTTCGAGCAGTTCGGCCGAAAGCGACGGACAAGATACCGTGCCGAAAGGTTTTGAAGACCTGCCGCTCCAGGAGTGAATCGCATGGGCAAGAATACTCTTTCCTGTCCCGCTTTCGCCACGAATAAGGATTGTTGCTTCGCTGTCCGCTACCTGCCTGGCCATGGCAAAGGCCCGTTCCATGGCAGGGCTTCGGCTTTCGACAACGGCCTCAGGGACGAATTCTTTCAGCCTTTCCTGAAGGGCCGCCACTTTTTGCTCAAGGGTCCTGACCTCAAAGACCCTACCGACAAGAACCGATAACTGGGCATTGGTGAATGGTTTTGGCAGATAGTCAAACGCTCCGCGCCGCATTGCTTCTACAGCGGTGTCAATCGAAGCGTAAGCTGTGATCACGATGCATTTGATCCAGGGACACACGGCCTGAAGATTTTCGATCAAATCAATCCCGGATTCGGATCCCAAACGAAGGTCCACCAGGGCCAGATCGAAATAGCGTCCACCGGCTTCCTTCAGTGCATCTTTGGTGGCGCCCACGGCGGTTACACGATGGCCTTCGGCTTCCAGAGCGATGCTCAGGGTCTTTCGGATATTGGGTTCATCATCGACCACAAGAATTGATAAAGCCATAAAAGTTATCGGTCCTAAGTTTTCAGTTGCAGCTCAAAACCGAAAACCCAGGACCGCCTCAACAGTCTTTGCAATCTGCCCGATGGTAAAGGGCCTCTGAAGGACCGCAGCCCACTTGTGCTTATCAACCAATTCCCTGTTTTCGTAAACGCCGCTAAGCAGGATGATCGGCGCCCCCATCCGTATCAGTTCCTCGAGCTCCCCGGTTCGCCAAGGTAAATTCTTGATTTCAAAGACTATTGCGGCAGGTTTTTCGACAATTCCACGATAAAGCATGGCAGCAGCGTGAAAGATACTGACAAAGCCTTGCACTTGGTAGCCGTACTCAAGCAGAAGAGCCCGTATGCTTGCGCGCTCCCAGTGATTGTTGTCGATAATCCAGATCAGCGGTTTGTCGGTCAATGCCCGCCGTGAGGGCACGTCGCGCCGCCTTCATCCTCATTAGATTTTTTGCCGCCGGCTTCTTCCATTTCTTTAGCGAATTTGCGCACGATTTCGGAGATCTCCTTCAACCTCGCGTCGACTTTGCCGTAGATGCTGTTCGGCGGGTAGGTTCCATCCGCATTGAGTACGCCGGCATCCACCCCGGTGAGGAGCTTCAAACCCTCCTCAACCGTCGAGACGGGCCAAATGTGGAATTTGCCGCCCGCGACTGCGTCCACCACTTCCTGGTCAAGCATGAGGTTTCTGACGTTCTTGTCAGGGATGATAACGCCTTGATCGCCGGTGAGCCCTTTTGCCTTGCAGATGTCGAAAAAGCCTTTGATCTTGTAGTTCACTCCCCCGATCGGTTGGATTTCACCCTTCTGACTGACAGATCCGGTTACGGCAACACCTTGCTTTAAAGGCACCCCGCTGATTGCACTCACAAGGACATAATATTCCGTGCTGGAGGCGCTGTCGCCATCTATCATGCCGTAGCTCTGCTCAAAGCACACGGAAGCGGAAAAAGCTATGGGCTTGTTGTGCGCAAACCGCTCTCTAAAAAGGCTGCTCAAGATCATCAGCCCTTTCGTATGAGTGGCGCCGCTCATTTTGGACTCCCGGTCTATGGACACCATCCCTTCGCGCCCAATGGACACAGTTGCAGTAATCCTGTTCGGCTTGCCGAAAACGTGATCCCCCGCCATCAGCACAGCAAGGCCATTAACCTGCCCTACCTTTTCGCCTCGGGTCTCGACCCATATTATATCTTTTTCCATTATTTCTTTTACGCGCTCTTCGATAAGATTGGCGCGGTATATACGTTTTTTGACCGCCTCTTCCACATGTTTTCTTCTAATGAGTTCGCTTCCGTCAAGGCCGGCAAAGTAGTTGGATTCTCGAAGCAGGTCAGCGACGGTTCCGAGTTCCAGAGTAAGCTTGTCCTTGTCCTCGGTGAGTTCCACGCTGTATTCGAGTACACGGGCCACTCCGGTCCTGTCCAGGTGCCTTAACTGCTGATCGTTGCAATACCGGGCAATCATTCTCGAACATTCGAGGACCATGTCCGGCTTTTTGTCCATCTGGTCGTCCATGTGAGCTTTGACTTTAAAGAGCTTCTGGAAGCGGTCGTCAAGGCTGTAGAGCAGCTGATAGATATACGGGTCGCCGGTCAGGACTATCTTTAGATTGAGCGGGATCGGCTCAGGCCGGATCGTACGCGTGCTGAAAATACCGTAAAGCTCGCCGAGATCTTCGATCCTGATTTCTTTGTCCCGCAATGCTCTCTTCAAAGCTTCGTAAGAAACGAACCATTTGAGCAAGTCGAGCGCCTTCATCACCAAATAGCCGCCGTTGGCCTTGTGCAGCGATCCCCCCTTGATCATTGTATGGTCGGTAAAGAGCGCACCGAACCACGCCTGTCTTTCGATGGAGCCGAAAAGGTTGGGATAGGCCGGATTTGATTCGATGACAACCGGAGCGCCCTTTGTTTCCGAATTATCGATAAGCACGTTTACGTCGTACTTGCGCAGATTCACCTCCTTGGGAGGGACGGCAAAAGGCACTCCCGGCTGGCCCGGCGCCTGCTGTTGGGCTTCGGGTTTTTTCTTGAAATCGTCGATATTTTCGAGGATATCTTCCTGGACTTCTTTGAGATAATCGAGCACCTGCTGATCGTCCTTGTATTTCTCCTCGTAAGAATCCATCAACTGCCCGACCACGAAAAGAGCAATTTCGTTATCCAGCTTGGTGTGCTTTTCTTTAAACTCGTTTTCGGCCTCGCGGATCTTCTTGATGGTCTCTTTCATTCTTTCATGGAGCTCGTCACTTTTGCTGCGCAGGAATTGGCGTTCTTCCTCGCTCAGATGACGGAGGTCCTCCTGAGTCATCGGCTCCCCTTCTTTGTTGGCCGGAATGATGACCATACCGACCTGTGAGAACTGGAGGATGAATCCCTGATCACGCGCTTCCTGAGAAAGTTCGTCGATATATTCACGCCTCTGCTTCTCGAAGGCTTGATGCACCTCGCTCTCTTTAGCTCTATAATCGTCGCTGTCGAAAACCTCGGGGATCTTCGCCTGAAGCGTCGTTATAAAATCGTTCATATCTTTTTTGAGCGACTTTCCGGTGCCTGCAGAGATTTGGAGACCTTTGGGCTTGTCATGCTCTTTGAAATTGAAGACATAACACCAGTCGGGCGGTGTGGGTTCCTGCCTTGCCTGATCTTCTATAAAAGTCCGGGCCGTGTATGTCAGGCCGGCTTTTGCCGGTCCCGCAATAAAGATGTTATACCCCGACTCCTTCATTCCCATACCGAACTTGATGGCGTCAATCGCGCGTTCCTGTCCCACTACCCTGTCAGCCGGAGCCTCAAGAGAAGCGGTCGTATCAAATGAAGTCAGGTCGTCCTCGAAATGCGCTCGCAATTCCTGCGGGGGGAGTTCCCGGATTGTCTCAGGCATAGGCTTGGCTCCTTTTTATTTTCATCATTGGTCCGTATCGGTTTCTATGTTCTCTTCAAAAGGCAGATCTTCCTGACCAGCAACTTCGAGCCGCGCTCTTTTCTTTTGGCTCGAGGCCGCAGTCTGTAAAACAGTGCGGATTGCGTTTATCGTGTTTCCGCTCTTTCCAATGATCTTGCCTATATCATCCGGTGATATTTTAAGCTCGATAACCACCGTGTCATCCTCTTCACGCTCTTCAAGCTCAACTTTTTCTGGATGATCGGCAAGGGATTTCACAAGATATTCCACCAATTCTTTGATGGCCACGTTATCCTCCTCTCGGGGCAGTCCCTAGTTTTGAACTTTTAATTCACGGCAGCTAATTCAAAACTATAAACAAAAACCAGGGGAACCAAGCTTCAGAGCTTTTCGCGAACCGAGCGAACTTTCTGCTCGGCGCTGCTTTCCCTGTCTCGTCGATCGTCAATCCTGATCTGTGTAAGGACCCGCATAGCGCCTGCCGCAAAAACACTCTCATGCATCTGCCGTACGATCCTGAATATGGCGTCCAAATCACCCGAAATAATTGTTCCCATTCCAGTCAATTCATATTTCAGGGAGGTCTTTTCGAGCACCTTTATCGCTCCAGCTACATAAGAACTCATGCTGGTGCTTTCAATACCTATCGGCACAATGCTAAGTTCCACTATCGCCATCTGCTTTGCCCTCCGGACCTTATTCAGCCATCCGACAAGCTGTAAAATCCCTAAATGAGGCCGTTGCCGCCAATCCGGCCAAGGTTCCGTACAGATGTTCCAGTGTATGAGGTTCCAGGGTCAGAACCGGCGAAATTTTCTTTTCCACCAGAAAGCGAAAAAGGTGGTCAAAATCAATAGTCCCCGACCCCACGGGGAAGTGGGCGTCAGAGGACCCGTCGTTATCGTGAAGGTGGACCTCTTTCAGATAAGGGCAAACAGCCTGGAGCCATTCGTCAAGAGCGGCCTCGGAAAAGGATTGCTGGTGCCCCACGTCCAGGCAGAATCCAAACCAGGGTGATTTTATCCGCTCCAGCAACTCGATATGAAATGCCGGGTCATTTTCAAAAACATTTTCCAAAACCAGTGGTACCCTCAAGATTTCGGCCCTGCGTGCAAAAGGCGCCCAAGCGGAAAGGCTGTTCTCAATCCAAGACCGGCGATGCCCCTGATGATGTCTGGGATCGAACCCAGTGTGGCAGACGACCTGTTCGGGCTGGATTTTCTCCACAAGGTCGAACAAACTTTCCAACCTTGACAGAGCCACTTTTCTTATTTCAGGATCTATGCTTCCAGGGCATAAGTCCCAGAAAGGACCATGAACGGTAATTCGACTGCTTCGTTCGCGTACCCGCCCCACAGCGGCGCAAACGGCGCCGGCAGAAGAACTCTCCAGGTCCTCAGCCTCAAACCCGATCTCGATATTTATCGCGTTTTCGACAATCAGATCTATATATTGCCCCATGTAGCGCCATGGCATGTTAATGAACACATGACCAAGCACATCCCTCATCGCGGGGCTGAATTCAAAACCCTGCATGTCTAAGTTCCAGTGCAGCTATACTCCACATTACAACCGCCTGTGTCAATATGGAAAGACGCCGATTGAGCGTGAATATACATAAATTTCCTTAACAGCGACAGACGAAAAGGGTTAAATATCAGCCGGCGGACCCGTGGAATGCCAACGTGAGGTGCTCGTACACCTCGCAGTAACCTGAAGGACAAAAAAAAATGAAACAATACGTAATCGATCAATTGAGAGAAATCGATCATGAGAAGATATTGGAATTCCTCCGGAAAAATGCGGAGCCGTCTGAATTTGACGATGTCTTCTGGGTCGCGCTCCCACCGGCGCTCTATTCGGATACGCAAAGAGAGCATGAGCAATGCGCGCCTTTCAGCTTCGCGATAAACCTGTCGCTTAACAAAGTCGATTTTGAACTGCTGATTCGCAGCCGCCAGGTTATTCGTTGCAGTTGCATCGGCTATGCCCGGGGAAAGCAAAGGGACTACATCATAGACTATGCCGACCGGATGCTGGAAGAGTTGAGGATAAAGATTTAGAGAGAGAGTTACGCATGAACACCGGTACGAGCCGTCAGGGAAGACTCATTGCCGATTTCAGGTTTCTGATATTTTGGCC